>Ga0302324_100013634_pt1 | contig 16457 bp, 15 predicted proteins | sample Palsa_T0_1_FD_201949 | JGI IMG/M metagenome (GOLD analysis project Ga0302324, IMG submission 201949) | Peat permafrost microbial communities from Stordalen Mire near Abisko, Sweden - Palsa_T0_1 | ecosystem: Environmental > Terrestrial > Soil > Palsa > Peat permafrost | place: Sweden: Abisko...
CGGGGGCGACTGGAACTGGCCCATCGATCCGGCATCCGGCCCGGACGGCAAGGGCGACAACTTCATCGACTGGCAGCAGTGGCTGGGCGCCGCCCCTGCGCGCCCCTTCGACGCCGATCGCTTCTTCCGCTTCCGGAAATATTGGGATTACTCGGGCGGTATCGCTACCGACCTGCACTATCACATCGTGGCTCCCTTCCACCTGGCGCTCGGCAACCAGCATCCCACGCGCGTCGCCGGCATGGGCGGTATGTGGGTGTACCACGATGGCCGCGAAACCCCCGACACTTTTCTCGACTCGGCCGACTATCCGGGCAAATACTCCATTACGGTGAGCTCCCCGCAAGTGAACGAAGTCGGTCCCATCACCATGCTGCGCGGCACCAAGGCCACCATGCTCCTCGGCGACGAATGGGAAGGGCCGACCAACCGGCAGTTCGATCACGCGCAGATAGTGGCCGAAAAGCCCTATCGCGATGAGTTCGTGGCTAAGTGGGGCAAAGAGGAAGTGATTGTCCCTAACCTGGGCAATGAGGGCGACGACAAGCACATCGATAACTTCTTCGACTGTATGCGGACGCGCCGGGAGCCCAACTGCGGCGCCTTACTCGGCTACACCACGATGACTCACATCGCGCTGGCGGTGCGCAGCTACCGCGAGGGAAAGATGATCCATTTCGATCCTGCGAAGGAAGAGGTCCTCGAGCACGGCTGAGCGGCTATGGTCTCAGGCCGGGTGCATGATTTCACGTCGCCCTCTGCGTTATTCTTTAATTCTTGTTGACCTTGATAACCGCGATTTGTAGATCTGTTTTTGGTTTCGCGGGCCTTCTGCTGAGTATCTTCAACTATTTCGAGACCGTCCCAAATTGGTTGTCACACTCAAGTGGGTTATGGCCGTGACGGATAACTCAACCTACGACCCACAAAAACGTCGGGGCATCGTAGGGGTCACTAATATTGGTCGCCGCCCCGTCTATCTCGCCATCGTAGCGCTGAAGGTGCCGAAATCGTTCGACACATCGGACTGTTTTCAATACACCCATCTTATCCTCCCCCGCTCAATGGGTGGACAAAAACTTGCTGAGGGAGACCCACCAGCTGCCTTCCGCGCAACCTGAAGCCGAATAGAACACGAGCGTCAGCCGTCTGCATAGATCTGCCGTCACTGGCCTGCCCGCACGCCCACAAATCCTTGAAAGATAAACAGCCCTGAGCGGGTCGCGTTTGCTAATGTCGATTCTGGAGAAAATGAAGTGACGTACTGTGTACTTGGATTTATTTGGCTGTCTGTATTGGCATGCTCCTCCTCCCCGGCCCAAACAACAATTGCAACGCAAGGGAGCGGACGGAGTCATGTTTATGGACAGTGACGTAGGGCGCTTCAGAGTATTGCTTTAAAACCACATTCGAAGTACTGATTGGCCTATGTATCATGTTTGGGCCACAGATCGAAGCCTGGGGAGATCGGGTATGTAGATTCTTCGGTATCTGGTGATCCACCGCCAATCTTGATATTTATGGGGATATTTGGGGGCCACGTTCAGTCCTCACTGTCACGAGTAGGAAACGCAGGCGTGTTCTCAGACCATTTACTTCTTCTTGTGTCATAGAGTACGATAAAGACGTTTTCATAGGCTATCGTGGGGAAACCGGGCCGACGACCTGCCCTGCGTCCATGTGCACTGATCCGCCAAGGACGGGGCCAGAACCTTAAGGCCAGTCGTCCTCGTCGGCGACTCTCTGTCTTCCGGGTAGCATGCGCTGATGAAGGATGCGGGAAACCAGAATGCTTGCGGCCGCCTGGCGGTAAAACACCACGTGCCGGCCGTGCTCCATGCGCCGCAGGCCGGGGCGGATATCGTCACAGGCGCGTCCCAACGCGGGATTGTCGGCGAGCATCTGGCAGCACGCCTCCAGTCCGTCGATATAACGGACAACCTGGTCTTTTCCCCAGGTGCGAAACGTGTAAGCTCCGATCGCCAGTAGGTCGGCTTCGGCGCGTCGTGAGAAACGGAAGAGGGGCACGGGCTAGCGCGCCGTCGTTGGAAGGTTGAGCGTCTTTCGGACCCGCCTAAAAACATTGCCTTTGGCAATGCCGCTAGCGTCGCCTTCATCGATGGCCGCGCGGAGTGCAGCCAGCCTCGCCTCGTACTCCTGCTCGTCGCGCTCCAGGCTGCGCAGACCTGCGCGGATCACCTCGCTTGCATTCTCATAGCGTCCGCTCTCGACCTTCGCCAGCACGAAGCGGTCGAGTTCGCCGGTCAGATTGACATTGCGGGTCGGCATCAGTGGCGCTCCCTCCTGAGGGTGACTTCGGAACCGATGATATCACGATTAGCAAAGATTGCCAATATTGTCAGGTTTGCTCCGGCGGGATCTTAGACCAGAAGTCACTGGAGGCCAGCACCGGGACGATTTCAAAGTCAACCAGGTCATTCCAGCGGCTGGCCCACAGGCTCAGCAATTCCGGATGCGGCGCTTCCATGACCTGGAAACAGCGACCACCCGCTGCATCCACCCAACTCGCGTGATAGGAGACGCCCTCGGGCAACATGCGGCCGGAATGCCGGAAGCGCTCGCCGACCGGTCCGGCATTGCCATCTTTGAAGCGTTCGATGACCATGAACAACATGATGGGGAGTGTAGCTTAAAATGCGCCGCCGGTGTACCCGCTGCCCAGTTACACTGAATTCTGTGACCAGGCGGACGTGGATGACTGGTGCGATGCTGGCGGCGGCCCCGGTTCCGCTGCGCCTGCCGCGGAAAGTACGGCTTGGCGTGCTGGGCCTGGAAGGGCACATCGGCGAGATTCTGGATCCCCTGCCGCTGCTACCGGATGTGGAGCTGGTGGCCATCGCAGACCCCGATACGAATTTGCTGGCCTCCGTGGCGAGGCGGCCGGCGGCGGCGCGCGCACGCCAGTATGCCGATTACCGGAAGTTGCTGGAGCGGGAGCCACTGGACATGGCCGGGATTTGCGGAACTAATGGGGAGCGCGCCGGGGCCATTCTGGCGTGCGCCGCGCGCAAGATTCACGTAGTGGCCGAAAAGCCGCTGGCCATCGAACGGGTCGAACTGGAAGGCGTGAAGCGCGCCGTTGCGGAGAGCGGCATACGCTTAACCATGCTGCTGCCCATGCGGTTCGAGCCGCCCTACGCGGCGATGCGGCAGATGGTGGCGGTGGGGCGCATAGGCGAGGTGGCGCAGATCGTGGCGCAGAAATCGTACAAGCTCGGGGAGCGTCCGGAATGGATGCGGCATCGCGCCAGCTTCGGCGGTACCATTCCCTATATCGGAATTCACATGGTGGACCTAATGCGCTTCATCGGAGGGCGCGACCTGGTAGAGGCCGTGTCCTATGAGGCGCGCGTGGGTTTCCCGGAAATGGGGGACCTGGAGAATACTACCGCCACGCTATTCCGCCTGGACAATGGCGGGACGGCGGCACTGCACATGGATTATCTGCGGCCGGAGGCTGCGCCCACACATGGGGACGACCGTTTGCGGCTAGCCGGTACGCGGGGCGTTCTGGAATTCCAGGAAAATACCGGGCTATCGCTAGTGACCGCGAACGATCCGCCGCGCGCGATACACGATTTGCCGCCGGGGCGGCGGCTGTTCCCCGACTTTCTGGATTCCGTGTACAACGGCATGCCGGCGGGACTGGGGTTGCCGGACATTTACCGGGCAAACGAGATCGTGCTGGCGGCGCAGGAATCGGCCGAGAGGCGGATGATCATGCGGACCTGAGGCGACGGCATCGTGCCAGAGACGCAAATTAAATATTTCAAATGTCGCTTTTTTGGACGAGTTTTTGCGCTTATATCTATGTGGGGGGTAAATTTTTAACTAATTGCGTAAGACGAATACTGGCGCTTGCCAGGCGGAGCCTTTTAGAGACCCCGCCTGGGTCACGTCGAACAGATTTGACCCTGTATTGGTACCTTCTTGGTCCCCTTCGCATCGGGGTAGTTTTTAGCATAGCATAAAGATTATATAAGGCCGGCATGTTGACCTTCCAATCATTCGATGCAGAATATGTTCAGCGGCTGAAAGAGGGGGATACCGCTGTGGAGGATCACTTTGCCGCATACTTCACTAAGGTGCTGGTGCTGAAGCTGCGCTCCCGGCTGCGTTCCCCCGAGTTGATCGAAGATGTCCGGCAAGAGACGCTTTTGCGCGTGTTGCAGATTCTGCGCAACAAGGGCGGAGTCGAACATCCGGAGAGGTTCGGAGCGTTCGTGAACTCGGTTTCCAATAATGTATTGATGGAATTCTGCCGTATGGAAAGGCGCCACGATCCGATGGACGAGCATCTCAGCGAGCCCGAGGACACCACGGTGGATATGGATGCGCCGTTGATCAACCAGGACACCAAGAGGCAAGTGCAGCGAGTGCTGAACGAGCTGCCGGAGAAGGATCGCCGGCTGCTGGTGGCGATGTACCTGCAAGAGAAGGACAAGGCGGAAATCTGCCGGCGGCAAAAAGTGGATCCGGACTATCTACGGGTGCTGCTGCATCGTGCCAAGGGCCGCTTCCGGAAAGCCTACACGCAGCAAGGCGGCGATTCGGACGTCAACTGAGACGAACTGTCTTCATTATGGCGAAGTATGATGGCGGAGAGTGACGATGGCTTGCGCCTCGGCGGAACGTCCTTCGCCAACGGGCCCGATTTTTTCGGCGGTCTTGAACTTCACGGAGACGCGGTCCAGATCGAGCTCGAGAGTGGCGGCCAATTTCTCTCGAATAGCCTGGCGGCAGCCGCTTAATTTGGGGCGCTCCAGGATGACCGTGGAATCCACATTGACGATGGAGTAGCCGCGAGCGCGCGCCAGATCGAGCGCATGGGCCAGAAACTGGAGACTGCCGGCATCCTTCCAGCGGGGATCGGTATCGGGGAAGTGCATACCGATATCACCCAGTGCCAGCCCGCCCAGGATGGCGTCGGTGATGGCGTGGGCCAGAACGTCGGCGTCGGAGTGACCAGCCAGGCCGAGCTCGGAAGGGATGGCAACACCGCCGAGGATGAGCGGGCGTCCCGGCGCGAGCGCATGGACGTCCCAGCCGAGGCCGGTGCGATACTCGCTCACAATTCCCGGGGCGCGGTTTCCTCTTCGAGGAAGAGCCGCGCCAAGTCCATGTCGGAGGGCTTGGTGATCTTGATGTTGCGATCGCTGCCCAGCACGACGCTGACTTCCACCTGATCGAGGCGCTCTACCAGGCTGGATTCGTCGGTGCCGGTGAACCCGTCGTTCTGCGCGGCCGCAAACGCCCGCACCAGCAATTCGTAGCGAAACACCTGGGGCGTCTGGGCAAGCACCAGTTTTTCGCGCGGGAGGGTCGCCCGGATCTTGGCCTTGTTGGTCTGCGCGCGGGTCACCTGTTTGACCGTATCGACCGGGACGATGCCCACGATCGCGGCGCCGCTCTCGGCGGCCTCGTCAATGACTTTATCGATGGTCTCGAGATCGATGAAGGGCCGGACAGCGTCATGCACCGCTACCAGCGTGGTGGCGGGATCGAGCGTGCGCAGAGCGTTTTCGACCGACTGCTGGCGGGAATTGCCGCCTTCCACTACGCGTACGTTCTTGGCGCGGACCTCGCGCCGCAGCAGATCCGTGGCCCAATCCAGATCCTCGCCGCGGACCGCCACGACGATCTCGTCGACGCGCGAGGACGCCGCGAACTTGCGGACGGTGTGCAGCAGGATGGGCGATCCATCGAGCAGCATGAATTGTTTGCGACTGGTTCCCGTCTTTTCAGCGGAAGCCCGACCCATGCGGGTACCAAGACCCGCGGCGGGGAGAATCACGGCTACTTTCATACGCATTCCGGGGCCGGGCGCACAGGCGCGTCCCTTTCCGGGGAATCTACGATTCTAGCGTGGTTTTCTCCGCGGCGAGCGGCTCGGCTTTGCGGGGAGCCCGGTCGTGCCGGTCGACGCCGGCCACGGCGTGCATGCGCTCGTCGAATTTTCCGAAGATCATTTTGCCGGCGGTGGTCTGTAACACGCTGGTGACGGATATATCGATGGTCTTGGAGATCACCTTCTTGGCGTTGTCCACCACCACCATGGTGCCGTCGTCCAGGTACGCCACGCCCTGGTTGTACTCTTTACCTTCTTTCAGGATGAAGACACGCATGGTCTCGCCGGGCAGCACGATGGGCTTGAGGGCGTTGGCCAGCTCGTTGATGTTGAGCACCTCGACGCCGTGGAGTTGGGCGACTTTGTTCAAGTTGAAGTCGTTGGTGATGATCTTGGAATCGTAGACCTTGGCCAGTTCGATCAGCTTCATGTCCACCTCGCGAACATGTGGAAAATCGTCCTCGACGATCTGGATATTGAGGTGCGCCATTTTTTGGATACGCTGCAGGATATCCAGGCCGCGGCGACCGCGGTTGCGTTTCATGGAGTCCGCCGAATCAGCCACTAATTGCAATTCACGCAGCACGAATTGCGGAATAACCAGCACGCCGTCCAGGAAGCCTGTCTCAGCAATATCCGCGATGCGGCCGTCAATGATAACGCTGGTGTCCAGGATCTTGAATGCCTTCTTGCCGGCCTTCTCGCCGCCGAAGACACCGCCTAAGGCGGATAGGTTGAGCATGTCGCCCTTGTTAGCGCCCACGATCAGACCGATGTAGGTCATCCAGAGAAGCAGACTGACTTGCAGGAAGGGAATGGTATTGGATAGAGCGCCGCCATCCGGCTGCACCCAGCGCAGCACGAGTGACATGAGAAACGCACCGATGATTCCGAGCACCGATCCGAAAGCCGCGCCAATCAACCGTTTGAGGCTGACTTGTTCGAGCCGAACTTCGAAGAAGATGATACAGCCACCGAGCAGAAATCCAACCAGGGCGGCCCACGGCGAGGGAGCCTGCTGCAACGGATGCAGGAAGTAGGCTGCCGCGGTTAATACGAGCACGAATATGACGCGAACGATGGCTAAGTCGAGCACGAAACCCCCTTCGGGTGGGCCGGGAGTGCGCGCGAACAAAAGCATTCCCCGGCTCTGCACACGAGCTACGAGTCGCTGAAGAGTATACCACTTAAATCGGCCTAATCGGGATTTTGTACCGACTTACTTACGTGGGAGGGCAAAGGCCACGTAGGTTCCACCGGATGGAGCGCCGGACTTGCCGCCGCCCGCCGCGACGACCACGAATTGGCGGCCGCCTGCCTGATAAGTCGCCGGAGTGGCATTGCCCGCCGCCGGCAGAGTGGTTTCCCAGAGCAGCTTGCCGGTAGACTTATCGAAGGCGTGAAATTTGCGATCGTGATTGGTGGCGGCGATGAACAGCAGGCCTCCGGCAGTGACCACGGGTCCGCCATAATTTTCGCTGCCGGTCGAGCGCAAGCCTTTCTCGACGAGCTCAGGATATTCGCCAAAGGGAATCTTCCAGGCTATTTCACCGCTGTTCAAATCGATGGCATTCAGGGTACCCCAGGGCGGCTCGACGGCGGGATAACCGTCGGGATCGAGAAACTTGTTGTAGCCGTCCATGCCGTATTTCTGATCGATCGGCCAGGGGCTGGGCCGGGCGGGAGAGACTTCCAGATCCTCGCCGGTAAGCAGAAAGCCGACGATGGCGTTGAGCGCATCAGCCGGCATTTGGGCAAAGGCCGGCATGCGGCCGTTACCTTGCCGTATGACGGCGACGATTTCCTGGCGGGAGCGCCGCTGGGCGATGCCCACCAGCGTCGGGAATTCCGGAGGCGTGCCCTTCAAATCCTGGCGATGGCAGCCCGAGCAGCGCGCCATATATAAGCCGCGGCCGGTGGTCCTGCCACCCCGCGGCCGCTCGACCAGCCGCAGGATCCAGGGCATCTCATTAGCATTCACATAGAGCCATCCGGAGGCCGGATCGAAAGCCGCGCCGCCCCACTCACCGCCCCCATCGAATCCGGGAAAAATGACGGTGCCCTCGAGACTGGGCGGCACAAACTGCCCGGCGCTGCGCACCTGATGCAGGCGCTCGAGGACGGCGCGATGCGCTTCGGGCGTCCGGTTAGTGACCATGTCATCGGTAAAGATCTGGCGCGCGAACGGCGGCGGTTTCAGCGGAAGCGGTTGGCTCGGGGCGGCGAGTTCGCCATCCGCTTCGGACGCCGGGACGGGCCTGTCCTCGATGGGAAAAAGCGGCTTGCCTGTGGATCGCTCGAACAGATAAACATGGCCGGATTTTGTGATCTGGGCGACGGCGTCCACCGGGCTGCCGTCGCGCTTGACCGTGACCAGATTGGGTGGGGCGGGGAAGTCGCGGTCCCAAAGGTCGTGCCGGACGGCCTGAAAATGCCAGACACGTTCACCGGTTCCGGCTTTGAGCGCGAGCAGGGTATTGGCGAACAGGTCGTCGCCTTTTCGGTTCGCTCCGTAAAAATCGAAAGCCGCCGAGCCTGTGGGAACGAAGAGCAGGCCGCGCCTTTCGTCGAGGCTCATGCCCGCCCAGTTATTGGCCGCGCCGATGTACTGCCAGGCATCTTTGGGCCAAGTATCGTAGCCGAATTCGCCGGGACGAGGAATGGTATGGAAGGTCCAGCGAATTTTGCCGGTGCGGACATCGTAGGCGCGGATATCGCCGGGGGAAGCGGGCAGGGTCTCGCTGACGATGCTCCCCATGATGAGCAGGTCCTTGTAGACGATGCCGGGGCTGGTGGCCGAAATAGACATTTCTTCGGGAGGGCGGCCGAGGCCCTGGCGCAGGTCCACACGGCCGTTTTCTCCGAATCCGGTGAGCGACGTTCCGGTGAGCGCGGCCAGTGCATAAAGGTAGTGGCCGGCGACGAAGAAGATACGCCGGTCCGCGCCATCCGCCCAATAGGTGACGCCGCGGTTCCGCATTTTGCCGCCGAGACGGTCGTTCGATCTGGGATCGAAGGACCAGCGCAGTTTACCGGTGGCGGCATCGAGCGCGATCAGGCGGAGCTTAGGCGTGGTGGCATAGAGCAGGCCATTCACGACGATAGGATTGCATTCCATTTCGGATTCCGGGAAGGCGTCGCCGGTATCGAAAGTCCAGGCGATCTGGAGTTCGGAGACATTGCCGAGATTGATCTGGTCAAGGGCGGAGTAGCGAATACTGTCGGGACCTCCGCCGTATACGGTCCAGTCGCGATACGGCTCGGCGGCCTGGAATGGGGCGCATAGCGATCCCGCTAAAGTTGCGATAATAAATGCTTTAAGTGCTAAATTGGCTTCAATTGGCAAAATCATTGTTTGGGCGGGTGGGTGTACGCCGGGTGCGCCGCGCAGCGCTGGTTGGCGGGGTGGGTACATAGGAATGACACTAGCATGGTGGTGGCGGTGACGCTTCAGGACAAGGCGGATTTCCGGACACTGCACTACAATAGGCATTACGCCATGTGGAGACTAAGCGCCTTCCTGGTGATCAGCTTCGGCTGCGCAGCGGCCGTGCCGCGCCCCGAGTATCCCGAGCCTCAATTCCAGCGGGAGCGATGGTTGAGCCTGAACGGAAGCTGGGAGTTCGCCTTCGACGACGCCAACGCCGGCCTCGACGCGGATTGGGCGGCCGCGGCCAAGCCGTTCAACCGCAACATTACGGTCCCCTATTGTTTTGAAAGCCGATTGAGCGGCATTGGCGATACTTCGTTTCATCCTTGGGTTTGGTACCGGCGCACGGTAAGCGTTCCGGATGAGTGGAAAGGGCAGCGCGTGCTGCTGCATTTCGGCGCGGTCAATTATTGGGCGATGGTGTGGATCAACGGCAAGCTGGCCGGCAGGCACGAGGGCGGTAACACGCCATTCACCCTGGATGTGACGCCGCTGCTGAAGGCGGGCGCCAACGTCGTGACGGTGAGGTCGCACTTCCCGCCGACGGACCGCAGCATTCCGCGCGGCAAGCAGTATTGGGAGCCGAAATCGAAGGACATTTTTTATACCCGCACCAGTGGGATCTGGCAGCCCGTGTGGATGGAAGCGGTGGGGGCGAGCTACCTGGAACGGGTGAAGATCACGCCCGCGCTGGACGGAACGGTGCGCCTGGAGTGGGCCATCGCACGGCCGCAGGCGGACCTGGAGGTTAGCGCGGCGGCCAGCTTCGACGGGCGGCCGGCCGCATCCGCCACGGGCCGGGCGAATGGCACGCGCGCCATGGCGCTGCTCTCGATCAGCGAGCCACAGCTCTGGTCGCCGCAGTCGCCCAACCTGTATGACGTGATCCTGGAACTGCGGCGCGGCGGCACGCTGCTCGACCGGGTACATTCCTATTTCGGCTTCCGCAGGGTTACCGCCGAGCACGGAAAGGTGCTGCTGAGCGGCGACACGATCTTCTTGAAGATGGTGCTCGACCAGGGGTATTGGCCCGAGAGCATCCTGACACCGCCCACCGATGAAGCCATCCAGTACGACATACGCATGGCCAAAGAGATGGGCTTCAATGGCGCGCGCAAGCACCAAAAGCTGGAAGATCCCCGCTACCTTTATTGGGCCGACCGCATGGGCTTTCTGGTATCGAGCGAAATGGCCAACGCTTACGAATTCGATGACACCTACGTGGAGCGGTTCACCGGCGAGTGGGCCGCGGCGGTAGAGCGCGACTACAACCACCCGTCCATCGTCATCTGGGCGCCGATCAATGAAAGTTGGGGTGTGCCCGATCTGCGGGATCCGCGCCAGCAGAACCATTTGAAATCGCTTTACGCACTGACACATTCGCTCGACGACACGCGTCTGGCGATCGACAATGAGGGTTGGGAACACACCGGCACGACCGACGTTTTCGCCATACACGACTACGCCCGCACAGGCGAATTGCTTTACGAGAAGTATAAAGACGTGGGCAAGCCGGGCTACGGAGTTCCGGACGATGGGAGGGCCGCGCTGCTTCCGGGATACCAGTATAACGGCGCGCCGGTGGCGCTTTCCGAGTTCGGCGGCATCGCCTTCATCCCGCCGGGCCATGCGGCGCCGGCGGAAGCCTGGGGATATTCGGGAGTGGAAAAGACGGCCGATGGAGCGCTAGAGCGGCTGCGCGGGCTCTATAGCGCTATCGCACGCATCCCCGGCTTCGCGGGCCTGTGTTACACCCAGCTCACGGATGTCGAGCAGGAGATCAACGGGCTCATGACCTACGACCGCAAGCCCAAGTTCGACGTCAAGCGACTGCGGGAGATCAATGCGCTGGTTCCCTGAGGCTGCCGGTGCGGCGGCGGGCGGCGCGGCGTGGCTGGCCTGGGCAGTGCGGGGCCGGTCGTCCACATTTTTCGGACCGTCCGTGTGGCGGGGTATGGCGGACCGTCCGGCGATCGCGCTCACCTTCGATGACGGTCCGAGCGAGGGCACGGCTCGCGTACTAGAACTACTCCATCGGCATCAAGTACCCGCGACCTTCTTTCAGGTCGGGGTCAATGTGGAACGTCTGCCGGGGATAGCGCGCGCCGTGCACGCGGCTGGGCACGAGATCGGCAATCACAGCCATACCCATCCACTCTTCTGCATGCGCCGGAAGGGGTTTATTTTCCAGGAGCTTGCGCGCGCCCAACAAGCCATCGCGGACGCCAGTGGCTTTTCGCCGGTGCTGCTGCGGGCCCCTTTCGGCGCACGCTGGTTCGGTTTCCGGGAGGCGCAGCGGCGTTTGAACCTGATCGCGGTGATGTGGACCATAATTGGATATGATTGGAAGCGGAAGGCTGATACCATAGTGGACCGGATGTTGCCGGGGGTGAGCAACGGCGCCATCCTGTGCCTCCACGACGGGCGCGAGCTTCAGGCGAATCCCGATATAGGGGAGACGGTCGCAGCCATAGACCGGCTGATCCCGATATTGCGGGACCGGGGATACAAATTTGAAACAGTTAGTCGTTTATTATGTCCGATGAACTGATCGAGCGGGTCCGCCAGGTAATTGCCACCTCCAAGCGCATTCCCGTGGAACGGGTAACTATCGACAGCACCTTTGAAGAACTTGGCATCGATTCGATGGATGGCGTCGAGATCCTATTCGGCCTCGAGAACGAATTCGATATCAACATCCCAGACGAAGAAGCGAAGACCTCCCGCAACGTTCGGCAGATGGTGGCGGGAGTGGAAAGGCTGCTGGCCGCCAAATCGGCGAGCACCCCGGCGACCCAGTAACATGCGACGAGTCGCCATCACAGGCCTGGGCGTGATCGCCGCGCCGGGCCGCACGGCCTGCGAGTTCTGGAAATGCCTTATTGAAGGCCGCTCGGCTATTGGGGCGCTCGAATCCGTGGACTGCTCCGGCTTGCGGTTTCAAAACGGAGCGGAGGTGCGCGGCTATTCTCACCAACACTATTTCGAGGACCGGCGGGCGGATTTCATGGACCGCTTCGCGCAGTTCGCGGTGATCGCGGCGCGTGAGGCGGTGACCGAAGCCGGCATCGAATGGACGCCGGAGCTGCGTGAGAATACGGCCATCGTCACGGGCTCGTGTGTGGGCGGCCAGTCCACCGAAGACCTCGGATTTGTAGAAGTTTATAAGATGGGCCATAACCGGGTGCATCCGCTCACCATTCCGAAGACCATGTCGAACGCCGGAGCGAGTCACATTTCGATGGAGTTCGGCATCACGGGGCCGAGCTTCACGATTTCGACGGCATGCTCTTCGGCGGCGCACGCGATCGGCCAGGCGTTCTGGATGGTCCGCTCGGGTATGGTGGACCTGGCGCTGACAGGGGGCAGCGAAGCGCCCTTCAGCTTCGGCATCCTGAAGGCGTGGGAGGCCATGCGGGTGGTTTCGCCGGACACTTGCCGGCCGTTTTCGCGCGACCGTCATGGCATGATCCTGGGGGAAGGCGCAGGCATCCTGGTGATCGAGCCGCTCGAAGCCGCGCAAGCGCGCGGTGCGCGCATCCACGCCGAATTGGTGGGGTTCGGCATGTCCGCGGACGCCTGCCACATCACGCAGCCATCCGCGGAAGGCGCGGCGCGGGCCATGCGGGGGGCTTTGCGCGACGCTGCCATTGGGCCCGAGGAGATCGGCTACATCAACGCGCACGGTACGGCCACGGCCGCGAACGACCCCACTGAGACGGCCGCCATACGGAGCGTTTTCGGGGCGCACGCCAACAAGCTGGCGGTCAGTTCGACCAAGTCGATGCATGGGCACGCGCTGGGAGCGGCCGCCGCGCTCGAAGCTGTGGCCGCTATTTTGGCAGTGCGCGAAGGTATGCTGCCGCCGACCGCAAATTTCCGCATGGCCGATCCGGAGTGCGATCTGGACGTGATTCCAAATCGCGCGCGGCCCGCGCAGGTGGAGTATGCGCTGTCCAATTCGTTTGCGTTTGGCGGTTTGAACGCGGTGCTGGCGTTTAAGAAGGTCTAGCAGATCGTTACCTACGGTCTCGACTCGGTGTGCCACGCATGCTTACAAAGCTTGCCGCATTCTTCTTTCTAATCCCGGCGCTGATTACCGCCGCGACCATTGAAGGCACGGTCAAAGATCCCAGCGGCGCGGCCGTTCCCGGCGCGGTTGTTACGGTAGAGAATTCCGCCACCGCGATAACCCAGACAGCGGAAACAGATACACAGGGTCACTTTATATTTGCGGCCGTGCCGCCGGGGAAATACGAAGTTACGGTACAGCACGCCGGCTTCGATGCCGCCGCGCAAAGCATCGTGGTCAGTGACGCTCCGTTGACTCTTTCGATCGCTCTGAAGATTGTCACTCAGGAGACTGTAGTGGAAGTCGGCGGCAAACGCTCTTCGCTCGCGAATTCCGATCCAAACTATGTGGCGCTGCGGAACGCGATGCCGCGGTCAAGTTTCCGGGTGAAGAACCTGGCGCTCAAGCGCGATGTGGGCTTGTTTACCTTCGTATCGGGAAGCTTCAGCTTTGTGCCGCCGGTGCTCGGCCGCGTGGCGGCGGGCGTCTTCACCGGCGAAGGCACGTTTCACCTGGACCCCGCCGTCTCGCTCGAACGCGACTATCTGCGCCAGATTTCCGGTAACGACACGGTCGACGAACAGTTCCGGTCGGCGGTGTTCTGGTTTACCGACGACACGTTTGAGGAGATCAAGCGACAAGCTCAAGCTAATGACGAAGCTTCCCAGGCAAACGCCGCGTGGCAGGAGTTCCGGCGGCGGGTGCGCCATCGCACGGAAGCGCCGCGCAGCATGTTGGAATACCTCCTGCAAAACGAATATGTAGCCAACGAGGAAGCCGAGATCCTGGGCGAGTTGTATAACCGCGATGAGGCTGGCTCGTTCCGCGCTTACCTGCACGGGAACAAACATTCCGATCTTCGCTTTCTGGTCAACCGGCGGGGGGCCATGCCGTACCTACCGTCTCCCGAGGAGGTCGCGCTCATCGATTTCGATCCGGGCGGCCAGCAGGAGGGTATCTGGTATCTGACGCACTACGCCGCGGAATGGAAAGCAGGGACCGCCAGTTCGACGGAGAATCGGCACACCGTACAGGCCGAGCATTATCGCATCGAAACCGCGATAGGCAAGAACGATCATCTCTCGGCCACCTGCACGCTGCGGTTCAAGGCATTGGCGCCCGGCGTACGCGTGATCAGCTTCGGGCTGTTACCGTCGCTACGGGTGGTGCGAGTCACTTATAAAGACCGCGAGATACAGTTCATCCAAGAGGGCCGCAAAGAGGACGGATCTTTCTATGCGATCATGCCGGATTCGCTGAGTGAGGGCCAGAGTTATGAGATCGGCATGGAGTACGAAGGCAACAAAGTCGTGGAGAAGGAGGGCTCGGGTAACTTTGCCGTGGGTGCGCGCACGAGCTGGTATCCGAGTCTGAACGCATTCGCCGACCAGGCAACTTACGATCTGACCTTCAAGGTCCCCCGGCAGTACACACTGGTGGGCGTCGGCAAGCTGGTGAAGGAATGGCAGGAAGATGACTACCAAGCCACGCATTGGGTCTCTGAGATTCCACTGGCGGTGGCTGGTTTCAATTACGGCCTCTATAAGAAGAAGTCTGTCAGCGACAGCACTACGCACTACGAGATAGAAGCGTATGCCACCCGCGATCCACCGGATTATCTGCGCCAGTTCAACCTTAGCCCCATCAGTATGGCTGAAAGCGCCATGGTGGACGCGCAGAACGCCATTCGCTGCTTTGAGGCCTGGTTCGGGGAAACGCCCTACGGCCGCATCGCCATTACCCAGCAGCCGGCGTTTGATTTCGGTCAGTCCTGGCCTACGCTGGTTTATTTGCCGGTGAGCGCGTTCCTGGACAGCACCCAGCGCTGGATGATGATGGGCGGCAGCGCATTCCGGTTCGCCGATTTCATTCAGGAGGTGACACCGCATGAAGTGTCGCACCAGTGGTGGGGTCACATGGTGGGATGGGCGTCCTATCACGACCAATGGCTGTCGGAAGGATTCGCGGATTTTTCCGCCGGCCTGTTCCTGCAACAAGTGGAAAGGAACAACGACAAATACCTGAAGTATTGGGATCGCGCCAGAGAGACGATTTTGGGGAAGAACAATTTCGGGATTCGTCCGAACGACGCGGGACCCCTGTGGATGGGCATACGGCTGAATACCTTCAAGAACGGTCCCGCCTACAACCGGCTGATCTATCCCAAGGGCGGTTTTGTTCTGCACATGCTGCGCTGGCTGATGTACGACCGCCAAACCGGAGACAAGGAGTTCATTGCCATGATGCACGATTACGTGGCGACGTATTTACATAAGAACGCTTCAACTGAGTCATTCAAATCCATCGTGGAGAAGCACATGAAACCATCGCTCGACCTGGAGCGCAACGGCCGCATGGATTGGTTTTTCCGCGAATGGGTCTATGGCACGGAGGTTCCCAGCTATCGCCTGGATTACTCGCTTGCGCCGGAGAAGGACGGCAAGTACCTGTTCACCGGGCGAGTCACCGAGAGCGGTGTGTCACAGGGGTTCGCGATGCCGGTGTCGGTCTACTTCGACTTCGACGGGCATGTGGCGAACGCGGGGTCCTTGTTGCTGGTTGGGAATCAGACTTCGAACGAGTTCAAGATCCGCCTGCCCAAAAAGCCGAAACGAGTGCTGCTCAATGCGAATCACGATGTGCTCGCGGCGGCGTCGGTGGTGAAGGAGGATTAGATTACAATCTCAGGAAGCGGATTCAGTCGCGGTCGCGCAGGATAAGTGGTGGCCGGGTACGGGCGCGCCAAGGAACCTGGAGCGGTTTGTTACGCGAGCCGCCTTTCAATAACGCTTGGCAGCATCACTTATAACTCGGACACGCAAACTCATCTCTCTCAGAGCTCTAAGTGCCCAGTCATCAATGGGCAGCCGACATCGGGAAAGCTGGTTTCGCACTCGCGTTGCCCGTTAGTTATGACAGGAGAAGTCGCCATAGGCGGCCGCCAGTGGCAGTTTGGGCGGGGGGACTTCCTGGTGAATCAAGTGGACCAAGCCCGACAAGGCCCTTCGGTGGTTCAGGGCTTAGCTGCTGGAGTCGCCGTAGAGCAGCATCTGCGCGTTATTCGCCAGCGAGGCTGCTCCGTTCGA
>Ga0302324_100013635_pt1 | contig 16455 bp, 11 predicted proteins | sample Palsa_T0_1_FD_201949 | JGI IMG/M metagenome (GOLD analysis project Ga0302324, IMG submission 201949) | Peat permafrost microbial communities from Stordalen Mire near Abisko, Sweden - Palsa_T0_1 | ecosystem: Environmental > Terrestrial > Soil > Palsa > Peat permafrost | place: Sweden: Abisko...
CGCGCCGCAGGCCTGGTGGTGCGCTCTCTCGTGCCGGTCTCGGTCCGCGGCCAGGACGACCAGGGGGTGATCGCCAACCGGGTGTCGGCGGTCCTTGCCAACCTGCCGGTGGGCGAGGACGATCCGCTGCGGCGGCTGGCGCTGCTGCGCGACCAGATGGACGATCTCAAGCGGACGCACCAGGCGGTCGGTGCCGAGTTCCTTACCGAGATGCTGGGCTTCGCCGCGCCGGCGTTGCTCGCGCTCGGCTCGCGGGCAGCATTCAGCATGCGGCAGCCATTAGTCCAGACGGTGACCACCAACGTGCCAGGGCCGCGTGTTCCGCTGTTCGTACTCGGCCGCCGGCTGGCCGAGGTATACCCCTACGTGCCGATCGGCAACAGCCTCCGGATCGGCGTCGCGGTCATCTCCTACCTGGATCAGTTCTCCTTCGGCATCACCGCCGACTACAACTCCGTGCCCGACGTCGAGATCCTGGCGGCGGGAATCGGCCGCGGCCTGGCCGAGCTCGGGGGCCAAAAGCCGGACGATCGAGGCTGAAGTCTCGGGGGCCAAAAGCCGGACGATCGAGGCTGAAGTACAGTATAAATAACTTCCAATATTTTACCCAAAATTAACCGGCGGCCCATCTCCGGGGCGGCGGCGGAAGTCGCGGCCCGGAGGTCATCATGGGTCCTGAACCGGCGGCGGGCGGCTCCCGCCCGCGGATCGGACTCGTGCTGGGCGCGGGCGGCGTGCTCGGCGCGGCCTGGATGACAGGCGCGCTGCCAGCCCTGCAGGGGCTGCTGCCGGGCCCGGTCAACGACGTCGACCTCATCGTCGGGACCAGCGCGGGCAGCGTGCTGGCCGCAGCGCTGCGCTGCGGCGCCGGCATCGACGACCTGGTGGCCTTCCAGCGCGGCGAGGTCGCGGGCGTACTGCAAGACAGCGGCGTGCTCGATGTTGCCGCCGGGCCGTGGCCGCCGGCTCCGCACTGGGGCGTCGGCTCGCCCAGGCTGATGCTCGCCACGCTGCTGACGCCCCACCGGGTGCAGCCGTGGGTGGGGGCGAGCGCCTGGCTGCCGCCCGGCCGGGCGCGGCATACCGGGGTGCATGCCATGGTGCACGCGCTGCACAGTCAGGCGCACCAGCGCGGCACGTCATCCGGGCTGCCGTCATCCGGGCTGCCCTCACCCGGGCTGCCGTCATCCGGGCTGCTATCGCCCGGGCCGCCGGACTGGGTCGAGCGCCGGACTTGGATCGTCGCTGTCGACTACGACACGGGGCGGCGGGTGATTTTCGGCCGCGACGGCGCGCCCCGAGCGCGGCTGGCTGATGCTGTCGTCGCGTCCTGCTCCATTCCCGGCTGGTACGAGCCTGCCGTGATTTCCGGCCGCCGCTACGTCGATGGCGGGGTACGGTCCCCGACCTCGCTCGGCGTCCTCGCCCGGGCGGGTGTCGACGAGGTCTACGTGCTCGCCCCGATGGCCAGCGTCGTGACCGACCGCCCCCGCCGGCCATACGAGCGGCTGGAGCGGCAGCTGCGGCGGCTGATCACGCTCGCGCTGCTGCGCGAGGCCCAGGCGCTGCGCGCGGACGGCATCGGTGTCACCGTGCTCACGCCGGGACCCGAGGACCTGGCGGTGATGGGAGTGAACCTGATGGACCCGCGTCGCCGCGAGCTGGTGCTGGAGACCTCACTGCGCACCTCGGCGGCACTGGTGCGCCCGGCAGCGGATGAGCCGCAGGTAGCCTGACCGGCCGGGGATTCCGCCACATCAGGTGACCAATGGCCCTGGTGGCGGTGAGCTTCAGCCGGTAAAGATCCGCTCATGGTCGTCGTCGCGCGCCCCGCGCACCATGAGCTGGATCTGGCGGAGGCCGCCGGTCTGTCCCCCGAGGAGGTGCTCTCGCGGCTGGGCAGCGGCCAGGATGGCCTCTCGTCCGCCGAGGCGGCGCAGCGGCTGCGGCAGTTCGGGCCGAACGCGCTGGGTACCCACCGGGTGCGCGTCACCGCTGTCCTGCTGCGCCAGGTCCGCAACCCGATCCTGGTTCTTCTGCTCGGGGCGGCGCTGGTGTCGGGGCTGACCGGCGGTGGCACGAACGCGGTGATCATCGCGGTGATCGTCGCCCTCAGCGTCGGCCTGGGTTTCTTCAACGAGTACCGGGCGGAAGTGGCGATGGCCGCGCTGCGCGCCCAGATCCGGCAGGAAGCGGAGGTCCGCAGGGACGGGACGACGGGCCGGGTCCCGGTGACGAGCCTGGTGCCCGGCGACGTGGTGTCGCTCCGGCTGGGCGCCATCGTCCCGGCCGACCTGCGCCTGCTGGAAGTCGACGAGCTGGAGTGCGACGAGGGACTGCTGACCGGCGAGTCGATGCCGGCGGCCAAGTCGGCGGCGCCCGTTACCGGACGCCAGCCGCAGGACCAGCCCGGATGCGCCTTCATGGGGACGATCGTGCACCAGGGGTCGGCTCTGGGCGCAGTGATCGCGACCGGCGGCCGTACCGCCTTCGGGCAGATCGCGGCGGGCCTGGCCGAGAAGCCCAGCCAGACCGCATTCGAGGCGGGCCTGTCGCGTTTCTCGCGCTTCCTGTTCGTGGTGGCGGCCGTGCTGACGGCGTTCATCTTCATCATCAACGTGGCACTGTCCCGGCCGCTGATCGATGCGCTGCTGTTCTCCCTCGCCATCGCCGTGGGCATCGCCCCGGAGATGATGCCGGCCATCGTGACGGTGAGCCTGTCCGCCGGATCGAAAGCCCTGGCCGCGAAAAAGGTGCTGGTGAAGCGGCTGGTCGCGATCGAGGACCTCGGCAACATCGAGATCCTCTTCACCGACAAGACCGGCACCCTCACCGAAGGCCTGATCACCTTCCAGCGGGCACTGGGCGCCGACGGGAGCAGCAGCGATCGCCCGCTGCTGCTCGGCCTGGTCTGCAACGAGGCGGCAGTCAGCGCCGGGGTACCGGTGGGCGGAAACGCGCTGGACCAGGCCCTGCGGTCGGCTCCGGGAGCGGCCCCGGGCGAGCGCCTCGGGACCGCGGCTGGCGCCTTTCAGCGTCTGGGCATCCTTCCCTTCGACCACGAGCGCCAGCTTGCCTCGGTGCTGGCGACAGACCCCGCAGGCCAGCCGCTGCTGATCACCAAGGGCGCCCCCGAGGTGGTACTGGACCGGTGCCAGGATGTTCCCGGCGGGGCCCGGCAGGCACTGGAGGCATTGTTCCGCGAGGGTGCCCGGGTGGTGGCAGTAGCCGCCCGCCCGGCTCCGGGCATGGTCGCGCTCGCCGCGCAGGACGAGCGCGATCTGACCCGGGCGGGCTTCCTGGCCTTCGCCGACCGGCCGAAGGCCGACGCCGGCGCCGCCATCGCCCAGCTCGAGCGGCTCGGCGTGCAGGTGAAGATCATCACCGGGGACAACGGCCTGGTAGCGGCCAAGGTGTGCGCGGATATCGGGGTCGACTGCACGGGGGTGCTCAGCGGCGCCGAGGTCGAGGCGCTGGACGACGACCACCTCGAAGCGGCGATCCCGGCCACCACCGTGTTCGCCCGGATCAGCCCCGAGCAGAAGTCGCGGATCATCAAGGTGGCGCGGCGGACCGGCAAGGACGTCGCGTTCCTGGGAGACGGGGTGAACGACGCGGTGGCGCTGCATCACGCCGATGTCGGGATCTCAGTCGACTCGGGAACCGACGTGGCCAAGGAAGCCGCCGACGTGGTGCTGCTGGACAAGGATCTCGGGGTGCTGGCCGAAGGCGTCATGGAGGGCCGGCGGATCTTCGCCAACACCATGAAGTACGTCCTGATGGCCACGTCCTCGAACTTCGGCAACATGTTCAGCGCCGCCGGCGCCTCGGTGTTCCTGTCGTTCCTGCCGATGCTGCCGTCCCAGATCCTGCTCAACAACCTGCTCTACAACACCGGGCAGCTGGTGATCCCGACTGACCACGTCGATGCCGAGGCGCTGGCCCGGCCCGCGGCGTGGGACATGAAGTTCATCCGGCGCTTCATGTCCGTATTCGGCCCCGTCAGCTCGGTCTTCGACTTCCTCACCTTCTGGATCATGCTCGCCCTGCTGCACGCCGGTCACACCGAGTTCAGGACCGGCTGGTTCGTGGAGTCGATCGCCACCCAGACCCTCGTGGTGTACGTGATCAGAACCCGGCGGATCCCGTTCTTCAGGAGCCGGCCCAGCCTGCCGATGCTGCTGGTGCCGACCGGCGCGGCCCTGGCCGGCGCGATCCTGCCCTATACCGGACTGGCGCACCTGCTGGGGTTCACGCCGCTGCCGACCGCCTTCTTCCTGCTGCTGTTCGGCCTGGTCGTCGTCTACCTGCTGCTGGTAGAGCTGGCGAAGACCCGGTTCTACCGCATCCCCCAGGCCCGGAGCCCGCGACTTGCCGCCAGCCGTTCGCAGCGGCTGGAACGGCGCATCCAGCGCCGGGCGTCCCGCTTCGTCCGTCACCCGGCCGGCGGCTACCGCGCGCGATCATGATCGTGACGGCCCACGATCGTGACAGCGGGGACGATATTCCGCTACGTCGACTGAAAACCGTCCCGGCTGTTGCGGCACCGGCGCACGGGTGCGCGCAGGCCTGTCAGCGGCTGGACTACTGTGAACAGGAGCCGGGATAGCTGGCATGTCCGTCCCTGGCCTCGATCCCTTGTCGTTCCGCTCGCAGCTGAACAGGACCGCTCATGTCTGATCGAACGACTGGCACGGCGCATGGCGGCTCGGCCGATCTGCGGCCGGATGGCTCCGCGATCGGGGAACCGGCGGTCGGGGAACCGGCGAGCGGGAAGCCGGCGAGCGGGGAACCGGTGCTCGAAGAGCTGGATGAGGCCGAGTGCCTGCGGCTGATCTCGCCGGGCGGCCTCGGCCGCCTGGCATATTCCGGCCGGTTCGGCCTGACCGTGCTCCCGGTCAACTACCAGCTGTACGAGGGAAGCATCGTGTTCCGCACCACCAGGAACAGCCCGACGGACGAGGATCTGCGCACCGGGATAGAGGGCGCCGAGTACAAGGTGACTTTCGAGATCGACCAAATCGACCTGGCCGCACGGGAGGGGTGGAGCGTTCTGCTCCAGGGTGCCGCGCACCACGTGGACTCAGCTACCGAGCGGGCCGCTGTGCTGGAAGCGGGCGTCGAGCCCTGGGCCGGCGGAGTCAGGGAGCTCTTCCTGCGCATCCTCCCCGACCGCATCACCGGCCGGCGCATCCGCCGGAGCTGAGCAGTCGGGATCTGAGCAGTCGGGCCTGGACAGTTCGGAGCTGGACAGTCCGGAGCTGGACAGAACAGGCCAGGAGAGTCGAAGGGCTGGCGCAGTCAGGACTTCTGGCCATTCCGGTGCGGACGTAACTGCGCGAGTGTCGCAGCTAGCTGAGAAATCTCAGCGTTCGTTACCGAGCTGGGAGAAACCTAATGTACGAGAGACTGCTGGTCGCCGTGGATCACTCAGAGGTCACCGGGCGGCTGCTCGCCGCGACCCGTGAGCTGGCGCTGCTGGCCAGCGCCGAGGTATGGGTGCTGCATCTGCGCGAGCGCGAGGTCATGGGCAAGGCGCCGGGAGCTCCGAGTGTGGCCGAGAGGGAGACCACCTTCGAGGCACAGGCGGACATGGACGCTGCGCTGGCCGAGCTGACCAAGGCGGGTGTCAAGGCACACGGCGAGGTGCGGCACACGATATTCGGGCATGCCGCCAGCGAGATCATGCAGGACGCCAGGACCCACGACGTGGGCGTCATTGTCATGGGCTCGAAGGGCAAGAGCGAGCTAGCCGGGCTCGTTCTCGGCAGCACCGCGCACAAGGTGATCCACCTGTCTGACCGGCCCGTGCTCGTGGTTCGCTGACAGAACCGGGGATGGCCGCTGATCGGCAACCCCGGCCAGTGCCCCTCGGCGGGCCGCTCCTAGGCTGGCCGTGTGCTGGGACTGCCGGACCGGATCAGAGCCTGCCTGTTCGATCTCGACGGGGTGCTGACGCAGACCGCGGCGTTGCACGCAGCGGCATGGAAGGAGATGTTCGACGCCTACCTGCGGCAGCGGGCGGAGCGGACGGGGCAGCCCATGGCGCCGTTCGACCCGGTCGCCGACTACGACACCTACGTCGACGGCAAGCCGCGCGCTGACGGGACCCGGTCATTCCTGCAGTCGCGCGGCATCTCGCTGCCGGAGGGCAGCGAGTCCGACCCCGCCAGCGCGGAAACGGTCGAGGGCCTGGGGAACTGGAAGAATCAGATCGTGCTGCGCCGGATTGCCGAGGGCGGCGTGCAGGTCTACCCCGGCTCGGTCCGCTACCTGCAGGCAGTGCGCGCGGCCGGCCTGCGCCGCGCGGTCGTGTCGTCCAGCACCAACTGCCGGGACGTGCTGGCCGCCGCCGGGATCGGCGGTGAGTTCGAGGTGATCATCGACGGCGTGGTGGCCGAGCGGCAGCGGCTGCGCGGCAAGCCGGCCCCCGACACCTTCCTGGCGGCGGCCAAACAGCTGCAGGTCGCCCAGGCAGACGCCGCGGTCTTCGAAGACGCGCTGGCCGGCGTGGCCGCAGGCCGGGCGGGCGGTTTCGGCTGGGTGGTCGGGGTGGACCGGGCCGGGCAGGCGACCGCGCTGCGGGATCGGGGAGCCGACGTGGTGGTGGGCGATCTGGCCGAGCTGATGGATAGCTGATGATCGACCATCCGGCGTTCCCGGTCGAGCCGTGGTGCCTGCGGGAGACCCGGCTGGACACCGAAGTCCTCGCCCAGACTGAATCGCTGTTCGCGTTGTCGAACGGGCATTTCGGCTGGCGCGGGAATCTGGACGAGGGCGAGCCGTACGGCCTGCCGGGCTCCTACCTGAACGGGGTGTTCGGGCAGCGCCCGCTGCCCTACGCCGAGGCCGGCTTCGGCTATCCGGAGTCGGGGCAGACGGTGCTCAACGTCACCAACGGCAAGCTGATCCGGCTGCTCGTCGACGACGAGCCATTCGATGTCCGGTACGGGCGGCTGCGGGCGCATGAGCGGGTACTGGACTTCCGCTCCGGCACGCTGAGCCGGCAGGCGGAATGGGTGTCACCCGCCGGCCGCGCGGTGGCCGTCTCCTCAGTCCGCCTCGTCTCCTTCGCTCAGCGGGCCGTGGCGGCGATCTGCTTCGAGGTCGAGCCGCTCGACGGCCCGGCCCGGGTCGTGCTGCAGTCCGAGCTTGTCGCGAACGAGCCGCTGCCGCCGCCGGACGGTGACCCCCGGACCGCAGCCGTGCTCATCGCTCCGCTGCGCGCCGAGGACCACCAGGCACAGGCGCACCGGGCCATCCTCGTGCACACCACCGGCGCGAGCGGGTTCCGGATCGCGGCGGGCATGGACCATCAGGTGAGCTGTCCTGCGCCGATGCGCCATGGGATCGAGAGCGAGCCCGACGTGGGCCGGCTGACGGTCACCACACTGCTGCACCCCGGGCAGCGGCTGCGGCTGGTGAAGTTCGTCGCATTCGGCTGGTCGGCGGCTCGCTCGCAGCCCGCGCTGCGCGACCAGATCGAGGGCGCGCTCGCCGCGGCCGCGTTGACGGGCTGGAACGGCTTGCTCGCCGAGCAGCGCCGGTACCTGGATGACTTCTGGGGCCGGGCCGATGTCGAGCTCGACGGGGATGACGAGATCCAGCAGGCCGTCAGGTTCGGGCTCTACCACGTGCTGCAGTCCGGCGCTCGCGCCGAGGGCCGGGCAATCCCGGCGAAGGGGCTGACCGGGCCTGGCTACGACGGGCACGCGTTCTGGGACACCGAGATTTTCGTCCTTCCGGTGCTGATGTTCACAGCGCCGCAGGCTGCTGTGGCCGCGCTGCGCTGGCGGCAGTCCACGCTCCCGCTGGCGATCGAGCGGGCCCAGCAGCTCGGCCTGAGCGGCGCGGCCTTCCCGTGGCGCACGATCGGCGGCGAGGAGTGCTCCAGCTACTGGCCGGCCGGGACTGCCGCCTTTCATGTCAATGCCGATATCGCCGACGCGGCGATCCGTTACGTCGATATCACCGGCGATGTCGACTTCGAGGTCGGGATCGGGCTCGACCTGCTGGTGCACACCGCGCGGCTGTGGCAGTCCCTTGGCCACGACGACAGCGCGGGCAGGTTCCGCATCGACGGCGTCACCGGGCCGGACGAGTACACAGCCGTCTGCGATAACAACGTCTATACCAACCTGATGGCGCAGCAGAATCTCCGCGCTGCCGCCGACGCGGCGGACCGGCACCCGCAGCGCGCCCAAGAGCTGGGGGTCTCGGCGGAGGAGTCCGCAGGCTGGCGCCGCGCCGCCGCGGCCATGCTCATCCCCTACGACGACCGCCTCGGCGTACACCCGCAGGCCGAGGGCTTCACCAATCATCAGCTCTGGGACTTCGCCGCGACAACGGCCGATCAGTACCCGCTGCTGCGCCATTTCCCGTATTTCAACCTGTACCGCAAGCAGGTGGTCAAGCAGGCGGACCTGGTCCTGGCCATGCACCTGTGCCCGGATGCCTTCACCGCGGAGCAGAAGGCGCGGAACTTCGCCTACTACGAGGCCATCACGGTCCGGGACTCCTCGCTGTCGGCCGGCAGCCAGGCTGTGCTCGCCGCCGAGACCGGCCACCTGGATCTTGCCTATGACTATCTGGCCGAGGCGGCGCTGATGGACCTGGCGGACCTGGAGCACAATACCCGCGATGGCCTGCACATAGCGGCGCTGGCCGGCACGTGCATCGCGCTGGTGGCCGGCTTCGGCGGCCTGCGCAACCGGGCCGGGTCGCTCAGCTTCGCGCCCCGGCTGCCGGCCGGACTCACCCGCCTGGTGTTCACCGCCAGCGTGCGGGGGCGCCGAGTGCGCGTGGAGGTGACACCGGACGCCGCGAGCTACGTCCTGGCCGACGACGGACCGCCGGTCGAGATCCGCCACCACGGGGACCCGGTGACCGTCACCGCGGCCCCCCCGCAGACCCGGCCCATCGCGGCGCTGCCTGCCCGCCCCCGCCCGCTGCAGCCGCCAGGCCGGGAACCCTGGCTGCGCACCCGGCCGGACGCTGCCGGGCGTCCTTGACGGGTGCGGCAGCGGGCGGGATCAGCCGGACTTCGGCGACGTCCGCGCCTGGCCGGACGGCGCTGGGCCCGCGGCGTGCGCGGGCGAGGCGTGCGCGGGCGAGGCGTGCGCAGGCGGCCCGCTGCCCCTCGGCTGCGTGGGATCCGGGTCGGCGTCCCCCGCTGAGCTGTCCGACGTGCGCCAGATCAGCCGGTGCACCGGGATCAGCCTCGGGATGTCGCGCAGCCCGGGGATGAACGGGACACCCAGCAGCAGCAGGGTGGCCAGGCCCGTCATGTAGATGGCGATCATGTCGATGTTCACCGAGTTGGTCCAGCCGGGCACCTGGTACCAGAGCGTGTACAGCCAGAGCCAGGGCTGGCCCGGGTAGCTGCCGGTCTCGTTCATCACGCCCCACTGGCTGCCGGACAGGCCCATCGCCGTCGCCTTGTTGACGAAGTAGGAGCCGTCCTCGATGAACAGCAGCGGCTTGGTAAAGTTCGTCCCGTAGAACGGCTGCTGGGCAAGCAGGTCGGTGTCCAGCGCGCCGCTGCGGGCCAGGGTGAGCTCGCCGGCCAGCAGCACCGGGACCGGCCCGTCACTGGCTGCGGGGATGACCGGGCTGCCGTGCGCGAACTTCACCTTCGTCACCGCCGTGGCGTACGCGTTGGCCCACTTCAGCTGCTGGCCGGCGGAGGCCGCCTGGTAGCTGGCCAGCGGGCCGGCGATCGCCGGGTCGGTGCGCGCGAGCACCGACAGCGGCCCGATGACGAAGTCCTGCGCCGCGTCGACCGGCTGGGTGACGCCGGGAATGGCGGCCGGGGAGAACAGCAGCCGCTGGGTATTGCCGGTCGCGGTGTTGTAGGGCGGCCCGTAGGTCGCGGTCTCGCTGGTCCCGTTCAGCTCGGTCGCCGCGGTGGCCAGGAAGTCGGCGGGCGCGAGCCGCGCCCAGGTTGCGATCGTGACCGGCGGCACGTCCGGCGAGGACAGCACGCCAGCAAGGCCGGCGGTGAGCGCCAGCACGATCACCGAGGCGATCGCGCCCTCCTTCAGGATGTCGTAGCGCCGGGTGGGACCCCGCCACGGGGCGGCGTCGGCCCGGGCGATGGCGCGCCGGCGCGCCCGTCCGTGCCCGGTGACCTCGGCGGCGTGCGCGTCGATCGGATGCGAGACGCCGCGCACCCGGACCAGCAGCACGTGCGCGCCGACGACGGCGATGAGAACGATCGGGATGAGGACGATGTGCCACATCAGCATCTGGCCGAAGTTCATCACGTTGAAGAACGCGCCGACCCCGACTGCGTCGAACGCGTCCTTGCCGCTGGTGGAGATCCACTGCGAGTCGAAGTTCTGCTGCGCCACGTAGCCGGTGAAGCACTCGATGACCGAGGCCACGAAAGCCACCACGCCGGTTATCCAGGTCAGCTTGCGCCTCCCGCGCCAGGCAGCCATCCAGAACTTGCCCCACAGGTGAATGACGAGCAGGGCCATGAACAGCTCGACGCTCCACAGATGCAGGCTGTTGAAGAAGTGCCCGACCGGGTTGTAATGCCACCAGTCAGGGCCGCCGAGGGCGAGGGCGAACCCGGACACGATCGCTATCCCGAGGGCGGCCAGTGCGCCGACGCCAAATACATAAATCCAGGACGAAACATAAGCCGGCTGCCGGTCGGGCAGCAGCTTGCCCGGCGGCAGCGTGCGCAGGGCCCCGCGCCGCACTCGGGCCGTCCACATGCCGGCGGTGCCGTCATCGGGCGGTTCGCCCGCCGCAGAGGTGCTGTCCTGAGGGGCAGCGTCAGGCCCGCCGGTCACTGCGGCTGGCTCCGCGCGGTGGCCCCGCGGGAACGGGAGCAGCAGCGCGGCGCCGAATATCACGACCATCACCGCGATCAGGACCAGGTTCGCCACTGACACATCGAAGATCGACCAGTGCACGAAAGAGCCTGGCTGATTCATGTTGATGGCCAGCGGTGCTGAATGCGCCAGCAGGGGAGAATTCATTCCGGGCTCCCAGAGTCAGCTCGTCAAGGTCAGCCGTAGCTGCCGTTAGCTTGCCCGCGGGCCGCGCCTCGCCGGGAGGGCCGCCCGCCCCGTCTGGCCGGGACCTTGGTCCCGAATCAGGCGGCCCTCCCGACAGGACGTTCGCCTCTGCCGCCGGAATGCTGACGCGCGCATCGTGGGGTCAGACCATCCTCAAAGAAGCGGAGAACTGCTATGCGAGCCCTCGTTTACCACGGACCAGGCCGGAAGTCATGGGAGGAAGTGCCGAAGCCGGGAATTGCCGACGACACCGACGCGATTGTGCGCGTCGACGCCGTGACCATTTGCGGTACCGATCTGCATATTCTCAAAGGTGACGTCCCGGTCGTGCCGGACGGGCGGATTCTCGGCCATGAAGCGGTCGGGACCGTCGAGTCAGTCGGCAGCGGCGTGCGCCGGCTCAAGGTCGGCGACCGCGTGCTCGTCTCCTGCATCTCGGTGTGCGGGACCTGCAGGTTCTGCCGCGAGGGCCATTCCGGGCAGTGCCTGGGCGGCGGCGGCTGGATCCTGGGCTACAAGATCGACGGTACCCAGGCAGAGTTCGTCCGGGTGCCGTTCGCCGACAACTCCACCTACCCGGTGCCGGACGGTGCCGCCGATGAGGACATCCTCATGCTGGCGGACATCCTGCCGACTGGCTACGAGGTCGGCGTCCTTAACGGCGGCGTGCGGCCAGGCGACGTCGTCGCGGTGGTCGGGTCCGGCCCCGTCGGCCTGTCGGCGATCATGGGCGCGCAGCTGTTCAGCCCGAGTCACGTGGTCGCGATCGACCTGGCTGACTCCCGGCTGGAGGCAGCCAAGCGGTTCGGCGCGGATGTCACGGTCAACAACTCCCGGCAGGATCCGCTGGAAGTGATCCAGTCCCTCACCGGCGGGCTGGGCGCCGACGTGACGATCGAAGCTGTCGGCGTGCCGGCCACCTTCGAGCTCGCCGTCAAGCTTTCCCGGCCCGGCGGCCGGATCGCCAACATCGGCGTGCACGGCGAGCCTGCGACCCTGCATCTGGAGGAGCAGTGGATCAGGAACATCACCATCACCACCGGCCTGGTCGACGCCTACTCCACCGCGACGCTGCTGCGGCTGGTCAACAGCCATCACATCGACGCGGGCCGATTCATCACCCACCACTTCGCGCTGGCGGAGTTCGACCAGGCCTACGACGTGTTCGCCCGGGCAGCCGACACCGGCGCGCTCAAGGTGGTCCTGAGCCGCGGCGCCTAATGCCGCTGGCCGGCGCCGGGCGGGTGCCCGGTGCCGGCCTGATGACCGTGCAGCTCGTCCCGGTCGGCGGGTGGCGGTGATCCGCCCATCATCCGCAGCATCGGCATGCCGCCGGACCGGACGAACCGGTAGCACAGCGCAGCGGCGACCAGCAGGAAGATGATGTTGAGCACAGTGGTGTAGTCCCACTGGACGGGTGCCTGGAGCACCTTGGCGTGCCGGGCCGCCGGGATGAGGCCGAGGCCGCCGAAGATCAGCTCGACCAGGTATCCGGCCGCGGCCATGGTGGCATAGAAGGTGGCCAGGATGAACAGCGTCATCTTGATGCCGTAGTACTTCCGGTAGATCACCAGGATCGGCACGATGATCAGGTCGGCGAAGATGAACGCCACCACCCCGCCGAAACTGATTCCGCCGTTCCACAGCACCCCGGCCAGCGGGACGTTGCCGACCGAGCAGACGAAGCTCAGCAGGCTGACGACCGGCCCGATCAGCGGCCCCCACAGTTTGGACGCCAGCGGATGCCCGGAGAAGAAGAGGCGGCCCCAGAAGCTGTTGGGCACCCACGCGGCGACCGCCCCGGCGATCAGCAGGCCTGCCGCGATATCGCGGATGACCGCCGCCCACTCCATCACGAAGATGTGCGCCACCGAGGTGAACGCCTGCCGCGACCGCAGCCGCTGCCACAGGTTCCCTTGCGCCGCGATGCTCATGTCCATCGCGGCGTGGCCTTCCATGGATCCGGGTTGGCCCCTGGCGGCCTGCGCGCTGGCGGCGTCGACCAGCCGCTGGCGCAGCAAGAGCCGGAACAGCACCGCCACTAGGACGATCATGATCGGGCCGCCGACGAACTCCGCCAGGGTGAACTGCCAGCCGATCAGCAGGGCCAGGATGATGCCGAGCTCGACGACCAGGTTGGTGGAGGCGATCTCGAAGACCATCGCGGCGGTGAAGCTCGCGCCCTTGCGCAGCAGCGACCGCGCCAGCGCCACGGCGGCGTAGGAGCACGACGACGACGCCGCGCCGAAACCGGCCGCGAGCGCCAGCGTCCTTGGCCGGTCGTCGCCCAGCAGGGCGATGATCGTGCTGCGGCGGACCAGTGCCTGCACCACCGCGGACAAGGCGAAGCCCAGGATCAGCGCCCAGAGGATCTCCCAGGTCATCGACCCGCTGATGGCAAGGGCGTGACCCAGGGCATGCAGCCCCCTCATGTCTTCTCATTCCTCTGCGTGTCTTCACGGCGCCGCGACTATACCCCCCCAGGGTAATGGGCCCGGCTGGCCGGAATGCCTGCGGGCGGCCCTCCCGCCTGGGAGAGCCGCCCGCACCGTGCTTGTGGACCGTCGTCTGCGAGGTCAGGCCGTCGTAACGGGGACCGGAGCCGCCGGGACCGTTGCCGGGACGGTGACCGGGACCGTCGCCGGGACCCTGCCCGTCAGTCCGGGGAACACCTCAGTATCGGCTCCGACGCGGCGCACGTGCGCGAATCCGAGGATCGAGAGCACCAGCAGCATCGCCGCGCCGACGAACGACACCAGCGCCGCCCACAGCGCGATCTCGCCCATCTTCCAGAACGCATACGAGCTCAGCAGCAGCCCGCGCAGTGTCGTGCCGCGGAACATGAGATTCACCTGAGCCGCCAGCTTGACGTTCCCCGGCTGCGTCAGCGCCTTGGCCGACAGCTGGGAATAGGTAAGGCCGCCGCCGATCACCTTGAGGTGGTTGGCGATGAAATGATTGGCGTAAACCTCAGCCTGCGCGCCAGTGGTCATCAGCTGCCCGGCGTACTGGTGCATCGCCGCGAATTCCGGCGCCTTGATCGCCGGGCTATTGTTGGCCGGGAAATAAATCTTCTGGGCAGCGAGCTGGTTGTGCACCTGGCTGTCCACGAACGAATGACCCCACATCAGCAGCCCGCCGGCCGCCAGCAGGATGATCGCCAGGACCAGTCCGGCTGTGGTGGCGAGAGCGTCGAATGTCCTTCTGCGCATCGGAATTTGTCTCCTTAGAGCGCACCGGACCAGCCAGGTCCGGCGCGGATTATTGATAGCCCGTGTTATTCATGACCATCTGTATAGTTTCGTCCGCTGACTGGGTGCGGCAGGGCTGCTTGGCCCGGCACGAGAGGACTTAGGTCACCGGCTGCTGTCAGACTCGCCGACGTGGCGGCGGCGGCTCGGCCGGCGTGGCGGCGGTCGCTGTGCGCTCCCTGGCGGCGGTCGCTGCGCCCCGTGGCGGCGGTCGCTGCGCCCCGTGGCGCGCGCTATCGTCAGAGCATCTGGCCCCGGGGAGCCATCCGGCCCCCAGGGAAGCTGAGCTGCAGGAGCCCCTGGTGGAACCGCCGGAACCGCATCCGCTCTTGCCGCACCTGCGGCTGGACGAGCTGCTCGGCGAGCTTCAGGTGCGGCTGGAAGCCGTGGTGGCCACCCGGGACCGGGTGCATGCGCTGCTCGAGGCGGTCGTGGCGGTCGGCAGCCAGCTCGACCTGGAGACCGTGCTGCGGCGGATCGTCGAGGCGGCGGCGGGGCTGGTGGACGCGCGGTACGGCGCTCTGGGCGTGGTGGGGGAGACCGGCAGGCTGGCTGAGTTCGTCCCGGTCGGCCTGGACGAGTCCGAGATCGCCAGCATTCATCACTGGCCAGAGGGCCGCGGCCTGCTCGGGGAGCTGATCACCGTCCCGCTGGCGCTGCGCCTGACCGACATCGCCGACCATCCGCAGTCATTCGGCTTTCCCTCGGGACACCCGCCGATGCGGTCGTTCCTCGGCGTGCCGGTGCGGATCCGCAACGAGGTCTACGGCAACCTGTACCTCACTGAGAAGCGGGATGGCGGTCAGTTCGACGAGGACGACGAGGCGGTCGTCGTTGCGCTGGCGGCCGCGGCGGGCGTGGCGGTCGAGAACGCGCGGCTGTATGAGGAATCACGCCGCCGTCAGCGCTGGCTGCTGGCCAGCGCCGAGGTCACCCGCAGGCTCCTGTCCGGGGCTGATCCGGGCGAGGTGCTCGACCTGGTGACGCAGCAGGTACTGGAGATGGCGGGCGCGGACCTGGCGGTGCTCGCGCTGCCGGAGGACGGGCGGCTGCAGCTGGTGATCCGGCATGCGGCCGGCCAGGACGCGGCGCAGGCCCGCGGCCTGGCCCTGCCAGAGGATTCGCTCTCGGCCGTGGTGCTGTCCACCGGCGAGCCGGTGACGGTGCCGGAATTCAGCCAGGACCAGCGGATCGCGCAGGTGGCCAGGGAGCGGATGTCGCTCGGGCCCGCCGTCATCTTCCCGCTGGGCGGCCCCGGCAAGGTCCGCGGGGTGCTCACGGTCGGACGCCGCCCCGGGTCCATGCCGCTGACGCATGCGGCCGCCGAGATGGTCGCCTCCTTCGCATCCCAGGCGGCCGTGGCGCTGGAGCTGGCCGACGCCCGCCGCGATGCCGAGCGCCTCACCGTGCTGCAGGACCGCGAGCGCATTGCCCGCGACCTGCACGACCTGGTGATCCAGCGGCTGTACGCGACCGGCATGTCGCTGCAGGCCGCGCTGCCGCTGATCGCGGCGCCCGAGGTCAGCGACCGGGTGAGCCGCGCCGTGGACGCCCTGGACGAGACGATCGGCGAGATCCGGTCAGCCATCTTCGCGCTGCAGGCACGGCCCGACATCCAGCGCCCAGGAGTTCGCGAGCGGATCCAGGACATCCTGGAAGAGATGACCGGGCTGCTCGGATTCACCCCGTCGCTCAGCCTGGCCGGCGATCTGGGCGAGCAGGTGCCCGACGACGCGGCCGAGCACCTCCTCGGCACCCTGCGCGAGGCGCTGTCGAACGCCGCCCGGCATGCCGCCGCCAGCCGCGTCGACGTCACCATGGAGGCCGGCCGGGACCTGATCCTGGTCGTCCGCGACGACGGCGTGGGCATGAGCGGCACCGTCCGCCGCAGCGGACTGGCGAACCTGGCCGAACGCGCCGAGCAGCTGGGCGGGACGCTGCAGGTCAGGCGGGCCGCTGGTGGCGGGACCGAGCTGCACTGGCAGGTCCCGCTGGCCGCGCCGAGCGACCCGGCCAGCTGAGCCCGCCGGGGGCGGGGCGAGCGTGGCGGGCTCAGCTGGCCGCGGAATCCCGTTGCGCGTGTTCGTGGTTTTCTGACAGCCTGGCAGCGTAGGCAGCCGCCTGGGTACGGCGCTCCATCCCGAGTTTGGCGAAAAGGGCTGACACGTAGTTCT
>Ga0302324_100013636_pt1 | contig 16455 bp, 12 predicted proteins | sample Palsa_T0_1_FD_201949 | JGI IMG/M metagenome (GOLD analysis project Ga0302324, IMG submission 201949) | Peat permafrost microbial communities from Stordalen Mire near Abisko, Sweden - Palsa_T0_1 | ecosystem: Environmental > Terrestrial > Soil > Palsa > Peat permafrost | place: Sweden: Abisko...
GGGCGGAGGCAAGGCCGGACCCGGTCATGGCTCGGATCCCGCTGCGAAAGCGGGCATCTCTCCCACTCCGGGCCCCGGGGGCGCCGGCAGCGCAACCCGTGGAACCCCGGCAGTGCCCGGAGTTTCTGTGGCCGGCGGCAGCAGCGTCGTCACCGTCGACTTCGGATCCGGCATCGGCAGCGGCGATCCGAATCTTCCGGGCCGCTCCTCCGTCAAGGACCAGCACAAGCTGGGCGTGAGTGTTCAAAGCACCGCCAGTTCGGGCGGGGCATTTGATTTTTACCATCTGCTGCCCGCAGCGACAAGCCACGACGTCTATCTTGGAACGTCGCCACCTGCTATCTTGCGCTATTCCGACCCCGCGCCCTCTCGCGGGGCCTCTGGTGACCTCAGCGTTCCGGAGGAGATTCACACCGACCTGCCCGCCGGACTACCGCATTCGCGTCTGGTGATTACATGCGTGCTCGACGCTTCCGGCAATCTGAAGAATCTTCGCGTCCTCGAAGCTGGCCCCGCCGACATGACCGCAAAAGTGATGGCCGCCCTGCCCAGCTGGAAGTTCAGCCCGGTGATGGTCGGCAACCAGCCGGTTGAGGTCAACGCCATCCTAGGATTCAACATCGACACCAACGATCGTCGCTAAACGACCCTCGCTAAAGGACCGCCACTCGCTGCGCATTACGGTCCCGCTAGCGGTTCCGCTCAGGATTCCGCTCAAAGACCACCCCGACATCATCTGTGTAAACGCGCTTCCAGGGCGGCCTTTGTTCCAGAATGTTGGCCAGGGCCGAGCCTTTTGGGACCAGCACACAGCGGGCTTGATACTTGTCCAGAAGTCCATCCCAGCCAGGCTCCACGCGCACCATCTTCAAGTAAGACTTGAAGAATTCTTCGCCGTACAAATCGTGGCGGTCATCTAAGGCGACCAGGGTTCGAGGATAGAGCCGGTAGATCAAATAGCCGCCCCAGTAGTCGGGGACCGTCACGGCGTCTCTTTCCCCCGCCGTTTTCCGGTCGAGAAAGTCGACCGCTGAGGCGGGAAAACGCTTCGGGTCAAAATGCGCATCCATCAACTGGTTCGCTCCCAGTCTTCCACCGTAGGCCGCGATCACAATTAGGAATGCAGCTGCTGCGATCGCCCACAGGTGTCCCTGCAGGCTCGACTCCACGGTCACCATCCTCTCCGTGAACGCGGCCTCGCGATCACCCAGCCTTCGGAACCGGATCAGATCTCCTCCGAGATTCTTGATCGCGCCCGACAGCAACGGACCGATTACCAGCGCCAGCAGCAGTGAGGAAACGGGAATATTTCTCGACGCATAAAGACCGGAGTACAGGGCGAAGAGAATCACCAGCCCTTCACTCACTCGCACTGCGCGAGCCTGCGACGCCACGGCAACCATTGTAGCCAGCATCAGCAGCGCGAAACACCGCTGCGCCACCCCATGAAAGTTGGGAGATTGAAACTCGTCAATGTGTTCCATCAGAAAGCGGTTCGACAGGTAGCCGTAGATGTGCGCGTGCAGCTTCCATCCGTAGGGATTCACCAGAGACGCCACGCCGGCCGCTAAGCCAACGGCAGCAAGGCTTCTGGCCTGCGCCCGGCACCGCAGCTTGGCGAGAAACTCAGGGAACTTGTTTTCCTTCAGCCAGACCGCGTGCCAGATCGCGCTCAGCCAATAAATCGCCAGCAAAACAAAGCCGATCAGAAAACCACCATGCACATTGACCCAAACCAGCATCAGCAAGGGCAGAAGCCACAGGCGTCGGCCTGTCGCTGTAGAACGTGTTGCAGAGGGCCCTGCAGGATCGGTCTGCATGCAATCCGTTTCCGAGGAATCCAGAATCCAGAACCATGCCAGCGTAAGCAGCCAGCTCAAGACATGCGGCCGCGCCAGAAAATGAATCATGGACGCCGACGCCGCCAGCAAGAGCAGCACCAAGGCCACAAACACGTTCGTCCCGCGGCGCAGGAGGAGCCGGAATGTCGACGCAAACACTCCGGCGATCACCACCGCGGTAAACCAGACCACGCCGTTCAGCCCGGCCCAGCGCTCCAGTTCGCCCACGATGACGTCATAGAGCCACTCCCAGGCGAACCATGGTTTCCCGCCCATCGTTGAGGAAAACGAATCCACGCGCGGAACAGCGTAAGAGGCGAGAATCTGCTGGCCGGTGCGAATGTGCCAACCGATGCCGGCATCACCTAGCAAGCGCATGGAGAGCGACGTGCACGTGAGAACGGCTAGCAGCCCGATGAAGATCGCGTCGCCCATGGACGGGATCAGCAGGCGCGTCCAGAGCGGATTTGCACCCGCCGGGGAAGTACCAGCACGAGAACTTCTGGAACCGTCCACCATCGCGGTGAATCTTATAGAGTGTGGAAGCGAACGGCAAGATCGACGGAAAAACGATCGACGACCACGCGCCGCCTCGCGTTGTGATCGTTGGAGCGGGTTTCGGCGGCCTCAACGCCGCTCAGGCGCTGGGCCACGCTCAGGCTCGGATCACCGTGATTGACCGCAAGAATTACCACACCTTCCAGCCGCTTCTCTACCAGGTCGCTACTGCCGGGCTTTCACCCGGAGAAATCGCTGCGCCCATTCGTTCGATTCTTTCGTCCCACAAGAATATTGAAGTACTCATGGCGGAGGTGACCGGATTCGACCTCGACCGACGCAAAGTCGAAACGCCGGACGGGGAAATTCCCTACGACTACCTGATCGTGGCCGCTGGAGCCAGTCACGCCTACTTCGGTCACGAGGACTGGGAACCGTTCGCTCCCGGCCTCAAGACGATTGAGGATGCCCTCGAAATCCGCCGCCGCGTGCTGCTGGCCTTTGAACTGGCCGAACGCCAGGTGGCTGCTGGCGCCGCCGCAGCGCCACTTAACTTTGTAGTCGTGGGCGGTGGACCCACCGGAGTGGAATTGGCGGGAACGCTGGCTGAAATCAGCCGTCACGCTCTCGCGCATGAATACCGCGCCATCGATCCGAAAATGGCGCACATTCTTTTGCTGGAGGGCGGCCCGCGCGTTCTTCCTGCGTACGCCGAGGATCTCTCGCGCAGCGCTGAGGAACAACTCCAGCATTTGGGCGTGGAGGTGCGAACTTCAAGCGTCGTAACCCAGATCGAGCCTGGCGCCATCTACGTAGGCGAGACCCGGCTGTTGGCTACAGTCATTCTGTGGGCCGCCGGTGTTGCCGCCTCGCCCCTCGGCAAGAAGCTGGACGCGCCGGTTGATCGGGCCGGTCGCGTGCTGGTGCAGAATGACTTGAGCCTTCCCGGCCATCCCGAAGTCTTCGTGATCGGAGACCTCGCCGCCCTTAAAGACGAAAACGGAAAGATGCTGCCCGGAGTCGCGCCGGTTGCGATTCAACAGGGAAACTATGTCGCCAAACTGATTGACCCCGAAATCGAATCAGGGAATGTCGTACCTCGTCCACCATTCCACTACTGGGATAAAGGGAGCCTCGCCACGATCGGCCGCGCCGCCGCCGTCGCCCAGTTCGGCAAGATTCATATTTCCGGCTTCATCGCCTGGCTGGCGTGGCTGTTCGTCCATATTTTGTTTTTGATCGGCTTCCGCAACCGCCTGCTGGTTTTCATTCAGTGGGCATGGTCGTACGTGACCTATGAGCGCGGCGCCCGCCTGATCACCGGAAGCACCTATTTACCGGGTTGGAGTGCCGTTCCGGCGCATTCGGCACCGTCTACTCCCGAGCCGCAAGTCTCAGCCGTCGTTGACAATAGAAGCTCGCAAACAGAAGGTCGCAAATAGAAGTAGGAGTATTCTGTAGAGGGCGGCGCGCCTGTTTCGCGATTTAGTTTCCCCGGTCCCAGCTATGACGAAGATCTCGATTCCGCGGGTTTTGCAATACCTTGCAGCTGCGTTGTTGCTGTGCGCGCCGGCTTCCGCTGAAATTCTTAAAGTCGTCCTTAACGACACGATCCAGCCCATCACCGCGGAATACATTGCGCGTGCGATCGATGAGGCCCAGCTGCGACATGATCAGGCTGTCTTGATCGAGATCAGCACTCCTGGAGGACTGCTCGACTCTACGCGCAAGATCATCGAAAAAATCTCGAACTCGTCGGTTCCTGTGATCCTGTATGTTGCGCCCACTGGCAGTCGCGCCGGGTCGGCGGGAATCTTTATTCTCGAATCGGCTGATGTGGCTGCCATGGCCCCGGGAACCAATGCTGGCGCGGCGCATCCCGTGCTGCTTTTCGGCCCGGTCACGGCGAAGACCGACGACGAAATGAAGCAGAAAATCGAAAACGATGCCGCCGCTCTTATGCGCTCCGTCGTTTCCCGCCGTGGGCGCAACGTCGAGGTCGCGGAAAGCGCTGTGCGCGAGTCCAAATCGTTCACCGATCAGGAAGCGCTCTCGCAACATCTCATCGATTACGTGGCCTCGAACGAGCAGGATCTTTTCCGCCAGATTGACAGCAAACCGATCAAGCGTTTCGACGGAAAAACCGTAACGCTCGCTCTCACCGGCCAGCCCGTCGTGCCGTTCGAGATGACGCTCAAGCAGCATATTCTCGACTACCTGATGGACCCGAATATCTCATTCCTGCTGCTCGCGATCGGCGCTCTTGCTCTTTACATCGAATTCAACCACCCCGGGGCGGTTGTGCCCGGCACCGTGGGTGTCGTTTTCATTTTGCTCGCGGCGTTCGCGCTGAATCTTTTGCCCACGCGTTTCGCCGCCCTGGGGCTCATCCTGGGCGCTTTCGCACTGTTCGCGGCCGAAGCCAAGTTCGCCACGCACGGCGTGGCGACCATCGGTGGCATCGCACTACTTACGCTGGGCGGGTTGCTGCTGGTGGATGCCCCGATCCCGGAGATGCGCGTGCACCTGGTCACTGCGCTGGCCGTCAGCATTCCCCTGGGATTGATTACCGCGTTTCTGATGACGATCGCGCTGAAAGCTCGGCGGAACAAGGTGGTCACTGGCTCTCAGGGAATGATCGGCGAAACGGGTGTTGCGCAAACCGCACTCTCACCGCAAGGCAAGGTCTTTGTCCACGGAGAACTTTGGGACGCCGTTTCGTCAGCTGATATTCCAATCGGACAACTCGTGGTCGTGCGTCAGGTGGACGGCTTGATCCTACAGGTCGATCCCATACCGGTTGCGCAATCGCCCCGAGCCGCCGCGATGGCGTGAATGTGGCGCCGGCCCTCCCTTCGACTTTGCTCAGGGCAGGCTTTGACCGCGACTGCGTACGCCATCCGATCTCTCAAGTTCCGCCCCAAGCTCCGACCGCGCACCAAGCCAGACAACCGCTCCGTCTCTGGAAATGCGCCCCACTCTTCTCGCACTGCTATACAATCCGCTTGAGGAGCCTTGGCTCCGCACTGTGGAGGCACCCGTGGAACTTCCTTTTGGAATCGGCACCGTTGTTATCATCGTCATCATCGCCATCTATCTGCTGAACTCGGTGAAGATTCTTGCTGAGTACGAGCGTGGCGTCATCTTTCGCCTGGGCCGCCTGCTGGACACCGCCAAGGGGCCCGGCATCATTCTGGTTTTTGCCCCGCTGGACCGGATGGTGCGCGTTTCCTTACGCCAGGAGGCTTTCGAGGTTCCTCCGCAGGACATCATCACCCGCGACAACGTCACCCTGAAAGTGAACGCCGTAATTTTTCTGCGGGTCATCGAGCCGCGCAAGGCAGTGGTCGAAGTTTCCAACTACACCTACCAGACTTCTCAGTTCGCGCAGACCACGCTGCGTTCCGTGCTCGGCGAACAGGAACTCGACGAACTACTCTCGCACCGCGAAAAAATCAATCTTCGCCTGCAAAGCATCCTCGACCAGCACACCTCGCCCTGGGGCGTGAAAGTAACGAATGTCGAGGTGAAGCAAGTGGACATGCCGGAATCCATGCTGCGCGCCATGGCCAAGCAGGCCGAGGCCGAGCGCGAAAAGCGTTCCAAAATTATTCATGCGGAAGGCGAATTCTCCGCCGCGCAGCGCCTGGTCGACGCCGCCCATTTGCTGGCCACCGAGCCGGTCAGCGTCCAGCTCCGCTATTTGCAGACTTTGACGGAGATCGGCGTGGAGAAAAATACGACTGTTATTTTCCCCGTTCCGGTGGACTTTTTCTCTGGAATCCAGAAATTTCTGGGCAAGGCCGACACTAGCGTAGCGCCGGGAAAAACGGCCTAGCTGCGGTTCGGTTGAGGATTGGGATCAGTAATCGTAACGAAAGGATAGCGGGTGAAAGCGCCCAGAGTTCATGGAGTTGCACCATGACTTCGTCTATGGCTTCGTCTGAGGATACTGAAATCACACTAGGGACCGGCAAGCTGCTGGTCCTGTTCTTCGTGCTGGTTGCGATCTGCGCCGGATCTTTTTCTCTGGGCTACAAGCTTGGCAGCAAGTCGGAAGCCGCCGTCTCTTCCGCGGTGTCGCTGACCACAACTCCCGGCGTAATGAAGCCGGCCAGCAGCGCGATGTCTGCCCCAGTCAATGCGCCAAAAGCGGTCGAGCAGAAGAACGCCACGCCCGACCCGGGTGCGGTAGCGGCCGACGCGAAGCCGGTTACACCCGGAGACTCCAGCAGCCCCGGGAATGGCGGTGCCGCGGGTAGTTCAGGGGCCAATGCATCGGCAACCAATTCGTCCGGCGCGAATCCATCGACGGCGGCGAGCTCTTCGAGCAGCACCCCCGATCCCTCGACCACCCTCCCCGCCAGTTCGTACTTTGTGCAGGTGGCCGCGGTCAGCAAACAGGACGATGCCGATGCCCTGGTCGACGCGTTGAAGAAGAAAAATTACCCCGCCTTCGTGGCGACGAGCGCAGCTACCGACAAGCTCTTTCGCATCCAGGTGGGACCGTTCCCTGACATCCAGGAGGCCGAGGCTATGCGCACTCGACTGATTGGCGATGGCTACAACCCGATCGTCAAAAAGTAGATTGCCGGTTTCGATTGCGACGGACGAGCAACGAGCAATGGAGCGCTTACGGAATCGTTGCTTATCATTACCGGCACGATGGGGGCGGGCAAGACAACCGTCCTGGGCGAGGCGTCGGACCTCCTTGCTCTGCGCCACATAGGCCACGCGGCGATCGACCTGGACGCACTCGGGCTTGCCTATCTTCCCTCCACGGTGACGAACGACGGCGTGATGTACAGCAACCTTCAGTCTATCTGCAGGAACTACGCTTCCATCGGCGTGACGCGGTTCTTGGTGGCGCGCGCGATCGAGGACCGCGCCGAACTGGAACTGTTTCGCAGCGCTGTTTCAGCCTCAAACACGGTCGTGTGCCGTCTTGTGGCTAGCATCGAAACGATGCAGCAGCGAGTCAAGATGCGCGAATCAGGCGTGTCGCAGCGGGAATACGTAGCCCGCGTGGCGAACTTGAATAGCACTCTTGACGGTTCGCGACTTGAGGATTTCGTCGTCACGAGCGAGGGTCGCTCTGTGACCGAGGTTGCACAGGAGATGCTTGTCAAGGCTAAATGGATTTCACAGTGACGCTTGTCACTGACAGGCTTATATTGACAATCATCAATTTTAAGGCTATTCGTATTTGATCCCATGACTGCCGCTGAACTCTCCCTCGACCGGGTGCTGCACGCCGTCGCCGACCCCACCCGCCGCCGCATTCTGCGAACGCTCAAAGATCGCGGCGCATGCACTGAGATGAAATCGTCAAGTCCGAAAACATCAAGCAGGAAGATTTTGGGCGGCGCAGGTAGTGGGAAATACTCGACGGGGCACGACTCTCCCGCCAAGGGTGTAAGTCTTTGTGCCGGTGACATCGAAACCTGCGTTCATCTTTCGCAACCCACCATCTCTCATCACATGGCGATTCTCACGAAAGCCGGCCTGGTGGAGGCCGTCAAACACGGCCAATGGCGCTGGTACCGGCGCAATGACCACGCTATCCGTCAAATTGTGAAGCTGTTACGCAAGGGGATTTAGGGCGGGCTTCGGGCTTCAGCTATCGGGCTTCGGCCGAGTTAACGCACTGTTGAGTGGATTTGCTTTTGCAGTTGTCCCGGCTAGCTCGCCGACGCGGCAGAGGCATGCGCCTTCTGCAGCAAGAGGCGCGCTTGCGCGATCAGATCTGCGACTTCGAATGGCTTGACCAGGTGAGGAACGTTGTTGTCCTGCAGAAAGCCCCGCGCATCGCCCAGGTCCACGCTGTTTGAATAAGTAAACAGGACATGAGTTTCCATCCCTGGGCAATTCTCTTTTAGCCACGTGTAAGCTTCTTTCGCACTCCAGTCGCCCGGCATTTTGCCGTTCATGATGACGGCGTCGAACGGTTCGGAAAGCAAGCGTGTCTTCACGTCCTGGCTCTTCTTCGCAGTCACCACTGTGGCGCCGGCTCCCGCCAGCACATCGCGCTCGAACTCGAGCACGGACTCTTCTTCTTCCACCAGCAGAACTCGACCTCCAATGGCACCTTCGCGCTTGCGCGGAGCGGCAGCCACTGGGTCGGGATTACTCTGAGCGTGCGCCGCCACGGGTAGCCTCACTTCCATCACCGCGCCGCCTTCGGGGCCGTTGTGAGCCGTGATGTCGCCGCCGTGCTCCTTCACAATGCCGTAGCAGATGCTGAGTCCAAGCCCGGTTCCCTTGCCTACACTCTTGGTGGTGTAGAACGGATCAAAGATGCGCTTGGGGTCTTTGAGGCCCGGCCCATCATCGGTAAACTGCGTAACCACCGACCCATTTTCAGTAAAGATGCGGATCTTCAGCTTGCCTTGCTTCCCCGTTTCCAGAATCGCGTCCACCGCATTGTTGATGATGTTCAGGTAGACCTGCTCGATCTGATGAGGGTCGGCGATCACCGGGTTAGACTCGGCGGGCGCTTCCCTTTCAACGGTAATGTTGTTGGTTTTCAGATCGTAGTCGCGCAACGTCAACGTCTCGTCGAGCACCTTCCGCAGATCCACTTCCTCGCGCTGCGGTTGCCGTTGCCGCGCGAACGAGAGCAGGTTCTGCACCACGCGGTGGGTACGTTGCGCCTGCCGGTATAACTTACCCACATAGTCCAGAGCGCGTGGGTTTAACCCTTCACTTTCGAGCAGCTGCGAGTAGCCCAGAATTGCTGTCAGCGGGTTGTTCAGTTCGTGCGCCACTCCGGCAATCAACTGCCCAACAGCTGACATTTTCTCGCTCTGCAGCAGTTGCTCCTGCGTCTTGCGCAGATCTTCGTAGGCCCGGCAGGTTTCTTCATACAAGCGCACTTTTTCGATCGTCGTGGCCAGCTGCCGGCTGATGGCGACCATGAGATTTTCTTCGTTGCTCGAATATTCGTAACCCTGCTGGCTGCAGAGGCCCATGATGCCGATCGGGCTGTCCTTGCCCCAGAACAGCACCCAGATCCAGGCGCGGTCGGAATCGGAGCGGATGAACTCGGCAACATCCGGCGGCAGATGCGGCAAGTATTCCGCAGTCACCACTTCCGTCCGGGAACGCATGAGCAGGTCGCCAAAGCCATTGGGGAACGAAATCTCAGAGGGACGCGCCTTGTCGCGGCTTCTGGGTCCCCACGACGCACGCCGCCGGTAAAGCGGAGCGTCCGTGTCGGAGAGATAGACCGAACCACTTTCGGCGCCGAACAGCGAGACCACCTGCCGCAGGGTCAGGTTGAGGATTTCGTCCAGATCGAACGACTGCGTCGCCACCACCGCCATCGCGTTTAACGCGTTGAGTTCGCGATTGCGGCGGCGCATGTCCTCTTCAGCCCGGCGTTTCTCCGTCACATCGAGCACGAAGCCCTGATAGCGCTCGATGTTTCCGGTAGAGCCGCGCGTGGCGAAACTGCTCTCCGAAGCCAGCAACAGCGTTCCGTCTTTGCGCCGCAGCGTGACTTCAAAATTGCGCACGTAGTTATGAATTTCAATCTCTTTGCGGAAGGCATCCCTCTGGTTCGGGTCGACGCAGATATCGGAGTCCAGGTTCATCACCAGCAACTCTTCGCGCGACGGGTAACCCAGCATGTAGACCAGCGCATCGTTGCAATCGAGCAGGTGTCCATCGGGAGTCGCCACATAGACACCCTCCTGCACCTGTTCGAACAGCAGGCGGTATTTTTCTTCCGCCGAGCGCCGGTCGGTGATGTCGCGTACTACGTGGATAGTTCCCTTCTGCGGGCTGCCTTGCTCGGTGTAGGACGATGTAGAAACCACGGCGAAGCCGCCGAAACAAAGGTCCGCTCCCTCCATGAAGTCTTCGTCGCCGGCGATGGCGCAATAAGGGCATCCGGTCCATTCGCCAACATTATGCGGGAGCACCGACTCGCACGTTTTCCCCATCACATCCGCGGGGGCCAGGCCCAGATGCGAGAGCATGACCTGGTTGGCTTTGATGACGTGGAAATCGGCGTCGTGCGCCAGGATGATGTCGTGAACCGAATCGAAGGTGTTCATCCACTGCCGCTGCGACCGTAATACCTGCTCCAGCAGCCGGAAGTTTTCCACCGCCGTGGCCAGCTGCCGAGCGCAGTTCTGCAAAAACTCAAGCTCCTCGGGCATCCAGTGCCGATTCCGCGAATTCCCCAGCGCCAGCAGGCCTACCGGCGCTTTTCGCCCCACCACGGGAAGCGTCACTACCTGGCGAATTTTTTCCACTGCCAGGCAGACTGGATTCTCCGGCCCGGCCATATCGATCTTGCTTACCCAGGGCTGCCCAGTCTCCATCTTCTTCGCAAGGTCTTCGGTGATTTCCGCAAAACCCGCGTCGCGCAGGAAGTCCGCTGAAACTCCCACAGCATGGGTCGCCACCAGGTGTCCGCCTTCCACCAAACGGAACCACACCGCTTTGGTTCCGGTTAGCCGCTGCAGTTCTTCGAGAGCCGTCTGCACCAGATTTCCATATTGCTGCGCACTGGCGGAAGCGCTGGTTAACGCCTGCACCACATGAAGTCGCCGGGATCGCAGCGCGGCCTCGTCAAACACGATTGCCAGCATGCTGAGGCCTAGCAAGATCTCAGCGGCCAGGAAGATTGCATCCGGTACGCGGATCGCAACCGGCGCCCAGGGAAGATGCAGAAGCAACAACGACAACGCCAGAATCCACGGCGCGATCTGCCAGCGCCCACGGCGCTCGCGCAGCAGCGCAATCGCTGCCGTCAGCAGAATTACGCGGTAGGCAACTTCGAGAGCCATGCGTAGCGGCACGACGTCCGGCCATAGCAGAATTCGCGCGCCCGCGAACCCAACGAGAATCGGTGTAATCACCGCCAGCGGCACAATCAGTTCGCGAGTCCGGCTGTAGGTGAGAACCGCCCCGGCCAGCAGTCCCACCGCCAGCACGAAAGTCGTCTGCACCACCACTGGAAGAAGTTCCGCCGGAATCCGCGCCGCGAACACATCGGTTGCCAGGCGCGACACCACCAGCGCAAACCATCCCAATACCCAGGCCTTGAAATAGCGCGCGTGAAAAGTGCGCAGCGCCAAAAGAGAGCCCCCGAGCAGCACTAACAGGGCCCATTCCGCAACCGTCGGCTTACCCAATCCAAGATGGGTGATCGTGCTCGAGATGGTCGAGAGGAATGAATTCATCGCTATAGGGACGTAGTGATTCCTCCTTTTGAATACCACGGTCGAGTCATTTTTCAGTGCAGTTTCCGGACCTCGGTGATTACTTTCGGCATCTCGTGGTTGAGTTACAATCGCCGATAGACTCTCCCAGGGAATCTATGGCGGACCGAATTCTTGTAGTCGACGACGAAGAGCCCATCCGCGACATTGTCTCGGCGATGCTTACGTCAGCTGGATATGCCTGTAAACAAGCGAGTTCCGGCATTGAAGCCCTGGCCGTTTTGAGCTTTGGCGAAGAGTTTGAGCTCATGCTCTCGGACTTGATGATGGCCGACCTTGATGGCATTGGCCTGCTGGAACGCACCAAGGAGAAGTATCCAGATATGCCGGTGGTGATGGTTACCGCTGTGCACGACATCTCGGTGGCGCTTACGGCCATCCGAAATGGTGCCTACGACTACCTGCTGAAGCCGTTCGAGCGCGAACAACTGCTCGCCACCGTCAGCCGCGCGCTGGAAAATCGCCGGCTTAAGATGGAGAACCGCAATTACCAGTTGAATCTGGAATCATTGGTGGAAGCCCGCACCGATCAACTGCAGGCGGCTCTGGAGGAACTGAAGCGCTCCTATGACATTACGCTTGAGGTCCTGGGTGAAGCGCTCGACTACAAAGACCGCGAAACCGAAGGGCACTCGAAACGCGTGACCGCCTACACCATGGCTATCGCGAGCCGTATGGGCGTTCCCAAGGAACAGATCGAGACGATCGCACGCGGAGCCTTCCTTCATGACATTGGCAAAATGGCGATTCCCGACAACATCCTGAACAAACCCGGGAAACTCACGCCCGATGAAGTTGCCATCATGCGGGAGCACTGCCATCTCGGATACAAACTGGTGCGGAAAATTCCTGTCCTCCAGGAGGCCGCCGAGATCGTCTATTCCCACCAGGAGCGTTTCGATGGCACCGGTTATCCGCGGGGTCTCAAGGGAGAGGGGATCCCGCTGGGGGCGCGAATTTTTTCGATCGCGGACACACTGGATGCCATCACCTCCGACCGCCCTTACCGTCCGGCGCAGACGCTGGATGCGGCTCGCGATGAGATCCAGAAGTGGTCCGGGCGGCAGTTTGATCCGGAGGTCGTGAAAGTGTTTCTCGAAATGCCCAACAAGATCTGGGAGGATTTGCGCCGGGAAATCAACGCTCAGGATAACCCCTTGCGCAATTCGGCAGGCGCCGAGGCGTAACGGGCGTCTGCTGCGAGGCGGTTGCAGTCTCGGGAACGGCTGAGCAGGATTTGTTTTTCAGTACCAGCCCGCGCCCCAGCGGGGTTACCATCAACGCCTGCGATATGTTCGCCGCAGAATGTTCGCCGCAGGCGGAATGCTCGCGGAGCAGAATTGACGCTGACAAATCATTCCAGGTTATGGGGCGCCACTGTTGTGTCTATCACACTGGCGTTAGCCCTCGCTTGTGCGGTGCTGCCACGTGGCTTGGCTCTCACCGCCATCAGCGACCTTGTCTGCGCGTTTCTCATGCTCTCCGCTTTGCTGGCGTTCGCAACTAACGGACTCGCCACGCAGGGCCGCAGCCGCCTGTTCTGGATGCTTCAGGTCATGGGCTGGGCGCTGTGGTTAGGCGATCAACTGGTATGGATCGTCTGGGACCTGTTTATTCGCGCCAGGATGCCTGCCATGTACCCCGCGGACGTTCTCCTGTTCCAGGCCGGCGCTCCCATGCTGGCGGGCCTGCTGCTCCGCCCACATCTCGCCCCATCCGAACGGGGCGCTCGGCTGGGCATACTAGATTTTTTCTTGCTGTTGTTCTGGTGGCTCTATCTCTACATATTCTTCGTGGTCTGCTGGCAGTACGTTTCTCCGAATCAGGCGAACTACGATCGAAACTTTGACTGGCTCTATAACTGCGGCGCATTCATTCTGATCGCTGTTCTGGGAGTGTTCTGGCACCAGACGACGGGGCGCTGGAAAATCTTTTACGCTCTTTTCGGCTTTGCAGTTCTGTTCAACAGCATTGCATTTGCCGTTCTGAATAAGGCCATTGAAAGAGATGTGTATTTTACCGGCAGTTGGTACGACGTTCCCTATTCGGCGTCGTTTGCGGCCTTCACTCTGCTGGGGCTCGCCGGGCGTGAACTGAGTCCATCAGAAGAAGCTCCGCACGAGAGCAGCTATGGTTCCTGGGTGGCGAGCCTCGCGATGCTGGCAGTTTTGTCTTTGCCCGTGGTCGCCGTGTCCGCTCTGCTTGATCGCACCATTCCGCCCCAGGTCGCGCGTTTCCGCATTTTACTGACTCTGGGCACCATGTTCGCCATGGCGTTCCTGATCTTCCTGAAACACCACCGGCTCAATCAGGAGTTGAAGCGCACCAACGACATTCTGGAAGAAGCGTCGTTGACCGATCCCATGACCGGCATTCGCAACCGTCGCTATTTCTCGGCCACTATCGAAGCGGACGTCAGCCAGTCGCTGCGTTCCTATTCCGATCAGCGCGAACCCCGCACCCGCGACCTGGTTTTCTACCTCATCGACGCCGACAATTTTAAGCAAATCAACGACAACTACGGTCACGACGTAGGCGACCGCATCCTGGTGGAAATGTCTCACCGGATAAGTTCAGCCATCCGTCATTCCGACGTTTTGTTGCGCTGGGGCGGTGAGGAATTTCTGATCGTCTCCCGCTATACCGATCGCCGGGAAGCGGAGACCCTTGCCTCGCGGGTTCTGGTGGCCGTCGGAGGCACGCCGTTTGTCCTGCGCAGCCCGGAAGAAGTCCTCTACCGCACTTGTTCGATCGGCTGGGCTGCGTTCCCCTGGCTGCCCACTGATCCCGGAAGCGTCAGTTACGAAGAAGTATTAAGCCTTGCCGATAGCGGCCTGCGTCGCGCCAAGCAAGCGGGAAAAAACCGCGCTGTCGGAGTCCTGCCCGGTGATAAGTCGCCTTCGCCTACAGCCAAGCATAACCCTCTTCCCGATCGGTTTGATGTCGATGTCCTGGCGACCGCCGGGCCCATCCCGCAATCCAGACCGTAGATTTCGCCTTCAAATAATTAGTCCTACTGCGTAGCCTTCGCCAAAGCAATCCTGGTCCCATCCAGCGCGATCTCGCGTTGGATTTCCATCTCAAGCGAAGTGCCCACATCCAGCTTCACGTCGCTGCCGCGCTTCAACAACGCCCAGGCAATACCGGCCGCCGCTCCCGCTCCCGCCCCAATGCGCGCGCCATTCAGGCCGCCGGTGGCCAATCCGCCTCCAATGCCGCCAATCGCGCCCCCGTACGCGCCATTTCTCGCCGCGTCTTCAATTTTCTGCCCAGTGTCGCTATCCTGCCGGATGGTTCCTTCTTTATCCTTCACGCTTTTGTTGTCCGCGCCCGGCGTGTTCTCCACCGATCCCGGCAGCATGACCGTGTAACCGCTGGGATAAATCATGGACGTGAAGTGCATCAGGATTTCCGCCCGTCCCTTCATCCGCCCAGCGCGCTCCACATGCGAAATCTTGCCCTGAATATAAGTTCCCGCCGGCACCAGAATGTGTTCGTTCACCACAAACGGAAACGCCGTCTCCGCGTAGACGGAGTCACCCTCGCGCGCATTCTTGGTGGAGATGGCTTGCTTGAGCAGCAGCGGAATTCTCGCGCCCGCCGGAATCACCGCAGCGTTGGGGTCGGCCGCCTTCGCCTGAGCGGCACTCTCACTCGGTGTGGAAGCCGTGGCTGCCGGAGCAGCAAGGGCTGGCTGCTGAGTGGCCGGCTGCGAAGTGTCCGCGGCCTGACCGAAGGCCATTCCCGAAGCCAGGAAAAGTGCATAGATCCATCGCATCGCCCACCTCCGGAAGCGCTTCAGCGCTTTGTACTCTGCGGACCGTATTCGCGGATAGAATCCGCCAATCAAATTCCGGCAATCCAGCCGAGGATATCACGGCCTTTGGCGGGTAGGATGCGGCTTCTTCCCTTCGAGTTTGCCGGAACGGATGCTGGAACGGATGCTGGAACGGATGCTGTTGTTCGCCTCTCGCCCTTCCTGTATCGTGTCTCTTCCAGCCGCGACGGCTTTCACCCTGTCCGCTTTGCACCTGCTTCGCTTTGCAGGCGGCATCAGGCTGGGTTGAATCATGCTGGTTTAAATCATGCGCCATTTTTTGCTCGCTCTTATTATCTTGACCATGTCAGCCGTGTGCCTGGGGCAATCTAACCTGGGGAAATCAGGCTCGGAACAAACCGGGCCCGAGGAAGACGGACACGAAATCCAGCTCTGGACCGGCGGCGGCCACTCCGTCAGCGGCGGACGCGGCGACACCGGCGTCTTCAATGCCGGCCTGCGCTACGGATGGATCATCACCGGCCCGCATCTTCCCAGCTTTCTCCGCGGACGTTTCGAATACGCCGTGGATGCCGTCCCCATGTTTTTCGTCTTCCAGCCCGCCAACACCGCCTACGGCCTGGGATTCAACCCGCTCGGCCTCAAGTGGGATTTCGTGCGCCGCGGCCGGTTCTCGCCCTACCTCGAACTTAGTGGTGGAACGCTCTTCACAAACCACAACGTCCCCACCTCCACCAACACCGTGAACTTCACCTCCGCCGCCGCGCTGGGCACGCACATCCTCGGCCCGAAATATAACTGGAGTGTGGAAGTGCGCTACCTGCATATCTCAAACGCAGGATTGGCTGTCCCGAATCCCGGGATTAATACGGTCCAGGTGCGGCTGGGGGTAGGAAGGTTCTTCAACCGGCACGGTCACTAACCAAAGGTTGGCGCCGCCGCGAGGCTGTGAATTTCTTTAGCAAATAAAGTCTGCTGCCAGGGGTCCTACGCGCGTGCGCCAAATCGGGATCGCGGGGTACCCCCCTCCCCCCTGGGTCTCGAATCCCCGCTGTTCATGCGAGTGCCGGAGATCCACGTGCGCAAAATCTTGATGTCAAAGAAC
>Ga0302324_100013638_pt1 | contig 16453 bp, 16 predicted proteins | sample Palsa_T0_1_FD_201949 | JGI IMG/M metagenome (GOLD analysis project Ga0302324, IMG submission 201949) | Peat permafrost microbial communities from Stordalen Mire near Abisko, Sweden - Palsa_T0_1 | ecosystem: Environmental > Terrestrial > Soil > Palsa > Peat permafrost | place: Sweden: Abisko...
TGGAACGAATCGACGATTTGGGAATCGGATAACCCGCTCACCAATTAGCCCGGTGCGGCGACTCCGTGGCGGCTTCCAGCGTCCACCCCGCATCGGGCTCCCGGCCCAGCGTCACGGTCACCCGAACGAGCCGGCCGCGCCGCGCCAGCAGCAAAGCAAGGTGGTCGCCCGGTTGGTAATTGCCGAGTTCCTTGTCCCAATCGACCGGGCGCACGCGGAAATCGCCGAAGCCCACGATTTCGTCGCCAGTATCCACACCCGCATCGTACGCCGGCGTGCCGCGCGGAATACGCGTGACCATCAAGCGGCCGTCCTCCACTTGAGTGTCCGCGCCCATCCAAGCGCGCCGGCTGGCCGATTCGTCCGCGAAGCGCAGCCCGAACCAGTCGAGCGCCTCTTTGTAGTCGAACTCCGCGGTGGAATCGAACACCCGCGCGAACCAGGCGCTTAAATCGGTCCCGGCGATCTCGGAAGCGGCCGCGCGGAACGCCGCGGATGTGTATCCGCCGGGGGCAGGATTGCGCGCCAGCGCCAGGCGCAACACATCGTCCAATGACTTGCCTCCGTGCGTGAGGGTGCGCACGCGCGCATCCAGCAGAAAACCGGCCACCGCGCCCTTGGTGTAATAACTGATGGCCGTGTTCCCGGAGTTTTCATCCGGGTGGTAGAACTTGATCCAGGTATCGAACGAGGATAGCGAAAGAGATTCGACTAGCCGGCCCGGCGTGGTCTGCAACTCGCGGATCGTGCGCGACAGACTGGCCAGCAGTTCATCTTCGGTGGAAAGGCCGGCGCGGTGCACGATCAGCGGCCCGTAGTAGCTGGTGAAACCTTCGGCGATGCCCAGGCTCGTGGTGTAAGGCTCGGCCTCATACTCGCCGGGTGTCAACTCGGCGGGCCGTAGGCGCTTCACGTTCCACGTGTGGAAGAACTCGTGGCTGGCCAGATCCATCCAGCGTAGGTAATTCCGGCGGGTGCGCGTACTCCAACGGTCCGACATCAGCGCCGTGGAGTTGCTGTGTTCCATGCCACCGCCTGCGCCAGTGAGCATATTGAGGAAGAGATATTTGTCATAGGGCAAGCCACCCCACACCTTGGAGTCTTCGCGCACGATGCTTGCCAGGTCGTTCGCCGCCCTTTCGCCATCGAAAACGCCATCCTCTCCCACATCCACCAAGTAGTGCGGCTTGCCTTCCACGGCGAATTCGTGCACGGCGGGATTGCCGAGCACAATGGGGGAGTCCACCAGCGTTTCGTAATCGGGCGCGCGGTAATGGTGCGGCTCGCCCGGCACCGGCGCCATCCCGGTGGCGGTCGTCTTCCACGCGGGCGGCAGGACGATCCGGACGTCGTGCGGGCGCGCCGCGCGATCGGCGAGCGTCAGGAATGTGGGCGCGCCGTTCAACAGGGCGAATTCATCGTCTACCCAGTTATCCTGCACTCCCATGACTTGGCAGTAAACCCTGTAAGAGACGATCGCCGGATCGGCGCCCCCGGTCTCGATGCGCCAGCGGTTCTTGCGGGACTTTTCGATCTCGAGCGGGCGTCCATCTTCCGTGCGTGCTGTCACCGCTTCCAGGTTCTTGGCGTATTCGCGGATCACGTACGGGGTCCAGACGGCCATCATCAACTCTACGCGCGGTTGCGCGCCCGTGGGGACGCGCGCTTCCACCTCCACGTAGTGGGTCTGCGGTGCGGGGATGCGGACTGTGTAATAGATAAGCGCGGGCGGCTCGGCCGCGCCCAGTCCCATGCACAGCGGTAAAGCCGCGAGAATCCGAACTAGGATCGCCGCGTTCCCGCGTCGCCGTGTCTCCGCGTCCCGGCGCATCGCCGCGTCAACGTATCGCCGCATCGCCGCGTCGCCGTGCTGCCGTGTCGCCCGTCGCCGAACCCGCCGGCTTGCGCGCGGGAGGCTGGCTGAGCATGCGCTTCACAGACCGCGTCAACTGCCCGACTTCCCCGGCGCTCTTGACGATGACCACGTCGGCGCCCGTGGACTGCTCGGTCAAACCCAGCGGCTCCACGAATCCAGACAGCAGAATGATGCGCACGCCGGAATGCGCGCTGCGAATCCGCTGGATCAGCTCGATGCCGTCCATGCGCGGCATCTTGTAGTCCGTAACAACCACATCGAAGTTCTGCTTCGCAAAGAGGTCTAAAGCTTCGTCTCCGCTAGTCGCAGTCGAGATGTTGTAGCCAAGTTCCTGAAGCAGCGACTTGCGCGCAATCAGACCCTGGCGGTTATCGTCGACCAGCAGAATCTCGGGAGTTTTCGCGGGGGGCGGAGCGGAGGCGTGTCTCATGCTCACGCAAGCGAGAATATCAGACGCGTCACGCAAGTGTCAACACTATTGCATCAGGTTGTAAAGAGGCGAGATGGAGTGCTTGACAAAATGCCGCGCTATTCCACTTCGTGCGGCGCGGTGTAGCCGTTCTTGGCCACGATCTGGTATTTAATGGGCTTGCCCTTCTCGTCCACCACCCGCAACGGCTCATTGGTAGCCGGGTTGACCAATTCCACTTTTATTTTGCGGAATTTGCCGTCCTTGGCCTTGTTGGAAGGCTCATAGCCGATGGAGTACTGATTGCGAAGCGCCTCCGAGATGCTGCCGAAAATCGAGGGAAATTCGCCGTAAAAACGCGGAAAAAAGGCCTGGCCGCCCGTCTCCTTGGCGAACGTGTTCATCTGGTTGTCGGCCTGCAGGAAACCGATGCTGTCTCCCCGCCGGCTCATGATGCGCAACGCCTGCATCAAGCTGATGGCATACACCGGCACGCCGCCGTCCTGAATAATCTTGCGCGCCTTATCATAGGTCAGCTTGCTGAACGTATCCACGCCGGAGGAAAGCAGCACGATGGCCTTGCGCCCCTCGATTTTCGACATGCGCTGCTCCGTATCGGACAACGCGTCGAACAGGTTGGCTTCGGAAAAGCCTGGAATGCGCAGGCGTTGCATGGCTTCATACGTCTGCCGCTTGTCGGTGGTGAAGTCTGAAAGGATTTCTTCCCGCATGTCGTAAGCGATCACGGCCGCATAGTCTTCGGGTTTCAGCGTTTGTACAAAACCATACGCGGCAGTCAACGTCTGATACCAGGTCTGGCTGCCGTACCACTGGAATTTGGCGCTGAATTCGATCAGCAGACACACCGTCATGGGCGCCGTGCTCTTGCCGAACGACTTGATCTGTTGCGGCACATTGTCTTCCAGCACGCGGAAGCTGCCGCGCGGAATGTTGGGAATGAAATGGCCTTTGTTGTCGAGAACCGCGACGTCCACGCTTACCACGTCCACGTCGCTCTTGAAATTCGGCACGTTCTCCGGGATGTCGGGCTGGGCCTTCTTGCTGAGCTTCGACGGAATGGGGGCTTCCTCGGGATCGTCCGTGGATTTGCGCGGTTTGGCCACGGTTTGGTCGACATCCTTGGTGGGGCCCGTCTGGTCCTGGGCGAGGGATGTGGCGGCCAGCGCCAGCAGCGCCGCCAGGATTCTGGTGCAGAATTGAATAGACATACGAATTCCCCAGCTAAACTATAGCAGAGATGACGCCGCAGCCGGTGGTTTGGTTTCGCTAGTGGGGCAGTACCTCCTCTTGCGTTAACCTGTTAGGCTATACGGCTTGGCGGATCGCGGGATGCGGCGCAACCAGCACTATCACGACCGGGTTAACCGCGTGCTCGATTTCATCGCCGGGCATCTCGACGGCGATCTTTCGCTGACCCGGCTATCCGGCATCGGCTGTTTCTCCCCTTTCCATTTCCACCGCATTTTTCAGGGCGTCACGGGCGAGACGCTGAACAGCCATGTGCGGCGCGTGCGCTTGGAAAGAGCTGCCGTGTTAATGAAAGCCTCGCCCCACAAGCGCATCACGGATGCCGCCATCGAGGCAGGCTTCGCGGGAACCGCGGAGTTTTCCCGCGCGTTCAAGAATCGCTTCGGCCGGACCGCCAGCTCATGGGACCGGCGCAGCCCTCTGGAGAAAAGCAAGATTTGCAAAGCGCCGGAGATGCTCTCGTTCCACACTGTAGAGGAACTGCACCGCTGGAAAGCCGCTGCGAAGAGTGTTCGGGTTCGGGTCCACCGGTTCAGCGCCTTCCGTTATGTTTACGTACGAATCTACGCGCCCTACGGCGGTACACGGTTGGTGGACAGCTACCACGCGCTCATTCAGTGGCTCGCCCAGAGGCGTACCGACATCCGGGATGTGGTGGTCATCGGCATGTCGCTGGACGATCCCTCCATCACGCCTTCCGAGAATTGCCGCTACGATCTCGGCTTCGCCTTCCCGCGGCAGCCGGGCGGCATCCTGGGCGAAATTATCCGCTCGCGGGGACGGCCGGCGGCCCCTTTCGTATCGTTGCCCGCCCAGTCCGAATGCGATCCGCCCGGCTTTAGCGTCCGCGATTTCGAGCCCCAGCAGGTCGTCGCCGTCCACTGCGTCGGAGACCTTGCCCATGTGGACCGCGCTTGGCACTATCTGTATCGCATCTGGCTCCCAGCGGGGGCCTTCGAGCCGGCCGATTTGCCGGCCATGGAGATGTTCGTGCGCCTTCCGGAGGAAATAGGATGGGAGACATTCGACCTGCAAACTTGTATACCCGTCGTGCGGCTCTGACGTTGGCGGCCGCCGCGCAGGCATTGGGTCAACCGCGAGAACCGATAGGACATCCCGTTGTCCATTTTGAGATCGGATGCCAGGACCGCGCAAAAACGGGGCGGTTTTTCAAGGACTTGTTCGGCTGGCGTATTCAAGATGGTCCGGCCTCGGCGATCGACACGGGCGGTCAGGGCGGAATCCCGGGACACATCGCCTCGCTCGGCCACGAACCGCAACACTACACCATGTTCTACGTGGAAGTGGATGATGTGCAGGCGTACCTGGATAAGGCCGCGGCCTTGGGCGGAAAAACGCTGGTTCCACCGATCAAAATCCCGACCGGCACGTTTGCGTGGTTTTCCGACCTCGATGGCAACATCATCGGGCTCTTAAGAAAGGAGTAAGGCATTCGGCATCGTTCAAGGCATGTTCGAAAAGAGCATCCTGACCTTCAACCCACGTCTGAGCTCATCTGCGGCGCGCAAAAAATCCTTGCAGCAACTCCACGCATTCCACCGCCAGCACCCCCTCCACAATCTCCACGCGATGGTTCAGCAACTCCGAATCCGCGATCCGGAACTTGCTGCGCACCCCGCCGAACCGCAGGTCCCGCGCGCCAAACACCAGCCGCTCCACCCGCGCGGCCACCAACGCGCCGGCGCACATCGCGCAAGGCTCCAGCGTCTCACGGCACGCGCGTGAAGATTTCTTAATGATTTCGAATAAACGAAGGGCACGATAAAGGGTGTACAATCGGCTGAAAACTTCGTGCGAAAAGTAAGCACACATTCGTAGGAACAAATCAAAAAGGGCGGCAATGGGCGAACCTCTCGGAATTCTCCAGTTGAGCGACCTCCTCGTGACTTCGGCGGACGCCGCGCAGGTCGCAGAATATCTAGGGCGCGAACTGCGCAAACACCACGAGATGCGCGTGGACTACGTCGTCTTAGCTGGCAACCTTGTAAAGGATCTTAAGGCGTACCCGGAGCTTCACCTAGTCCTGGACGAACTCCTCGATAAATTGCGTGACCATGTACCCGAGTACCGGAAGGTCAGACTCTTTATCGCACCCGGAAAAAGCGACGTCACCGACGCCGCCGGCAAATTGGATTTCCTGCCTTTTCGCCGCTTCCACGATAAATTCTTTGCCGAAGAGATCGCCAAGAACTACATTCATGCTTTTGAGCCAGGGAAGCCGATTATCCGGCGTTGCCGGAATCTCAACTGGGTGGGAGCACTGTGGTGGAAGGGCCGGGACTCGCGTGATCGAGCCGGCCTCTCCGGCGCCAGACGCCTCGCCGAGGCCGTCGACGCCGCGGTGGACGAAGCCTCATACGAATATGTCCGCTGTACGCCCTCGATTCTGGTCTCCTCCGAGAGGCCCCCTGCTCGACAGCGCCCAGAGGCAGACAGCCTGGCCCAAGGACCTCCGCCACAGTCTTTCCAAGGTCGATCTTCATCTGTTCGGTGCGGGCCCGGCTACTCTTCTGAGCTCCGAACCATTCACGGCGGAATACACGAGCGTGGGAACGGGGCCGCGCTCGCCTAACGCGCGCTGGCCACTGGTACTGAATTTCATTGAGGTGCAGTCGCGCGCCCAGCCCTGCCGCGAATCCAGGATTTCGATGCGGGCGCGGGCACACGTAAAGCGGGCCGCAAGCGCGCTGTGGGAGCGTGATTGGCTCGTACACGGCGAGTTGGCCCCAACGCCCGCCGCTTCCGGCTCAGGCTTTCTTTATGATGCCTTTACCGCTGCCGTCCACTCAAACCTATTGCAGAACAGGGCTGCCTTTCTGCTTCCCGTAGCGGGCGTAGGTGGCGTGTGGCAGAACGAACTGGTGCGGGCTCTTGTTGGACAGCAGCGCTTCGGGGATACCGCGTTCGAAGTCGTAGAGGGCCCTCCCGTACGTGACTACGACTCAAATTCAAAATACGTGAGCAGTCTTCTGAGCAGCCTTCCAGAAATGGTGAATAAGGCCCGTACGTCAAACGATTTGCCCCTTGTCATCGCCGTACGGGATCAGGCGTTTTCATCACGTGATCGCGATCCCGATCGGTTGGCGGGCCTGCGCGATCTTTTCAAGGATTTGCGGTCGGTCACCGGCCCAATGTGCGCCTACTCTACTTTGTCGCTCTGTTCGATGAGGAAATCAACGTGCAGGGCGTCGCCCCGCGCATGATTGTGCCTCCTGTGGACGCCACGTCCATGCGGCTGTTGATATCGCAATATGAACGATGGGTTCCCCTGCGGGCAGACGACGTGCACGCTGTTACTCGCGGGCACTTTGATTTCTCCTACGGGCTTCTAGAGTCCCTCCGGATGCAGTTTGAGATGTGGCCGGGAGCGAGACCCCTCGGGGCAGATTCTCCTTGGGTGCTGCTCGAAGGAGCACTTAGAACCTCCGAAGACCTCAAGAAGGCGGGCAGGATGTTCGTGGACGACATCCGCAAGAGGCTTCTGGGGGCCGGGCCAATCTGCGATTTCATTCGGAAATCCGTTGTGCGCCACACCGATGAGTCGAGCCTGCAGCCAGCGATGAAAAAGGATGTGCCGATACGTCCCGGCGACTTCGCCATAGGAGAATACTCCGCTGTGGAAATCTCTCGCGCGCTCGATCAGATGGTCGAGTTGCATATCCTACAGCGTGCAGAAAATACCTACTATCTGCGGGAAAAACTCCCATTCTTCCTCGAGTCATACAAGCTCAATAGGGAACTGAGAGATTGGGCCACCAATGTGAAGGTCTTCGTCAGCTATGCGCATCAGGACCTCGCTATTGCGGAACGGATTAGTCAATGGCTTCAGGATTTTGGGGCAAATGTATGGTGGGACCGGCGCGTCTATAGGCCTGATTTCAGGACAGAAATAGACCACGAACTCTTTTCCTCCCATGTCGTGCTGGCGCTCTGGTCCAAGAACTCGATTTCAAGCGACTGGGTGAGGTCCGAGGCGGAGACGGCGAGAAAGCAACGAAAACTTCTAAGCCTCGGAGTTGACGTCGAGGCAGCCAGCCTTCCGAGGCCATTCGAGCAGTCAACTGTATTCGAGTGGCGCGACCGCGAAAGAGATCGGATTTTGAAAGCCATGGAAGAAGTCGCGAGATGCCATGGAAGAAGTCGCAACGAGAGGCAAGGCTCATGAACTGGAATGACTTGCTGCGCGTTTGCTCTGACACTACGAACGGGCCGAGGTCCGCGGGCCAGAGCCCCATCGACTTCCAGGCGGCATACGTGCCAGTTCCGGTGGAACTGACCATGAGTCGTCTGAACTGGACGGCGGAGGATTTCCATGAGGTGCAAGAAGAGCCGTTTTCGCTGTTCGCGGGCGGCCGCCGAACCGCTCTCCACCCACCCTACCTTGCCGTACTCGTCGCGCAATATGGAATGGGCAAGACGTCGTTCGTGGAGCAGCTTTGTGCATTCCTCGTCGACGCGGGCCGCCAAGCTGTCCTGGTCAACTTGGCGGACAGCCGGCAGGCATGGGGGTCCGATACCTGGATCGAGGGGCTGAACGAATCCAACCTGCTGGCGTTTCTGTTCGGTCACATCGGGAGGACCACGCCGGACCCAAAGGCGTTCTATGAGATGCTGCAAACCGAACTGCTCCAGGACATCTACTCCGGACAGGTGACCCTGGTCCTAGACTCGATCGACGAGATGGGACTAAATCGCTCTCACCTTCTGAAGTTCATGGAGATTCTGGTGGATCTGCTGGTGCCAACAAATTCCGCACAGCCGTTCAGGCCGAGAGTGCTGATCAGCGTTCGTTCAGAATACCTCGGTGCATTCGGAATCGACGACGCCAAGAGCCTCATCGGCGCCAAATTGGCGGACCTGCTCACGGTCTATTTCCTCCAACTCAGCCCGTTCAGCGAATCCCGCATCCAGAGCTATCTGGAGCGGCGCAGGAAGCGGGAGATCGCCACGCAGCTCGTTGGGGCGCCGGCGCTGCGCGATATCCTGATACGTCCCCTGTTTCTGAGGATCTTCTGCGATCTGCCGGACGGGCTAAACACGCGCGATCTGAAAAGACTAAAGTCGCCGACGCTGCTGATCCAGAGCTTTATCGAGAAAGCCTCGGAGGTCGCCCGGCAACAGATCCGCGGGCCGTTCCAATGGGACGAAGATGGGTTGGCGCGAGTTGCCGCAAAGCTATACAACACCGGGGCCCTGGATATTGCTATCGACACCGTGCGTAACGAGCTGGTCTCCCCGCGCAAGATCGATGTTGACCAAACCTGGGAAGCAATTCACAAATGCCCGTTCTTGAGGAAGAGCGGCGAGGATCGGGTGCGGTTCTCGCACCGCGTCTTCGTGGAGTACTTCACTGCGAAAGAGCTGGCGGCCGAAGGCGACCGGAAGGACGACCGGCATTACAACGCCTTCGACACTCTGGTTTTGGATGTGGACACGCGAAAATTTCTGAGAGATATGTTCGGCGAGAACTGGTACACGCGTACAAAGCATTCCTACGGTTTCAACGACCAACACGGTTGGAGCCGCCTGCCGGAGGACCCGGAGAAGGCCGCGGAGGTCAAGAAGAAGCTGGAATCCATCCGCCGCGCCCTGTTGGACTATATGACTGAGCCTGAGGCGGCCGAGCCCGTCGAGGTTCGCCGCAACGTCCTCCGCCTTCTGGAGATGGACGACGAGTACGGGCTTCACCCGTGCTACCGCATGTACAATTACGAGGCAGTCGGCGTTTATCTCTGGTACAACCGGCGCGATGAGGAAGACCAAAAGATCTCCAGCTATTTTGAAGACGTGCTGAAACAACGACTAGATGATGCGAGCAAACACCTAACTGACGACGATCCCCTCCGCGCGCATTACGGGCGGCTCGTTGAGCGGATTGTGTCCGTTGGCGAGCGATTGCGATACGAGAAAGTGAAGAGATTTGATACCCGCAAAATCGTCAAAAAGATATTTGAGCCCGATACGCTTGCCCGGATCAAGCACATCGTCGACGTCGAAGCATAAGGAGCCGAGACTGACCGCCCGCCCAGAAACAAGTCAGCCGCTTTAAATTCAATCACTTGGGCTTTGATCGTTTCAAATGGAACGGGTGTCCACACCGGTCCGCTTGTGTTCAAAGAACCCCCGCAGCAACTCCACGCAATCCACCGCCAGCACCCCCTCCACAATCTCCACGCGATGGTTCAGCAACTCCGAATCCGCGATCCGGAACTTGCTGCGCACCCCGCCGAACCGCAGGTCCCGCGCGCCAAACACCAGCCGCTCCACCCGCGCGGCCACCAACGCGCCGGCGCACATCGCGCAAGGCTCCAGCGTCGCGTAGACCGTCGCCCGCTCCAGCCGGTAATTCCCGGTGGCCGCCGCCGCCGTGCGCAACGCCAGGATCTCCGCATGCGCGGTGGGATCGTGCAGTCCGATGGTCGAATTTCGGCCGCGCCCCACAATCTCGCCCTCCACCACCACGACCGCGCCCACCGGCACTTCGCCCGCCGCCTCCGCTTCGCGCGCCAGCGCCAGCGCCTCCCGCATAAACGTTTCCCGAACCAGGATGTCAGCCATTCCGTTATTAGCTTAGAATAGGAAGATCCCCATATGTTCCGATACCTCCCGCTGATCGTCAAGAATTGCTGGCGCAACCGCCGCCGCACGACGCTCACCATCGTGAGCATCGGGGTCTCCATGTGCCTGCTCGGCGTGCTGATCGCCGTTTATCACGCCCTGTACCTGAGCGACGCCACTCCCGACCAAGCCCTGCGCCTGGTCACCCGCAACCGCGTATCCCTCACCGTCCCCATTCCGCTGTTCTACCGCGAGCGCATCCGCCAGGTGCCCGGTGTCAAGCAAATCATGTACTCGCAGTGGTTCGGCGGCGTATATAAGGATGCGCGCGATCCCAAGAATTTCTTCGCCCGCTTCGGCGTGGAGCCGGACAAGCTTTTTGCCATTTTCAGCGAACTGAAAATCCCCGAAGACCAGAAGCAGGCTTTCATCCGCGACCGCACTGGCGCCGTGATTGGCCGCGATCTCGCCAAGAAGTTCAATTTCCAACTGGGCGACCGCATCACCTTGATCGGCGACATCTATCCCGGCAACCTGGAGCTCACCGTGCGTGGCATCTTCGACAGTCCGCGCCAAAGCGAAATGCTCTACTTCGATTGGGCCTACGTGCGCGAAGGCTTGCCGGAGAGCCGCAAGGGCGAAGTGGGCACTTTCGACATTCTCTGCGACAACGCCGGCATGGTCCCGCGCATCGCCAAAACCATCGACGACGAATTTCACAACGCGCCCGTGCAGACCCGCACCGAGAGTGAGCAGGCCTTCATGCTCAGCTTCGTCGGCATGCTGGGGAACGTAAAGTTGTTCCTGGCCAGTATCTGCGGCGCGGTGATGTTCACCATCCTGCTGGTTTCCGGCAACACCATGGCCATGTCGGTGCGCGAGCGGGTGCGCGAAGTGGGCGTGCTGAAAACCCTCGGGTTCACCGGCGGCAATATCCTGTTCATCATCCTGGGCGAAGCCTGCGCCATTTCCATCGCCGGCGGCGTCATCGGTTTTCTGCTCTCGACGTTGCTCACCGGTGGCGTCCAGAAAAGCCCCGCAGGCATGTTTCTCCCGCCCATTCAGCGGTTCGACCCCGCCGTGGCGTCCACCTGCATCCTGGTGGCCCTGGGCATCGGCCTCGTCAGTTCCTTCATTCCTGCCTGGAACGCTTCCCGCACCAATATCGTGGAGGCGTTGCGCTCGACCGATTGAGACACGCTCATGGCCATCCCCGTTACATATAACCTTCGCAATCTGGTGGTTCGCAAGACCACCACGCTGATGACCGCGCTGGGCATCGCGCTCACCGTGGCCGTCCTGCTGGCCATGATGGCGCTGTTGACCGGCCTGCGCGCCACGCTCTCCTCCAGCGGCGACCCGCTGCAAATCATCGTGATGCGCAAGGGATCCGAGACGGAGCTGGTATCCAACTTCACCCGCCAACAGTTCCAGGATCTGAAATTCAAGGCGGGCATCGCGCGCGGGCAAAACGGCGATCCGCTGGCATCCCTTGAAATCGTGACCGTGATCAACCTGGCCAGCGTCGAACACCCGGAAGGCTCGAACGTGACGGTGCGCGGCCTTCTGCCCATTGGCTTGGAGATGCGCCCGGGACTCAAGCTCTCGAGCGGCCGCTGGTTCAACGTCGGCAAGCGCGAGTTGGTGGTCGGGAAGTCTATCGCCCAGCGTTACCCGGGCGCCGCGGTGGGGAAGCGTATCACGTTCAGCCGCGGCGATTGGGAAGTGGTGGGCGTGATGGACGCCGGCCAAAGCGCGCAAAACAGCGAAATCTTTGGCGATCTCAACCAGGTGAGCGCGGATCTGGATCGCACCGAGGTGCCCAGTTCGGCGCTGGTGCGGGCCCCCGATGCGGTCACGGCCGCCGCGTTGCTCAAGAGCATCAACGACGATCAGCGCCTGAATATGAATGCCGTTTCCGAAAAGGAATACTACGCGCTGCAAACCCGGTCGGCCGCGCCGATCGAATATCTCGGAATCTTCGTATGTGTAATCATGGCCATCGGAAGCAGTTTCGCGGCGATGAATACCATGTACGCGGCTGTCGCCCGCCGCGCGCGGGAGATCGGCACATTACGCGTGCTGGGCTTCTCGCGCGGCAGTATTCTGGTCAGCTTTTTCATTGAGTCGGTGCTGCTGGCCGGCTTGGGCGGAGTCCTGGGCTGCCTGCTGGTGTTTCCTCTGAACGGGGTCACTACCGGGATCGGCAGCACCACATTTAGTGAATTAGCTTTCTCCTTCCGCGTGACGCCGCAGATCATGCTAGCCGGAATCGTCTTCGCGTCGTTGCTGGGAGCTTTCGGAGGCTTATTTCCCGCCAGCAGCGCGGCGCGCAAGGAAATCCTGGTGGCCCTCCGTGAAGTATGATGGGGGGCGGGCTTTAGCCCGCGCGGGGCTTAAGCCCCGCTCTTAGTTATATTCTATGGACGCTGAACTAAAATCTCTTCAAATCGACCGCGGCAAAAAGCGCTCCACCGAGCCTTCCAAATGGGCCACGCGCTGGATCGTCGGCGGAGTCCTTCTCTTCCTATTGCTGGGCGCCGGCCGCTTCGCCTACAGCCGCCTCAACGCGTCTACCGAAGTCGAAGTGCAGCGGGTCAAAGCTATCAGTACCGGACACGCCGAGCAAGGCGTAATTCTCAACGCCACCGGCTACATTGTGGCCGCCCACAAAATCGAGCTGGCCGCCAAGGTAATCGGCAAAGTCAAATGGATCGGCGTCGACAAAGCCGACAAGGTCAAGGAAGGCCAGGTGCTCGTACGCCTGGAAGACGACGAATACCGCGCGCAGCTCGACCAAGCCAAGGGGAACCTGGCCAACCTGCAAGCCCATTTAGCCGAGCTCGAGCACGGCTCACGGCCGGAAGAGGTCGCGCAGGCGATGGCCAATCTGAACTCCTCGAAGGCCGACTTGGAAAACGCCCGCGTCAGCCTGGAGCGCACCCGCAAGCTGGTGTCGCAGGCTGTGATGTCGCAACAGAATCTGGACGACGCCCAGGCCCGCCACGATTCCGCCGTGGCCAAGGTGAATTCGCTGCAAAAAGCCTACGACCTGGTGAAGATCGGCCCGCGGCAGGAGCAGATCGACGCCATGAAGGGCCAGGTGGAGCAGGCCCGCGGCGCGGTGGCCTATGCCGAAACCAATTTGGCCAACACCATCATCCGTTCGCCCGTTACCGGCACAATTCTGGAACGCGCCGTCGAGATCGGCGAATTCGTGACCACCAGTTTCGTGGGCGACCGCGGCGCAAAAGGCTACGTCGTCTCGCTCGCCGATCTCAACGACCTGGAGGTGGAACTGGACATCAGCCAGAACGATTTCGCCAAACTGCGCATGGCGCAGAAAGGCATCGTCACCACTGACGCCTTCCCCGACCGCAAGTACGATGGCTTCATCCGCGAGTTTTCGCCGGAAGCCAACCGCCAGAAGGCCACCGTGCAGGTGAAGGTGAAGATCGCCCACCCGGACGATTATCTGCGGCCCGAAATGAACGCCAGCGTGGCCTTCCTCTCCGACGAGAAGAACGCGGCCGCCACGCCTTCGCAGCCTATTGTGGTGGTGCCGGCTTCCGCCATCCGCGATAACAAAGTATTCGTTGTGCTGGAGGGCCGCGCCGTTACGCGCCCCATCAAGGCCGGCCCGGCAAATAACCAGGGCGTGCGCATCGAACAGGGGCTCATCGGCGGCGAGGACCTGATACTTAACCCGCCCGCTACGCTGAAAGATGGCGACCGGGTGCGTCAAAAAGTCTAATTCACATGAGCGAAACCATTATCGAAACGCGCAGCCTCACCAAGGAATTCGTCCGCGACGAGTTCCATGTCGTGGCGCTCAAGAACATCGACATCCAAATCCAAAAGGGCGAGTTCGTGGCGCTGATGGGTCCTTCCGGCTCGGGCAAGTCCACGCTGTTGCACCTGATCGCCGCCATGGATAAGGCGACGGGCGGCGAGATCCGCGTGCTGGGGCACAATCTACGCGAGTTGAGCGACCGCGAAATCGCGCACTGGCGCAACGAGCATGTGGGCTTCATCTTTCAGCAGTTCAACCTGATTCCAGTGCTAACCGCGCTTGAAAACGTGGAACTGCCGCTCAAACTGACCAATCTGAAAAAGCACGAGCGCCTGGAGCACGCCGCCACGGCGTTGAAGCTGGTGGGCCTCGGCGACCGTATGGGCCACTATCCGCGGCAACTTTCCGGCGGCCAGGAACAGCGCGTGGCCATCGCGCGCGCCATCGTCACCGACCCCGCGCTGATCCTGGCGGATGAGCCTACCGGCAACCTGGACGCGGCTTCCGCCGACGATGTGCTGACAATTCTTTCGAAATTGAACAAGGAGTATGGTAAGACGGTGGTGATGGTGACGCACGATCCGCACGCGGCGCGCTTCGCCACCAAGGTGCGGCATCTCGAAAAGGGCGAACTGCTGGCGGAAGACGCGGTACCCGTCGGCTAGGAGCGGAGACATGGCGGAACTGGAAATCCATCACGAAGAAGGGCACGAGCACGATCCCATGGGCCAGCGCGTGGGTGTCATGGCCGCGCTGCTGGCGGTTTTCCTGGCGGTGGTGACCATCCTTTCGCATCGTACACACACCGAGGCCATCATCAAGAAGTCGGAATCGAACGACCAGTGGCAGTATTACCAGTCCAGCCGCCTGAAGTTTCACAATCTGGAATTGGGGGAACGGCTGATCGGAGTGCTGGGTCCGAACAATCCGGGCGCAAAAGAGACGCTGGCGAAATTCGAGAAAGAGAAGCAGAAATACACCGATCAAGCCAAAGACTTGCAGGAAAAAGCCCAGTCGAAGGTGGACGCATCGGAAGCCGCCGAGCGCCGTGCGCTGCGCTACGATCTCGGCGAAGGCCTGCTGGAGATCGCGCTGGTCCTGAGTTCGCTCTATTTCATTGCGCGCAAGATGCTGTTTCCAGTGGTGAGCATCGTGGCCGGCATCGCAGGGCTGGTGGTGGCGTTTACCGGCCTGATGGTCTGAAACGCAAAAGCGTTGGGAATGCATCCGCCGCGCACGGCAAAGAGAGCGCGGGTTCATACAAATTGCCTACCTCTGCAAATATTCTGAGATATCCGACGTGGCGCGGACACTCCTATTGTTCTGTGGTTCGGGCTATCTTGTGGTGGGAGTCGCCTAGAATTTGAAACCATTCCAACGCCATCGCGGCGTGTGAGGGCCGATCAGCCACCACGTCAGGGAGGTGAATAGGGACGCAGCGAGTGTCAGCCTTTCCGATCTCGGCTACCGGCACCGACAACGTACGGCGTCGCCAAGACAGTCTCATTTTGAGCCGGAATACTTGCACTTATGGCCAAACTTTATGAACAATTGATACTAATGTATGAAACCGCAGTGAGGGGCGGTACGCTCCAACCATTGGAAGCCTCGTTGCAGGCAACTTTCCTGAGCCGGGCCAATTCCGCCGGCGGCAAGTGACGGGAGGTGGATCGCGTCCGGGAAGCTATGCTGATGTTCACTAAAGAGCTATTGCTCCGAAAAAGTATTTTAAGAACACCTATTGCGCCGCATAATAGTTTGATGCTATCATAGCTCACTATTTTGAGCACGGAGGCTCAATCGGCGACACATGGATCAGCACGGACTTGGAGTGATCGATACGGAACCAATGCCCGAGGAAAAACAACACCAAAACGGGGCAGACGGGCTTCGCGACATGATTATCAATGAATTCCCCAACGGCGTAGAGTGGCTGCACAGTCCGAACATGTGGTTGCGGGGTAGAACGCCGGAACAAACGCTTGCCGACGGCGATCTTGAGGAGATTCGAGAGTTGCTGGATTCGATTCTCTACGTGGGTATGGTTTGAATCTCGGCAAGTGCTCCCGGCTACATAGACGGAACCTGACTGGAATTTGGTATCGTGAGGTGCCCTCGCCCGATCTGAATCGCGCTATTCGCACCGATCACACCGCCTTTCAGCGGACACGGTTTTCCGCGGGATCTCCTAGCAGCCCCACACACGAAACGCTATATCTGTCGGAGAACTTGCTTGTCTTGCCCTTTGAGACCCGCAGAGCGCATATGGCGACATCACCCAACCCAAGAGCGTAGTTTCCGTGCCTGGAGATGCGCAGACGACGATAACGGCGCGCGTTGACCTGACCGACATTGCCGACCTCACGGATCCGCAACAGGCCGACTTGATAAAGACAAATGCCCAAGAGCTAACAGGCGACTGGAAGGTCTGTGAGCTTTCGGCAACGCTGCGTAGCGGTAGCGCACCGGACGGATGGATGGTCAGGCCCTGACGTATTTCGCCAGCAGGGACTCCATGTAGTCGGCG
>Ga0302324_100013640_pt1 | contig 16452 bp, 15 predicted proteins | sample Palsa_T0_1_FD_201949 | JGI IMG/M metagenome (GOLD analysis project Ga0302324, IMG submission 201949) | Peat permafrost microbial communities from Stordalen Mire near Abisko, Sweden - Palsa_T0_1 | ecosystem: Environmental > Terrestrial > Soil > Palsa > Peat permafrost | place: Sweden: Abisko...
TCGCTGGCGCCGGGATCGAAGGTGGTGCGCGATTATCTGGATCATGCGGGGCTGACTCCCTATCTGGAGAAGTTGAAATTTCATATTGTTGGCTACGGTTGCACGACTTGCATTGGGAATTCCGGACCGCTACCGGAAGAAGTTTCGAAGGCCATCGATGAAAAAGATCTGGTTGTCGCTTCCGTGCTTTCAGGCAATCGCAATTTTGAAGGCCGCATCAATTCTGAAGTGCGCGCGAATTATTTGATGTCGCCGCCGCTGGTGGTGGCGTTCGCGCTGGCCGGACGCATCGACATCGATATGCGTAAGGATTCGCTCGGCAAAGACAGGGAAGGCAAGGCGGTTTATTTGGCCGACATCTGGCCTTCGCAGCGCGAAGTGGAAGAAGCGATTGAGCATTCCGTCACGGCGGAGATGTTTGCCAAGAGCTACGCCGAAGTTTTTGCGGGCGACGAACGCTGGCGCGGGCTGGCCGTGCCCAAGGGCGAGACTTATGCGTGGGACCAGGATTCGACTTACATCCGGCGCGCTCCTTATTTTGACGACATCACGGTCAAGCCCGCGCCGGTCGAGGACATTCGCGGCGCGCGCGTGCTGGCTGTGCTGGGCGACAGCGTCACCACCGACCACATTTCTCCCGCAGGCTCGATTAAGAAAGACAGCCCGGCGGGAAAATATTTACAGGAGCATGGCGTCGCGCCCGCCGACTTCAACTCTTATGGCTCGCGGCGCGGCAATCATGAAGTCATGGTGCGCGGAACGTTCGCCAACGTGCGCCTGCGCAACAAACTGGTCGCGACCGAAGGGGGATTCACACGCCACCTGCCGACCAACGCCGAGATGTCGATCTTCGACGCTTCGCAGAAATATCAGGCGGATGGCACCCCGCTGGTGATTCTTGCGGGCAAGGAATACGGGTCGGGATCGTCGCGCGACTGGGCGGCGAAAGGCCCAGCCCTGCTGGGAGTTCACGCCGTAATCGCCGAAAGCTACGAACGCATTCACCGCTCAAACCTGGTCGGCATGGGAATTCTGCCGCTGCAATTTCCCGCCGGACAGAATGCGGAATCGCTCAATCTAACCGGCGAAGAAGTCTTCGAAATCACCGGCATCCGCAATTTAGTCGAGCACTACGCCGCCGGACAAAAAGTGAAAGTCCGCGCCGTGGGCAAGGGAAACACGGTGGAGTTCGAAGCGCTGGTGCGCATCGATACGCCGCAGGAAGCGCTGTACTACGCCAACGGCGGGATCTTGCAGTATGTGCTAAGGCAGTTGTTGGCGGGGAAGCCGGAGGGACAGACGGTTAACGTTTAGCGGACGTGATTTGTTTCGTTTTCCGGCTAAGCGAAAAGTTCTAAAACGTTAAAGCCTCAATGACGCGTGATCCCGGCGCGGCGAGCTGTCCTCGCCGCTTCTCGCCCTCTTCTTCGTCGTCGGCACGGTCAGGTCTTGGGGGCTTTGGGGGCGGGGTGGAATGTGTCTGGCTCGATTCTTCAGTGCTCGAACTCGGCATTTGCGACGGGGTAGGCGATGTGACATCCGTGGGGAAAGATTGCCTCGGCATATGGAACAAATCTTGGTGATTCATACTATTTTCTCCCTCCTTTTTCGCCTTGCTCTGCCTCCCATTCCTGAGATACGACGACCCTGTTGTATTTGATCATGAGGTCGGGTGTGCGGCAAGCAAGGATTTTCCCTTTGGTAACGTTCTTGGAGCCTGTACGACTGGACTCAACCAATGCATTTGTGTATTCAAAATCTACTGGATTCACGGTTTCGATGGCGTGCTTCATGACGTCATCGATCGAGGTGTTGTAGTGCGCGCTTGAGCTCACGTTCGGTGGAATTACGAGCTGCGGAACGGGGGCTAGGAGCTTCTTTGCCTCCGAACTGTTGAGCAACTCGATCACGGCGTCGAAGGGAAACCTTTCCTTCAGATCGTACTCGATGTTAAGCCAAACATCCCACATTAGTTTTTCTAATTCTGAGTCCTGATCTTTTTTTACAGGCAATCCAATCTCCAAAGCCTCCTTGCGGTTTACAGGATACGCATGCGACTGAAATTTCCGACTCATGTTTTGTACGATAGATCGGAGTTTCGTTCCGACCTCATCATCTTTCATGTGCAGCGACAGAAGTCTTTCGCCGAGGTCGATTGCCAATTTTGAACTCCTCGCAGAAAGTCCTATTCCGAGACTTCCTACTTCCCTGCAGGTAATCTCAAACAATGCGCGAACATGTTCTTGATCCGTAATCTTAAGGTTGTCCCTGACAAAGTCTAGGAAAGCACTTATGTCCTCGGTCGAGAATGTCTTAGGTTGCCCGCTTCCCCCACCCATGGTAATTTGCATGTCTACTGGACCAAGATGCCCGTTCGGGTGCATGACGATCTCGTCAGCCCCGAGAGCCAGAAGGGTCGCCGCGCTGTACGCGCTCTGCGGTATCATGACGGAAACCTTGTCAACCCGCTGCCGGACAAGCGTCATGATTCTCCACGCTACCATGGGGTCGCCCCCGTAGCTTGCGATCAGAAAATCGAGAGCTTTGGAATCTGTCGGAAGCGCATCCAGCTGTTCGATTATCTGCGGAAGTGCGTCCGTCGACATATTGGCCCAGGCGCCATTCCTCTTGCTTGTTACATAGACAATCAATGGGCGCTTCCTGTGTGCCTCAATTTTCTTATATAAGTCGGTACGCTTTTGCCAGCTCATGGGCCGAGAGTCTAGCATAGTTCTTAGTCTCGCCTTAGGAATTAAGATCGCCTCACAATGGAACGCTATATTCCCCGAGATGCCTATCCAGTGAGCGGGTACAGGGCGGGTCAAGGGTGGAATTCGCCGGGCGGTCTCTAGCAGGGGATTTCGCCGAACTATCCGGTTCTGACTTCACGCGGCATCCCCTGTTGTCCCCACGGTGCCGGTTCCAATTCTTTTTGACTTACCCCGGACTCACGTCCGGGGCTGCATTCTTTCGCCGCTTTGCGGCTTTGCGTGATGACGATGTCTGCACGGTGAAAGTGCCAATGTCGTTGGCGGGCGACTTCAATGTCAGAACCAACTTCAAGAACAACGACAAGAACAACGTCAGAGGCATCGACAAGAACAGCTTCAAAAACAACTACAAGAACAACTTCAAGAACAACTACAAGAACAACTTCAAGAACAACTTCAAAGGCAGCGGACAGGAGTGTCCGCTCCACATGGATGGACGTGGGCTATCAGCGGGTGGTGTGGCGGGAGAGGTCGCGTCGGCTCTTGGCGAGGAGTCCCCAGGCTTCGCGGTAGTGTTCGTATTTGTAGCGGTCTTGTTTGAGGGTGGTGACGGGGAAGATGGTGATGGCGACTTTGATGGTGGGCTTGAGAATGACGGCGGCGGGGATTAAGTACCAGGTGGCGACGGGGATGATGTAGGCGGCGAAGAGGTCAACATCTTCGACGGTGTAGGGCTCTTTGACGAGATAGTTGCGGCGGAACTGGCAGAAGTATCCGGTACCGTTGCGGACGCTGGTGGACTTGACTTGCACGCGCAGTAATCCACCGGACTGTTCGGTGCCGACGTCGTAGGCGAGAGAGTCTCCCCAGGGTTTGAGTACGTGATAGCCGCGCGAGGCGGCGGCTGCCATGAACAGGAGTTCGACCCATTCGCCACGCTCTTTTAAAGTGTTGAAATTGCCCCAACGTTTCATTTGCCTCACAGACTCGGCCCTAGCCTGAACTCGGCCCGCCCAGACTCAGTTCAGCCAGACTCGGCCCACCCAGATTCGGCCCGAAAACACGAAAGGCGCAACCCTGGGGGCGGCGCCTTTCTGAAATTTTTGTCTTTATGTCCAGTTTACTAAATTGGTGGGGGCAAAGTGGACATTTTGGCGGATTTATATCTGGAATGGTTTCATGGGGATAGGCGAGATGGCGTCAATTCTGCCTATTGACAAGACTTGGGGTGGGAGCGAGTCGGGCGGGGAGTTTTGATGAAGACTTTCTCATACTGATTCATTCCCATTTCAGGTAAGCCGCTGAAAAAATTGGTGGTTGGCCTTGACTTACAGTCAAATCCTTGCAATAACTGTTCGGTCCATCCGGACGGGTCTGGGGGTGTGTCAATTTGGCAGAAGTGCGACTGCAAGAGGGGGAATCCCTCGAGAACGCGTTGCGCCGGTTCAAGCGAAAGGTACAGCAGGAAGACATTATCAAGGAGGTCAAGCGCCACTCCTTCTACCTGAAGCCGGGCGAAAAAAAGAGAGTGAAAGCAGCTCTGGCCCGCAAGCGAGCCCGCAAGAAGACGCGAAAAGAACAGGACTAAGGCAGAACGACTTACGCAACTTGATGGTGCAACATGATTACGCAAGAAAGGGCCGCTCCATCCCTGGGGCGGCCCTGCTCGGTCCGGACCCCAACCCGGTTGAGCTGCAAGCAGGGACATTTATACTCATCATTCTTCCGGCATCCAAAAGCACGATAGTCAGTATCCGCGCCCATCCTGGGGCGCGGCGGGCCGAGTCCTAAGGGGCTGTAAAAAGAGGGGGGAGTGGTACACAACCTGTATTCCGGCGAGCCACCGCACTTACTTCCCCGCGGGTTGGCTGGCGCGGAAACGGGCTGAAGGGAGCCATCCTCAATGGAGTTTCAGGACAAGGTGCTGAAGTGCATCGACTGTGGGAGTGATTTTATATTCACTTCCGGGGAACAGCTGTTCTTTCACGACAAACAATTCAAAAACGAACCCAAGCGATGCAAGGCTTGCAAGACGAAGCGAGTCTCGGTGCTGGGCGCGCCGCCTGCGCCCGGACAGTCCTACCGGTATGCCAAGGTGGAGACGCAGGCGACCTGCTCGGGATGCGGAAAACAGACCACGGTGCCTTTCCGTCCGACGCAGGGGCGGCCGGTGTTCTGCCGCGAATGTTTTATGTCGCGGCGGACTGCGGCTTCGGCGTAACTCTGGCTCCGGAAGGTTTTACGGGGCGCTGCCTTGATTAGGGGCGGCGGGGCTTGGGTTACCATAGAGCAGTGCCGGGATACTATGTAGAGAACTTCGGTTGCCGCGCCACCCAGGCGGACGGCGCCGCCCTCGAACGCCAGTTCGAGGAGCGCGGATATGCGCGCTCCCAGACTTCCTCACAAGCAGCGGTGGTGGTGCTGAATACCTGTACGGTGACGGCGGGAGCGGACCAGGATGCGCGGGCGGCGATCCGGCGGGTGCGGCGGCAGAATCCTGAAGCGCGAATCGTGGTGACGGGGTGCTACGCGCAGCGCGCGCCGGAGGAGATTGCGGCGCTGCCGGGCGTGAGCCTGGTGGTGGGCAATTCGCACAAGCACCGGCTGGCGGAAATTGCGCTGAACGAAGCTACGGGAAGCCGGGGCGCGGAAATTCCTGCGCCGGGAGCATTCATTCCCATCGGCATGCTGACCGGGGCCGGGCACGAACTGGCAGCAAACGAGCCACCGCCGATTTTTGTCTCCGACATTTTTGCGCATACGGAACTGCTGGCTGCGCCGGTGTTTGACGCGGCGAACGAACGGACGCGGCCGAATCTGAAGGTGCAGGACGGGTGCGACAACCGCTGCTCGTTCTGCGTGATTCCGTACGTGCGGGGGCAGAGCCGCTCGCTGGGCATGGAGCGGATTTTACGGGAAGTGAACGGGCTGGTGGAGTCGGGTTATCGCGAAGTGGTGATCAGCGGAATCAATCTGGGGCGGTGGGGACGGGATCTGGACGGCTTCCGGCCTCCGGCTTCCGGCTTCCGGAGTTCGCCTGAGGATGGAGAAGACGCTTTCTGGCAGCCGAGGGCCGGAAGCCGGAAGCCGACCTTCGAAGATCTCATCCGCGCGATTCTGTCGGAGACGACGATCGAGAAGCTGCGCATCTCTTCGGTCGAGCCGATGGACTGGACGGACGAACTGATCGAACTGGTGGCGGGATCGCCGCGCATTGCCCGGCATGCGCATGTGCCGATGCAATCGGGCAGCGACGCGGTGTTGCGGCGGATGCATCGCAAATACCGTCCGTGGCACTATCGGGAAAAGATCGAGAAGATTCGCGCGGCCATGCCGGCCGCGGCCATTGGCGCCGACGTGATGGTCGGGTTTCCGGGTGAGAGCGAGGCTGAGTTTGAATCGACGCGGCGGATGATTGAGGAACTGTCGTTCACCTACCTGCATGTTTTTACCTACTCGGCGCGGCCGGGAACTCTGGCGGCGGAGATGACGCAGCAAGTCCCGGTGCAGGTGGCCCGCGAGCGCAACCGAATTTTGCGCGAGATGGCGGCGGGGAAGAAACTGGCGTTCATGCGTGGATTCGTGGGCAAGAAGATCGAAGCCATCACGCTGAACGTTGTTACTAGCGGCGTTGTGAGCGGCGTCGGCAACGACTGCGGCGGCGACTTCACCGAAGCTCTCACTGACAACTACTTAAAGCTGCGCCTGCGAGGACGGCACGAGCCGAACCGGTGGCTGCGCGCCGAGATCGGCGACGTCGTCGATGGATCGTTGGCGGGACAGGCCGTTCGCGCGTAGCTGCGGGGAGTGACCACCGTTCCCCGCGGCGGGCGACGGTGAACGGAACACGCTGTGGCTGCGGCGCCCGCTTGAAATCCGCTGAACCTCGAAGCCCGGAGCTATGAAACCCAGAGCTACGACCACAAGCTTGCACGCAGGTGTCCAATATTGCTCAGATCAGCCCGATCTGAGTCGTTAAAGTAGCCTCGGGGCAGGTAGATTGCCGCCCCGACGATGGAAAGAGGATCATTTATGAAAAGGTTTGGATTCTTTGTGTTAGCCGCGGTTGCGGCAATCGGCTTCGCGGCAACCACTCCCCAAGCACAGGCTCAGGTAAGCGTCGACATCGGAGTCGCGCCCGAATGTCCCTACGGCTACTATGACGCCGCTCCATACGACTGCGCCCCCTACGGCTACTACGGCTCGGAATGGTTTTCGGGCGGCATCTTCATAGGCGCTGGCCCATGGTTTCATGGTGCTGCCAACTTTCACGGCCACGTAAATAACCGCTTCCATCCTGAGCACGGCTATAGCGGCCCCAGGCCAAACCGTGGCGACAAACCCGAGCCGGGAAACCGGGTCGATAGGGTTGCGCACTTCAAGGGAAACGAAGTGCGTGATGGACGCGGTCACGCAGTTGGGGGCAAGCGCTGAGGGATAACTACCTGAAGGTGCGCCTGCTGGGACGGCACGAGCCGAATCGCTGGCAGCGCGCCTGGATCGGCGACGTGGTGGATGGAGCACTTGGGAATGACTCTGCGTTCGTAGCTGCGGAGGGTCGCCACCGTCGTCCCGTTGTGCGATGGCGCGGGCCGGGTAGCTAAACGCCAGCTGGCAGGAATGGCCAGTTCGCTCAGAACTGAAATCCTCCGCAGGGCGCTATCCTTCGCAGGATAAAGGTTTTCGGGCCACGCCTTCCTGGCAGCGTGGTTCGGTAATGGGCAGTTCGAGGAACGAATCGCTGCAGCGGCTTAAAGCCGCTAAAAAACAGCCACACGTGTCGCAGCGCTGAAGCGTTGCGCCACCCAAAATCGAGGGTGCGACCGAGTTTTTCAGCACCTGTAAAGCCGTATGGATTCGCCGTAGCTTACGGCACGGCTGAAGCTGTCCCCTTTCCAAGCAACCCAAACTGACCCGCTCCCGCGTCGTTCTGAAGTTCTTGCTCCCTTTTGCCGATCAAGCCCAGGGAGGCTGTGTGCACGAGCGAATTCCTGGTTTGGTCCTTTTGTGTCTATGTATCCAAGCGGGCCAAATCACGCTGCAGGCACAAGAGTTTAAGCTTCTGGACCGTACGGTTCAGGTGCATGGCTTCGTCTCGCAGGGATTCATCTACACCAACGACAACAACTGGCTGACTATGAATAGCAGCCAGGGCAGCGCGGCCTACACCGATTTCGGGCTGAACATGTCGACTCGGGTGACGGATAAGTTCTGGATCGGGGCGCAAGGCTACGATCGCAACCTTGGCCAACTCGGCCAATACCATCCATCCCTGGACTGGGCGGTGGCCGATTACCGCTTCAAGAGTTGGCTCGGGGTTCGTGGCGGGAAGGTTAAGACTACACTCGGTCTCTACACCGACACGCAAGACGAGGATTTCCTCCGCACTTTTGCCCTGCTTCCGCAAAGCGTATATCCGACCGATCTCCGGGACGCGACCATCGCTCACGCGGGGGCAGATATCTACGGAGATATTTCACTCAGACACCGGCTCGGAGTTCTTTCCTACACGGCCTATGCGGGGCACCGCAGCGACAGTATCTACAGCGGCTATCCCTATTACCTAAGCAGTTTCGGAGCGCAAATCAAGAGCTTCGGCGGGATGCAGTATGGCGGCGATCTGCGCTGGAAAAGTCCACTCAAGGGTCTGCTGATGGGAGCATCGCGGCTGAATGAGCACATCACCGGCAGGGGCTTAGTGATCAACCCGTTTGCCCCTGGGGCAGGGCTAGTGCCTTACTACGAGTCGTCGAAAGCCGACTGGACCAACCAGTTCTATGGTGAGTACGCGGTGGGCAGATTGCGGATCGACGCGGAGTATCGCCGTTACTGGCGCAACCAGGAACTCAACGGAACTTCCGAAAGCTTCGCCGACGTGCGCGGCTGGTACGTCTCCGGCGCCTACCGGATTTACAAACGGATTCAAATCGGGTCTTACTACTCTCACTATACGATTACGAACATCGTAGCCGGCGCTCTCTCTGCTTTTTATCCTCCGGCAACCGACACCAATCTACCCGCCGATCACGATTACGACAAAGTCATTACCGGGCGGGTTGACCTCAACAAGTTTTGGAACGTGAAGGTGGAAGGCCACTTCATGAATGGCTATGGCAGCGGTCCGTACCCGAACGGATTCTACACGCAGGTGAATCCAAGCGGGTTTGCGCCCAATACCAATGCGCTGGTCCTCAAGACGAGTCTGAATTTTTAAGGGGAGGCTGGGTAACCGGAGAACGCGATGAAGAACCACAGAGTACTTCCCTTGGTCGCGGTTGTTGTGGTTGTGATCTTCGCCCCAGTCTGCGTTATTGCGGCCGACGTCAAGGTGATCGCCAATGGAAGCGTCAAAGAGAACATGATTTCCGCGAACGAGGTCAAAAGCATATTTCTGGAGGAATACAACCTGCTCAGGGACGGTACCCACGTCGAACCAGTACTCGAGAAGGATGGGCCGGTTCACGAAGCCTTCCTCCATGAATACCTTTGGGGAACCGATGACGACCTGCAGAGCTACTATCGCGCTCTGGTGTTCTCCGGCAGAGGTTCCATGCCGAAGCAACTTGGCTCCGACGCCGAAGTGGTGGCTTATGTGGCCAGAACGAAAGGTGCGATCGGATATGTGGGTGCGGAGACCATGGTGGAAGATGTGAAGACTCTGACCATCGTCCGAGGCGGCAACGACACCCAAAGAAGATTGATCACGCGGGTCGAGCCGGAATACCCCGACACTCTGAAGCGCCTGAACATTGGCGGAACCGTGCGTCTGCAGATCACCATCGCGCCCAAGGGAAATGTCGAGGCGGTTGAGGTGTTGGGCGGCAATCCAATTCTGGGCGAGTCGGCTGTGGCGGCCGTAAAACAATGGGTCTTTACCGCCAGCCATGCGCGCACCGTTGCGGAACTCAGCGTCCCTTTCGGTTCACACCCTTGAACGCGCGGGCGTCCTCCTCGTAGCACTGAAAACTCTATTGTGAGCGATCAAGCTCAGACAGTCGTCTTTGGAGAAGGCTATGCTGAAAAGCGACTCTTCTGAGAAGGGTTGGACTATCCTGGACTATCGAAGACGAACAGTGTCAGAGATCGGCGGAGGGTATAAGGCAGTGAAGTTCAGATTTTTACTGTTTCTCTGAATGGAGCCGACGTTTTATCTACGCCGATCCAGAGTCCAGTTTCGCGAAGCCGCGGGGGAAGTGTGACCGAAAAAGTGGAGAAGGATACGACGAAGTTCGACTGGGTAACGGAGCGTTCCTCATGCGCGCTGCCGAAGGTATTCAAGGCACTCCGATTAGAAGTTGAGGAGGATCTTAAGACGCGCAACGCCCTGCGCCCCGATAATTCGCCGTATCAATTTTCGCTGGCCGACAATGGGGGCGCCTTTAGCGCCCTCATGGACGCCAAAGATGCGCACAAGTCTGTAATCTTCAGCCTCGCCGAGCACGCGATTGTAGTGCGGGACGATAAAGGCGGCACCATGTTTGAGGTGAGCTCGAGCTTCAGTGACGAGGGCGAGTGCAGACTGAAAGTGAATGGCGAAGAGCGCGCCCTTTGGCAGGTGCGACGGATGGCTCTTGAAGAGCTGCTGTTTCGAGAGGTCTAGCCGCTAGAACTCGACGTGGGCGCGGAAGGAAGGAACTACGACGGGACCGCGGTCGCGGTTGTAGCCGGGATGGTCGATGTGCTGCACGCCAGGCGCGAGATAGATGCCGCGCCAGATGTGCGCGGTGTAATAGGTTTCGAAGATGTTCTCGCGGCCGTAGTTGAGGTTGCCGTCGCCGAGCAGGAAGCCGAGTCCGCCGGCGGCGAGATAGTTCTGGTGATCTTTCTTGATGGCGTTGCTGACGAAGGCGACGCCGGCGCGATCCTGTTTGCGATGCCACCACGCGCCGTTGGCTCCCACGCCTTCGGCGAAAGTCTGATCGACTTCCGTGTAAGCGAAAGACTCGGTCTGGCCGTTGTCCCATCCGAAGCGGGCGAAGGCGGTGAGATAGCGCGCGAGATTCTGCTCGAGGTTGATGCCGAACCCGTATTTGCGCGTGATGTGCCAGGGATGGTTGGTGATGTCGGGAGTGACGTCCTGCTCGGCGGCCAGGATGATCTGGTCGCGGTAGATGCCCATGTTGGCGTAGTTGGTGTAGGCGAGCAGGCGGACGACGCCGGCTTTTTTGGGGATCGCGCCGCGGCGGAGTTCGTATTCGAAGTTTTCCGCGTGGACCTGCCAGGGCCTCCAGACCAGATCAATGCCGTTGGCAATCCTGGGCATGAGGGCTTCGGCGAAGCGGAACCCCCAGTGGCGATCTTCGAAGTCGGCGGTGAGGCCGACGGTGTAGCCGCGAGTATCGGCGGCGTAGTCGTAGGCGCCGTTGTTGTCGATGGTCCAATTGGTGAACTGGAATTTGGTGTCGGTGCCAACGGAATTGATGTCAAAGAAATCGGGCATGCTGAACTTGCCGAAACGGAGTTCGAGACGGCGGCGCGGCAGTTGTTCGAAGAGCGAAAGAGAACTGCGCTGGTTCTCGACCTTGTCATCGCTCAGCGCGATCACGGTGTGAACCAAGGCGCGGGCAAGATACGGTTCCTTGCTGAGGAGCGGATTGCGCACGATGTCAAGATCGGTATCGCCGGCCAGGCCGAAACCCTTGCTGAGAGCGGCGCCACCGGCCTCCTCGATGTCGACGAGGAACTCGGTCGAGTTGCTGACGCGCACGCCGGTATAGAGCGTCATGACGCGGGAGGTAGCTTTCTCGTAGCGATCGCTCAGACTGTGCGCGCCGCTGTAGAGGGCGGAAAAATCAGGATGAGTTTGAAAGATGAAGTTGGCCTGACCGGTGAGCCAGAAGCGCGAGTCCTGGAGATGAGGGAACATGGATTCGGTGCTGTCGTCGGCGTCAGAAGGATCTGCGGCGACGGGAGGGTTCGTCTGCAGGATGGCCGGCGAAGGCGGCGCGGAAGCGGCAGTTTGTTGCGCGCGCGCGGGCAGGGCAGACGCGAAAGCAGTAGCCAGCAGCAGCGCGAAGGCCCGGAGACGGCCGGCGTGGCGGCGGGGAAATGCCGGTAATAGGCTGCCGGCCCGACGCTTCATCGTATTGAAAATGAATTTCAATTCCAGCTTCATGACTCTGTCGTTATGGCCCGGCTGCGCTCTGTGGCGCGACTCACTGGCGGATGGTGGCGTTCACGGCGCCTAATTTTGCTGATTGCCCGGCCTCGTTCTGATTCGGCCAAAATTCCCAGCTTGATGGTTAACTAACTTGTACTTATAATAGTTAACTACAGTTAACACGATAGGCCGCCGGGCTGTCAACCGTGCGAGTGGTGAACCGGCAGTGTATCTAAACTTACGCAGAATCGGTTACAGGAATGTTAATGAGAAAACCCTCTCCGGCTTGCCTTGGGGCTTCCGGCGATTGCAGGCGATTGGTTTGACAGCGTTCCCCGGCAACCTCTAACCTTGATTTTCTTCGGCCTATGAAAGTTCTGGTGTTGGGAAGCGGCGGGCGCGAGCACGCGCTGGCGTGGAAGCTGCGGCAGTCGCCGCGGATTTCGCAGTTGTATTGCGCGCCGGGAAACGGCGGCATCACGGACGATGCGGAGTGTGTGGCAGCCGACCTGAAGAGCATGGAATCGATGACGGCGCTGGCGGCACGCCTGCAGCCGGACCTGACGGTGGTAGGGCCGGAATTGCCGCTGACGCTGGGCGTGGTGGATGAGTTCACGCGGCGTGGGTGGCCGGCGTTTGGTCCGACGCGGGCGGCGGCGCAACTGGAAGCGAGCAAGAGTTTTGCCAAGGAATTTCTGCAGCGGCACCACATCCCGACCGCTCACTTTGTAATCTGTGATTCAATGGAGCAGGTGCGGTCGGCGCTCGCGCATTTTTATGCGCCGGTGGTGGTGAAGGCCGACGGACTGGCGGCGGGCAAGGGAGTGGTGATCGCGAAGAGCAAGGAAGAGGCGGCCAGCGTGGCGGCGGAGATGCTGAGCGGGAAAATGCTGGGCGAAGCCGGAGCACGGGTGGTGCTGGAAGAATGTCTGACAGGAGATGAACTTTCTTTTCTAGTGTTCAGCGACGGCGAGCGAGTGGTTCCGCTGGTCGGGGCGCAGGATCACAAGCGGGTGGGCGACGGCGATACTGGTCCGAACACGGGCGGCATGGGAGCATACTCGACTGCGGAGATTGTTGATGACCAGATGCGCGACTGGCTGGTGAATCATATTGCACAGCCCGTGGTTGCGGGAATGAAGGCCGAGGGCGCGGAGTTCAAGGGCGTGCTCTATTGCGGGCTGATGATGACGGCGCGCGGGCCGATGGTGCTGGAGTTCAATTGCAGGTTTGGCGATCCGGAGACGCAGCCGATTCTGATGCGGCTGGAGAGCGATCTGGTCGAAGCGCTGGAGGCTTCGATTGAAGGGCGCGTCAGTGATGAGGATTTTCGGTGGTCGCGGGATGCCGCGGTGTGCGTGGTGATGGCGGCGGGAGGATATCCGGGGACGTATGAAGTGGGAAGGCGGATTGATGGGCTCGATGAAGCCGGCGCGGTTGCGGGAGTGAAAGTTTTTCATGCGGGAACAACGAAGCGCGATGGGGTTTATTACACGGCGGGCGGGCGAGTGCTGGGAGTAACGGCGCGGGCTGCGGATTTGGAGACGGCAGTGGCGCGTGCCTACGAGGCTTGCGGGAAGATTTCGTTTGAAGGGGCGCATTATCGCAAGGATATTGCGGGGCGGGCGCTGAAGAGGTGAGTGCTGGCGAGAGCTCCGACTTCTCGCGCAAAGTGCGCGCGAGAAATGGGGCACCCGGAAGCGAAGAAGTAATTCTTCCCAGGAGTTTTTTTCAGGCCGCAGGATGCGGCGGTATTAAACGGATCCTTCGACTGCGGAAGCGATTCACTTCGTGAATCACTTTCCTCGCTCAGGATGACAACGGGTAAGGAGAGAAATGAGCAAGATTCTGGTTTCGATTGTGATGGGGAGTGATTCTGATGTGGAGATCATGCGCGAAGCGGGAAAAGCTCTCGATGATTTTGGGATCGCGTATGAGATGGACGTGACTTCGGCGCACCGGTCGCCGGACCGGACGGCGGACTTCGCGCGCAAGGCCGCGGGGCGCGGGATTCAAGTGATTATTGCGGGGGCGGGCGGAGCGGCGCATCTGGCGGGAGTGATTGCGGCACACACGACGTTGCCCGTGATTGGCGTGCCGATTCCTTCGACTTCGCTGCAGGGGATGGATTCTTTGCTGGCGACAGTGCAGATGCCGGCGGGGATTCCAGTGGCGACGGTGGCGATCGGCAAGCCGGGAGCGACCAACGCGGGGATTCTGGCGGCGCAGATGATTGCGCTGGGCGATGCCTCGGTGGTGAAGAAACTGAACGCGCACAAGGAACAATTGGCGCGCGGCGTGGAGGAGAAGTCGAAGAAGTTGCGGGGAGTTTAGAGTTGAGGCGCCACCATTCGACTTCGCTTAGAGCTGCTCCTGAGAAGGTCGAAATCCAGATCAGAAATCAGTATCCCCACCCCTTCGACTTCGCCCAGGGCGGGCTCTAGCCGCAAAGAACACGGCCAGGATGGGTTACCCTGTTTCGACGCTTCAAAATCCCCACTTCTCGCGCAAAGTGCGCGTGAGAAATGGGGCACCCGGCTTTTTCGAGGTTACGAAATTCCCGCCGGCTTAGAGTTTCTTTCCTGGCGCGGCGGATGGCCGGAACGGGATTCTCGCGAAGGGCGAGAGGGTCTCGAGGTAGCGGCGAATCAGGTCGAGATCTGGTTCGGAAATCTCTGTGAATATGAGGCCGACTCCGACACCCGGAGTTCGGTGGGCGACGCGGGCCTCAGCCCAGGCTTTGGTCTGTCCGAACCAGATGCCAATTTTCAACAGCTTTCCCAGTTCGAAGGGGATGGGAATCTCGACGTAACATCCGCTCAGGCTGAGGTCGGCGACCCTGCCCCAAAAAGATGCGCCTTCGGGAGTGTGAATCTCGATGGAATTCTGGCAGCGGTAGCGAAGATGTTTGCGGTGCTCGACCGAGGCCGCTTCGTAATCGTCCTTGGCGTCGGCGGGAAGTTCAAAATCCCACAGTGGTTTTTCAGGGGCGATGTTGAGCAGGCCAACGTGGCCGGCGCGGGGAGTGCCGGACTCGCCGATCCACTTCACGCGGAAGTGCACGCGATTCGTGCCGTAGGTGAGGCCCACGATTTCGTCGAGGCCGAGCGCGGGGCGAACTCCGGCCAGCTCTGCCCCGTTGCGGCTGACGTTGACGGTCGTGACTTTTTCAGAAAAAACCTGACCGTGGCTGTCGGTGCCGAAAATGCGAACCGGGACTTCGACTGGCTTGCGGGGCTGGCTGCGCCTGCCCATCCTTAAGTGCAATCCTCCTGTGGCGTTCAGTATTTGTCGTTTGACGGGATGCGAGCGCAGCGCGCCCGTCGACGCGCTGCGTGGCCAAAAAAACACCTGCTCGGGAAACCGTCGAACTGATTACAGCTGCAAATCCTTCAGATACTCGCGGAACGGTACGCCCAGGTCGGCTCGCTTGAGAGCGAACTCTACGGTGGCTTTCAAGAATCCAAGCTTGTCGCCGGTATCGTAGCGTTTGCCCTCGTACACGTAAGCGTACATTTTTTCCTGCTTGAGCAACATGCGCATGCCGTCGGTGAGCTGGAGTTCGCCGCCGGCGCCGGTCGGTGTCTTGGCCAGGCAGTCGAAAATTCCGGGCGTGAGGATGTAGCGGCCGATGATGGCGAGGTTGGACGGGGCTTCCTCGGGCTTGGGCTTTTCCACCATGTTGCGAATTTCGAAGAGGCGGCCGTCGAAGCCGTCGGCGGGCTGGGCGTCGAAAACGCCGTAGGAAGAAATCATTTTGCCTTCGATGACTTGCGCGGCGATCACGGAACATTGTTTCTGGTCGAAGACGTTTACCATCTGCTTGAGGCAAGGGACGCTGGCGTCGATGACGTCGTCGGCGAGCAGCACGGCGAAAGGCTCGTTGCCAACGAGTTCGCGGGCCATGAGCACGGCGTGGCCGAGGCCGAGCGCTTCTTTCTGGCGGACGTAGGCGACGTGCATCATGTCGGAAATGTTGCGGACGATTTTGAGCAGATCGGTCTTCTTACGGTCGTCGAGCATCCTCTCAAGTTCGTAGCTGACGTCGAAGTGGTCTTCAATGGACTGCTTGCCGCGGCCGGTGATAATGAGAATCTGATCGCAGCCGCTGGCCATAGCCTCTTCGACGCCGTATTGAATGATGGGCTTGTCGACGATGGGAAGCATTTCCTTGGGCTGGGCCTTGGTGGCGGGCAGGAAGCGGGTGCCGAGGCCGGCGGCGGGAAAAACGGCTTTGCGGACTTTCATGGGCATGGTGACAGTCGTTGGTCGTCGTACGAAATCATACTCAGTTTTGCACGGAAACGGGGGAGTAAGTCGACCTCAGTTTTCCGGCAAGAATTGCGGCCAAGCACAGAGATAACGCCGCTGCAATTGGACTGAGATAGATGGTGCCATGCGAAACCGCGGCGAACACGAGATTTTGCACGGTAAGGATTGTCGAATGGAGGAGAATCGTAACCGGCAGGCTCTGCCCGCTTCGATCGTACAAGAAAGAAAAGATAACGGACCATGCAACCAGATTTACACAATAGATCAGCAAAAACGGAGCTGAGTGGTAGGTCGCCGTTAACACCCACAACGGTATATGCCATAGTCCCCAATAAACGCCAATAATTAAGGTAGACGAGAGGCGAGAAT
>Ga0302324_100013641_pt1 | contig 16451 bp, 9 predicted proteins | sample Palsa_T0_1_FD_201949 | JGI IMG/M metagenome (GOLD analysis project Ga0302324, IMG submission 201949) | Peat permafrost microbial communities from Stordalen Mire near Abisko, Sweden - Palsa_T0_1 | ecosystem: Environmental > Terrestrial > Soil > Palsa > Peat permafrost | place: Sweden: Abisko...
CAAGTCCCGACGCGATGCGCGTGGTCGGCCAGCTGGGCCAGATTTTAGGTCCGCGCGGCCTGATGCCGAACCCGAAGGTCGGCACCGTGACGCCCAACGTCGCCCAGGCGGTCAAGAACGCCAAGGCGGGCCAGGTGCGTTACCGGGTGGACAAGGCGGGCATCGTGCACGCGACCATTGGACGGGCGAATTTCGAGACCAGCGCGCTGAAGGAAAACCTGGTGGCGCTGCTGGGCGATCTGCAGAAGGCGAAGCCGGCTGCATCGAAGGGCATTTACTTAAAGCGCATCACCGTGTCCTCGACCATGGGTCCGGGGATCGCGGTGGATCAGTCGAGCCTGGGGCTGTAAGCCACCGGGCACGGATTTTTTGGTTTGGTGCGGGCCGGCGCGATCGCCGGCCATCATCGAAGACCGCAGGCGAACGGACGCGTTCTTAATGGCCGCCTGCGCAGATGATGGTGAAACCGACAGCCAGGGTCGTCCCTGGTGAGGATCACCGTCTACGGGTGAAACGTGCCGCGAGGCGCGTTTCGTGTTGGGAGGCGCGGCAACGCGCTGTCCTTAGGTGATCTTCAAGGCCAGGAGGTTTTGAATGGCTCTCAACCTGGAAGATAAAAAGGCGCTGGTGGCCGAGGTCAACGAGGTCGCGTCCAAGGCTCTGTCCGTGGTCGCTGCCGAGTACCGCGGTCTTAGCGTGACGCAGATGACCGAGCTGCGTTCGAAGTCGCGCGCGGCGGGCGTGTACATGCGTGTGGTCAAGAACACGCTGGCGCGCAAGGCCGTGGCCGGTACTTCGTTCGAGTGCTTGGGTCCGGTGCTGAAGGGGCCGCTGGTGCTGGCCTTCTCGAAGGATGATCCGGGCGCAGCCGCGCGCGTGATCAAGGCCTTCTCGAAGGACAACGACAAGCTGGTCACGACGGCGGTATCCCTCGGCGGGCAACTGCTGGGTGCGAAATCCCTGGACCAGGTCGCAAGTCTGCCCACGCGCGAGCAGGCGCTGGCGATGCTGATGGGCGTCATGAGGGCGCCGATTCAGAAGCTCGTCGGCACTCTGCAAGCGGCGCCTTCCAAGCTGGTGCGCACGCTCGCTGCGGTGCGCGATCAGAAACAGGCCCAGGCGGCCTGATCTGGTCTGATTCAACGTATTTCAGGAGACGACAATGGCTGTATCGAAAGACGAGATCCTCGACGCGATTGGCAAGATGAGTGTCATCGACGTAGTCGAGCTGATCGCTGACATGGAAAAGAAGTTTGGTGTGACCGCGGCCGCTCCGGTGGCCATGGCGGCAGGTCCTGCAGCAGGTGCGGCGGCGGCTCCGGTCGAGGAGCAGACCGAGTTCACCGTGACGCTGAAGGAATATCCGGCCGACAAGAAGGTCACGGTCATCAAGGTGATCCGCGAGATCACGGGCTTGGGTCTGAAAGAGGCCAAGGACCTGGTGGAAGGCGCACCGGCCACCGTCAAGGAAGCCGTCGCCAAGGCGGATGTCGAAATCATCAAGAAGAAACTGGAAGACGTCGGCGCCAAGGTGGAAGTCAAATAACTTCGCCGCGCCGACATGGGACCGGGGCAGAAGCCCCCAAGTCCCGCACCGCGTACGCGCGCGGGAGTGACGCCGGTCGATGCCGGTGCTGCTCCCGTGCGCCTGTTTTTTTGAGAGGGTGACACGATGCCGTATTCATTTACCGAAAAGAAGCGTATCCGCAAGAACTTTGGCAGGCAGCAGAGCATCCTCGAGGTGCCGTACCTGCTGGCGATACAGCTGGATTCGTATCGCAGCTTCCTGCAGGCGCAGGTGGCGGACGATGCGCGCATCGTCACCGGCCTGCATGCGGCGTTTCGCAGCGTGTTCCCGATCTCCAGCTACTCCGGCAACGCGGTGCTGGAGTACGTCAGCTATCGGCTCGGCGAGCCGGTGTTCGACGTCAAGGAGTGCCAGCTGCGGGGCCTGACCTATGCAGCCCCGCTGCGGGTGAAAGTGCGCCTGGTGGTGTACGACAAGGAAGCCGCCGGCTCCAAGAAGCCCATTAAAGATGTCCGCGAGCAGGAGGTCTATCTCGGCGAGCTGCCGCTGATGACCGACAACGGTACCTTCATCGTCAACGGTACCGAGCGCGTCATCGTGTCGCAGCTGCACCGCTCGCCTGGGGTGTTCTTTGACCACGATCGGGGCAAGACGCATTCCTCCGGGAAGCTCCTGTTCTCGGCTCGCATCATTCCCTACCGCGGCTCGTGGCTCGACTTCGAGTTCGACCCCAAGGACTGCGTGTTCGCGCGCATCGACCGGCGCCGGAAACTGCCGGTGACGATCATCCTGCGGGCGCTGGGGATGAACGAGACCGACATTCTCGACACCTTCTTCGAGAAGAACACCTTCACGCTCGGCAAGGAAAGTGCGGCGATGCGCCTCGTGCCGCAGCGCCTGCGCGGTGAGACCGCCACGTTCGAACTGCGCATCGGCGATCAGGTGATCGTCGAGGAAGGCCGGCGCATCACGGCGCGTCACGTGCGCCAGCTCGAGGACTCGGGCGTCAAGCAGCTGCCCGTTCCGCGCGAGTACCTGCAGGGCAAGGTGCTGGCGCATGACGTGGTCAACACCGGCACCGGCGAGATCATCGCCAAGGCCAACGAGGTGCTGACCGCGGCCAGCCTGCAGAAGCTGGTCGAGGCCGGGATCACCGAGATCAATACGCTCTATACCAATGACCTGGATCGCGGTCCGTACATCTCGGACACGCTGCGCATCGATCCGACCAAGACGCGCCTGGAGGCGCTGGTCGAGATCTACCGCATGATGCGACCGGGCGAGCCGCCGACCAAGGATGCGGCCGAGAACCTGTTCAACAACCTGTTCTTCAATCTCGAGCGCTACGACCTGTCGGGCGTCGGGCGCATGAAGTTCAACCGCCGCGTCGGCCGCAAGGAGATTACCGGGTCGCAGATCCTGTCGAAGGACGACATCCTGGATGTGCTCAAGGTGCTGATCGACATTCGTAACGGCAATGGGACGGTGGATGACATCGATCACCTGGGCAATCGCCGTGTGCGCAGTGTCGGTGAGATGGCGGAGAACGCGTTCCGGGTCGGCCTGGTGCGCGTGGAGCGCGCGGTCAAGGAGCGCCTGACGATCGCGGAGTCCGAGCCCTTGATGCCGCAGGAGATGATCAACGCCAAGCCGGTCGCGGCCGCGGTGAAGGAATTCTTCGGCTCCTCGCAGCTCTCGCAGTTCATGGACCAGAACAACCCGCTGTCGGAAGTCACGCACAAGCGGCGCGTGTCGGCGTTGGGCCCTGGCGGCCTGACGCGTGAGCGCGCGGGATTTGAAGTGCGCGACGTGCACCCGACGCACTACGGGCGCGTGTGCCCGATCGAGACGCCGGAAGGACCGAACATCGGCCTGATCAATTCACTCTCGGTGTACGCGCGCACCAACCAGTACGGCTTCCTCGAGACACCGTACCGGCGGGTGGACAACGGCCGCGTCACCGATCGCATCGATTTCCTGTCGGCGATCGAGGAAGGCGAGTTCGCGATCGCGCAGGCCAATGCCAAGACCGGGGCCGGTGGAGAGCTGGGCGATGAGCTGGTGAGCTGCCGCTACCAGAGCGAGTTCACGCTGATGCCGCGCGAGCGCATCAACTACATGGACGTGTCGCCGAAGCAGATCGTATCGGTGGCGGCTTCGCTGATTCCGTTCCTGGAGCACGACGACGCCAACCGCGCGCTGATGGGATCGAACATGCAGCGCCAGGCGGTGCCGACGCTGCGTTCGCAGACCCCACTCGTGGGTACCGGCATGGAACGCCCGGTGGCGATCGACTCCGGCGTAGCCGTGGTCGGGCGCCGAGGCGGCCAGGTGGACTCGGTCGATGCCTCGCGCATCGTGGTGCGGGTGAATGACAACGAGACGCTGGCCGGTGAGCCGGGCGTGGATATTTATAACCTCACCAAGTACACGCGCTCGAACCAGAACACCTGCATCAACCAGCGCCCGCTGGTGAATGCCGGGGATTCAATCGCGCGCGGCGACGTGCTGGCCGACGGCCCGTCCACCCACCTGGGCGAGCTCGCACTGGGCCAGAACATGCTGGTCGCGTTCATGCCCTGGAACGGCTACAACTTCGAGGATTCGATCCTGATCTCCGAGCGCGTGGTGCAGGAGGACCGCTTCACGACCATTCATATCGAGGAGCTGACCTGCGTCGCCCGCGACACCAAGCTCGGACCGGAGGAAATCTCGGCCGATATTCCCAACGTCGGCGATGCCGCACTGGCGAAGCTGGACGAGGCGGGTATCGCCTTCATCGGCGCCGAGGTGCGCGCCGGGGACATCCTGGTCGGCAAGGTCACGCCCAAGGGCGAGACGCAGCTGACCCCGGAAGAGAAGCTGCTGCGCGCGATCTTCGGCGAGAAGGCGTCCGATGTGAAGGACACCTCGCTGCGCGTGCCGCCCGGCATGGACGGCACGGTCATCGACGTGCGCGTGTTCACGCGCGATGGCATCGAGAAGGACTCGCGCGCGCAGGCGATCGAGAAGTCGGAGATCGAGCGGGTGCGCAAGGACCTGCAGGATCAGCGCCGTATCCTCGAGGAGGACCTGTACCAGCGCGTGCGTGGCATGCTGCTCAATCACACCGCCGCCGGCGGGTCGAAGAAGCTCAAGCCCGGTACGCAGATCACGGCCGAGTACCTTGATTCACAGCCGCGCGAGGAGTGGTTCCAGGTACGCCTGGATGACGATGAGGCTAACGGTGCGCTGGAAGCGGCGGCCGAGCGGCTACAGACGCAGCAGAAGGCGTTCGAGAAGCGGCTGGAAGAAAAGCGCGCCAAGATCACCGCGGGCGATGACCTCGCCCCTGGCGTACTCAAGATGGTCAAGGTGTACCTGGCGGTGAAGCGCCGGGTGCAGCCGGGCGACAAGATGGCCGGCCGTCACGGCAACAAGGGCGTGATCTCGACCATCGTGCCGGTGGAGGACATGCCGTACCTGGAAGACGGTACGCCGGTGGATATCGTGTTGAACCCGCTCGGTGTGCCCTCGCGTATGAACGTCGGCCAGGTGCTGGAGACGCACCTGGGCTGGGCGGCGAAGGGCTTGGGGCTAAAGATCGGACGCATGATCGAGGCGCAGGCGCAGACGCAGGAAATGCGCGCGTTCCTGGCCAAGATCTACAACGAGACCGGCGGCCAGAAGGAGCGGCTGGATGAGCTGACCGACAAGGAGATCGCGGAACTGGCGAGTAACCTCAAAGAAGGCGTGCCGATGGCCACTCCGGTGTTCGACGGCGCCTCCGAGAAGGACATCAAAGGACTGCTGGCGCTGGCGGAAGTCCCACTGTCGGGGCAGACGTGGCTGTTCGATGGGCGCACCGGCGAGCGATTCGATCGCCAGGTGACCGTGGGCTACATGTACATGCTGAAGTTGAACCACCTGGTGGACGACAAGATGCATGCACGCTCGACCGGGCCGTACAGCCTGGTGACGCAGCAGCCCCTGGGCGGCAAGGCGCAGTTCGGCGGCCAGCGCTTCGGCGAGATGGAAGTGTGGGCGCTCGAGGCCTACGGCGCGGCGTATACGCTGCAGGAGATGCTCACGGTCAAGTCCGACGACACCGTCGGCCGCACCGCGATGTACAAGAGCATCGTCGACGGCAACCATGAAATGAAGGCCGGCATGCCCGAATCCTTCAACGTCCTGGTCAAGGAAATACGTTCGCTCGGCATCAACATGGAACTCGAGCAGGACTGAAGGCACTACGCCTTAAGGTGAAGCAATGAAAGATCTATTGAAGCTCTTCAAGCAGCAGGCCCCGGTCGAGAATTTCGACTCGATCAAGATCGGCCTGGCCTCGCCGGAGATGATCCGGGCCTGGTCCTATGGTGAAGTGCGTAAGCCCGAGACCATCAACTACCGCACCTTCAAGCCGGAACGCGACGGCCTGTTCTGCGCCAAGATCTTTGGCCCGGTGAAGGACTACGAGTGCCTGTGCGGCAAGTACAAGCGCTTAAAGCACCGCGGTGTGGTGTGCGAGAAGTGCGGCGTGGAAGTCACGCAGTCCAAGGTGCGCCGCGAGCGCATGGGCCACATCGAGCTCGCAAGTCCCGTGGCGCACATCTGGTTCCTGAAGTCGCTGCCGTCGCGCATTGGTCTGATGCTCGACATGACGCTGCGCGAGATCGAGCGCGTGCTGTACTTCGAAGCCTTCGTCGTCATCGATCCAGGCATGACCCCGATGCAGCGCGGGCAGCTCCTGACCGACGAGATGTACCTCGAGGCGATCGAGGAGCACGGCGATGAATTCGACGCCCGCATGGGCGCCGAGGCCGTGTACGAGTTGCTCAAGACCATGGATCTTAAGGCCGAAGTCATCAAGGTGCGCGAGGACATGGGCGCCACCGCGTCCGAGACCAAGTTGAAGCGCCTGTCCAAGCGCCTGAAGCTGATCGAATCGTTCATCGAATCGGGCAACAAGTCCGAGTGGATGGTCATGACCGTGCTGCCGGTGCTGCCGCCGGATCTGCGGCCGTTGGTGCCGCTGGATGGCGGACGCTTCGCGACCTCGGACCTGAACGACCTGTATCGGCGCGTGATCAACCGCAACAACCGCCTGCGCCGCCTGCTGGAGCTCTCCGCCCCGGACATCATCGTGCGCAACGAGAAGCGCATGCTGCAGGAAGCGGTCGATGCGCTGCTCGACAACGGCCGCCGCGGACGGGCGATCACCGGCACCAACCGCCGGCCGCTGAAGTCGCTGGCCGACATGATCAAGGGCAAGCAGGGCAGGTTCCGCCAGAACCTGCTCGGCAAGCGCGTGGACTACTCGGGCCGTTCGGTCATCGTGGTAGGTCCGACCTTGCGCCTGCACCAGTGCGGCCTGCCGAAGAAGATGGCGCTCGAGCTCTTCAAGCCGTTCATCTTCCACAAGCTGCAGCTGCGCGGGGAAGCCTCGACCATCAAGGCCGCCAAGCGCCTGGTGGAGCGCGAGGGACCAGAGGTGTGGGATATCCTGGAAGAGGTGATCCGCGAACATCCGGTGCTGCTCAATCGCGCCCCGACGCTACATCGATTGGGCATCCAGGCGTTCGAGCCGGTGCTGATCGAGGGCAAGGCGATCCAGCTGCACCCCTTGGTGTGCACGGCGTTCAACGCCGACTTCGACGGCGACCAGATGGCGGTGCATGTACCGCTGTCGCTGGAAGCGCAGCTCGAGGCGCGGGCGCTGATGATGTCGTCGAACAACATTCTCTCGCCCGCCAACGGCGACCCGATCATCGTGCCGTCGCAGGACGTGGTGCTCGGGTTGTACTACCTGACGCGCGAAAAGATCGGCGCCACCGGGGAAGGCATGTTCTTCACCGACGTGCAGGAGGCGCATCGCGCCTATGAGAGCCGTACGGTCGACCTGCAGGCGCGCGTCAAGGTGCGGCTGCGCGAGTACGTGATGGACAACGGCACGTTGAAGCCGCGTCGCCGCCTGGCGGCGACCACGGTCGGCCGGGCGCTGCTGTCGGAGATCCTGCCGCGCGGGCTGTCGTTCGACCTCATCAACCAGGACATGACCAAGAAGGTCATTTCCGCGTGCATCAACGCCTGCTATCGCGCGCTGGGCTTAAAGGAGACCGTGATCTTCGCCGACCAGCTGATGTACATGGGCTTTCATTACGCGACCCGCTCGGCGGTCTCGTTCGGGATCGACGACATCGTGATTCCGGAGCAGAAGACCAAGCTGGTGGCGGCGGCGGACCGCGAGGTCAAGGAGATCCAGGAGCAGTACTCCTCGGGTCTGGTGACCAACGGCGAGCGCTACAACAAGGTGGTGGACATCTGGTCGCGCGCCAACGACCAGGTCGCCAAGGCGATGATGGAGAAGCTCGGCACCGAGGAGGCGGTGGACACCAAGGGTGCCACGCACCGGCAGAAGTCGTTCAACTCGATCTTCATGATGGCCGATTCGGGAGCGCGCGGTTCGGCGGCGCAGATCCGGCAGCTGGCCGGCATGCGAGGTCTCATGGCCAAGCCCGACGGCTCGATCATCGAGACGCCGATCACGGCCAACTTCCGTGAAGGCCTGAACGTGCTGCAGTACTTCATCTCCACCCACGGCGCGAGAAAGGGCCTGGCCGACACGGCGCTCAAGACCGCGAACTCGGGGTATCTCACCCGGCGGCTGGTGGACGTGGCGCAGGACCTGGTGGTGACCGAAGAGGATTGCGGGACGACCAATGGGCTGGCGATGGCACCCCTGGTCGAAGGCGGCGACGTGGTCGAGGGCCTGGGCGAGCGCGTGCTCGGCCGCGTGGTCGCGACCGACGTGCAGAAGCCCGGCAAGGAAGAAGTGCTGGTGGCCGCCGGTACGCTGCTGGATGAGCAGGCGGTGCGCCTCCTGGAACAGGAGGGCGTGGACCAGATCCAGGTGCGCTCTCCGATCACCTGCACCACGCGCTATGGCGTGTGCTCGAACTGCTACGGACGCGATCTGGCGCGTGGTCGGCTGATCAACATCGGCGAGGCGGTCGGTGTGATCGCGGCGCAGTCGATCGGCGAGCCCGGCACGCAGCTCACGATGCGTACCTTCCACATCGGCGGCGCGGCCTCGCGGGCCGCGGCGGCCAGCAGTGTCGAAATCAGGAACAAGGGCACGCTGCGCTTCCACCGCATCAAGACCGTGGAACACGAGAAGGGTCACCTGGTCGCGGTATCGCGCTCGGGCGAGATCGGCGTGGTGGACGAGTTCGGCCGTGAGCGTGAGCGCTACAAGATCCCGTATGGCGCCACCATCACGGCGAAGGAAGGCTCCAAGGTCGCCGGCGGACAGGTGGTCGCCACCTGGGATCCGCATACCCACCCGGTGGTGACCGAAGTGGCCGGCTTCATCAAGTTCCAGGACTTCGTCGACGGCCTCACCGTCGCGACCCAGGTCGATGAGGTGACCGGACTGTCCAGCACCGTGATGCTCGATTCCAAGCAGCGCGGCGGCAAGGACCTGCGTCCGACCATCAAGCTCTTGAACTCCAAGGGCAAGGAAGTCACCTTCGCGCACACCAACATCCCGGCGGTGTACACGCTGCCGATGGGTGCGCTGGTGAACCTGGAGGACGGCGCCAAGGTGTCGGTGGGCGACATCATCGCCCGCATCCCGCAGGAGTCGTCCAAGACGCGCGACATCACCGGCGGTCTGCCGCGGGTCGCGGATCTGTTCGAGGCCCGAAAGCCCAAGGACCCGGCGATCCTGGCTGAGAAGAGCGGCACCGTGAGCTTCGGCAAGGAGACCAAGGGCAAGCGGCGGCTGGTGATCACCAGCGACGACGGCGAGAAATACGAGGAGCTGATCCCGAAGTGGCGCCAGCTGAACGTGTTCGAGGGCGAGACCGTGGAGCGCGGCGAGGTGATCGCCGATGGCGAGCCCAATCCGCACGACATCCTGCGGCTGCAGGGGGTCGAGGCGCTGGCAAACTACCTGGTGCGCGAGATCCAGGACGTCTACCGCTTGCAGGGCGTGAAGATCAACGACAAGCACATCGAGGTGATCATCCGCCAGATGCTGCGCAAGACCGAAGTGGTCGCCACCGGCGAGACCAGCCTGCTGCGCGGTGAGCAGATCGACCGCTCGCGGGCGCTCGACATCAATGATCGCATCGAGGTCGACGGCAAGCAGGCGGCACGGCTGCAGCCGGTGCTGCTGGGCATCACCAAGGCATCGCTGGCCACGGAGTCATTCATCTCGGCAGCGTCGTTCCAGGAGACCACCCGCGTGCTGACCGAAGCGGCGGTTCGGGGACTGAAGGACGATCTGCGCGGACTGAAGGAAAACGTCATCGTCGGCCGGCTGATTCCGGCGGGCACCGGCTTTGCGGCCCACGCGCATCGGCGGCGCAAGCTCGATGAGAGCGGACGACGCAGCTTCATGGACGTCGGCGGTGCGGTCGGCGACATGGACGAAGCCAGCGTCGATGCGGAAGAGAGCACCGCAGGCTGACAGGTGGGCTGATTTGACACTGTGAACCTGCGCGGCGCGGCGGCGAGGAGCCATCGCGCCGCGCAGGTGATTTCCAAATTGCTCCGCAGACTAGACGCTTAGCGCGCAAAGTTCGCGCATTATGTCCAGCGGCGTCGGCCAGCTGTGCGTTGGTGCTGCCATCGCTGGTGTTTCAGTGCAAGCGGGGCGGTATGAAATATCTGTGAAGCCGCCCGCAAAAGCGTTGAAGCCACACCTCGAATGCGACATCATGCGCGCCTAAGGTCTCGTCCCATGGGCAGGAATGGATAGATGCCCGTAACAGCTGCAGCTTCGACGCCACGCACGGCTCCGCGATGGAACGCCGCGCGGCTGATGGAATATTCGGAGCGGCACCTGACACTCACCGCACGTTCCGGCGCGCCCTCCGAGGCGCAGCTGGCCTCGCGCCTGCTCGAGAACGTGGTGCTGTATCGCAGCTGGGAACACTCGCACGGACGGCTGATGCAGGCCGTAGCCCGCGCGCCGCGACAGACGGCGCCGCTGGAGCTGCGCAAAGTCACGTTCCTGACGCTGCATCGCAAGGCGCCGTTTGAGTACCTGCGCGACCGGCATGTCACCGGTGTCGCGCGCCGACAGATCATCCAGGCGCTGTTCGGTCAAACGCAGTCCTATGGGCGCCAGCTGGTGCGCGAACACGAGGCGTACGTGAGCTCGGCCTGTAGCCTGTTGTGCGCCGATTCGCTGTGCAGCGCGGTACTGCACGATGACCACTTCTGCGAGGCGCTTGCCAAGTACGAAGAGGCCTACGCCGAGTACTACCGCGTCTATTGCGATTCGCTGCTGTCAGAACAACAGGCGGGCGAGAGCGCGCCGATGAGCGCCCTGCTGCCCTACCTGCGCTACCAGCTGAAGATCATCCGCGATCACATGCTCGCCGGGGCGAACCAGCACACCGTGCTCAAGGATCTGGAAGCCCTGTATGCCGCCAGCGGTGATACGCAGAAGCTGCCGGTCCTGCGTCCGCCGCAATAAGCCTCCACTCAAGCCTTGATGGTGGTCGCGCCGCTCTATAGGCTTCGCGCCCCGCCATGCTCAACTTTTCCGACCTTAGCCTGCGCCGCGGCAAGCGAGTGCTGTTCACCGGTGCCACCTTCAGCCTGTTTCGCGGCGAGAAGGTCGGCGTCACCGGCGAGAACGGCAGCGGCAAGTCGAGCCTGCTGGAGCTGGTGCGCGGCGAACTGACGCCCGAGGCGGGCAGTTTCGACATGCCCTCGCAGCTGGCGATCGCCTATGTGTCGCAGGAGCTGGACGCCAGCGAGCGCGAAGCGATCGAGTTCGTGCTGGACGGGGACATCGAGCTGCGCCAGATCGAGGCGGCGCTTACCGATGCCGAGCAGGCCGACGACGGGGTGCTGCTGGGCCACCTGCACGGCAGCTACGCGGCCATCGGCGGCTATGACGCGGCCAGCCGCGCGGCGACGCTGATGCACGGCCTGGGATTCGACAGCAATGACGAGCGGCGCCCAGTGAGCGCGTTCTCGGGCGGCTGGCGGGTACGGCTGAACGTGGCGCGGGCGCTGATGTGCCGCTCGGACCTGCTGCTGCTGGACGAGCCGACCAATCACCTGGACCTGGATGCGATCGTCTGGCTCGAGGGCTGGCTGACGGCCTATCCGGGCACGCTGCTGCTGATCTCGCACGACCGGGAGTTCCTCGATCGCGTGGTCAACCGGGTGGTGAACATCGAGCACGAAAAGGCGCGCGCCTACCGCGGCAACTACTCCTCGTTCGAGGAGCAGCGCGCCACCGAACTGTCGCAGCAGGCGGCGCTCTACGCGCGCCAGCAGCGCGAGATCCGGCACATGGAGTCGTTCGTGGAGCGCTTTCGCGCCAAGGCCAGCAAGGCGCGCCAGGCGCAGAGCCGCCTGAAGGCGCTGGAACGCATGCAGCGCATCGCGCCGGCACATGTGGACAGCCAGTTCGAGTTTTCGTTTGCACGACCCGATAAATTGCCGCGCCCGCTGCTGGCGCTGGAGCGCCAGTCGGCCGGCTACGACGGCCGCGCGGTCATCGAGGGCGTCAAGCTCACTATCGCCCCCGGGGACCGCCTGGCGCTGCTGGGCCGCAACGGCGCCGGCAAGTCCACCCTTATGAAGCTCCTGGCGGGCTCTCTTACGGCGCTGTCGGGCAGCCGCACCGAGGCGCGCGATCTTCGCATCGGCTACTTCGCCCAGCATCAGCTCGAGCAGCTCAAGGTTCAAGACTCCCCGGTGGAGCACCTGAGCGATTGCAGTGAGGCCTTAGGGAGGCGGGCGCCGGAAGCCGAGCTGCGCGATTTCCTGGCCGGATTTGGGTTTCGGGGCGATCGGGTGTTCGAACCGGTGGGGCCGTTTTCTGGAGGGGAAAAGGCCCGATTGGTGCTGGCGCTGCTGGCCTACCAGCGGCCGAACCTGCTGCTGCTGGATGAGCCGACCAATCACCTGGACCTGGAGATGCGCCAGGCGCTGGCGGTGGCGCTGCAGGAGTACGAGGGCGCGGTGGTGCTGGTATCGCACGACCGGCACCTGCTGCGGGTCGTGGCCGACGAGCTGCTGCTGGTGCACGCCGGCGCGGTCGAGCCGTTCGACGGGGATCTTGAGGACTATGCGCGCTGGCTGTCGACCAGCGCTGCGGCGCAGGAAGCGGCTACGGCGTCGGCGTCAGCCGCCGCAGTCCCGGCAGCCCGGCCGGCAGGGGAGGCTCGCGGCACCCCTGAGGCACGCAAACAACGTAAACGCGCCGAGGCCGAACGGCGCGCGGCCTTAGGCCCGCTGAAGGCGGCACTGGCCAAGCAGGAGCGGGAGCTGGAGCGGCTGGTGGCGACCCGCAGCGAGATCGAGCGCGAACTGGCGCTGCCGCCGGCCGGGGTAGAGGCCGACCGCAAGCGCCTGATGCAGCTGAGCGAGCAGCAGGCACAGCTCAACCGGGTGATCCAGGGCGCCGAGAGCGCCTGGATGGAGGCCGCGGCGCGTCTGGAGGCACTTGCTGCTCCGCAGCAGGACGTTGACTAAACACAGGCCGCTACCTAGAATCGCCGGCCTTTGTCGGTCCGGCCCAACGACGGCCTGACCGCCAACCCGTGACTCGACAGCGCCGGGCCGTCCCTCTCAAGGGACGGCCCGGCGCTTCTCATACGCCGCAACATCATTCGATTTGGGAATGCTGGAGTTTGAATGGCCACCACAGGTCAGCTGATCCGCACACCGCGCCAGTCCAAAGCCGAGAAGACCAAGGTTCCGGCGCTGGGTGCCTCACCGCAAAAACGCGGCGTCTGCACGCGCGTCTACACCACGACGCCGAAGAAGCCGAATTCGGCCCTGCGCAAGGTCGCGCGCGTGCGCCTGACCAACGGCTACGAGGTGTCGAGCTACATCGGCGGTGAAGGCCACAACCTGCAGGAGCACTCGGTGGTGCTGATCCGCGGCGGCCGCGTCAAGGATCTGCCCGGCGTGCGCTATCACACGGTACGCGGCACGCTCGACTGTGCCGGCGTCGGCAACCGCAAGCAGGGCCGGTCGAAGTACGGCGCCAAGCGGCCGAAGAAATAGAGAGGTATTTAAAGCATGTCCCGCAGAGCCGCGGCCCCGAGCCGCACCATCCTTCCGGATCCGAAGTTCAACAGCGAGATGCTGGCCAAGTTCATGAATGTGGTCATGCACAGCGGCAAGAAGTCGGCCGCCGAACACATTCTCTATGGCGCGGTGGAGCGCATCAGTGAGAAGACCGGCCGCCAGGGCGCCGAGGCGCTCGAACTGCTCTCGCAGGCGCTGGACAACGTCAAGCCGGTGGTGGAGGTGAAATCACGCCGCGTTGGAGGCGCCACCTACCAGGTACCGGTTGAAGTTCGGGCCAGTCGTCGCCAGACACTGGCTATGCGCTGGGTGATCGAGGCCGCGCGCGATCGCAGCGAGAAGTCGATGGCGTTCCGCCTGGCGCACGAACTGCTCGACGCGGCGGAAAACCGCGGCGCGGCGGTGCGCAAGCGCGAGGACACGCATCGCATGGCCGAGGCCAACAAGGCCTTCGCCCATTACCGCTGGTAACCCAGGTTTCTTTCGGATTCGGAGCAAATCTTGCCACGTGTGACGCCCATTGAGCGCTATCGCAACATCGGCATCTCGGCGCATATCGACGCCGGGAAGACGACGGCGACTGAGCGCATCCTGTTTTATACGGGCGTGTCGCACAAGATCGGCGAGGTGCATGACGGCGCGGCCGTCATGGACTACATGGAACAGGAGCAGGAGCGCGGCATCACGATCACCTCGGCCGCGACCACCTGTTTCTGGAAGGGCATGGACAAGACCTTCCCTGAGCACCGCATCAACATCATCGATACCCCCGGTCACGTCGATTTCACCATCGAGGTCGAGCGCTCGCTGCGGGTGCTCGACAGCGCGGTGGCGCTGTTCGACTCGGTGGCCGGCGTGCAGCCGCAATCGGAGACGGTGTGGCGGCAGATGAACCGCTATGCGGTGCCGCGCATCGCCTTCGTCAACAAGATGGACCGCGCCGGTGCCAATTTCCTGCGCTGCGTGGAGATGATCCGCACCCGTCTGCGCGCCAACCCGGTGCCGATCCAGCTGCCGGTCGGGGCCGAGGACGACTTCGAGGGCGTGGTCGACCTGGTGAAGATGAAGGCTATGTACTGGGACATGGAAACCCAGGGCATGAAATTCGAGTACCGCGAGATTCCGCCGGCGATGCTGAAGCAGTGCGAGGAGCAACGCGCGCTGATGATCGAGGCGGCGGCCGAGGGCGACGATGAACTGCTGCACAAGTACCTCGAGGGCGAGCCGCTGTCCCAGGACGAGATCAAGCGCGGCTTGAGGAAGCGCTCGATCAAGAACGAGATCGTGCTGTGCACCTGCGGCTCGGCGTTCAAGAACAAGGGCGTGCAGGCGCTGCTGGATGCGGTGATCGAGTACATGCCCTCGCCGGTGGACATGCCGGACGTCAAGGGCATCGACAGCGACGGCGAGCCGATCACGCGCAAACCCGACGACGATGCGCCGTTCGCAGCGCTGGCGTTCAAGATCCTGAACGATCCGTTCGTCGGTAACCTGACGTTCTTTCGGGTCTACTCCGGCACGCTCAATTCGGGCGATACCGTGTACGTGCCGACCAAGGACAGGAAGGAGCGCATCGGCCGGCTGCTGCAGATGCACGCCAACGAGCGCGGGGAGATCAAGGAGGTGCGCGCCGGGGACATCGCCTCGGCCGTGGGCCTGAAAGACGTGATCACCGGCGACACGCTGTGCGATCTGGATCAGCCCATCACGCTGGAAAAGATGGTGATTCCGATTCCCGTCATCCAGGTCGCGGTCGAACCCAAGACCAAGGCCGACCAGGAAAAGATGGGCATGGCGCTGCAGCGGCTGGCGAAGGAAGACCCGTCATTTCGCGTGTCCACCGACGAGGAGTCGGGGCAGACGCTGATCGCCGGCATGGGCGAGCTGCACCTGGAGATCATCGTCGATCGCATGAAGCGCGAGTTCAAGGTCGAGGCCAACGTCGGCAAGCCGCAGGTGGCCTATCGCGAGACCATTCGCGGCACGGTGGAGTCCGAGGGCAAGCACGTCAAGCAGTCCGGCGGCCGCGGCCAGTACGGCCACGTGTGGCTGAAGATCGAGCCGAACGAGATCGGCAAGGGCAACGAGTTCAAGAACGGCATCATCGGCGGCACAGTGCCGCGCGAATTCATTCCGGCGGTCGAGAAGGGCGTCAAAGAGGCCTGTGAGACCGGCGTCATGGCCGGCTATCCGGTGGTGGACGTCAAGGTGACGCTGATCGACGGCTCCTACCACGACGTCGACTCGGACGAAATCTCGTTTCGCATGGCGGCGATCTTCGGTTTCAAGGACGGCTTCCGGCGCGCAAAGCCGGTGATCCTGGAGCCGATCATGAAGGTCGAAGTCGTGACGCCCGAGGATTACATGGGCGATGTGATCGGCGACCTGAACCGGCGCCGCGGGCAGATCATGAGCATGGAAGATACCCCGGCCGGCAAGACGGTCACGGCCGAAGTGCCGCTGTCGGAGATGTTCCAGTACGCGACCACGGTGCGCTCGATGAGCCAGGGGCGCGCGACGTTTACGATGGAGTTCGCCAAGTACATGGAAGTGCCGGCGGGCATTGCCGAGACGATCATTAAAAAGTGATCGGCAGATCGGTAGATATGAGCCATACAAAGAATTTTTGATAATAAAAATTCTTTGTATGGCTCATATCTACCAAGGAGCGGGGACTTGTTCCTGGTCGTCTCGACACGGGTTCGGACGACAGTTAGGTGTAGTGACGGGATTCTCTAGAGGTTACGTGTATGTCGAAAGAAAAATTTGAACGCACCAAGCCGCACGTGAACGTGGGGACGATTGGGCATGTGGATCATGGCAAGACGACGCTCACGGCGGCGCTGACCAAGGTGATGGCCGAGACCAACGGCGGCAC
>Ga0302324_100013642_pt1 | contig 16445 bp, 12 predicted proteins | sample Palsa_T0_1_FD_201949 | JGI IMG/M metagenome (GOLD analysis project Ga0302324, IMG submission 201949) | Peat permafrost microbial communities from Stordalen Mire near Abisko, Sweden - Palsa_T0_1 | ecosystem: Environmental > Terrestrial > Soil > Palsa > Peat permafrost | place: Sweden: Abisko...
TCTCGCAATGATCATGAAATTGGCACACGGATCTTCGAGGCACGGTGTGCAACCTGTCATGGTAAGGACGGAACCGGAGGAGTTGGACCCGCCCTGAATCATTCCGGATTCAGCCATGGTGACAGTGACCTTGCCATTTACAAGATCGTGCGCGACGGTATTCCTCAAACGGGCATGGCTGGCCTCCCGATGTCGATCCAGGAGCGCTGGCAGGTGGTTGGTTATCTGAGGACTTTACAACCCCGTAACTCCGGGATGCGAGCGAATGAATTGCCTCCTTTACACATTCAGGTCAGTAGTGACGAGATTCGCAACGCTGGCAGCAGAACGGACCAATGGTTGACCTACTCAGGCACTCTTGATGGGCATCGATACACGCCATCGACCGAAATCAACCGTGAGAATGTTAGGCGACTTCGGGTTCGATGGGTTCACCAATTCAATACAGCCGAGGCAGACAGAAATGAAGCGACACCGATTGTTGTTGGCGGAGCCATTTTCACGGTCGAACCGCCAAACAATGTCGTTGCCCTGGATGCTGCGACCGGTGCCGTAAGATGGCGGTACAATCGAAGTTTGCCTGATAAGCTGCCGTTATGCTGCTCTCGGACGAACAGAGGGCTCGCCGTCTTAGGCAACACCTTGTTCTTCGGCACTCTCGATTGTCGGTTGATTGCTTTTGACGCCAACACGGGCAATGGGATTTGGGAATCTCAGGTGTGTAAAACGTCTGACGGTTATAGCATGACAGGAGCGCCGCTCATCGTTAACAGTTCGGTCGTCGTTGGTATCGCCGGCGGCGAGTACGGAATTCGTGGCTTTCTGGCCGCCTACGACACAAAAACCGGCCAGCAACAGTGGAAGTTCAACACGATTCCAGGCCCGGGCGAATTCGGACATGACTCGTGGAAGAACGATGCATGGCAAACCGGTGGTGGACCAACATGGATCACGGGAAGTTATGATCCATCGTTGGACTTGCTCTACTGGGGCGTGGGCAACCCAACTCCCGGTCTCCAGGGCGACGTCCGGCCGGGCGACAATTTGTTCTCAGGCAGCCTTATTGCCCTGCACGCCAACTCCGGAACGCTGGCATGGTACTTCCAATTCTCTCCTCACGATGAACACGACTGGGATGCAGTCCAGACTCCCATCCTCGCCGATATTCCGATCAAAGGCGTCTTGCGTCGAGTGCTTTGTGTTGCAAACCGAAATGGTTTCTACTATGTACTCGACCGAACGAACGGTCAATTCCTCGCGGGCGTGCCTTTCGTCGACGTAAACTGGGCCAAAGGTCTTGATTCGGCGGGACGTCCAATCCTCACCTCTGACGCTGAGAGTTCAGCCACAGGCCATGCAACGAGACCCGGTGTTGGGGGGGGCATCAACTGGCAAAATACAGCGTTTGACCCAAAAACCCAAACGACTTTTGTCCCAGCCACCGAGGGGGCTTCAGTATTCACAAAATCCCCAAATCCGGAGCACGGCGCTCTTGGATACTACGTAGGCAGTTGGGGCGGTAATTACGTGGTGCCGGAGGAGCGCGTCGTGCGAGCGTTGGATGCTGCGACCGGGACGAAAAAATGGGAACTACGGGAAAGCTCTCGCCCACTCCAGAAAGAATCACCTTCTTATGGCCACAGTGGCCTTCTTGCCACAGGCGGGGGCCTCGTATTCGGGGGATCAGGAGGATACGCTTTTGCAATCGATTCGGCGACAGGACGCGAGTTGTGGCGGGTTTTCCTGGGAGGCGAGACATGGGCTCCTCCGATTTCAGTTACTGTGGATGGCCACCAAGTTATCTTGATATCGGGGGGGCGGGCACTGTACATGTTCGGATTGTAGTCCGCCTGTTGCCGTCGCCTCGAAAGTGGTCTGAAGGGGTATACGGGCATCAAGCGGTCCGGTCACGCTCCGATCCGCTTTGACGACACGCTCCTGTGGCACAACGCAATTACCACCCCAACTGCCGGGTAACACCCGGGATCGCCCTGCGTAGGGTTCGGGGATTCGGTGAAAACGGACACCCCCTCAGTAGTGGGTCCGGAGAAGGTTTTGGGGTTAAATGCTGTATTTTGCTAGTTGATACCACCCCCGACGCTGGAGGCTCGTTACTCGGCCCGAGGCTGAGGCTTCGGCCCTCAAGGTGAGGATCGGACGCCTCTCCGAGTCGAGACCTTTCGCCCAATTCTTTGGTAACGGAGTTGCAAAAAATGATCTAGTCGCCAGCCCGGAAGGGGCTAGAATTGCGTTATGGAAATAGAGGGAAGAGGTAGCCAACCAGGTGGCCGACTGGGTATCGGCCCTCCTGAGCTCAAAACAGTGGTCTGCATGTCGGTGAAGGAAAACGTGGCGATACTGAAAACGTTCAGCGTAGCTCTAGGAGTGATTCTTCTTGGCTCGGTCCAAGGATACGCACAAAATATACCAACTTTGGCGCTTGCCGCCGGCAAAGTCGGCATAAGCAGCAATGATTTTGGCAGCGCGAGCAACTTCAAATTTCAGATGGAGGCTAGCGGATGGCCGCGTGCAGTAACCGCGGGAGAGACGATCTTCATGATGGGTTCGTGGCCGAACGGAAACAACCCGACGATTACGGACGACAAATCGAATGCGTGGACGTCGGCGATCTCCTGCAACGACAGCACCAAAACAAACCACGGATTCTTCTACGCGAACAACGCCGCAGCGAACACGTCGATGATCACCGAGACACACAGTTCAGCGATCAGCAACGGGGTCTTCGACTGGGCCCACTTCTACAACGTGTCAACCACCTCGAGTGGTTTCGTCGATGGTTCGTCGTGCAAGACCGGCGTGACGCCGTCGAGCAACACCGCTCCGAACATCAGCGGCACGGCATTTACGACTGCGAAAAACGGAGACCTGATTCTGACCTGTGTCTACGTCGAGCAAAATCCGCTGGGGGCTCCAAACTCTGTTTCGTCCATTACTTGGCCTGCTGGGTTCATGGGGCTGAGTGAAGATACGACCTACGGTCACGCTTGCGCCTATGGGATGCAGACCACAGCGGGGTCGTTCACACCGACTTTCACCGTCGCGCAGGGTACCCACAATAGTTTTACGATTATGTCTGCCGCTTTCCAGGCTGGATCTGGGGGCACGGCTCCGGGGAACGGCGCTTCAGTCCTGCTCTCCGAGATGCACTATACGGCGACCCACGGGAGTACAGATACCGTTTACCTGCCTTGTCCTAGCGGAACGACGTCCGTCGTGGTATTGGACGATGTGGGCGACATAACCGCAGTCACGGACAGCAATTCCAATACGTGGCAGCATGCACCAATACAAACCCCGTACTATGGACCCATTTTCTACGTCAATAGCCCGACTATCACTCAAGGCACATACGAAGTTAACATGGCGTTCGCTGAAAGCTCAAACTATGACCTGGTCGGATTGTTCTGCGTCGGGAATACTAGCGGCATCGACACGGCCGCAACGGCAAAGAACACTTCGACGCTGGATGGGGCAGGTTCCGGCACGACCTATAACACTGGAATCCAATCCGGCAACACACAAGTCGACTCTCCCAGTATAGGAACATCGATGGCGGGGGACTTAGTCTTGGGCGTTGGAGGTATCGGTATGGGACCGGCAACAGGATGCGTTTTCGGGCAGTGCGTGTTCGACTACGTGGGCTCCACAACCTGGACAAACGGTGACAACGAATCTTATGCAAACGGTGATTTCATGGCGCACCAGTACGCCCCTACGGCAAGCACTGTGGACTTTGAGTACACCCTCGCGCCCGGCGTTTCCCCGGGGAGTGGCATGGCCATCGCGCTCAAAGCTGGAAGTTTGGCCCAGGCCCCAGCGCCACCGACAGGACCAAAGGCTACCGTGACTACCGCCCCGTGACGATCCCTTTGAATCACACCCCATTCCTCTGGTGTAGGCGTATTCCATTACACGGACCGCCACGGTCTGCGAGTGCGGGCATTTATGGCTACTGAGCTTGAGCCAGGGGTTGCACAATACCAGTCAACCACAGGCATGAAGCAGAATTGGCTGATTGGGTTTTCAAAATCAGGTATAGGCGGACAAGACCTTACTCTGAAATATCCCAATCTTTTCACCTTGGCCGCCTCCCGGGAATTCCCCGCTGATTCTTTACACCGTTCGCACGGCGACGCATCTTACGCGACAGCACCGATGCGCCGTAAGATGCTGCGATGAGAAAACCAGCCATCGCGAGGAGACCACCCCATTCATCGATTGGACGATTGGTGTCACTGTGGACGGCGCCGAGATGCAACTCCACCATCGCAGCATGGAGCAAGGCTCTTCCCAAAAGTCGAGAACCTTGAAACACAGTGGCCATCTCTAGAGAGATGAGAAATGCGACTGCATAAAACCACTCGGGCCTCGCTTCCGCGGTCGCGAGCACACGCCGTGCGACTTTCGACTTAGGCAACCCGCTTCTGAGCGCAACCCAAGCCATCGTGATTCCAATCAGAGTACCTACGACCATATCGGATGCATAGTGAAGCCCGAGGTACATTCGAGGAAAGCAGATCCATCCTGCTGTATACAACATAATCGGGATAGCAAAGCGGCGCAGTAGGTATACGAGCCCAAAGGCCAAAGCAAAGAAGTAGGCAGCCGTATCGCTCGGAAATGAACTCCAGTTTTCAATATTGCCCGTCGCGGGAATCGAGTACAAAGGATGTACGAGCGTGTGATCATAAATCGGCCGGAGACGAAACGGAGCGAGGAATGCGATTGTGCGTGCCGCTATTATTGCCAGCGGAGCCGCAATTATGATGGCAATAATGGACCTGCGACGGATATCTCGATTCGAGTCCCTACGAAACCATAGATACCAGTATGCGGCGAAAAAGATCCCACCTTTGAGAAGGTCATTCGATTCTTCTTGGCTCGCAACGCGATCAAGGATCCAATTCCCAGCCAACCCACTTAAGAAGTGGTAGATGCTGAGATCGATATTGTGGATTGCTTGAAACACACCACCTTCCTTGGACTTCCGTTTTGGAATCTCGACAGCTAAAAGCATACAGATTCCCGGCTCGATTGCAACCCTCTTCTTGCCCTTCCGAGCGGAGCGGACCCGACCGGAGCGGATCGGAAAGTTAGACGTTTCAGTCAGTCAAGAAGGGAAGTCCGAACGTTTACGAACAAGCGGCGCTTCAGCGTTGTACGTTCCCTGCATCCAGCCGCTATTCCTCACGCGTTCTTGTCGGCCGATAAGAATTGCGGGTGTCGAGAGAAGAGTGAAAACAGACTGGAGCCAATTCCTGCTGTAATCTATCAACATGGCTGGAAAGATTGCCATCATCGGTGGTGGGATCGTCGGGTTAGCAACAGCGTACCAGCTTCTCCAGCGATTTCCATCTATTCAATTGCTGCTCCTTGAGAAAGAGGCTGGTCCAGGCCGTCACCAGACTGGACACAACAGCGGGGTCCTTCATTGCGGGCTGTACTATAAGCCCGGTTCAACGAAGGCTCGAATGGCCGTCCAGGGAATCAAACGGATGGTCGAGTTTTGCGCACAGCATGATGTTCCTTATGAGGTGTGCGGCAAGATTGTTGTAGCAACAGAAGCGGAGGAGATTCCCCGCCTCCATGCCCTTCTGGAACGTGGCATCGCCAACGGGTTGGAAGGGCTCCAATTGCTCGCTCCAGAGCAGATTCGCGAAATTGAGCCGAATGCCGCGGGGTTGGCGGCGATCCGTGTCCCGCAGGAAGGGATTGTGGACTACACGGCCGCCGCCGAAGCGATGGTCAGGGAGATTCGCGCTCGAGGCGGCCAGATTAGGTTTTCTTCGGAGGTGACCAAGCTTCAGGGAGGAACTTCCTGGGCGATCCACACGAAGAACGGAGACTACGAAACAGACTTTCTTATCAATTGCGGCGGACTGCACAGTGACCGGTTGAGCAAGATGGCTGGCAATCATGACCCGACGAAAATTGTGCCGTTCCGCGGAGAGTACTACAAGCTAAAGCAGGAGCGAGAACATCTGGTCCGCAACTTGATCTACCCTGTACCCGATCCCAAGTTTCCATTTCTGGGGGTGCATTTTACCCGTCTGATTCATGGCGGCAGGGAGGCTGGGCCAAACGCAGTGCTAGCCCTCGCGCGCGAGGGATATCGCCACACGGACTTCTCCCTGCGCGACTTCATCGACACTGTCGCTTACCGGGGATTCTGGAGATTCCTCCAGCGTTACCCGTCAATGTGCTGGGATGAGTTCAAACGGTCTTATAGCAAAGAACTCTTTTGCCGTTCGTTACAGCGACTTATTCCGGATCTCCAGATCGGGGATCTTGCGCAGGGAGGAGCAGGTGTTCGGGCACAGGCGCTTTCGCCGTCGGGCGAATTAGTGCAGGATTTTTACTTTGTGCGCCAGGCGCATGCGCTGCACGTATTGAATGCCCCAAGCCCTGCGGCAACAGCCAGTTTGGCAATCGCAGACGAAATCATCGATTTCGCGAAAGATGCGATCGTCAATTGAAGCTTTAACATGGTTGGTATGGATGTCCAATTGTCAACATCAGCCATGCACAAGAACGCCTTGGACACACGCCGCTCGAGTATTTCTATCGGAGTGCCGATTGCTTAGCAATGTCCAGAGGCAAATTGATAAATCCACATAGAAACGGAATGGGAGTGACCCGTTGACGCTGCTTCTTACGACTTCAAGCGAATCAGCTCCGACTTGATTTCCGCGGCATCGCGGTAGTTGGGATTGATCTTCAGGACCTGTTCAAACTGCTGGCGGGCCATCGCCGGCTGCGATATCTTCTCGTACGTCATTGCCAAGTGATAATGAATATCAGGATTGTCGGGCAGATTGTTCCTTTCCTGAAGCTTCAGCGCTTCCTGAAGATTGCCGACGGCCAGCGAGTACACACCTTTCTGGTAATAGATCCATCCCATTGTGTCGACGATGGCGGGGGAATCCGGCAACTCTCTGCGTGCAGACTGCGCCAGGGAGAGTGCGACGTCAAGGCTTCCGCCCGTGCGCAGCATTACGCGGGCGAGGTTGTTGGAGGCCATGGGGTTCTGTGAGTTGAGCGCCAGTGCGGTCTGATAGGCCTCCTCGGCTTTCTTCCAATCAGACTTAACCTCATATAAGTTCCCCACCTGGACGTCGAGATTCGGCTGCCTGGGATTGTCTTTCAGCGACTGCTCCCCAGTAGCAATGGCCCGATCGATTTCTCCTTTCGTGGCGCGTACCTGGCACAGCTGGAACAAGGCCTCGTAATTGTGGCTATCGAGCGCAGTTGATTTCTCCAGTGCGGCTTCCGCCCCGCTGAGATCTCTTTTGCTATGGAATAGAACGGCGCCAAGCAGACCGTAAAAGTTGCTGTTGTTGGGCGCCTTGCGGATTTGCGCATTCACCATCGAAATGGCCTTGTCGACCTGGTTCTCCGCAACGTATGCGTTAACCAGTCCGCGCAGTGCGTCCATTGAATTGGCGTTCCGATCGAGAGCGTCCTGGTAAGCTTTCGCGGCATCGCCATATTGCTTCTGAACGAATCTCAGATTTCCCAATTGGGCGTATCCAAGCGCGCTTTGAGGGGAAGCGGCGATCGCCCTGCGAATATCCTGCTCAGCCTCGACATAGTGCTTGCGATTGATATCCGCAAGGGCGCGCAGTGCGTAGCCATCCGGGGACCCCGGTTGCAGCCTGATCATTTGGTTAGCTGCGTCTTCGAGAGTAGTCATATCTCCCTGAAGCATCGCGACATCGGCAATTGATCGCTGAGCCTCAAGAAAGTTCGGATCGAGGCGCAAAGCTTCCCGCCATTCGCTTAAGGCGCGGTCCAGATTTCCCTGTCTTTGCAGTGCTATACCAAACGTGTAGTGAGCCTGCATGTTGTTGGGAGAGTTACTGACTACTGTCTGCAACGTCTGTGCAGCGTCGTTGACGTCTCCGGCGTTGATTTGCATTTGGCTTCGGTAGATCAGAGCGCCGTCATCTTTGGGATTTGACTTCAGAATTTCATCGTCCAGAATGCGCGCTTCGTCGAATCGCTTCGTCTGAATGAGAAGTTGAATGTACTTTTCTTTCACTTGCAAATCGTCAGGACGTTCCTGATAGAGCGCGCGGTATTCGGCCACGGATTTGTCTACGTCACCAGTCGAGTAGTAGAAGTCGCTGAGCGCGAGGAAGCAGTCCTGGTTGTGGGGCATGTCGCGCTTGGCTTGCTCAAGCACCTCTTCCGCGTCGGCTTTCTTTCCCTCAATCAGGTATAAGCCGGCCAACGCTTTCCGTGAGTCAAGAGAGTTTTGATCGAGGGCCTGCGACTCGCGGAACTGTTTCTCTGCTTCATCGAAGCGCTTTTGCGATTGATAGAAGTTGCCCAGCACCAACCGAGCTTGCATGGTTTTGGGATTCAGTTCGATGACCTTTTTCAAACTCGACTCTGCCGCATTGAATTCCAGGTTCATCTGTTGTAATTGGGCGAGGCTGAGGTAGGATTCCCAACGGTTGGGAGAGAGGGCGATCGCCTTATCCGCTTCGGCGATTGCTTCGGGAATCTTGCCTTGCAGTGCCAGGAGACTGGAAGCCAGGGTGTGAACGGACGGATCGTCTGGCCGCTCTTTGAGCAAGAGATCCGTCTGTTCCCGCGCCCCTTGGAAATTCCGGGCCTGAATCATCAGGTTTGTGAGTTCCATTCGAGGGCGGTAGTCTTCAGGGCGCAGTTCAACGGTGCGGTTCAGTTCCTGATAAGCGCGGTCACGCTGCTGCAAGCGCAGGTAACTCTCCGCAAGTTGCTCGTGCGCATCCGCGTATCCTGAATCTATCTGGATTGCATTGGTGAACTCAATCGCCGCTTCCTGGTATTTTCCTTTTTCGAAGTAGGTCTGCCCGCTCTGGAAGTATTTCTGCTTGCGCGCGTTGGAATCAAACGAGCAGGACGAGAGAAGGGCATTGATCAGAATCAGGGTCAAGGCCCAGTGCCACTTGAACGAGAATTTCACCGCAAAGCCCCCAACGCAGACCGTTTTTTGCTGCCTTAGTGCACTCTGCATTTTACCGTGGCAAAGAACTTGACGCTCAAATTGCGACCTCACACAAATGTGCCATGCTTGCCGGCAGACCATTCTCGCTTGCGTTTTGGCGGGAGGATTAAGAACTTCCGCAATGCGGTTTGTGAAAACAATCACACTGGTAGGGGGCCGAACCCGTGGGGTAAGCGGTCGGTAACATAGAGAAATGGCCCAAATTGTTGCCAAAATCTGCACCAAATTCGCTGAAGGTAACCATTCTTCGGGTGACCTCTCAGGTAACCGCCAAGAGTACTGTTTGCAATGGGTTGCAAAAATTATTCCACCTTGACAACGCACGGATTCAATTTAAGATTACTCATCTGCCAGAGATCTGCGAAGCGAGCGGACCTCGAACAGATTTTGCGGGTTGACCAATACCAGGGAAGAGAGAGGAAAGAGAGAGAATGAAAACGATAGCTCAAAGATTGGTGATGGTTGCGGGGGCTGTGCTTCTCTGCTTTGGGATTCCGGCGATGGCGCAAGATGTCACAATAGATTTCACCGGAGTTGCGAATTCCAACGTGCAGGCGCTTGGCGCTTATGCCGGGTACTACACCGGGACCGTAAACGGGGTCGCGTCGCAACCTGGCTTCATCTGTGACGACTACAACAACGAGATCTTTCTGCCAAATGAATCCTGGCAAGCCACCGCGACGACGTTCTCGTCATTGACCACAGCAGGTGGTCAAGCCACAGCGGCATTGAGCTCCACTCTGTTTGGCAACACCATAGGGCTTTCAGGATATGCGGCGATAGCATATCTATCGAATCTTATGGCGGTCACACCAGCGGCGGGTCAGGGCGATATTTCCGCAGCGATTTGGTACATTGGCTCACTTAACTCAGCAAGCCCGGTTTCATTGTCGAGTCTGGACGCAACGGCGCAAGGGTATGTTGCTTCACTGCTTGGCAATGGCAGTCAGAAGGGCCTTTATGACGGGACCAATGGGTTCAGCACAACGGCTACAGCGGCAGCGATAACAGAATTAGAAAACTCCTCTAATCTTTGGATTTACGCGCCTACCGGCAAAGACATTGTTCCGATTAATGACCCGTTCCCGCAGGAATTCATTGGCAATGTGAGTGTGCCGGAGGGCGGAGCCGCATTAGTGTATCTGCTGGTGGCTTCGTTCGCTTGTTTCGGGGCCATGCGCATCAAGTCCCGAACCCAACCCGGGAATCAAGAGACGGCCGGATAATCGCTCGTCATTCTCTCTCGACGATCAAAAGGACTTGGCGAAGTTAACAGCGCCAAGTCCTCTTGGTTTTTGGGGACTTCGCAGTCTGCGCTCCACTCCCTCCTGCATTTTCGCATTCATGCCAAAATAGATTAAGGACAGACACTCAGGCCCTCGCCGACTCAGATTATCTGCATTGCCAAGTTAGCGGAGATGCGAAACGTCGGCCGGTTAGCTAAGAGAGTCCTACTCGTGATTCCACCCGCTCAAGACTCTCGGAAGCTCACACCTCAATGCAGCTCTACACACTAGACCCGCTATTGGACAGCCGTTGGGACGATTTGGTCGCCTCTCACCCAAGGGCGTCGGTGTTTCATCACACGGGCTGGCTTAAGGCCTTGGCTGGAACCTACGGCTATCGTCCGATCGTACTGACGAGCGCACCGCCTGGGGAGCGCTTGTCTGACGGGATTGCATTCTGCGAGGTCAAGAGCTGGATCACCGGAAGCCGGCTGGTCTCGGTGCCATTCGCGGATCATTGCGAACCCTTGCTGAACGAGACCGTGGATTGTCGCGAATTCACAGAATGGATTCGAAAGGAGCGACCACAGCGCAAGTGGAAGTATGTTGAGATTCGCCCGTCTTGCCGGGATATGGATTCGGATTCTCCTCTGGTTGCGAGTCAGTCATTCTGGTTTCACACTCTAAACCTGGCTCCCCCTCTCGCTCAGATCTTCCGCAATTTAGACAAAAGCAGTATTCAGCGCCGAATTCGGCGAGCTGAGAGCGCGGGGCTGTTGTATGAGAGTGGTTGCTCCGAGACACTCCTGAACGACTTCTACCGATTGCTCACCATTACCAGGAGACGACACCGGCTTCTCCCGCAGCCCCTCGCCTGGTTCCGGAACCTCGTTTCCTGCCTGAGCCCCGGTGTGGAGATCCGCGTGGCACGCGCAGGCAGCATTCCCATTGCCGCGATCTTTTCATTGCGTCTCCGCGGCGTCGTGGTTTACAAGTATGGCTGCTCCAACGAAAAATTCCATCAACTTGGCGGAATGCCCTTCCTGTTTTGGAAGCTGATCGAGGAGGCCCGGTCGGATGGTGCAGAGCAGATCGATTTTGGCCGAACCGATCTGGAAAACGGCGGCTTAATCAGGTTTAAAGATCAGTTCGGGACCACTCGCAGGCGGCTCACATATTTTCGCTATTCGGGGAGTACGAAGGAGAAGGGCTTCGCGGCGTCGGACATGCCCGCGGCGCGACGTCTGTTCTCGGTGTTGCCTGACGCGCTCTCATCCAGGGCGGGGCGGCTTCTGTACCGGCATATTGGTTAGCCTTTCGCAAACTACGGATGTGTGGCAGCTTACGCGATCGTGGGATGGCCATAGGTAAAGCGGGCGTATAGAATTCGAGGAAATGTTGCCACCCTCCAAGAATGAAGAAACATCTCTAACGCAAGCCGTGAACGATCGTTATCGCTGTCCGGAAGGATTTCTCGACTTTCGCCTCAGCGCGGATTTATCTCCAGATCCGGGGTACTTTCAATTTGGTCCCGACACGACATGCTACGGCCGCACCTCGAACGGCGCCCATCAGTCGGACATAGGCCCTCATCTCTGTGATACGCTGCCGGGTGTTTTGCTCGACGGGAGGCAGCTTGTTCTGCCCTTCGATCCGAATGAGGTTATAGGCAATCTTCGAATGGAGCGCTACCCCAACAGCCAATTGGGCAGGTCAGAGAAGCTTTTGAAGGGTATCTACTACTGGCTCAGGCCCCTGACCGACCGGTCACTGCGTAAGTCCATTCAGAAACTAAGAGCCGCCAATTGGCAGAAGAGGAAATTCCCACAGTGGCCCGTCGACACCACCGTCGAGAACATTTGCGAGAGGCTCTTGTTGCTCTCATTGCAAGCCAACAGCGTCGACCGCGTTCCATTCATTTGGTTCTGGCCTGACGGCGCACGCGGCTGCATCTCGATGACACACGATGTGGAAACCATTACGGGACGCAACTTCTGCGCGCGTTTGCTTGACATTGACGACTCCTTTGGGATCAAAGCGTCTTATCAGATCGTTCCCGAAGGACGATATCCGGTCACACAGGAGTTCCTGACGCAATTGCGGCATCGCGGAAATGAAGTGTGTTTGCAGGACCTGAACCACGATGGCCGGTTGTTCGACGAGCGAAAAGAGTTCCAGCGCCGAGTTGCTTTGATAAATCGCTATGGCCGAGAGCACGGCGCAAAAGGCTTTCGATCGGCAGTGCTCTATCGCAATCCGGAGTGGTACGAGGATCTTGATTTCTCTTTCGACATGTCAATGCCGAATGTGGCAAGTCTTGACCCGCAGCGCGGCGGATGTTGCACTGTTATGCCCTACTTTATCGGGGACATCCTCGAACTGCCGCTCACGACCATTCAGGACTATTCGCTGTTTCACGTTCTGAACGAGCATTCGATCGAATTATGGAGAATTCAGCTCGAAATGATTCTCGCCAGAAACGGCATGGCTAGTTTCATTGTTCATCCGGATTACATTCTCGAATCCGATACACAGGCGGTCTATAAGGACTTGCTTGCAATGTTGGTCGAAATGGGCAAGCGGGAGGCACTCTGGTTCGCACTTCCTTCCGAGATCGACAGCTGGTGGAGGGCGCGAAGCCGAATGTCGATTGTCAACGACGGCGGCTCATGGCGGATTGTTGGCAAGGGCGCTGAGCGTGCGGTTCTGGCATTCGCCAGGACGGCCGACGACCAGCTTTTTTACGAGCGTGCCCACACAACCCGGGGTGAACTGCTTTTCTCTGAGGCGAAGTGACGAAGGATGCTTGCCGCGCGAACGCTGGAACGTCGAGTAGAATCGATCTGTTGTTGGTTTGCGAGCGCAAGAATTCATGACCCGGCTGGTACGGCATCAACTTGGTTTGGTTCTAGTGTGGGTGGTTTCCCTGATCGTCTGGTGGAAACCTCTAGTCGACACATTCGCGCTGTCATGGCACGACGATGAGTACACACATGTATTTCTGATTCTTCCCATCAGCGCAGCCCTCATCTTCCTGGAGCGGCGACCTCTGCGGGCCATGGTCACCATGGATATCCGCACTGGCGCCGCTTTTTTTGTGGTGGCCGGCCTGATAGCTTGCTCGACATTCGGCTGGCCAATATCGCTTACATCCGATGTGCAACTCGCGGTTAGAATGCTTGCGCTCGTGTTGTGTTGGATTGGGGCCTTTATGCTCTGCTTTGGGTTGCAGGCGTCACGATCGGTTTTATTTCCACTATGTTTCTTGTTTGGCCTGGTTCCGCTTCCGAGAGTCGTATTGACCAGGTTAGTGGCTTTGTTGCAACAGGGGTCTGCCAGGTCGGCTCATGAACTATTCACGGCATTTAATGTTCCCGTTGCACAGACTGGAGTACTGCTCACCATACCAGGCCTGACGCTCCAGGTCGCTCAGGAGTGCAGCAGTATACGATCCAGTTCGATGCTCCTTGTCACGAGCATGGTATTGGCGCAGCTTCTGCTGCGCTCACCTTGGCGAAAGGCGTTAGTGATTATTCTCGCAGTTCCCCTGTCCGTCGCCAAAAATGGCTTACGCATTTTTACGATTGCAATGCTCGGGACTCGAGTTGATCCTGGATACCTTACAGGACGGCTACATCACCAGGGGGGGATCGTATTCTTTGCCATCATCCTGGTCGCCGTCTTCGCGTTGATCTGGATCCTGCGCAAGGGAGAGGGATGGTCATGCAAATCTACGCCGGAACCGCGGGAAGTCCAGGAGATGGAAGGTTGAAGACCTGACTTAGAGGCCGCATTGCGTTACCGCATCGATTGTCCCAGGCGCTCTCTTCGAATCTGCAAAAATGAAGCCACTGAACTTTGTCCCTCGGATTGGGCCCTCAATTAAACGGAATTGTCACGGTGACCACGATGACGAGTTAGCCGGCTCGGTGGAGCATCGCAATAGCCTGAACGACTCCAGCAAGAAACTGCATTTCATCCCATCGAGTAATATAACTGTCTTCCGGAACCTTCAGATCGGTAACCCCGTCACGATCTGGAAACGCCGCTTTGTTGATGAAATAAGGTCTCTTCCGCAAGTTCCGCAATGATATGACCGACTAAGATGTGGCACTCCTGAATGCGGGGGGTCTCGTTCGACGGCACGCAGATGCAGTAATCCACCAAGCTCTTGAGTTCGCCTCCCTCCTGGCTGGTCAAACCAATCGTATGTATCCCCATTTTCCGCGCGGCCGAAACACCTTGAAGTACATTTGGCGAGTTGCCGCTTGTCGAGATCCCGATCGCGACATCTCCAGCACGTCCCAGAGCTTCAATCTGTCTCGAAAAAACAAGATTGAATCCGTAGTCATTTCCGATGGCCGTTACACAAGATGTGTTCACAGAAAGTGCCAACGCAGGCAACGCCGGTCGATCGAATGCGAAGCGCCCCACAAACTCTGCGGCAATGTGCTGAGCATCCCCTGCACTGCCCCCGTTACCGAATAGCAATACCTTGTTCCCTTGGTCAAGCGCAGCGACCAGAACTTCGCTAACCCTTGCAACGGCCGCAACTACTTCTGCGCTGCCCAATAGCCGCTGCTTCACTGCAATTGATGCTTCGATCGACCTGCTTACGCGACTTTCAAAATCAACTGTCTGCTTCATCCACCCTCCGACCCTGGGTACTCTTGTCTTGAAATGCAATCTCATAGAGTCTGTCGCAAAGAACCTGAGCGAGCGCATAGTCTTCCGGAGTACCGATGTCGATAAACATCCCGTGTTGCTCCATCGCATACACGCCGTGACGGAGTATCCGGGGGAAAACCTCCCTCTCCATGCTGGCTGGACCTTCCGGGATGTGTTCAAGGACTGAGCGGTCGAAGATGTAGACCCCCGCGTTCACCATTCCCGGGGCATCTCGGCCCGTCTTCTCTGAAAAGCCGATCACTCGGCCGTTGCTGTCCATCTGCACCGTTCCATACCGCCCCGCATTCTCTACCTGCACAACCGCCATACTTCCCAAAGCGCCATGTTCATGATGAAAACGAATCAGTTGACAGAGTTCGAATTCCAAAAACGAGTCGCCATTCATGACTACAAATTCGGAAGTATCGCGAAGGTAGGGAGCTGCCAGCTTGATCGCGCCGCCAGTCCCCAAGGGGCTCAGTTCCTTCGAGTACTCAATCGCAACGTCCCAAGATCGGCCGTCACCGAATGCTTTTTCGATCTGGTCGCCGAGATAACCGGTGCACATAACCAAACGGCGGATTCCCTGGCAACGGAGCTGCCGGACCAGCAGTTCAAGGAACGAGCTGTTTCCCACCGAGGCAAGCGGCTTGGGCGTGGATGGCACTACGGGCCGCAAGCGCGTGCCCAGACCCCCAACGAGCAAAACGGCTTTGATGTCGTCCCCGTATTGCACTATTGCTTTCCTCGGTGAATACGCGGTGGTCTCAATCCGGCTGTATCGCAGCGGGATTTGTCGGTGCTGCAGAAGATCATCTTCATCCTACGGCCGCATCAGACGGGCTGCCGGTCGAATCTCCGGTTTTGCTCCAGCTAGCCGAAATCGCAGTGCGCAAGAGCTCACCAATCTCAAGTGTCGAGGCCGCACACAAATTGTACGCCTCGCCTTGCTTGGCTTTCAAAGCAGCAAGATACAAGCCTTGTGCTGTGTCTAACGTCTAGGAATCCATGGGATGGGTTCAGCTTTCCCACCTCAATTACAGGTGGCTGCAAGCCCTTGTTGCCTCGGATCAGCCGTCCCACGAGATCCGAGGGGGCATCACCCGTTTTTTCCGGGGCCAGTGCGAAGAGACTCGTGACGATTCTATATTCAAGAGTAAAGTTGCGCTTTCATGAATTATTCAAGAGCAAAGTTGCGCTTTCATGAATTCCGCAATGGGCTGTGGTTTAGAGAAAGCCAATGGTTGCGACTACGTTTATTCGATGCGAACTACTCGGGTTAGCCGGGCTCCTGACAATTCGGAGCCACGGCCACACTCACGATTGCTTCTATGGAATTGTCACCGCCACGGGGGTGGTCGGAACGCTTTCATTCCCGTTATCATCGACGCTTTCGACAATGTAATCGTAGACCTGCCCGTTCTGAACTGTGCTATCCGTGTAAGTTGTTTGGGTATCGACTGACGAATTCAAAAGTTGATACGTTGAACTGCCACTCAGTGCTCTGTAGACGTTATAGCCTGCGACCGGATCTG
>Ga0302324_100013643_pt1 | contig 16444 bp, 13 predicted proteins | sample Palsa_T0_1_FD_201949 | JGI IMG/M metagenome (GOLD analysis project Ga0302324, IMG submission 201949) | Peat permafrost microbial communities from Stordalen Mire near Abisko, Sweden - Palsa_T0_1 | ecosystem: Environmental > Terrestrial > Soil > Palsa > Peat permafrost | place: Sweden: Abisko...
CGCTGCCAGCACGCCGCCCAGAAACATCGCAAAACAATAGAGGCCGTAGCGCACCATGTCGCGCGTGGTTTCACGGTGCGTGATGCCGAACACGATGGAGGTGAACAGGGCAAACACCGCCGCCGCGCTGAAATGATTGAGCGTAATCGTCATAAGATACAGCCTCGGATGCAGCCTTGGAATCCGTAGCCCCGCACGCGCGGTTTAGCTGATGGCTGACGGCTGATCGCTGATAGCTGTTTCACTTCTTCTTCCCGATGGCGATGTGATATGCGTCGGCGACTGCGATAAAGTTCAGCAACCCCGCCACGACCATGAATCTTGTTCCGTACTCGGCGGTGGCAAATGCGATCGCGCCCTGGCCCCAATCATTGGCCAGCGTCAGAATATAGATCCCGCCCGCGCCCACATCGCCCATGAAACCGAGAATGTCGAGAATGTCGCCGCCGTTCGCCTTGTAGATGCGGCCCTGCATCGCCAGTCCCAGCACAAACAGGGTCATGATCGAGACGAAGAGCAGAAGGCCGCGAATCCAGCGCTTCTGGATCATGTGTCCCGCGCCCGGAATCAGCCAGCCAATCGCGGGGGCCAGCACCGCCATCATGCTTACCGGTTCCGCCGGCGCGGCTTTCGCTTTTTGTGCGGTCGAATTTGCCATTCAGATGTTCACAATCTCGCGTTGAATTTTTCCCGTCACTTCGGCGGACTTGTCGCGCACCAGCACATTCACTTCGAGGCGCACGCCAAACTCCGGCAGGTAAATTCCGGGTTCGATGGAGAAGCAGGAGTTGGGAAGAATCTGCCGCTCGTCGTGAATCTCCAGATCGTCCATGTTGGCTCCGTTGGAATGGACGTCGGTGCCGATGGAATGTCCCGTGCGATGGATAAAATAATCGCCGTAGCCGGCCTTCTGGATGTGGCCGCGGGCGGCGCGGTCAACTTCCCATCCCGCGATGCGGCGTCCGGAGTTGACGGCGTCGAGCACGGTCTTCACTCCGGCGTCGCGCGCGCCCCGCACCGTCTCGAAAACTCCCTGCATGCGCTCCGACGGCGCTGCCCCCACAAAACCCACCCACGTAATGTCGTAGTAGACCGCATTCGGCGTGTTCTTCTTGCCCCACACGTCGAGTAGAACCAGATCGCCTTCGCGAATGGGCACGGGATGGCTGGCATGGGGCTCGTAGTGCGGATTGCCCGCATTGGCGTTGACGGCTACAATCGGCGGATCGTCCGTCAACAGATTCTCGCGGGCAAACGCTTCCATGAACCACTGCTGGATTTCGTGTTCCTTCGCGCCGCCGTTGCGCACCCGCCTGCCAATTTCTTTGAACGCCGCCGCCACAATGGAATCAATGCTGTCGCGCGCCGCGAAGTGCGATTGAATCTGCTCTTCGCTCCACGTGGATTCGAACTGCGCCACCAGATCGGCCGAACTCACCACGTTCTTGCCCAGGCCGCGCAGCAGATCAATGGTGCCGCCATCCACCAGCGAAATCGTGAACACGCTGTTGTTCGGCGAATACTGCATGGCGAGATCGCGATGTTTCGCCAGAATCTGCTTGAGCTGGTCGAATAATTCCTGCCAGCCGGAATATGGGTGCTTCTTGCCGGGCAGGGAATCGAGGTGTCCGGCTTCAATCTTGTGTACCAGTTTTACCGGCTCACCTTCGGCGGGAATCAGATAAAACCAGCGCCGCGTCACCATCAGGCCCGCGGGCAGCCCCAGCACCCGATAGGCAATCGGATCACGATGATGGTGGTCGTAGAACAGCCACCCATCAATATTGCGTTCGCGCAGCGCAGACTGGATGGCAGCGAGGTCCATAGGCAAACCCCTATTGTAAACAAGAGGATGAATTTGAGCGAATCCGCCGCGGGCAGCAAGGGACAAGGAAGCGGGGGGACGAGCACAGCCCATGTGAGACAAGCACAGCCCATGTGGGGACGGCCGCCCCCGGCCGTCCAGTCGAGCGTAGCTCGACAGCCGCGCCACCGGCGCCGATATTCTAGGTCGTAGTCATTTGAGTCGTACCGGTCTATGTCCAGTCGAACCAGCGCTGCTACTTTTGTTAAACTCCGCAGATGCCCGCGACCGCCGAGCCCAATCCCGTCCCACGCGCCCGCATCGAGTCCATCGACGTAGTGCGTGGGGTAATCATGATCATCATGGCGCTCGACCATGTGCGCGATTTCTTCGGCAATTCCGGCTTGAATCCCACCGACCCGGCCAACACCACGATCCCACTTTTTTTCACGCGCTGGATCACGCACTTCTGCGCGCCCGTCTTTTTTCTGCTCACCGGCACCGGCGCCTATCTCGCGCTGCGAAAGAAGTCGAAGCGCGAGCTCTCGTGGTTCCTCTTTACCCGGGGCCTCTGGCTGATTTTTCTGGAGATCGTGGTGACCCGTTGTTTGGGATGGCAGTTCAACTTCGACTATCACGTACTGATGCTGATCGTCCTGTGGGCGCTGGGCTGGGCCATGATCGTGTTGTCGGTGCTGGTCCATCTGCCGGCGTGGGCGGTGGCTGCTTTCGGTGTGGTGATGATCGCAACCCACAATCTGTTCGACTCCGTGGATTCCAACAATCCGCTCTGGAGCATTCTGCACTCGCCCAATTTTCTCTGGCATAGTCCGGGCCACACCGTGCTTGTGCTCTACGTCCTCATTCCGTGGGTTGGAGTCACGGCCGCCGGCTACGGCCTGGGGCAGATTTACAGTTGGCCCTCGGAACGCCGCAAAGCTTTTCTATTGCCGCTGGGTATCGGCCTGGGCACAGCTTTTATCATCCTGCGCGCCATCAACCATTACGGCGATCCTCAGCCCTGGTCGATGCAGAGATCAGCAGTGTTTACCGTGCTTTCATTTCTGAACACGACGAAATATCCGCCGTCGCTGCTATACCTGTTGATGACCCTTGGCCCGGCCATCCTTTTCCTCTGGGCCGTAAATGCCGGAACGCCGCGCTGGCTGCGGCCCGCGCTCACCGTCGGCAAAGTGCCAATGTTCTACTACCTGCTGCACGTTCCGCTCATCCATCTCATCGCGGTTGCCGTGTGCTACGCCCGCTACGGGCACGTGCACTGGATGTTCGAATCGCCAGGCCCGCGCGATTTTCCCATCACTCCGCCTCCGGGCTGGGGATACTCTTTGCCCATTGTCTACCTGGTGTGGGCCTGCGTGGTGCTGACGCTGTATCCGCTGTGCCGCTGGTTTGCCGGCGTGCGGCAGCGCCGGACCGACCCCTGGCTGAGTTATTTCTGAGGGCGCGGAGGGCGTTTGGGACAAGCCGCGAAGCGGCGAAAGAATAAAGCCCACGGCGTAAGCCGTGGGTTGAAGCGGAAAAACGAACCAGCCCCGGGGTGGCAGATTCGCGGTCAGCTCTGCGCTTTCGCACCGGGCGCTAGGCAGCGCTGCTCGCGGTCCTCACAAATTTGTCATACAGCCAGAGCGCCGCGGCCGTCGCCAGTCCTATGCCGGTGATCCAGAACCAGATCATCGCGGGCTGGTGCTGGACTTCTCCAAAATGATGCAGCAGGAACCCGCCAAACGGCCCACCGATGAGCGACCCGATGCCGATTGGCACGAAGGCGAATCCCATGTACGTTCCCTGCTGACCCGGAGGCGCCAGGCGCGAGATGTACTCGTAGTAGCGCGGCGCCTGGATAATCTCTCCCAGCGCCAGGAAAAACAGCGACCATACCGCACCCCAGATGGTTGGCCGGAAGGCGAGAATCAACCACGACAACGCCGTGATGACCGTGCCCAAAATCACTGCGGGAAATGCCGGAATCTTCCGCGTGAGAAAATTTACCGCAAGCGTGAGGCAGATGACCGTCAGCCCGTCCACTACCAGAATGATTTCGACGTCCGCATGTGAGTTGATGTAGCCGTGAATGAAGCCCGGCAGGCTGATGTACTGCTGCCAGAACACGATCCAGTAGCCGGTGAAGATCACCAGAAACCACATGAACCTGCTGATGCCGGCGAGCGTCAACGCGAGAAAGAGGATCCAGGTCCACCAGGGCACGCCCCACTCCGGCTTGACCCACAGCGCGATGCGCAGCAGCAACGCAACCAGCAGCACAGGCAGCACCAGCCGGTAATTTCCCAGCACCACGCAAAAATTCCTCGCGACCGTCGCAATGGAAGGCGGCGGGGCGTCGCCCGCCTTGTGCGGTTCCCGGAAAAAAAACAGGACCACAAAGAACATCGCGAAAACGCTGAGCGCGGCGACCCGGTAAACATTTTCGACGCCCAGGCGGCGGTGGGCCCACGAAGCAAAATAGGGTCCGGCGGCGCCCCCAACGTTTACCATTGTGTAATAGATGGAATAGCCGATGGAGCGAACATTCTCTTTGGAAGCTCGGGCCGTCGTGCCCACCACGCACGGTTTGACCAGCGCTACTCCCAGCGCCGGCAGAATCAGAATAAAGCCGACGAACAGACCCAGCGGCACCGCATTGCGCACCGGCGCCAGCCACGGCGCGCCAATCGAACCGATCAGGAAATACGACGCGCCCAGAATCAGATAAGCCACTGAAAGAGCACGGCGGAATCCCAGCCGGTCGGCGGCGGCTCCGCCGAAAATCGCCAGAAACCACACCATGCCGCCGAAAATGCCGGTCAGTGTGCCGGTCTGCTCAGTGGAAAAGTTCAGCTGCTCTTGCAGATACAGCGCCAGCGAAGCGAACGCCCCATAGTAAGCCAGGCGCTCGAAAATCTCGGTAATATTCGCGACCCAGAACGGCCGCTCGAACCCGGTGCGGATTTCCTCGAAGCGTTGAGAGATCAAATCATTCCTCTGTAACCAGCTTTGTCATCCCGAGCTTTGTCATCACGAACGACGGCCGACCCGTGAAGCGGGGAGGATGAGTCGAAGGACCAGCAGTCCCGTCGGCTCCAACTATCCCAGCCGCTCCCGCACCTGCTGCGCCGTGAGCCCGGCCACGCGGATAACTTTATTCCGGCCGCTCTGGCCGAAGGCAATGGTAACGGAAGATTGCGGCACCTTCAAAAGCTCCGCGAAGAATTCGATGCAAGCCTCGTTAGCCCGGCTCTCCACGGGAGGCGCGGTCAGCGACACCTTCAACGCGTCGCCGAGTTCGCCGGTGATGGCGTTCCGCTTCGCGCGCGGATGAACTTTGACGGCGAAAGTGACACCACCAGTGGCTTCGATGATGGCAAACATAAGAACCCCTTGTCATCCTGAGCCGGGTTTTTGCGGCGAAGGATCTATGCAACTCGCCGGCAGCGGTCGCGCCTCCTGCCAGTTGCATATATCCTGAGCAGACAAAAAGCGTCTCGCTCAGGACGACAAGACTCGGCGAGTGCTCAAACGAGGGGGGAACGTTGTTCGCTCACGCCTTTGACCGCTCCCCGAAAATCGCCGTCCCCACCCGCACGCAGCTCGATCCCTCTTCAATCGCCACTTCGAAATCATGCGACATGCCCATGGAAAGCACGTCCATGCTGATCGCCGGGAGCTTGCGCCCGGCGATCGCGTCGCGCAATTCCCGCAGGGCGCGGAAGTAAGGCCGCGCGCCTTCGGAATCGTCAGTGAACGGAGGCACAGTCATCAGCCCGCGAAACTCCAGCGCTTCAAACTGCGGAGCCGCCAGCAGCAATTCTTCCAGTTCCCGCGAATCCGGCGCGACTCCGCTCTTCGCCGCTTCGCCCCCGACGTTGATCTCGATCAGCACGCTCAACTTCTTATCGAAACTGCGCGCCGCCGCGTCCAATTTTTCGGCCAGCTTTACGGAATCGACTGAATCCACGGCGCTGAATAACTCCGCCGTCTTGCCAGCTTTGTTGGTTTGCAAATGCCCAATCATGTGCCACTCGGCTTCCGCCAGATCGCGCAGCGCACCTGCCTTCCCGGCAAATTCCTGCACGCGATTTTCACCAAACAGCCGAAGTCCAGCATCGTAAGCCTCGCGAATCCGCTCCGGCGGATGCGTTTTGCTAACCGCCATCAGAGAGATTTCTTCCGGACGCCGCCCCGCGCGCCGCGCGGCTAAGTCGATACGGCGCTGAATCTCCGCAATGTTTTCAGCAATGGACATAAAGAACATAACCACAGAAGACACAGAGCACACGGAAAGTCTAAAGAGTTGCTCCGTGTACTCTGTGTCCACTGTGGTTGACAAACTTACATCATCGCCGTAGGCGGTGCAGGCTCGTTCGGGTCGCCCGCACTCGACAGCGGGAGGAAGATCATCAATCCGGCCAGCAGAGCCATCACCACAATTCCGCTCAGATACAGCGGATGCTCGAAGATCTGTGCCGACTTGATTCGCGTGGCCCATGCTGAGGCCAGGTGCAACCATGGTTGCTGGGCATAAGACAGAGCAATCACTCCCGCCCACAGCAGCCCGCAGATGGCTTCTCCGGCGATCAAACCCGAGGCGGTGAGCACTCCGGCATTTTCCGCTCGCGCGGTTTGCGCCGTGTTCAAGCCGCGACGCTTGGCCATCCAATCCCCGAGTTCACGGAAGACCCCGCCCAGGAAAATAGCGAACGTCGTTTCAAACGGCAAATACATTCCCACCGCTACCAGCATGGGACTCTTTACCTGCATCATGATCAGCGCAATTCCGAAGCATACGCCGACCACCACCAGAGGCCAGGGCATATCGCCGCCGACAATGCCGATCGCCAGTGTCGCCATCAAGCCGGCTTGCGGCGCCGAGAGTTCCCGGCTTCCGAAACCGAACGCGGTGTGCAGCAGGTAGAGCGGCCAGTACATCACTAAACTCGCCACGACGACTGCGATCAATTCCGCACTCTGAATCTTGCTGGGCGTGCCGCCGAGAATGTAGCCGACTTTGAAATCCTGCAACAGTTCGCCCGCCACCGCGGCTGAGACACAAACCACCGCCGCCACTCCCAGCACCGTAGCCACGCCGGAAATTCCATGCACGCCCAGGGCAACCATCAAGAGCGCGGCAATAATCAAAGTCGAGAGGGTCAGACCGGAAATCGGATTATTCGAAGAACCAATAAAGCCGACCAGGTTGCCGGAGACCGTCGCGAAGATAAATCCCACCACCAGCATCACGACCGCAGCCAGCACCGCCGGCCAAACCAGCCCGGAAATGTGGATGTAGAGAAAGCACATCAGCACAAACATCACCGCGATCAATCCGAACACAATTTTCGAGCTCATGTAGCGCTCGGTGCGCGAGAGCTTGGCTTGGTCGGCGGCCGTCTGGCGAAGATCGGAGAACGCCTTCCCCAGTCCCGCGGTCAGACTCGCGCGCATCTTGTAAAGTGTGTAAGCCGCGCCCACCAGCATGCCGCCAACGGCGATCGGCCGCACAATGAATCTCCACACCGCTGCCGCCATGGTCGCCCAGTCATCGGGCGTGTCCGCGGGAATGTAGTGCTTGAGTTGCGGGCCGAGAAAAAACATCAGTAGCGGAACCATCAGACCCCACGCCAGCACGCCGCCCGAAAACTGAAGCGCAGCCAGCCGCAGTCCGATGATGTAGCCCACGCCCAGGTATGCCGGGCTCACGCTCGGTGCGGCGGCCATACTGGCTCCTCCCGCCGCCAGCACGTTGGTGCTTCCGACGGAACCCAGCCGGACCTGGCTGCGTCCCAGAGCGCCAACCCCAAAATGAAAATCCTTGTCCGCGGCAAACAAACCAAATCGCCCGAGCAGATAGACTACGCCCCCGACGCCGATATTCCAGAAGAGATATTTCGCGGCCTGCGCGCCCCGTTGGCCGGCTTTGTGAATCTCTGACGCCGCCAGCGATTCCGGGAAGGGCAACTCCGGATCTTCCACCATGCCACGCCGTACCAGAGAAATAAACAGCACCCCCAGAATGCTGCCCACCATGATCAGCGCCGTCGATTTCCAGTACGCGACGCCCGGTTCGAAGGACGGCCACGCTTTGGCGATCAGGAACGCAGGAATCGTGAAGATCGCTCCCGCTGCCACCGATTCGCCGATCGAGCCCGCGGTTCGCGCAATGTTTTCTTCCAGCAGCGAGCCCTTCCACGCCCGCATGGCCGCCATGGCAATCACTGCGGCCGGATACGTCGCGGCGATCGTAATGCCGGCGCGCAGGCCCAGATAAGCGTTGGCCGCGCCCAGCACGATCGTCATCAACAGTCCGAGCAGGATGGCCCGCAGTGTGAACTCTTTCATCTCCATGGTTTCCGGCACGTAAGGCACGTGCTTCTTCGGGCCGGGCGCGGCATTCGGAGGAGTGCTCGGGAGAATGTTCGCGGGACTGCTCATAGTCGGAATCCTTTAAGAGCGGAATGAAAACAAATTCGGCGAAACATTTGGTGAAAGAGAGGAACGGCGCACCTTAGCACGCGGCCCGCCTGCATGACAAGTCTGCTGCGGCGCGACCTCACCAATTCAGGTTGTGCTATAGTGCTGCGATCGAGAGATGAAATCCATCGTCCTACTCTCCGGTCCGGTCGGCGCGGGCAAAACCACGGTGGCTCACGAACTGGTGGCCTTGTCCCCGGCTCCGGTGGCCTGCATCGAAGGCGATAAATTCTGGTTCTTTATTGCCAAAGGCGACAAGAAGCAGGGCCGCAACCGGCAATTCAAAATGATCATGACCGCCATGACGGCGTCGTCGTTGCCCTACGCGGTCGCCGGGCACGAAACCATTCTTGATTTCTCGATCCCGCCGTGGTTTCTCGACACCGCGCGCACCATCGCCAGGGTGCGGGACGTGCCCCTCGACTACGTCGTATTGCGTCCCAGCGAAAAAATCTGCGCCGCGCGCGCCGCGGCCCGTGCCGAAGGCACCATCGCCGATTATTCCGGCTATCACGAACTCTATGAGTCGTTCGAGATCGCCCAACGCCATCTGATCGAGGACGATGCCGGCGACGCGAAGGCAGTCGCCGCCCGCATCCGCAAAGGCCTCGATGCCGCTACGTTCCGGCTTGAGGCCTAACCACGCGGCTGGGACAAATCGTCACGCTTTCCCGCCGCGTTCCGCGATCAGCCGCATCGCCGGCTCACTTACCCAGGTGTGACCGGGATAACCGGGCCCGTGGAAGCGTTCGCCCCACGCGATCGGCGTAACGTCGCGGTATTCGTGCATGGAGTCGTCGGGGACGAAGCGCAGCCGCTTGCGCAGCGACGCGCGCGCGTTGGGGTCGGCGCCATGGTCGAGCAGCAAGCGGGCGAACTCGGCGTCTTGTTGCCTGCCGCAAAGATACGATTGCGAAACCACGCACCCGAACAGCGGCGTGTGTCCGCCGAAACCGTCGCCGTCAATCTCTGCCTTCGCGTTTACATCGGCGCCGTGCTCGATCAGCCAGCGCGCGATCTCGATCTCATCGAAATCCACGCAGATATGCAGCAGCATCGTTCCGTCCAGCGGTGTGCCGTGCAGCCCGAAAGAGTGGTCGGTGCTGCATCCCAACACCGGCGGATAAATTTCTTCATGCGAGAAAGTTCGACTGAGCAGATGCGGATCGCGCCGCAAATGTTCTTTCAGCAAATCAATGCGGCCGCGATGCACCGCCATCACCGGCGTGTCCGGTAAATCTATGCCACGCTCGGCCACCAACTCAAGACAGCGATGTTTCTGTTCCGGGCCGCGGCAATAAGTTTGCAGAAGCAGCGCCACGGGCGCCAGCCGGTCACCGTGGTGATCCGCAAGCTCGGCGCCCAGTCCAAGCAGAAAGGCGAGGCCATCGGCATTCAACGTTTCGCATGGTCCCATCACGAGTCCCGGAACCACGCGCGCTCCCATGGCGTGCAGGCGCCGCGCAGTTTCGAGCTGACCCTGCAGGCAGGCCCGGTCGAAGGCGTGCTGCAAATCCTCGGCGCCCGACTCGCGCAGCATCGCGATAATCGCATCCTGACCCACGTTTGCCGCATACGACATCGGCGGACCCCAATTGCTGCCGGCTATGCCGCTCGCGCTCTCGTGCAGCAGCCGCGGATCTTTCCGCACCAGCTTCCGCACCGCCTCCACATCCCCGCGCCAAATCGCATCGGTCATGCGGCAGGCAGTCACCAGCCGCGGCCAGCTCCCGAGGCCGTAGCTGCGCGCCAGCGCCGCCTGCGTGTCCGCCAGCTTAACGTCAGCCAGCTTGCCATCCGCGAACTTGGCGTCCGAGCGATCGGCCGGAAGCTTGTCTTGCTGCGGACGATGCAGATGCTGAGGATGATGCTTGCGCAACTCCGCCACCGCGACCGCGTCCCCACGCTTCACCGCGCGCAGCAAATCCTTGGCTTGATGCTTCAGCTGATCGAGGTTGGGACGAACCGGAAAGTGACGATCGTGAAACTGCTTGGCAGGCTTCGAAGACGCAGAATCGGAAGACATGAACGGACCTCCTTCGTAGTCATGCCCGGGGTCCGCTGTAGCAGGCGAAAAGGAGGTTCGTGAGAACCTTGGTGTAAAACTTCGCTCAGGTGGACTCAGTCCTGTCCGCGGACGGGCGGCGTCCTGTACGCCGCCGACAGTATACCGCACCGGAATGGCGATGCTCGAGGATTCAGGATGCTGGGTAGTGGAGAGTTTGAATTTTTATGGTCAAAAAAGCCGCGGTGTCATCCCGAGCGGAGCTGTTCTTCAGGCGAAGAGAGGAGCCTGCCCTGAGCCGGATGGCGAAGGCATCTCCCGCGGATCGACCCTCGCGTCTAGACCAAAGCGCTGCATCCTAGATCGCTTGAGTCCAAAGCGCCGCGCACGCATCTAGTTTAGCCATGGCAAACTCGACGGAATTCAAGCTCGACGACGCGATCGCCCTTCTTACCCGCACTCCCGCAGCCCTGGACGCGCTCTTGCGCGGGCTGCCCGACATCTGGGTGCATCGTAACGAAGCATGCAGCAAGCAAGGAGACGATAGCTGGAACGCATTCGACATCGTCGGCCACTTGATCCTCGGCGAACGCACCGACTGGATGCCGCGAGCGCGGATCATACTGGAGAGCGGCGAAGCCCGGGCCTTTGATCCCTTTGACCGCTTTGCCCAGGCACGCGAGAGTCAGGGCAAGTCGCTCGATCAACTCCTCGACGAGTTTGCCCGCCTGCGAAAGGAGAGTCTCAGTGACTTACAGGCGCTGAACCTGCAGCCTGCAGACTTGGCCCGCCGCGGAAAGCATCCCGCGCTGGGAGTGGTGACACTCGGGGAACTTCTGGCGACCTGGGCGGTGCACGATCTCACTCACCTGCATCAACTCTCGCGCGTGATGGCCCACCAGTATCGTGACGCGGTCGGCCCCTGGAGCGCCTACCTGGGCGTGCTGCAGTGCACCGGCCACAGCGCTCCATAAGCCGCTGCCTACTTGACGTCGTTAACCAGATACAAATCGGAAAGCGTCCGCCCGTATTCGTAGACGTAATTGTTTCCATCGGGAGTAATCAGGATGGCGCTGATATCGGTGACTCCCGAAACATCGGGAGGCACCAGTTGCTTCCAGGATCGTCTGTGTCCCGTTGCCAAATCAACCTTGTCCACTTTGGCCGGCACTTCGCCCAGCCGGTACACGAAGATCGAACGCCCGTCGCTGGTAAAGCTGATGGGCGCGTCGCCCACATCCAGCCCGGGGATCGGCCGAATTTCACCGCCCTCGGCGGGCAGCAGCCCCGGTTTCTGATCCGGGCCGACCATCACAATCTGCCGGCCGTCCGGTGAAACTGCAAACAGGCTGGCATTCACGCCTTCTCCTGTGAGCGCCTTCGGCGCACCGCCGTCAATATCCTGTACATACAGGCGAACGCCCTTGCCGGGTTCATCGCCGGAGAACAGCAATCGCTTGCCGTCGGGAAACCAGCGAGTCCAGATGTGATTGATATTGTCATGCGTAAGCTGCCGAGCTTCGCCCGCGCCCGTCGGAAGCAGAAAAAACTGCACCGGAGGCTTGGGCAGTCCACCCACCACCAATTTCTCATCCGGCGACAGAGCCAGGCCCGAACCGTCGCCCAGCCGCACCGCTGGAGATCCATCGGTCTGGCGCAGATAAGCCGCGTAATTCGCGCCGCCCGCCTCACCCGATTCCGTGAACAAGAGCATCTTGCCGTCAGCCGAAAGATCCTTCGGCGCTGACCAGTCCATCCACGACAGGTCGCGTTCTTTGTTGCTTCCTCCTGTCAGTCCCACCATTCCCACGCGGGGCACGTCGCGCGTGAGCAGCACGCGGCCGTCGCGCGCCACATCCTGCAGGGTCAGCGTGCCCGGCTCACGCGCCAGCAACCGCTCTTTGCCATACACGCTCACCGCGGAGAGATAGCGCCCGTATCCCAGCTTCGTGCTGGAGAACCAGATTTCTCCTCCCTTCGGCGCCCAGCCCAGGCCCCACACCGTTTCCCAGCCCGGCGAAAGTATTTTCACCTTTCCCGCCAGGTCCACCACCGCGATGGAGCCGGCATCGTCGCGGCGCACCGGGTGGTCAATGAACGCAACCATGTCGCCGCTGGGCGAGATGCGCGGATGACTGATCCATCCTCCGGTCTCATACAGGACCTTGCCGATGGGATACTCCAGCCGGCTCTGGCCGCCGAATTCGCGCACCACGGCAAAGTTGGTGCCTTCGGGCGACCAATCCGCCCACTGCACATTTTCGAGAACCTCGCGCGGTGCCCCGCCGCCCAGCGGCACCCGGCCCAGCGTACCCGCGTTGATGTAGGGGTCCACATTGTGGCTGTGCAGCAGTACCGCCATCTCACCTTCGCCGGAAATGGAGAGCACTTCCGCGTTAGCCAGACCCATCGTCCGCGACTCCGGACTTTCCGGCCGGGTGGTATAGAGTTCGGTCGGGTTACCCTCCCACGCCGCGCTGTAGACGATCGTCTTTCCATCGGGCGCGAACCGCGCCATACGAATCGTCCCACCCCGGAAAGTCAGCTGACGATACGTAGGCGGCGAGATGCTGTTCGCCAGCCCTTCGCGATTTCCCTCCCAGTAAGCTCCCGCGATCAGAGCGAGGGCGACCACCGCCCCCAGAGCCGCGAAAATCCATCCCCGGCCCGCGCTCTTGTCAGCGCTGGGCGCGGTAGAGACTACACTCGAGGTCCCGGTCACTCCCGAATTCACGCCTGAAGCCACGCCCGCACTTACACCCGATGCCGCCTCCGCTTGCCCCGCCGCTCGTGACGACGAATGCGAATCCGATTCCCGCTTCAGCCGCTGCAGGTCCACGCGAAAGTCAGACGCTGCCTGATAGCGCAGCTTGGCGTCTTTTTCTAGCGCCTTTTCCAGAATCTGCTCCAGCCGCGGCGGCAGATTCGAATTCAGTCTCAGAGCGGGCGTCGGCTGGCGATGCAGAATCGCATCAAACACCGCGGCTGTCGTCGGCCCTGAGAAAGCTTGCCTTCCCGTGGCCATCTCATACAGAACAATGCCCAGCGAAAACAGATCGGTGCGCCCGTCCAGTTCGTCGCCCATGGCCTGCTCCGGCGACATGTAAGCCACCGTCCCCACCGCTACGCCGGGATTCGTCAAGTGCGGGCTGGCCGCGGTCGGCATGGAACTGGTTACGGACGAATCCCGCGCGGCCTGCTGCTCCGCCGTGTATTTCGCCAGGCCAAAGTCCAGCACCTTGGTTTGCCCGCTGCGGCTGATAAAAATATTTGCCGGCTTAATGTCGCGGTGCACAATCCCCTTGGCATGCGCGGCCGCCAGGGCGTCGGCAATTGCAATGGCCACATCCAGCAGTTCGGCCAGCCGCATCGGCTTGCCTTCAATCCGGTGCTTCAGCGTCTGCCCATCAATGAACTCCATCGCGATGTAGGCCGTTCCGCCTTCTTCGCCAATGTCGTAGATAGTGCAGATGTTGGGGTGGTTCAATCCGGAGGCCGTCTGCGCCTCCCGCCGGAAACGCTCCAGCGCCGCGGGATCTTTCGCCGTATCTTCGGAGAGGAATTTCAGCGCGACCGTGCGCTGCAGCCGGCCGTCCTCAGCCTTGTAAACCACACCCATGCCTCCGCCCCCCAGCTTCTCAAGGATGCGGTAGTGCGAGATGGTCCGGCCGATCATGATGGAGTGATTCCGAGTCGCTTCATCTTAAAGACGCAGCCCCAACGAGTCAACGAATGTGCGATGCAGGAGCGGTGCGGTTTGAAGATCCTTAACCACGAAGGACACGAAGTCCCACAAAGGAAACCCATCCGAACGAGATCCTTCGTGATCCGGAGCCTGCCCTGAGCGAAGTCGAAGGGTGACCTTTGTGGTGGATGGGTTTTCTCCTTCAAGGTGCACCATCCCCCGCCACAGAATTCGGCACCCGCCATCCCCTCCCGGTGGTAAAATATCCCCAATCTGTTCTTCCGCCCCTTCGCAAGTCCGTCAATCCGATTTGTCAATCCGAGGTGCATTGATGACCAACTCCCCCGACAGCGTATTCACTCCGAAGTACCGTTGCCCCGATTGTGGCAGCCAGGATGGCTTCCGCTCTCGCCGGCGAACTTTGACCGAGCGCTTGATTCTCCCTCTGTTTCTTCTGCGGCCGGTGCGCTGCGGTGAATGTTTCCGCCGGGACTACCGCTGGACGTTTATCCAGGTGTACGAGCGCTTGTCCGACGCGCCGAAAATCATGCCGGGAAAACAGTCGGCTGCCTCCCGTCGTAACGTTGCCTGAGCCGGTAACGTTGCCTAACCGCCGCCCGCGCCGCTATACTGCAAGAGATGCAGGTACCATGGGCCGCGGAGGCATTCCGTCCGCGGCGATGATGAGGAGGCCGTCTTCAGCAGTAGCGAGGACCGAATCCGGGCTGGCCAGGCCACTGTCGCAGTAATAGGGCATTCTATTGTTCAACCGAGGATTGTTCCGCGGGGCATGGTTCCGCGGGACATGCTCCACAAGCCCGCCTCCACCTGGATGCGGCGCGCCGCCGCCGGTTTGTTCTCCGTTCTGTTTCCTTCCGACTGCCGCATCTGCAGCGAACCTCTTCTGAACATTTCCCGGCTTCCCGTATGCCCGGATTGTCTGGCCGGCATCCTTCCCGCCCGCGGCAAAGTTTGCTCCACTTGCGGCGAGCGTGTGCTCTCCTCCTACGCTGCCATCGACTCCGCGGGCCTGCGCCAATGCCCGGTTTGCCGCCGCATCGAGCGCCCGTTTGCGCGCGCGGTCGCCTACGGCAGTTATGACAGCGGCCTGCGCGAGTTGATTCATCTGCTGAAATACAACGGAGTGCGCCCCGCCGCTCAGATCCTGGGACGCATGCTGGCCGAAGCCCTCACCGCGCTTGAGCCGGAATTCGAAAAAGCCAGATTTGACCAGGGCCTGTTTGCCGAGGCCGCCGTCCTGGTCATTCCCGTTCCGCTCTACAAAACCAAGCGCTGGCAGCGCCGTTTCAATCAGGCGGAACTGATTGCCCGCGCCGCGCTCAAGTTTCATCCCGCGCAGCCGCCCGCGTCGCAAAGGGCCCGCTTCCAGGTGGCCTCAGGCATTCTGCTGCGCACCCGCGACACCGCTTCGCAGATTGGCCTGACCAGCCACCAGCGCCGCGAAAACCTGCGCGGAGCTTTTGCCGTCCCCCGTGCCGCCGATGTCACTGGCCGCGATGTGCTTCTCGTGGATGATGTCTATACCACCGGCACCACGGCCACAGAATGTTCGCGCGTGCTGCGCCGCGCCGGAGCCCGCCGCGTCTGGGTTGCAACCGTGGCACGCACCATGAAACTGGCATCAAACTACGCAGAATTCCGCCCGGGCGAGGATGACGATGAGGCCGAAGCCAGCACTGTCGTCGAGCCCACCCGGGCAGCGGGATAAGCATGGTGCGGTAAGCGCGGGAGAACCGCTCGCCGGCTTCAGGACGGCAGGTTGAGCGGCAGGCAAAAACTGAAAGCCGGCAGGCGAAAGCCGGAAGCCGCGTAAAGCGGCTAAAAGGATCTGGGCTTCAGCCCCCGAGGGCACGAAGTTATGTCACTGAGGATGGAACACGACGCGGGACCACGCTACACACCAGGCCTGTTCCCGCCCGCGGCCCTGCACCGGCCAGGGGACGGCCATGCTCTGCTCGCGCCCGTCCTCGTGCTGAACGCCTCCTACGAGCCCATCAACGTCTGCGCCGCGCGCCGCGCACTGGTTCTCGTCCTCAAGGGCGTCGCCATGACCGAGGAAGAGAATGGACACTTCCTGCACTCCGCCCGCGTGGCCATGCGCCTGCCCTCGGTGATCCGCCTGCTCGAGTACCGCCGCATCCCGCACCAGAGCCGCGCGCTTTCGCGCAAGAACATTCTGCTGCGCGACCGCAATACCTGCCAGTATTGCTCGACCGTGCTGCCTTCGAGTGAGCTCACGCTCGACCACGTCATCCCGCGCTCCCGCGGAGGCTCCTCCACCTGGGAAAACCTGGTCGCCTGCTGCCACGCCTGCAACCGCCGCAAAGGCAACCAGCATCCCGCCGAAGCCCACATGAAGCTGATGCGCGAACCCCGCGCTTTCAACCTGCATACCAGCCGCCACATCATGCGCCTGATGGGCCGCAGCGATGATAAGTGGCGC
>Ga0302324_100013644_pt1 | contig 16443 bp, 15 predicted proteins | sample Palsa_T0_1_FD_201949 | JGI IMG/M metagenome (GOLD analysis project Ga0302324, IMG submission 201949) | Peat permafrost microbial communities from Stordalen Mire near Abisko, Sweden - Palsa_T0_1 | ecosystem: Environmental > Terrestrial > Soil > Palsa > Peat permafrost | place: Sweden: Abisko...
CGAAGACGGCGGCTGGAACTGCGAAGCACCCCGAAGCCGGCGTTCTTCGTTTCACACCACCATCTGCGTGCTCGAAGGACTCTTGGACTACGAACAAGCGGGGCGCAAGTCGGCAGCCGTCGCCAAGGCCCGCAAGAAGGCCGAGAACTATCTGCTCGAGCGCCGCATGTTCCGCTCGCTCCGTACAGGCGAAGTCATCGACAAACGCTGGCTCCGCTTCTCGTTCCCGGCGTTTTGGCACTACGACGTCTTGCGCGGGCTCGATTATCTTCGGAATGCGGGAATCAAACCCGACAGCCGCGTTAGTGACGCTATCGAAACCGTGCTTGAACGCCGCCACCAGAACGGGCGCTGGCCGCTCAACCTCCTTCATCCCGAATATATTCCATTGGAGATGGAGACCGGCGTTGGCAGTGCAAGCCGCTGGAATACACTGCGCGCTCTCCGGGTTCTGCGTTGGTACGACAACTCAACAGCCTCAGCCTCAGCGGAACCTGCGAGGAATCGATGGCTAATGCGCTGACCGCCGTTCGCCTGCTTCTGGTGTTTCCGTTTGCGTTCTTCATGGCGCAAGGGGACCGGCGCTCCGCGATTTTCGCTCTCCTGGCGTGGGTGGTGGCGTTGATCACCGATTTTCTAGATGGGCCCATCGCGCGCCGGCAAGGTACGGTGACCGCATGGAGCGGAACCTTCGATCACACCAGCGATTTTCTATTCGTCACTTCCGGATTGTTTGCCGGAGCACTGCGCGGCGCATTCCCGTGGATCTTGCCGGTCCTGATCACGGCGGCCTTTACCCAGTACGTGATCGATTCCTACTGGATTCACCGGCACACCAAGCTCCGCGGGAGCAAGCTGGGCCGGTACAACGGCATGCTTTACTTCGTTCCCACCTGCATGGATATTCTCATCCGAATGGGACTTATGTTTTTGCAGCCGCTGCTCACGATCCTGGTCTGGTTGCTAGTGGCGAGCACCCTGGTGTCGATGGCGCAACGGCTGATGCTCGGCCGCGGCGCCCGGCCGGAGCGGCTTTCACCCTAGTGCTTGGTTGCAAAGATTACCGTACATCGCTCCCTCACGGTCGCGGCTCGCTAACCCTTTCGCAGCCGCGCGCGTTAGCAAGCGGTCCCCTAAAATCAACTACGCCAATTCATGCAACAGGTTTGGTGGTGCCGCCCTAGCCGAACAGCTCCCGGGTCGCCCGCCGGAGAAATAGCAAGCCCACGGCGGCGTTAAAAACCAGGAAGAAATTGTGCATGACGAAGCCGAAAGCGGTCATCTGACCCGGCTTATCCGGAAAGAGCAGGACCCAAAAAAGAATCGCGACCGAGTGCATCGGTCCGGGCGCTGCGGCACCAAAGAATATTACCGGCAAAATGCCCAGCATTTTTCCAAAGCCTATGGAGCCTCCAAACAGCCTCAAGGCCAGCGTATACACCACCACGCCGGCCAGTACCGGCGGCGCACGCAACGCTATCACCACCGCGTAGTGCCACACTTTGGCGAGCCGGAACGCCCGGAAGATGGGGCGGTCCCGCAGGGTGATCCCAGGGCCGATTTTTCCGCTGAAGAACAACTGGAAAAGCACAAAGAACACAGCGGCGCCCAAGGCAATCCAGGGAATGCCATGGAAGGCCGCCGGGAAGCTACCCCACTGCAACAGCACGCCCACGGTGGCCCACAAAATCAGGCTGTAAATCTCGCAGAACATCACCAGGAGCATACTGGATCCAACCTCCCATACCGGCACTCCGTTGCGACGATTCAGATACACCGCAATGGCTCCCTTACTGACTTGCTCGTTCACCAGCGAGAGAATGTACGCGCTGGCGCGAATGGGCAAGACATCGGTATAGGCTATCTTGGCGTTGAACCAGTTGATCACCTTCCATACCACCAGGCTGTCGAATATCAGATAGAAAAAGCAGTAGGGAATCATGAGAGCCAGCCAGTAATACCAGTTCACATGCTCAAAGCTGTTCGCCAGGTAGGGCAGCAGCCCGGTGCCTTCGGCCGAAGCGGCGTGGCTGAGGCGGTTGTACAGATAGGCGAAGCAAGCTACCGTGATCAGCAACGGCAAGAGCCGCTGCCAGGGCTTGGCTTTTTTTGCGCCCGTGGCGGCGGGAATGGCGGTGGATGGTGAGGTTTCGTTCATCTTGTTGGCTCTTGGCTCAGGCTGTTTTCGATCATCTCATCAATACCGGTCAGGCGGATTCCCAATTCACTCGCGGCAGGTTGCGGATCCAGACGCGTGTCGGCCGTAATCACGTCCACGACGTCCACTGAAAATCCGGTTCCGGATACGCGGCGGCGAATGGACAGCGCAAACGAAAGCAATCCTTTCGAGATCGAGCCAACCCGGACTTCGCGGCCTAGCGCACGAGCGGCTCGCTCCACCAGTTCTCGCTCCGGCAGAGAAACGGGACCAACCAGGTCCAACGTGCGATTACTCGCCACCGAAGGTGGGGCGGCAGCAACGGCAGCCCGCGCCAGATCGTCCACATGGAGAGGCTGCTGAAAATTGCGGCCGCCGCCAATCAGCTTGGCCCTGCGCCGGCTCGCATTCCGTTTCAGTGCTGCCGCGCCTTCGGTTGCGCCCCCCAGCAGGAGCGGAGCCCGCAATATCGTATAGCACAGGCCCGATTCACGTACCAGAGCTTCGGCCTGTCCCTTGCTTCGATAGTAACCGTTGGACGATGTTTCATCGGCTCCCGTGGCGCTGACTAAAACGAACTTCTCCACCGCGCACCGCTTCGCGGCTTCCACGATGCCGCGGGCCGGCGCAACATTCGCCTGTTCGTACGTCGAACCCGGCCGCTCGACCAGAATTCCCGCCAGGTGGATGATGGCAGAGGCCCCGTGGAGCGCCGCGTCCAGGCTGCCGGGATCAGCGTAGGATATTTGGACCGCGCTCGACCCTTCGCCCAGCAGCGGCCTGATCTCGTTCGCGGCGCGCTCGGAGCGAACCGCAGCGACCAGCTCGTTTGGCGGCGCCCCTGGTTGGGACCGGCATCGCAAAATGGCTCGGCCGAGGGCGCTGTTGGCGCCGGTGATCACTATTCTCACGTTTTCTTTCCTGGTGAGCGCGGCCCGGGGATGCGCCGCGTTACGCAGGGTTCACGCGAAAGACAGTCAATGCCGAGTCCGGTGGTCCCTTCCATTGGGGATATTTTCTTAGCCTAGCCTGGAGCACGGCTGCTTTTTCAGCCGGATCGTCGACAATTGACACGGTACGATCATACACTTTGTCGGCTATCTTCAGGCGCACGTGGGGATCACGGATCATATCTTCAACCCACTCTCTGCCGCGGGCAGAAGTCACATACAAATTGCCGTTATATGCGGCGCACCATATCGTCACCGAGTGAGGCAGCAGAAACGGGGTCTGGGTCTGAATCTTGATCTCTGGAATCTTGTCCGTGAACGACCAGTCGGCAACGGGAGCCGTTACCAGATCCCCCTTGAGCCATAAACCGGGCGTCCTGTCGTGAGGTTCAAACCCGGTGACGCTCAGCGCCAACAGCAGGAGTACCACGCAGGCGAAAATCACTCCGAGAACATTCAACGGCGTCTTCATGCCGGCTCCTTGGCGGGCGGCTTTGGCCCCGCTCACTGTCAGAAAATTATACAACATGTTGTGCAGGCCGAGGCGCGTCGACTAGAGGAAGTGAGGCGGCCTGTGCGTCGGCCGCGTTACGCAGGGTTCACGCGAAAGACAGTCGCCGCCGAGACCGCTGGTACCTTCCATTGGGGATATTTTCTACCCTTAGCCTGGAGCACGGCTGCTTTCTCGACCGGATCGTCGACCATTGACAAGTTACGATCAAACACTTTGTCCGCTATCTTCAGGCGCACGCGGGGTTCACGGATTATGTTTTCAACCCACTCTCTGCCGCGATAAGAGGTCACATACAAATTGCCGTTATATACGGCGCACCAAATCGTCACTGAGTGAGGCAGCAGGAACGGGCTCTCGGTCTGAATCTTGATCTCTGGAATCTTGTCCGTGAACGACCAGTCGGTAACGGGGGTAGTGACGGGTTCTCCTTTTAGCCAAAGCCCTGGCATTCTGCACGACAAAGATTTATCAGTTGGCGGGCAGCCCTTGGGTTCGAAACCAGTGACGCTTAGTAACAGCAGAAGCGCGGCCAAGACAATTACTATTGACCCAACAATCTTTACCAGTGCTCTCATAGTGACTCCTCTAAAGACTTTCCAGCTCAAACATGTCGTTACTCAGGCAGCACGCGAAATAAATGCAGCACTGGACCATTGGCGGCGTTTGAGGCCAGTAGTTGAGGGTTTTGTTTTGCTCGCTGTTCGAGCACCGCTGCTCTCTCGTCCGGATCGGTGACATGGGACAACCTACAATCGTATAAATTATTTCCGAACTTCAGGCGGACATGCGGATCACGCATCACATTCGTAACCCAACTCTTGCCTTGCGGAAAAGGCATTCCCGCCGGGAACATCGACGTTATATACAGCTGACCGTTATGAAGGATGTAGCTTGTTGTCACCGAATGAGGAATCATGTACCAGGTTCGCGTCTGTAGTTTGTCTGTCTGATATTGGGTCACGAACGACCAGTCGGTGACCGGAGTAGTTACAACGGTTCCACTGAGCCACAACCCAGGGTAATTCCCGCGGCCGGGGATATCCCCGGTGGGATTGAATCCCGTGATACGCAGCACCGCCAAGACCAAAACCAAAACAACGAGGACGGCCCCTACAATTTTCGCGAACGTCTTCATCTAAGCTCCTGAACGTAAAAGCTGGGATTTCGTTTAGCTTCGAGTAACTGACTCATTGTACACGCAACCGTCCCCGCGTTTGCGGGGCTTCTGGCGTTTCCATCACTGCATATTCGGCAAGGAAATCATGCTCACAGAGCCCCGCTGTCTTTTAGGATTTGCTTTAGCACGCCCCCGAGTTTCAAAAACTCTTCGTAGTTCGGCGGCTTTCGGAAATACCCCGCGCCGTACTCGGCTGCACGGCTCTTATCGCCAGGGGAATCCGAAGAGCTGACGATGAGCACGGGAACGGTTTTGAATTTCTCGCTGGCGCGCAGCCGCCGCAGAACCTCGAATCCATCCACTTTGGGAAGATTCAAATCGAGCAGCAGAACCTGCGGGCAGGGAGCGTCCGGGTCCTTCTCCGCCCTGGCAATAAACTCGATCGCCTGTTGGCCGTCCGGAGCAACGTGGACGTCCAAGGGCAGGTTCTCCGCACGGATCGCTTCCCGCACCAGCAGGGCGTCTGGAAGATTATCTTCAGCCAGTAGAAGAGTCCAGCGCGGCTGCCCGGACGGATTGGGCGCGTTGGGGGACGGTGAAGAAGAAGGTTGCCCCTTTCCCGGGCTCCGATTCGACCCAGATTCTTCCGCCATAACGCTCAACCACCCGCTGGCAAATAGCCAGTCCGATGCCGGTACCGCTGTATGTTCTGTCATGATGGAGCCGCTTGAATACGCCAAAGATGATCTCCTTAAATTGAGGGTCGATCCCGATTCCGTTGTCTTGCACTGAAAAGCACCAAACGGCGCCACGGCCGACCGCCGAGACATGGATTCTCGGCGGGTCTTGGTCGCGATACTTCAGTGCGTTGCCGATAAGATTCTGCAAAACCTGCTGCAGGTGCGCCTCGCCCATGTAAACTTCTGGAAGCGCATCATAGGTGACCTGCGCATTACTTTCCCGGATGGCTTCCGCCAGGCTCGACAGCGAGTGCTTCAAGACAGCCGATGAATCAACCGCTGTCTCATTGATCTCCGCCGTGCCCGCTCTGGTGTAAGCCAGCAAATCGTTGACGAGTGTCGCCAAACGTCGTCCCCCCTCCTTTAAGAATCCCAGAAATTGCTGTCCATCGGCGTCTAACACGCTATGGTACCGCTGCGCTACTATCTCGCTGTACACCGCCACATTCCGGATCGGCTCCTGCAGGTCGTGACTGGCGGAATAGGCAAATTGCTGGAGGTCGTCGTTGGCCCTCCGCAACGCCTCTTCTTTCTCCTTCTGTTCGTGAATATCCGTGTTGGAGCCGATCCACATCGAAATGTTCCCATATGCGTCGAGCATGGCGTGGGCCCGGCTCAGATGCCAGCGGTACTTGCCGTCCGCGCGGCGAATGCGGTGCTCAAAAGTAAACGGCTCGCCGGTATCGATCGATTGCCGCCAGCTTCGCACGTTTTCCTCGAGATCGTCGGGATGAACGAATTGCGTCCAGCCCCAATCCTTGATCTGCTCAAAGGAAAGTCCGCTGTATTCCATCCATTGACGGTTGAAATAGTCGATACCGCCCGCCGGCGCGGCGGTGAAAATCTTTTGCGGCATCGATTCGGCCATGAAGCGAAACTGTTCCCGTTCCCTCTTCAGTTCCTGGTCCCGCGACTGGATGCCGGCCAGCATCTCGTTGAATCGATCCACCAGGACGCCAAGCTCGTCGCCAGATAGTTTTTCGGCGCGCGTGCTGTAGTCGCCAGTCTCGGAAACGGACGTCGTGGCGCGCACCAGTTGCGAGATCGGCGTCGCTATCACGGCGCGCAGTTTCGATGAGAGCAGAAAGGCCAGCAGACTCGAAGCCAGCAGAACCCCGAACACCGTGCTGCCATATAGCGTGATTCTCTCGGCGATTTCATCAAGATCGTAGAACAGCATCAGGGTGCCGATCCGGTGGCCGCTGAGAAGAATGGGTTGCGCGACGATCACGCCCTGGCTGGTAAATCGAATTTCATCCCGGTCATCGGGCGCCGGACAGGCCGAAGCGCCCTGGCGCGAGTATCTGGCGAGGATGCTTCCGTCCAACCGATAAATACAGGCGCCCACCACATGCGGCCTGGCCCGTAATGCGCCCAGCGTCTCGGCGGCGGACTTTGGATCGTTGAAGGCCAATGCGGCCGTGCTATTGTCGGCGATGATCCGCGCCAGCGCGGAAAGATCGCGCCGCAGATATCCGCGAAAAAGCAGCGAGTCCGTCAGAACGATGCCGAAACCGGCTACCAGCAGGGCTGCCGTGGTGGTCGCCATGATGATGATCACCAGCTTTTGCCTGATCGGTATGTCGCGAAACGTGCGCATGGCTAGCCCGGGCGGTCCCCGATTCTATTTTTCGATAGATCTCGCTACGCTCAAGAGTTTGGAACTCAGCTTCAGCGCGGCACTTTCCGCCGCGGTTTGATTGATGTCGAAACGCACCCGGCGATTTTCGATCACGAAAGCAATTATGCCGCCCTCGCGAAGAAAACTTCCCCCCTCGCCAACCGTCAATACGCCACGGCCCAGGCCGTTCACAATTTTGGCTACGTCTTTCGTCGATCCCTCGACGAAGGCCACCTGGCAGGCTTGCGGCGCGGGAAGCTGGCTGGTTCTTCGAACGATCAACTTTCGTCCGTCAGCCGCTTCTCCCTGCACCAGGTCGTCGATGGCGCGTCCGAATGGGTCCTTGCCAAGAATACAAATCGCGATCGGAGAATCTGAATCGGTAAAGGCGCTGGAAGGCCATTCCACGAACTTGGCAAAATTCAGTAGAAACGCTGCCTTCACTTGATATTCAAGATCCGTTTGCGCCACCGTGCGGCTGGGCAACATCAAGGCGGTAACGCAGGCCAGTAAAACCGGCAGGGCTCTCGAAATTCCTCCCAAACGCCACCGTCTCACGTCCATCTTTTTACTTCGTTACCCAGGACAGGCTCGCGTAAACGCTCCTTTTGATTGCAACCGGTCCTCCGGGATCGCCGAGATATTCCACGTGACCAGGCTGGAACAGATTTTGACCAACCAGGGAAAAGCCCAGATGTTTGCCGAGCCGATATCCCATTCGCGCGTCGCCCGTCGAGTATGCACGAACGCGCTGGTCAGGCAGGGCGCTGACATAGCGAAAAATCAGATCGAGTTGGAGCTTTTTTGAAATATCGAAAGAAGAGTCGAAACTGGCCTGATGCTGCGGACTGGATCCGTTATCGCTCGCAGGTCCGATCGCGATCTCCTTCGTGAGCGCCTGTTTTAGGGAGATGCGCAGAAATGCGTAGGATCCGCGTAGCCGCCAGAATGTCGCCGGCCGCCATTCGGGAGCAATTTCACCGCCATAGGTGACGCCGTACAGGTCATTTTGGAATTGCGCTGGAAGCAGCAGATAAGTAGGCGGCGGCGCGGGAGCGGGAAAAGGCAGCGTGGTTTGGATGGAGAACCCGCCTGTGATGTCTTCGCTGAACAGGTCATGGTAGTGATTGAAAAATCCCGCAACATCCACGAAAAGGTTTTTCCCGATCAGCCGCCGATACCCTACTTCGTAGGCGTTCAACTGCTCCGGGGCAAAATTCGGATTCGCATTGAAACGGGCGAAGATCGGCGTCCCGCCCGGTGTCTCGCCGATAAAGCTCGACAGATAGAAATCGTCTTCAGCGTCCGATGGAGTGCGCAGCGCATGAGTAAACGAGGCCCAGAAGGTTTGCTTGTCATCGGGCGTCCACATCAACCGAATGCTTGGCTGGAAATTGATGCCCGCGTAATTCGTACGCAGCAGCTTACTGCCTAGGGTCAACATCAATTTGCCGGTCACAAGATTGATGTCGTCTTCCAGAAAGGCCGAGATCAAATAGTCGGTTCGATGCAGCGGATAGAACACCAGGCCTGAAACAACTTCATCGAAGCGGCCGTCGCTGATCCGCGCTCCGGCTCCATAAAGCAGCTCCTGGCGAGTCCCCAATTTCGTCCGTGCCAGAAGATCGATATCGCCCGTATCGCGATCCTCGCCCAGGTTCGGCTCTAAACGATTCGTCCGGTCGTAATAAGCTTGAAGCTGAAAGTCGTTGCCTTCGCTCAAGGTTCGCTTCCACTTGAAAAGAAGATTGGCGCCGGAGAGTTGCTCATACCCTTCCACGTTCTGCGTGGATGGCGGAGTGTAAGTGGTGGCCGTCACCTGCTCGCCGTCTTCCTGCTTATAGGCGTCGCCCTGAAGCGTAAAAGCATCGCGGCCGCCGCCCGCCCAGTCTATGCGGAATCCGCCCTGGATGCCGCGCCAGGCGTCGAAATCGTTCCCGTCGGGATGATCTTCCGGGCCGCGCGTGAAGCCCTTGGCATAGACGCGATACGTGGGTCCGTCGCCGCCGTCGCCACCACCGCCGTAGCGAAAATTGAAGAAGCCTTGCTCCACGTTGCCGCCACCCGTGGATGCAAATACTCCCTTCGTCTCCTTGGTGCTCTTGGTGATGATGTTGATCACGCCGTCCACCGCGTTCGGCCCCCAGATGGTGCCGCCAGGGCCGCGGATCACTTCGATGCGGTCGATATCTTCCAGCAACGTGTCCTGAACTTCCCAATAGGTACCGGCGAAAAGCGGCGTGTAGACCGTCCGCCCATCGATCAGCACCAGCACCGATCGCGAGAGCCGCGTTCCGAAACCGCGAATCCCAATGGACCATTTGCTGCCGTCGATCTGGGCCACCTCGACGCCTGGGGCCAGCCGTAATGCATCTGGAATGGTTGTCACGCCCGACCGGCGAATGTCATCACCCGTGATTACATAGATTGCAACCGGGGAACGGAACGCGGGCGTAGGTTCCTTGGATGGAGAGGTCACCTCGATTTGCGAAAGCTCTTCGAGGCTCAGGTTCTTGAGCGCCGCCGGTCCGGTCTGGTCAGGCGTGGCCTGCTGAGGGTCGTCGCCCCTCGCAACCGGCATGAGCAAGACGAACAGCCAGGCCAGCCGGAGGCACTTCGATGGGATGGTTCTAATTGCACGGGCGGACATCGACTGCAACCTAAAATTTTACTGCAAATTTTTGTTCTTCCGTGAGCTGCGGAACAATAGCCCACCGCAAGCGCCTCTAATCCACGGGTAGCGCGCGTGAGCGCAAGAGGAAGACGTCTGCCCCACTTATTTCTTGGGCGGCTCGCTCTTGGCCGGCGGCGTCTCGCCGTCCCCAAAGCGGACGCTCGAATCGGCGCCGAACTTGCGGTAATTGTCGTAGTCCACGTCGTTTTTGATCAGCACTTTGCCCTGGCGCGAGCGCAGCTCGAAGTTCAGCGGCAGAAGATAGTCGGCATCGCCGATCCGCGTGTAGTCGTAGTCGAGCATGAGACTCACGTCTTGCACAGGATACGTCCGCGGGATGCCATCGGCATGCACGGTGATGCGGTGCACGTAATGGCGGAGGTCGTCGATGAAAATCAGGCCGTGATAAGCCGGCACTAGATCCATGGATTGCCCCGGTACCATAATGTGGTAGTCCGACTTGGCCGCCGCAACCTGGTAGGCGTACACGTGCATCTTCTGGCCCCGCAGCGTGAACCAAGCCTGCCAGTGGAATTCGGTTGCGGAAATCGGAGCAAAAATCCCTTTCATCACGGACCCAAATTCGCCCGACGAAGAAGCGCCGCCCAACTGATCGTGCGCGATGCCGGAAGGCGCCCCATTGATCTCCATCACCTTGTAGGCTTCCTGGTGTTCGAAGTAGGTGAGCCGTTCGACGATGATATCGACGGGATGCCATTCCTCGCGGCCGGAAAAATCCTCGAATCGGCGCGTGGTTTGCGTGCAGATGAAGTTCGGGAGAGCTCGCTCGTGATTGTTCGCGAAGTCGGTGGCGTCGGCGAGAATCTTCTTTTGCTCGGCGGGTTCAGGTGCGGGCGTCTGCGCACGGGCATTGCCCCAGGATGCTGTGGCCAGCAGGACGATAATGGTGAAGCGGGTCATTGTTGAATTAGAGCTCATTAGAGCTCAGATGTTGGATACGGCTCCGATATGAATATAGAGATTCGGACCCTCGGAGCGCAAGATGCCGAGGCGTTCTGGCGCCTGCGTCTCGAGGCTCTCGAACGTGAGCCCCGCGCTTTCGGCGAATCCGCGGAGGAGCACCGCGCGACGTCGCTGGACGCCTTCACCAAGCGCTTATCGGCCGCAAGCGATGAGAACTTCGTGGCGGGCGCATTTGTCGGAGGGAAGCTGGTGGGGACCGTCGGTTTCGGACGCGGCACGCGCCATAAAGAGCGGCACAAGGGCAGGATCTGGGGAGTTTTCGTGCGGGAAGAATATCGCGGCCTGGGAATCGCGCGCCGCTTGATGGACCAAGCGCTGCGGCGAGCGGAAACAGTCGCCGGACTCGACCAAATCATCCTGACGGTGGGCGATCAGCAGGTTGCGGCCAAGAGGCTCTACGCGTCGCTTGGGTTCACGGTTTTCGGGCGCGAACCAGCGGCGCTCAAAATCGGCGATGTGGCGGTCGATGAGGATCATATGGTGTACCGAGTGAAGAATTCAGAATCCAGAAGTCAGAATTCGTGAAGAAGGGGCCGCAACCGGCAATTTTTGCCCGTTCAGAAATTCTTGCGCGACGCGACGGGTGTGCGAAAACTCGGACACTGGGGCCGCTAACCATCATTTTTTGAACCTCTTACCCCTTCGAGCGCCGGAAAACGCGGAGTGGCACTCCAACTGCAATTCTTATGAAACGAAAGTAGCAGAGGCTCAATTCCTCCAAGGGAGACTCATTCGAAAATGACCTGTGAAGAATACGGCAACGCATACAAAAAAGGCTACAACTTGACGGTCCGCTTTCTTGTTTCGCGCGGCCTATCTTACGACGGAGCGCAAGAGACTGCGCAAGCTGCGTGGGTGAAAGGGTGGGAGCGGCTGGCCCAATTGCGCGATTCCAACATGGTGCTCACATGGATGAATAGTATCGCGCTCAACATTCATCGCAGCTGCATGCGCCGCGAGCCGTTCTTGCAAACGCTTCCCGAACTTTCCACGCCGCCCAAGGTGAACCTGGCCGCGATCGACGTCCGCAGGATTCTCAAGACCTGCAAGAAGAACGACCGGCTGGTGCTGCAGCGTCATTATCTGGAAGGCTACAAAGTGCAAGAGATCGCCCGGGCACATGGTTGGACCGAGACCGCCGTGCGCATCCGCTTGCTGCGCGCGCGCCGCGCTGTTGGCAAACGCTTCGCGGCTTAGGCGTACCGGCTCCCTGGCGGCAAGCCGAACTACGGTCGCGGCTCGGCATGATGTAGTGTCCCTTACACTCAAACTCGCCTGGTAATATTTTTTGCAATCCTAGCGCAATTTGATGTAGCATGGTGGGTCAACAGGCGAAAACTGGATGGCCCAGCTCTTCCACCGCAGTGCGAATAGCATATCGAAAATTAGTCTAGCCGCCGCCGTTATCGGAGCCGGAGGTTTGCTCGCTTTTGCGTATGCGATGGACCGCGGCAGCTACATCACCGACGTCAAGGTAGTCAAAGACCAACCCGTTCCTTTCAGCCACAAACATCACGTTGCGGATGACGGCATCGACTGCCGCTACTGTCACACGTCGGTGGAAACGTCTTCGTTCGCCGGCATCCCCGCCACTGAGATTTGCATGAGTTGCCACTCGCAGATCTGGGCGAATGCGGAGATTCTGGAGCCGGTGCGCGCCAGTTACCGCACCGGCGAATCGCTGGAATGGACGCGTATCCACGACCTTCCGGATTTCGTATATTTCAACCACAGCATCCACATCAACAAGGGCGTCGGATGCGCCACCTGCCATGGGCGCGTGGATCAGATGCCGTTGATGTATAAAGAAAACACCCTGTATATGAACTGGTGCGTGAACTGTCACCGGAACCCCGAGAAGTATGTGCGGCCGCGCGATCAGGTGTTCAACATGGCCTACGAGGCGCCGAGTAATCAGGAAGAGCTCGGCCAGAAGCTCGTCCAGGAGTATCACATTCAAAGTTTGACGGACTGCTACACTTGCCACCGATGAACGAGCAAAAGCCCGCTCTTGACTTAGACAAGATTCGCGCTCGGCTGGAATCAGCGCAGGGGCCATTGTATTGGAAGAGCCTCGAAGAGCTGGCGGAAACGAAAGAGTTTCAGGCTTTCGTTGACGATGAATTCGCCGACCGGACGCCGAACTGGCTGGATCCAGCCAACCGCCGCAATTTTCTGAAGCTCGCTGCCGCGTCGTTGGCAATGGCCGGTGTTACCGCGTGCACCAAGCAGCCCAAGGAATTGATTGTTCCCTACGTGCGCCAGCCGGAAGATTTCGTCCCAGGCGTTCCGTTGTATTTCGCCACCGCCATGCAGATGGGCGGAGTCGGCACCGGACTATTGGCTACCAGCTATCTGGGCCGGCCCACCAAGATCGACGGTAATCCGGACCATCCAGGCAGCCTGGGCGCGTCGGACTATTTCCAGCAAGCTTCGCTGCTGACGATGTACGATCCGGATCGGGCGCAGAGCGTCATCAAGAAAGACCTGATCAGCAGTTGGATCGCGTTCCAGGGCGCGCTGGCCGCGCAACGCGAGCAGGCCCTGGTGAATAAAGGCGCGGGACTTCGGATTCTAACCGAAACGGTGACATCGCCGACGCTCGCGGCAGGCATCAACGGCATCCTGAAAGAGCTTCCGGGCGCCAAGTGGCATCAATATGAAGCATGCGGCCGGCATAATGCCTACAAGGGCGCGGTGCTGGCGTTCGGCAAGCCCGTCAACACCATCTACCATTTCGATCAAGCCGATGTCGTGGTTTCGCTCGACGCCGATTTCCTGGCATGCGGCCCCGGCAATCTCCGGCACGCGCGCAACTTCTCGGACAAGCGCCGGGTGGCGAGCGACGTCACGCACGCACCGCAACCCAAGGAAGATTGGCAGGAGGGCTATCAGGAAGGTTCCATTCCTCCGCGCACCAATCAATCCGCCCAATATGCGGCGGACAATCGCGGGCCGTTGCATTTGCCCGCGCAGGTGCAGGCCGAAGGAAAACCGGCGAGTGAAACCGTGCTGAATCGCCTGTACGTGGTGGAGCCGGCTCCGTCGCCCACCGCCAGCATGGCGGACCACCACTTCGTGCTGCGAGCGAGCGAGGTGGAAGGCTGGGCTCGCGATCTCGCGGCTGCATTGGGTTTGGGCGGGCAGTCCAGCGGAAAATACAAAGAAGTGGCTGCCATCGCGCGAGACCTGCAAGCGCACAAAGGCGCTTCCGTCGTCGTCGCGGGCGATTATCAATCCGCCGAAGTGCACGCGCTCGCGCATGCCATCAACCAGGCGCTGGGCAACATCGGCAAAACGGTCACCTACACGGACCCGATCGAAGGAAATCCAGCAGACCAACCGGAATCTCTGCGACAGCTGGTGGCCGACATGAATGCGGGCAAAGTGGACACGCTGGTGATTCTGGGCGGCAATCCCGTTTACAACGCGCCGGCTGATTTGGATTTCGCCGGCGCACTGAGAAAAGTCGGTTGGAAGGCTTATCTGGGACTGTATTCCGACGAGACTGCGCGGCAGTGCGTCTGGAGCGTGCCCGAGGCGCACTACCTGGAATCCTGGGGCGACGTTCGCGCTTTCGATGGCACCGTAAGCTTCGTCCAGCCTCTGATCGCCCCCCTCTATGGCGGCAAAACGGCTTTGGAAGTGATCGCGACGTTGGGCGGACAGCCTGATAAATCGGATCACGATCTGGTGCAGGAATACTGGAGGAGCCAGTCCAAAGCTCCCAACTTCGACATCTTCTGGCAGCAGGCGCTGTACAACGGCGTGGTTCCGAACACCGGGTTGCCCGCGATTAACGTGACCGCGAAAATGCCCCCGGCGTCGGGCGCAAAGCCGTCGCAAGGTCTCGAAATCATGTTCCGGCCCGATCCGACGATTTGGGACGGATCGTTCTCGAACAACGGCTGGCTGCAAGAGCTGCCCAAGCCGCAGAGCAAAATGACTTGGGACAACGCGGTCTGGATCAGCCCCACGACCGCGCAACAGCGCAATCTGAATACCGGCGACATGGCCCAGTTGAAGTATCAGGGCCGCACCATCACGGGTCCGGTGTGGATCATGCCGGGCCACGCCAATGACAGCGTGACGGTGCATCTCGGCTTCGGCAGAACTTTCGCCGGGCACGTCGGCAATGAAGTCGGTTTCAATGCGTACCTGCTGCGCACAGCGGCGGAACCCAACGGCGGCTATGGCCTGGAGCTGAACAAAGTTGGCGGGAGCCACGAGTTCGCGACCACGCAGCACACGCAAACAATGGAAGAGGGCGAGCCGATTCGCATCGCCACGCTCGACGAGTACAAGAAGACTCCGCAGTTCGTGGATCAGAAGGAAGACGATAAACCGCTTCCCCCCAAGCTCACGTTGTATCCTGACTACCGCTACGAAGGCTATAAATGGGGCATGACCATCGACCTGAACGCCTGCGTGGGTTGCGCTGCTTGCATGACAGCCTGCCAGTCGGAGAACAACATCGCGGTGGTCGGCAAGATCGAGGTGGCTCGCGGGCGGCACATGCATTGGCTGCGCGTGGACCGGTATTTCAAAGGCAATTGGGACAATCCCGAACTGTATTTCCAACCGGTGCCGTGCATGCAGTGCGAGAACGCGCCATGCGAACTGGTTTGCCCGGTGGCCGCCACGGTGCACAGCGGCGACGGCCTCAACCAGATGGTTTACAACCGCTGCGTCGGTACGCGCTACTGTTCCAATAACTGCCCATACAAAGTGCGGCGCTTTAATTTCTTCCTGTACTCCGATTGGGGCACGCCCAGCCTGTACGGCATGCGCAATCCGAATGTGACGGTCCGCAGCCGAGGCGTGATGGAGAAGTGCACCTATTGCGTCCAGCGCATCAACGCGGCCAAAATCGAAAGCGAGAAGCAGAACCGGCGCATCGCGGACGGCGAGATCACACCGGCGTGCGCTCAGGCATGTCCCACGCGGGCCATCGTTTTCGGCGACATCAACGATCCCAAGAGCCGCGTGGCGCAGAACAAAGCACAGGCGCGCAATTACAGCTTGCTGGAAGACTTGAACGTGCGGCCGCGCACCACGTATCTGGGCCGCTTGCGCAACCCGAACCCGGAGATCGGCAATGCCTAGCTTGAAGACCGACGAATTAGAGCCGAAAGTGATCGACCCCGGTCCGGACAAGATCATTGCGCCCGGATTCAACTACACCACCGTCACCGACAAGATCGCCAACGTCGTCCTGAAACCCATCGAGACGACGCCGAGGCCGTGGTGGATCAGCCTGTTTTTAGCGTTTGTCGCGATGCAGGGCTTGGCTGCGGGCGCCGTGTGGCTGTTCTACAAAGGCGTCGGAGTTTGGGGCATCGTTATCCCGGTGGCGTGGGGCTTCGCGATCGTCAACTTCGTTTGGTGGATCGGTATCGGGCACGCGGGAACGCTGATCTCGGCGATTCTGCTGCTGCTCAAGCAAGACTGGCGCACTTCGATCAATCGTTTCTCGGAAGCCATGACGTTGTTCGCGGTCGCGCAGGCCGGCATGTTCCCGATCTTGCATCTGGGCCGCCCGTGGCTGGGATATTGGCTGATTCCCTACCCCAGTTCCATGTGGCTATGGCCGCAACCACGAAGTCCGCTGATCTGGGACGTATTCGCGGTTACCACCTACCTGACCGTCTCGCTGATTTTCTGGTTTATCGGCCTGGTGCCGGA
>Ga0302324_100013647_pt1 | contig 16442 bp, 16 predicted proteins | sample Palsa_T0_1_FD_201949 | JGI IMG/M metagenome (GOLD analysis project Ga0302324, IMG submission 201949) | Peat permafrost microbial communities from Stordalen Mire near Abisko, Sweden - Palsa_T0_1 | ecosystem: Environmental > Terrestrial > Soil > Palsa > Peat permafrost | place: Sweden: Abisko...
AAATCGCTCACTTGCAAAGCGGAGCCTTCGCCTTCGCGGCCAATTCATTTGATAGCCTTAAGTAAAGCTCACCTCCCGCTTCCGCAGGTCGAATTGTCGCTGCTGAATCGAAGCAGGTGACCGCTCGAAGGAGATTGTTCATGGGCAGGTTAAAACACGGGGTCGCTGCACGCGTTGGTTCGGCGATAGTTCTTATCACGATCGGCGTCACGTCGCTTGGCTTCGAACATGCGCTGGCGCAACAGGCCACTCCGCGCGTCAATGTGGATGCCAAGGTTCTCAGGAACGCTGGCACGTCCCAGGACACGCTCCCGGGCGACTGGTTGAGCTACGGGCGATCCCTGAGCGAGACGCGCTTCAGCCCGCTGAAGCAGATCGATGCTTCGAACGTGAGCCGGCTCGGCCTCTCCTGGACCTACGTGCTCGGAGCCGGCGGCAGCAATCAGGAAGGTACGCCGCTGGTCTGGAACAACACCATCTTCGGCATCACCAACTGGAGCGTCGTATTCGCTCTGGATGCCCGCACCGGCAAGGAACTTTGGCGCTGGGACCCGGAGGTGAATCAAACCGCGGTGCGTCCCAAAGTCTGCTGCGGCATCGTCAATCGCGGCATAGCGATTTATAACGGCATGCTCTTCGCCCCCATCATCGATGGACGTCTCGAAGCTTTGAATGCGCTTACCGGCAAAGTGATATGGGAATCGCGCGTGGCCTATCCGCAGGATTATTACTCCGTCACCATGGCGCCGCGCGTGGCCAATGGCAAGGTGCTGATCGGCGTCTCGGGCGGGGACCACCCCATTCGCGGCTTCTTCGACGCGTATGAGGCTGAAACCGGCCGCCGCGCGTGGCGCTTTTATACCGTCCCCGGCAATCCCGCCGACGGCTACGAAAACGAAGCCATGCGGAAAGCCGCGAAAACCTGGGGCGGCGATTTCTACAAAATGGGCGGCGGCGGATCGGTCTGGGATGGCATGGCCTACGATCCCGACGCCGACCTAATTTACGTCGGCACCGGCAACGCCGAACCCTGGACGCAGAAGTTTCGCGGCGCGCAAAATGTGGACAATCTATACACCGCGTCCATACTTGCCGTGAAGGTATCTACCGGCGAGCTGAAGTGGCACTATCAGGCGGTGCCCAATGACAACTGGGATTACGACAACGTTCAGCAGATGATCCTGGCGGACCTTACCATTAACGGCCGTCCGCGCAAGGTGCTGATGCAGGCCCCCAAGAACGGCGTCTTCATTGTTCTGGATCGGATCACTGGCGAGTTCATCTCCGGCCAGGCTTATACGCAGGTGAACTGGATGCACGGCTTCGATAAATCGGGCCGTCCTCTGATCAACAAAGAAGCACTTTACGATAAGGATCCCATCACCATCTATCCCACCGCGGGCGGCGGACACAATTGGGCGCCCATGGCATTTAATCCCTCCACCGGTCTGGTCTACATTCCCACGACCTACGGCAACTGGACCTTCGCCGCGGGCGACAAAGTGGTTCCCCATCCTTATGGCGACACCGGACTCGCGGAAGCTTTTCTGACTGCCCGTCCCAATTCGATGCCGTTCATCGGCCCCGAACCTCTGGACAAAGAGCGCGGTGTCCTCCAGGCCTGGGACCCCGTAAATCAGAAACTGGTTTGGCGCACGCCGGGCGGCGGCGGTATCGGCGGCGGCGTGGTCACCACGGCCGGCAATCTTGTCTTCCAGGTGATTAACGATGGCCGCTTTCTCGCTTACAGCGCCGACAAGGGTGAGAAACTGTTTGAGCTTCAAACCGGGCGCACCGGCATGGCTCCGCCCATTACCTATATGGTCGCCGGCAAACAGTACGTCGCATTGATGGGCGGGCTGGGACGTTCCGCCATGGCCCCCGGCCCGACGGCGACGGATGCAAAAATCGATACTCCGCCCATGCTCTTTGTCTTCGAGTTGGACGGAAAAACGCCCATGCCCCCGGCCGCAGCGCCGCCTCCTCCGTTTGGAGCACCACCGCCTCCGCCGCCCACCGAGCTACATAAGTAGGCAGCGCCGTAAAATAATGAAACCTACTCAAATTCCTAACAATCCCTGTTTCTCCTCCGGCCCCTGCGCCAAGCGACCCGGCTGGAATCTCGACGCGCTGAAGGACGCAACCGTCGGGCGCTCCCATCGCGCGAAAATCGGCAAAAATAAACTCGCCGATGTCATCGAGCGCAGCAAAAGGATCCTCGGCATTCCTGCTTCCTACCAGCTCGGCATTGTTCCCGCCTCCGACACCGGCGCCGTGGAAATGGCGCTGTGGTCGCTGCTCGGGGAGCGGGGAGTCGACGTCCTGGCTTGGGAGAGCTTTAGCAGCGGTTGGGCCGCCGACTGTAAGAACCAGCTCCACTTGAAAGACCTGCGTGTCCTCAAGGCCGATTACGGCAAGCTTCCCGATCTCGGTCAAGTGGACTGGGCCCGCGATGTCGTCTTTGCCTGGAACGGTACCACCTCTGGCGTGCGGGTTCCGAATGGCTTCTGGATCGCCGCGCACCGGCCTGGGCTCACCATCTGCGACGCCACGTCGGCCGTCTTTGCGATGGACATTCCGTGGGACAAGCTGGACGTGGTCACCTGGTCCTGGCAAAAGGTGTTGGGCGGCGAGGGTGCGCACGGCATGATCGCGCTCAGTCCCAGGGCGGTCCAACGGCTGGAAACGTTTGTTCCCGATCGCCCATTGCCGAAGATTTTCCAAATGACCAAGGGCAGCAAACTAATTGGCGGGATCTTCGAGGGCGAGACCATCAACTCGCCTTCCATGCTCTGTGTGGAGGATGCACTGGACGGATTGAAGTGGGCGGAATCCATCGGCGGATTACGCGCGCTCATCGCCCGTTCGCAGGCCAACCTGAAATGTATGGAAGACTGGGTCGCCAGGTCGTCCTGGGCCGCATTCCTGGCCGAAGACAGAGCGGCGCGATCGAGCACTTCCATCTGTCTCAAGATCATCGACCCGGATTTCAATGCGCTCTCCACCGACCAGCAACAAACGCACGTGAAGACCATCGTGTCGAAGCTGGAGAAGGAGCGCGTGGCCTATGACATCGGGTCCTATCGCGACGCGCCCGTGGGACTGCGAATCTGGGGCGGCGCTACGGTTGAGACCTCAGACATCCAGACGCTTCTCCCATGGCTCGATTGGGCCTATGAAGAAGCGCGGTCCGTTTTTACCGAGAGAAACCCAGTCGAATCGGTTTAAGCTATTGAGTGATCTCAGGCTGCGTCAGCGCAACCTCAATCGTTCGCTGCGTGGAGCATGCGCTCGGCCCAGAGCGTAGCCTCCACATAAGCATCGCCGGCGGCCGACCCAGGAAAGCCGCAACCTTGGGCCAGCGCTTCAACCTCGTCCCAATCGCCCTGTTCGTAGCGGCGAGTCAGGCGATAGATCTTCGATAGCACGTCGTCGGCGGGCGCGGTTCCGAGCAGCGCTCGTGTAATGTCTGAACCCAAGCTTACCAAGGGCAGCGCTTCATTGAGCGGCCGGTCAATCAGGGCATCCAAGAGGGAAAACATGCCCATCAAAAAGGCTTCATTTTGCTGAGTAATTCCAGCCAGCTGCATCAAGCGCTCGCAGAACCTCGCCCGGACGATGGAGAGCTTGGCCAGCTCGCCCGGCTTGTCCGTCGCCAGCATGGGCAACGTGGCCAGCGCGGCCCAGCGGCGAATGTCCTCGGTTCCCACGATCACCAGCGCGTGCTCAATGGACTGAATTTCACTGCGCCTGGCGAACAGCGCGGAGTTCACGTAACGCAACAGCTTGTACGTGAGCGCTACGTCGCCCCGGATGAGAGCTTCCAGGCGCTTGAAATCCAGATCCGGCTTTTGCAGTTCGCTCAGCAGGCGCAGGCAATTGAGTTTCGAGGCCGGAACCTCGTGGCTTTGAATCACGCTGGGCCGTGCAAAAAAGTAGCCCTGAAAATAATCGTAGCCGGCAGCGAGCGCCCACTCGTATTCCTCGTAGGTCTCCACTTTCTCGGCCAGCAGCGCGATGCCGCGCGGCCGGTAGGTGCGCAGCAGGCGCTCCTGCTCCGCCCTTGCGGTTAATCGCATGTCCACCTTGATCATTTGAGCCAGACGAGCCAGCGGTTCAAATTGAGGGCTGTCGACGAAGTCATCGAGCGCAATGGTGTAACCCTGTTCGTGAATGCTGCTGCACAGCGCGATCAGGTCGGCGGTCGGGTCCACAGTCTCGAGAATTTCAATTACCGTGGCCTGGCGCGGAAGACTCAGGTGCAGCCCGTCGCTCAACAAGCGATGATTGAAGTTCAGAAATGCTTTCTTGCCGCACAGAATGTTCTCCAATCCAATGGAGAGCAGCGTGTTTGAGATCACTTGTTTGGTGGCGAGCGAAGCTTCCGTGCCGTCGAATTGATTGCTCGCCTGTTCGGAGCGATACAGCAACTCGTAGCCATAGAGCTGGCGCTGGCGGTCGAGGATCGGCTGCCGGGCGACAAATACTTCCACAGTCTGTTCTATCGGCTTGATAGGGAGAAAAGTTGAGGGATTTGCCTCAGGCAGGTCCATCCGCAGGCTCCGAATTGGAGTTTGCGGCGGACGCCTGCTCCTGGCTTAGCCAGAACAGATCCAAGACATAGGCGCCGATCACCGCATCGCCAATCACGGTCGCCAGCCTTCCCGCGGGAAGAAGCTGATCCACGGCCCAAAACACGAACGTCGCGGCGAGCAGCAATCGCTTGAGCAACGTGCTACGCGCCGGCGCCAAATGGAACTGCAGAATTGCGTAGCCGATTCCCGCGATCGCCAGCGGAAGCGAACTTAAAGCCGCATGCAGTTTGTCCGGGATCGGCGGCAGGTTCGATAGCAGGAGGATTCCTGCGAGAACCAACGCAATCGTCATCAAAGCTCGCACCCAGGCCGTGTTCGCGACTCGTGCAGAGGGGTTAACTGTGGGCGTCATCCTATATCGATGCTACCGGATTTCCCAGGCGACGCGGTCCCGATTTTGGCCGAGAGGCAGCAGGTCCGCTAGAGCGCGGCAATCACTTTTGGCTTTTCATCCACTTCGCATTCGGCGCAAGGCATCGCCTTGGTCTCGCAATAGTACTTTTTGCCAATGTCGCGCGCCACTTCCTTCATCGCGGAGCGCAGCGCCGCTTCGCTCGGAAACCACTCGCCATACTCGGTGGGCCCGCTAAACGGAGCGATCTTGGCACGGTAAAGGCTCCCGTGGGCGTGTTTCTTCAGTTCCATGTTCAATGACGCGCGCCCTTAGGGCTTCAGCTTTTCGATCGCGGAACCTGGCAGCACCTTGCGGGCTGCGACCTCGGCGCGCAACACGCGCATCTTGGCGCGTTTTACGTTTCTCCGCGACTTTATCTTGTTGAAACGGGCGGCATTACTGCTAACTCTCGACATCGAAGGCTCCAATCTCGACCCAGAATGCTAAACCCGGGAAACCCAGGCAGATCCACGTCTGACTGAACAAGGCGGGCAAACAACCGCCTCAAGCTTATCAGGTATCGACAATCGGCGTTTGCGGCACACACCTCGGGGGACACCCAAACCGGCCATCGGTGGACACCCGAGAACAACTTATACTGGTTTCACCTGAGCGGAGGACATGGCAACGCAGGGATGCGACCGGAAGGTGCTAACCGCCGGAGGGGTGATGTTAGGCGAGCGTAGGTTTCTTGATGATGGCACCGCGATGTTCATATTCTTAGTGGGTATCGTATGGGGCGTGGTTTCTCTGTTTCGGGGATTAGCTGGAGGTTTCACGCTAAATTCAACGGGTGTGAGTTTGCTTAAAGACCTTGTGGCCCTCGGTTTTGGTTGCTTCCTAGTCTTGCCACTCGCAATCACGGCGTTTTGGTGGCCGAAGATATCAGCCGCCCTATTGGCTCTAAGCTTCGTTCTTGTCGAGATTGTGGGGTTTAGCGATGAGGGACTGCAGGGCGTCTACTTGGTAGGCAAAAGGCTAATATTAACTCTCGTTCTCTCCTGTGGTTATGCCTACATAGCATTTCTTCGATCAAAATCACTGCCGAGACGCGTCTTGCCGTCCTGATTCCGCCCCGTTCACCGCTCGCAGCGCAAATTTTTCATCGTCCCTGCAATTTTCCCGCAGTGAATCTCTCGAACCTGCTCCAGCACGCTACGTTCGCCGTATATTCACACGCGGCCGTAGTCCGTAAGCTGTGCCTGAACCCCAATCCCCAATCCCCAACCCCCAAACCCGGCGCACCAGGGCCGCAGTGGCGGGAGGCGGACAATAAGTACTCCTGCGCGGTGTGATTAGGTCCAGGACCTCAGGGCAGGACCGACTCGGTTGGCGTCTAATCTAAACAGGAGATCGACTGCGCTGGTGCTGCGGATACTTCGGATCGTCGGCTGGCTTGTGGTTCTACAAAGTGTCCTGCTGGGCACACTGGTGATTGCTGTGGTCGGAGGGACCGCGGTTGGCGTCCGAACCTACGTCGCGGTTTTCACTTGCGTTGTTGCGGGTTTGATCCCGATTGTCGCGGGCCTCACGGCAACGTGCAGCCCTCGAACTGCCGCCCGGATGAACTTGTGCGTGGCTCCGCTTACGCCTTTCCTCATGGTCCTATTCTCTTGGGAGTTCGGGGGCTTCTTACAATCGATCGCGGTCTTTTCCGGGGCCATCCTGATACCCGGCTGCCTTTGGCACGCCGCAGTGCGTCATAGCTGGCCATCGCCGCTTTCGAGTTCCTTCTTCTCCAGCCATCGCGCGGCCGCCATGATATCCGCCGTCGGAGTGTCCTGTCTCTCGCTAGCAGCAGCGTTCGTTTGGTCACTAAGTCTCCCCTGGTGGTTTCCGCTTGGCGACTGCATCGGGTTCCCCGTGATAGATGCGAACGGTCGTTCCAATGGAATCGATTTCACAGCGAGCATCTTATTCATCGGCCCCAAAACCTTTCGGGGCAACTCGCTCTGGTCGATTGCGCGCGTAGAGGAACGTTTCTCCGATTCATTACCCGGACCTACAGGCATCGTCTTCCTTCGTGGCAACTTCAAACCATCTGACGTGTCCGATCAGTACTTTGTCGAGGGGATGCAAAGCGTGGGCGCACTTACTCGCTTTCTCCCGGTCATTGAGCGCATGGATTGCGGGCACACTGGAACCCGAGAACGTGCTGCGGCTGTACTCCGAGCCTTGCGCGAGGGGGCACCCAAAACTGGCGTGCGCCTCATCGGTCGGGTCTACGCAGACAAAGCCAGACGCCGGCCAACTCCTGGAATCCAGGTCTCGATTGCTCGATTGAAGGATCAGCCAAGAGCACCGTTTCAACCACGGATGCTGAGGGCATCTATGACGAATCCGGTTTGCCGCCCTGGCCAATACGAGCTTCACCTGGTAACTAATCGGGAAATGCCGCGCGCCCGGCTCTTGGTTATCGTAATCGAACTCAGAGCCAGGGAGGTTGGCGGCGCTGACTTCTACGTTAAGTTGCTTTCCTAGCGTTGCCGTCCGCCCCGTTCACCGCTCGCAGCGCGAAATTTTCATCGTCCCTGCAAAAAAATGCGTCGATTGCTTCCCCCGCGGCCGTAGTCCGTAAGCTGTGCCTGAACCCCAATCCCCAACCCCCAATCCCCAACCCCCAATCCCCAATCCCCAACCCCCAATCCCAGTCCCCAGCCCCCAATCCCATCGCTCTGCTATGATGCCCCTTCGGATCGTTCCGGCCCCGATCGTCTATGTCGATGATGCCCATTGCCCCGCAAACCGCCCCGCCGACGCCGCCGAATCAGCTCCCCACTCTTCGTCCCACACGCGCGCGCCACGTCGTCCTGGCGCTCACCGTCGGGGTCTACATGATCACCTACATGGACCGCACCATCATGGCGTCGGCCCGGCCCCTGATCCAGAAAGAATTCGGCTTCTCGCTCATCACCATGGGCTGGATTCTCTCGAGCTTCCGCTGGGGTTTCACCCTTTTCCAACTCCCCGGCGCCTGGATCGGCGATAAAATCGGGCCGCGCCGGGCGCTGACCATAATCGTCACCTGGTGGAGCATCTTCACCTCCCTCATCACGCTGGCCTGGAACGCCGCCTCCATGATCTCCATCCAGTTCATTTTTGGCATGGGCGAATCCGGCGCCTTCCCAATCGCAACGCGTTCGCTCTCCCGCTGGATGCTCCCCGCCGAACGCGGCTTCGCGCAGGGCATCACACATGCCGGCTCGCGGCTGGGCGCAGCTCTCACTCCTCCGCTGGTGGTCTGGATGATCCTGCGCTACGGCTGGCGCATGCCTTTTTTCGTTTTCGCCGTCCTGGGCCTGGCGTGGTCCGCGCTCTGGTTCTTCTACTATCGCGATGCTCCCGAGCAGCATCACGGCGTCAATAGCGCCGAGCTCAACTTGATCCATTCGGCCACCGGCGGTCCGCGCCCGCAGACCGGTGTTCGCGTTCCCTGGCGTCGTATCCTTTCCAGCCCCACCGTATGGCAATTAGCGCTGATGTATTTCTGCTACCAATACGCGCTGGCGGTTTATCTGGATTGGTTCCCCACCTATTTAAATACTCATCGCGGATTCAACCTCAAACAGATGGGCTTTTACGCCATGCTGCCCCTGCTGGCTGGCGTTATCGGAGATCTGGCGGGGGGCTGGCTTTCCGATTTGTCCCTGCGCCGCACCGGCAACGTCACTCGCGCGCGCCGCGTCATTGGCATCGCCGGCTTCATGATTGCGGCGGTCGGAATTCTTCCGGCCACCCTGACTCACGATCCCAAGCTGTGCGTCGCGTTCAGTTGCCTGGCCTTTGGCGGACTGGAATTGACGGTCGGCGTTTCCTGGGCCATCCCGCTCGACATTGGAGGCGACTTCGCCGGCTGCACTGCGTCTGTCATGAATATGTGCGGCAATATCGGCGGAGCCATTTCGCCTGCACTGCTCGCCTACCTGGTTACAGGCTTTGGCTGGGACGTTCCATTCTTCGTTACCTCCGCACTGTGCGTAATCGGCGCGATCATTTACGCCAAAATCGACGCCAGTAAGCGCATCTTCTTGACGGAACCCAGGGCCGCGTGATCGCGTCTCTTTCGAGCGCTACAACCGTTCACGTTCTGGCTGTACTTTTTTTCGCCACCTTCATTCGCTCGGCGCTCGGATTCGGCGAAGCATTGATCGCAGTGCCTCTGCTCGCACTGTCGATGCCGGTTCAAGTGGCCGCGCCGCTGGCTGTGCTGGTGTCGATCACAGTGGCTGTTGTGGTTGTCATTCAGGATTGGCGTCAGGTCCACTTTCGCAGTGCGGGCTGGCTGGTTCTGTCTACCCTATTCGGCATACCCCTGGGCCTGCTGCTCTTGAAGACCGTCCCGGAATCCGTCGTCAAATCTATTCTTGGCGCCTTCATCATCGCCTTCGCGCTCTACTCGCTCACCGGCCGCAAGCCGGAGCTGCATAACGACCGGCTTGCGCCTCTGTTCGGCTTCACAGCCGGAATTCTGGGAGGTGCATACGGCATGAACGGCCCTCCGCTGGTGGTCTATGGCGTGTTGCGCCGTTGGCAACCGGCTCAATTCCGGGCTACGCTGCAAGGCTATTTTCTGATCGCGAGTATTGTTGGAATGGCTGGCTATGCAGCCACTGGACTATGGACTCGCACGGTCAGCAATTACTTTCTGCTTTCGCTGCCTCTGGCTTTGATCGCCGTCTTCCTTGGCCACGCCATCCATCGGCGGCTGAGCAGCGCTCGCTTCCTGATTTGCGTGAACGTAGGTCTGGCTGTGATCGGTGTACTATTGCTCAAGCAAGGTCTACAGCATGCTTAGCATCTGCCAATGGATCCATCAAACCTCGCTGAGCGTCGCTATTCGTGAATCCATCTGGGTCTATCCGATCTTGAATGTTCTGCACTGCGTCGGGATCTTGCTAGTGGCCGGCACCATTGTCGTCGTCGATTTGCGGCTGCTCGGATTCGGAATGCGGCGGACGGCGGTTTCGAGCGTGGTGAGCCAGGTCTTGCCTTGGACGCTCTCCGGTTTTGGCTTCATGCTTCTGACTGGCTCGCTGCTGGCTTGGTCGGAGCCGGTCAGGCTCTATCGCAGCGTATTCTTTCCTTGGAAACTTCTTTTCCTCGCCATCGCGGGCCTCAACGCGCTGCTCTTTCACCTCGGCGTCTATCGCGGCGTCGGCTCGTGGGACTCGGCTACGCTTACTCCTGCCCGCGCGCGTCTCGCGGGTGCGCTGTCCATTCTGTGCTGGATTTGCGTCATCGCCGCCGGACGAGCTGTAGGTTATGAGACCACATAGTTTCACCTACGATTTTCCATTCTGCGCGGCTTTCGAATGGATGGAGCGTAGCCCCATTGGTGAATTCATCAGAAGTTCACGAGTGGTTTTCCCCATTGTCGAAAGCATTCACCTGATCGGTCTCGCGCTGTTTGTGGGGACGCTATTGTTGCTCGACATGGGCCTGCTCGGCTTCGGCATGCGCCGCCAACCCGTTCACCAGCTGGCAGTGGCGCTGGGACCCTGGACGTGGAGCGGTTTTGCGCTGCTGATGCTCACCGGGCCAATCATGTTTACCGGGCAAGCCGCCAAGTGGCACGACAATCCAGTGTTCTGGATTAAGATGCTGCTTTTAATCATCGCGATCGTCTTTCAATTGTCGGTTCGCCGCAAAATCGCTTGCGAGAATCCACTCTTGCGCCCCGCTCCAGCGAAATGGATCGGCGCAATATCTCTGTTACTGTGGATTAGCACCGGGCTTTTGTCAAAGATGATGGAGTTTGTATGAAACCTGCCTTTGTTGCATTGCTGGTGGTATGTTCCCTTTGCTTAGCGTCACAGGTATCAGACATCGAGGCGCGATTGCATCAGCTTCGGAAGCTTCCCGACGCTGAGCGGATCAGAGCGACCCGGGAACTCGCGCTCGAAATTCGGCGATTGTCTCCCAAGGACAGGAAGGAACAACTCGCCGAGCAGCTTGCCAACCTGGTCACAGAGGGCGACCCCGGTCAAGATACTCTGCAGGAAGTGGCTACCACCTTGGCGCAGGCCTTGCGTGACCAACCGGTTCTCCCGAACAACGGCCAGCCTGCTTCGGCATACATCACACTCGCGCAGCTCGTTCGCTATGAAGGCGTGCAGGTTTCCTTGAAAGATCCACAGTTAGCCGCTGCCACCAAGAAATTGGAAGCTGACGACGAGAGCCGTCAGCATGTGGACTTCACCCTGGCGGACTTGAGCGGAGCGAAATGGACTTTACGATCCCTGGCTGGAAAAGTGGTGCTGGTGAATTTCTGGGCCACCTGGTGCCCGCCTTGCCGCAAAGAGCTGCCCGATCTGGAGGCGCTCGCTGAGCGCTTCGGCTCGCGTGGCTTGGTGGTTCTCGCCATTTCCGATGAAGAGGCGGAAAAAGTGAAGCCGTTTGTCGCCGATCACAAGCTCAGCTATCCGGTGCTTCTCGATTCGGGACGCAAGGTGAACGACCTTTTTCAAGTGGTGGGTATTCCGAAGAGCTTTGTTTATGACCGCGGCGGAAAGCTGGCCGCCGAAGCGATCGACATGCGGACCCAGAGACAGTTTCTGGAAATGCTCCAACGCGCGGGCTTGGAATAGAGCCGTTTATCGATCAAGCCCAAACTTTGGATGGTGGGCGTCGCCCTCGATTTTGATTTTTAGAAACGTCCCGGCGCCGTTCTTGGCGAAAAACGGGTCAGCCGGTTTGAGCAGCCATCGTTTCCAGCCTGTCATGGTCTGTGAGATCTTGGCGTCCAGCTTCAGTGCGCCGTGGAAGTCGAGCGTATCTTGCGCCAGATTATAGTTTCCAGAAATCGAAACAGCGGCGCCAGGCACTTCAAAGGCGAGAGATGGAAAAGTCATCACCTGGTTTTCCAAATGAAACGACCCCTGCATTTTAGAAATCACTTCGTCGATCTCTTCATTCTTCGGTTGCCCTTGCCCGCGCCGGCTCAATTGATCGATCTGGCGCTGGATGCTGGACTTCAGGAACTTGGCATCGTTCAATTCGAAGGTGCCGTCCAGCCGAAGCTTTTCCTTCACTGTGTCCATGAGAGGCGGAATATCGATGCTCGACTTCATGTTGACGATGCCTTCCATGAACGGCGGCCCTTTCATGGATAGCAACAGTAGATCGTGCAGATTGCCGTGTGGCATTGTAACTTCGAGGGTGATGCTGCGCTTCGAATATTGTTCGTTCTTGATCACCGCGCCGGCCGTGGTGAAGTTGGTATGGCCCAGCGTGGCCCGCACCGGCTGCAGCACGGTGTTCCCGTTGCTCCCATCCACCAGAGCTTCAAAGGTAGTGGAGAGGGGCAGGGGATTGGCTGCCGTTTTCAACTGGAAATTCGGGACATACGTTGTACCACGCACGCTGACGGAATCCAGGGCGCCGTCAAATGTACCCTTCGAAGAGAGCGTTCCCGCGATCCCGGTGAAGATTCCGAGGTCGGCGTTCTGGAAGGAGTAAGCTCCCTGCAAGGGCGTGTCGCCGGGCGTGGACGCGTTCCACGGTCCGAAGTTGCCGCTACTTTGTATGGTGCCGGGAGGCTTGGGAATGGTGAGATCCGCATCGTAGCGCGAAGCCAAATCGGAACCGATGGATTGCAGGTGCAGCCGCGCGATGTGGAATCGCAGCGGTGGTTTGGCGGCGTCCTTCGGCAGCAGCGTCAGGACGGCATCTTTGATCTGCACATTCTGAAACGCAACCGCGGCATGGGACTCACCGTCGCCGGCCAGGCTGGGGCGCTCTTCTTTGGGTGGAACATTGATTTCCATGCCGTCGATGGAGACAAAGTTCACCGACTTTTTGGGCGCGACCAATACTGCCAAATCGACAGTGAAGAACAGCTTCTTGATTGCGAACATTGGCGGGCGGGTCCGATCGCCTCCAAATCGCATCGAAATGTCGCGTCCCTCCACTGCGACGATCGCCCCGCGGCCGTGCCGAAGCAGGATCTGGACCGTGGACATCCTGGGGCGGTTGATGTGCAGACTTCCGATTTCGACCTCGCTCTGGAACCGATCCTGCATGTACTTGATGGCCTGCTCGCGCAACGCGGGTTCAAATCGCTTGGCGATCACCGACGCGGCGAAAAAGGCGCCCGTAACGACGAGCACAAGGAACGCGGCGGATCCAGCCAGTATGTACTTGGCGCGCTTGCTCACTGGTTAGTTGATGGTTACCTGGGCCAGATTGTTTCGTTTAGGGCACAAACTGCGTGTGGAGTATGAAATCAAGGTTAGGAAAGCGCTGGGTCAGGTACTCATTGGCCTCGCCCTCTACGCGCGTGGGGTCGATGTATTTGCCTTCCGGACGCATCTCGCCATAGCCCGAATAGAACTTGTCCACCACATCCATTCCTTGGATCACTTTTGCGAACGGAACGAAGAATTGATCATCGAGAGCTTGATTGTCGACCAGATTGATGAAGATCTCGGTAGCGCGCGTGCCGGGGTCCGTCTTGGCGAAAGCCAGCGTGCCGCGCACATTCTTCTGCTGCGGCGGATCGTCCGCGATGAACATGGTTCGCCATTTCTCGTGGACGTTAAAGTCGCGATGAACGCCGAACTGGGTGATGAAGCCGGGTACTACGCGGAAGAATCGGCCCTGATCGAAGTACTTCATGCGGACCAACTCATGGAAGCGATCCACGCCATGCGGCGCCCAGGCTCGAATCGCCTCCACAACAAAATCGCCTTGCGATGTTTGAAACTTCACGCGGAAGACGTCCGGCACCACTACCTTGGGCTCTTCTTTCTTGTGGCAAGCGGTGAGCAGCACCCCTGCGATGAAAATGACTCCGATGCGCATCCCCAATTAGGGTACACTGGCGGCAGTCATGCAAGGAAAAGTAGTGGTGGTCACGGGTGGCACTTCGGGCATCGGCCAAGTTGCGGCGGAGCGGCTGGCGAGGATGGGTGCGCGAATCGTCCTGGTGGCTCGCAGCAAGAGCCGGGGTGAGGCTGCACTCTCGCGGTTGCGGGAAGCGGCTCCGGGACCGGAGCATCGCGTGCACTATGGCGATGTTTCGCGGCTGGCCGATCTCAATCGTCTGGTTAGGGAGATCCGTTCGGCGGAACCGCGCATCGACGTGCTCATCAACAATGCGGGCGCGATGTTTGGGAGCCGTCAAGTGACTGAGGACGGTCTGGAGCTTACTTTTGCGACGAACCATTTGTCCTATTTCGTTCTCACGCAGGGACTGAGAGAGCAGCTTGCGGCTGCCGGCTCGGCGCGCATTGTCAACACTTCCTCGCACGCGCACTATCGCGGCAAAATCAATTTCGGCGATCTGCAATCCGAGCACGGGTACAGTGGATTTCCGGTCTACAGCTTCTCGAAGTTGTGCAACGTCTTGTTCACCCGGGCCCTGTCGCAACGCCTGGCCGGCACCGGAATCACGACGAATAGTCTGCATCCCGGAGTTGTCAATACGCGCTTCGCCGATGGTAGCGGCGGCTTCTTAGAGCGAATATTACGCATTGTGAAAGTGTTTGCGATCTCGCCGGAGAAGGGCGCTGAGACCATCGTTTACCTGGCATCGTCGGACGAAGTAGCCAAGACGACCGGCCTTTATTTTTACAAGTGCAAAGCCGTGGAGCCATCCAAAATCGCGCAGGACGATGCGGCTGCAGAGCGGCTATGGAACGAGACAGAGAAGCTGGCTCATTTTTCGACCAGCCCCTGAATGGCCTGGAGTTCGGCGCCCGCTTCCGATAGCTTGCCCTGCGATACCAGTTCCCGGTAACGCTGGAGATGGTTCCGAATCTGGATGATGCGAGCGTCGGGTTGCGTGGTGGACGCAGGCGTGGTGGCGGTTGCGGCCGTTGCGGGCGCAGACTCCGCGGGAGTGACTGGCAATTTTTCGCCCGCCAGTTGCGCCAACGCCTGGGCATACGTGTCGGCGTAAACCAGGTTGTTGCCCATGGCGAGAGCCACCTTCTTCAGCTGCGGCATTTTGGCCTGAGAGGCCTGGATGTAGATGGGCTCAACATATAAAAATGTCTTCTCGACGGGCAGAACCAACATCTGGCCCCGCAGAACTTGTGACCCCTGCTGGTTCCACAACGTCAGGTCCTTGGAGATATTTTGATCCTGATTGATGCGCGCTTCCACTTGCATGGGGCCGAGGATGATCTCCTGCTTGGACAGAAGCAAAACCACTTTCTCTCCTAAATGTTCTCCGTCGCAGCGCGCCATCATCAGGCCGATCAGGTTGTCGCGATTGCGCGGTGTGAAGGGCGTCATCAACAAAAATTCGGGCTGCGTCTCTCCGGGGAGCGTCGCGACGACATAAGTGGGCGCCAACGGCCCCGGCGTGCCGCCTTGTTCGTTGGTGAATTTTGCCGTGTCCCAGGCATCGGACTTGTTGTAAAAGGTGTCCGGATCGCGCATGTGGAACAGCCGGTAGATGTCGGACTGCACGTGGAAAATCAACTCCGGATAGCGAACGTGACGGTGCAAATCGGCGGGCATGGCCGACGCCGGCTCGAACAAATCGGGAAACAGGTTGCGATAAGCCTGGAGCAGCGGGTCGTCGGGTTCGAAGACATAGAAATGCACGGTGCCGTCGTAGGCATCGACGGTGGCCTTCACCGAATTCCGGATGTAGTTGAACTCGCCGACGCCTTCCATGCCAACTTTGGCGGAATAGGGATGGACGTCCGAGGTCATGTAGCCGTCGATGATCCAGACCAGGCGGCCCGCGTCGGTAAGAACCAGGTAAGGGTCGGGGTCCCAGTTCAAGAAGTCAGCCATGGCGCTCAGGCGCGCGGTAACATTGCGGCGAATCATCATGCGGCTATCCTGAGTGAGGTAGCCGGTGAGCAGAATGTTGATGTCCTGACGTGAGACTGCGGCGGCGGTCCGCATCAGAAGCGAGGAAATCGGGAAACCACCTTTGCCTTGGTAATGTGTTTCGACGTTGCGGTCGCCGGATGGATAATCGAACTCGGCCTGAGCGGTGTCGACGAAGACCGGGTCTTGCACGTTCTCGCCGTAATACAACTCGGGCCGCGTGAGCTTCAGGCCGGGCGAACTCACGACGGGCGGCGCATCCTTGATGATCAGTTCGGGCAGCCCGTTGGGCGAGACGCGATTGGCCTCCGCCATCACGATGCCATAGCCGTGCGTGTAGATGAAGTGGGGGTTGATCCAGCGCGTTCCGGCTTCGCCGAGCTGAGTGAGGTCCAGCTCGCGAGGCGATAGCATCATCTGGCGCAATTGGCCGTCGATGGTGTAGCGATCGACATCGGTATCGGAATAAATGTACGGGCGGTACGGCTGGAGCTGCGTAATCGCATCATGGAAAGCATGCCAATCCCACAGGCGCACGTTGTCGAGCAATGGCTGATGCTTTTTGAAATCGACCGACTCATCGGGCTTGGCGGCGAAATCCACTTCGCGCGTGCGCTGGTCTATTCCGAACGCGGAACGGGTTGCCTCAATATGTTTTTGAATGT
>Ga0302324_100013649_pt1 | contig 16441 bp, 15 predicted proteins | sample Palsa_T0_1_FD_201949 | JGI IMG/M metagenome (GOLD analysis project Ga0302324, IMG submission 201949) | Peat permafrost microbial communities from Stordalen Mire near Abisko, Sweden - Palsa_T0_1 | ecosystem: Environmental > Terrestrial > Soil > Palsa > Peat permafrost | place: Sweden: Abisko...
AGGCCTTGATCGGCCCGAACGCCTCGTGGCTATAGAACGGATAGGCGTTCGCCATGGTGAAGTCGAACGACAGCGGCTGGCATGGGATCTGGATGTAGACGCCGTTGCCGCGCTTGTGCGCCGCCGCGCAGGCATCGAACATGCCGATCGCGCGGCCCGGCTCCTGCTCGTTGTACATCGCCATCGCGGTCGACATGAAGAACGGTCTGCCGTGGCGCGCCGCCAGGCCCTCGAGCTCCTCGACCGTGCGGGTGCCCGAGGCAAGCTGCACGACGCCCTTGCCGCGCGGGCCCATCGCGCCGACCAGCGCGTCGAACTCGCTGAAATCGGTGATCGTCGACGGCATCGGCACGCCGCCATGGCCGGAGTGGTTGAGCGAGTAGGAGGCGCCGAGCCCGATCGCGCCGGCCGCCATCGCCTCGGCCACGATCGCTTTCATGCGGCCGAGCTCGTCTGCCGTCGGGGTGCGCCGGGTCGAGGCGGCCTCGCCCATCACGGCGGTGCGGGTCGTCGAGTGGCCGACCAGCACCGCGACGTTGGCATAGACGCCGCGCCGCCGGATCGCGGCGAGATAGTCGGCGAAGCTCTCGAACTCCCAGTTGATGCCCGCGCGCAGCGCATCCAGGTCCATGCCCTCGACGACCGACAGGTTGCGCATGATGAGATCGCGCACCGCCGGCGGGCTGGGCGCGATCGCGAAGCCGCAATTGCCCATCACGGCGGTGGTCACGCCGAGCGACGGCGAGGGCGACAGGGTCGGGTCCCAGGTCGCCTGGGCGTCATAGTGGGTATGGAGGTCGACGATCCCGGGCGCCAAGGCGACCCCGCCGCCATCGACCACCCGGTCGGCGTCCTTGCCGATCTCGCCGATCGCGGCGATCCGCCCGTCCTTGACCGCGACATCGGCCTGGCGCGGCGGGTTGCCCAGCCCGTCCACCACGGTCGCCCCGCGGATCACCAGGTCGTGCATGGCTGTCTCCTCCACTCGGTCGGTCTGATTGCGCCCATGCTAGTCGGGGATGCCGGTGGGACCCAAGCCCCCCGGCATGCCCCCCGACGGTTTGCCGCTTAACAGGCCGCGCGCGCTGCTGTAGCGATGGGGCAATGACGCGATGGCGCGATGGCGCAATGACCGGCGCTCGTGCGCGGGTCCGACCGGGCGGAGCGGTGCGTGGTGATCACTTGGCTGTGGATTCCGATCACCATCGCGGCGGCCATGGCGCAGACCGTTCGCAACGCCACCCAGCGCCACCTCACCGGCGATCTCGGCACGCTCGGCGCGACCCTGGTGCGCTTCCTTTACGGCCTGCCGTTCGCGATCGTCTGGCTGACGCTGTTCGTCGGCGTATCGGGCAGCGCGCTGCCGCGTGTGACCGGCGGCTTCGTGTTCTGGACCTTCGTCGGCGCCGGGACGCAGATCGTCGCCACGGCGTTGCTGCTGCGCGTGCTGGCGATGCGCAATTTCGCGATCGGCGTGGCCTATTCCAAGACCGAGGTCGTGCAGGTCGCGCTCTTCGGCTTCCTGATCCTGGGCGAGGCGGTGAGCCTGCCGGTCGGTCTCTCGATCGCGTTTGCCGCGCTCGGCGTCATGCTGGTGGCCGTGCCGGCCAACACCGGCATCCTGCGCGGCCTGGGCTCCGCCACAGCGCTGCTCGGCGTGGCCTCGGGCGGCTTCTTCGCGGTCTCGGCGGTCGGCTATCGCGCCGCGACCTTGGCGCTTGCGCCGGGGCGGCCGGCGCTCGCCGCCGCCGGCACCCTGGTGTTCGCGCAATTCGTGCAGAGCGTGATCCTGGGCGGCTATCTGATGCTGCGCGCGCCCCAGGTCGTGGCGGCGGTGTGCCGCGCTTGGCGCATTTCGCTGGTCGCCGGCTTCATGGGCGCGCTCGCCTCGGGCTGCTGGTTCACCGCGATGGCGCTCGAGCCGGTCGCCCATGTGCGCACGCTGGGCCTGGTCGAGCTGCTGTTCAGCTATGTGGTGTCGCGGCGCGTCTTCCGCGAAAGCCTGTCGGCGCGCGAGCTGTGCGGCATGGGCCTGCTCGCGGTCGGTGTGCTCGGCGTCACCCTGGCGTTTTAGCGCGGGCTCGCCCGCAGGGTCGGGCAACAAACGGGTGGCGCATGACCGGCCGCCACGAGATCCTGGCGGCATGACGGCGCGATCCTCGAGCCCGGCCGCGCGGCTGGCGGCGGCCGACTGGCAGCAGATCACGGCCGCGCTCGACGCGCGCGGCTTCGCGACCGTGCCGGACCTGCTGGCGCCGGCCGAGTGCGCCGCCCTGGCGGCGCTCTATGACCGCGACGATGCGTTCCGCAGCCGCGTCGTGATGCAGCGCCACGCGTTCGGCCGCGGCGAATATAAATATCTGCGCTACCCGCTGCCCGAGCCGGTCGCCGGCCTGCGCGCCGCTTCCTATCCGCATCTGGCGCCGATCGCCAATCGCTGGCGCGCCGCGCTCGGCCAGGACGGCGCCTTCCCGGCCAGCCTCGATGCCTATCTGGCCGAATGCCATGACGCGGGACAGACGCGGCCGACCCCGCTGCTGCTGCGCTACGAAGCCGATGACTACAATTGTCTGCACCAGGATCTCTACGGCGCCCTGAGCTTTCCGCTCCAGCTCACGGTGCTGCTGAGCGATCCGGCCGCCGACTTCACCGGCGGCGAGTTTCTGCTGGTCGAGCAGCGGCCGCGCGCGCAATCGCGGGCCGAGGTGGTGCCGCTGGCGCGCGGCGAGGCGGTGATCTTCGCGGTGCAGCACCGGCCGGTGCGCGGCACGCGCGGCGTCTATCGGGTGGCGCTGCGCCACGGCGTCAGCCGCGTCCGTTCGGGCCGTCGTGTGACCCTCGGCGTGATATTCCACGACGCCGCGTGAGGCCGAGCGATGCTTCAACGCTGTGGACGAATCGGAACGATCCCTTCAGCGTGCGGCGAGTCAACGGAAATAATGTCGATTCCCTGCAAAAACGGGCATAAATCATCGGAAGATCATCTTGCTTTTTACGTGAGAAGAGTGAATCACTAGCGCTCGAAACGACACATTTCTCGAACAGCGGGTGCGTCAGCCATGGCAGCCAAGAAGCCGACCAAATCGGCAACCCCGACCACCGTCACACTCAAACATCTCGCCGCGTCGTTGGCCGACAGCCACGAGATCCCGAAGAAGCAGGCCGAGACCGTGCTCAACGATCTGGTCGGCCTGATCGTGAAGCATCTCAAAAAGGGCGAGCGCATCCGCATCGTCGGGCTCGGCATCCTGCAGGTGCGCAAGCGCGCAGCGCGCATGGGCCGCAACCCGGCGACCGGCGAAGCCATCAAGATCAAGGCGAGCAAGAAGGTCGCCTTCCGCGCCGCCAAGGATCTCAAGGAAGCCGTCTAGCACGAGCGACGCGACGCGCCTCGAGGCCTGACCCGGCCTCGAGCGCTCATCCGACCGGGCCCGGCGGCGATCAGCGCGCGCCGGCCGCTCCTGCCAGTTCCCTGCATCGTCCGAGCCGCCTGCCGATCCGCATCGCGCCGGGAGGCTGGAGCGTGCGGCACCCGGCTGCGCTGCCGAACGAACTCGGCTAACATGCGCCGGCCGGAAGCGCGCGCACGGGGTGAGCATGGATCCGCTGCTGCTGTCCCGCCTGCAGTTCGCCTGGGTGATCGCGTGGCACATCCTGCTGCCCGCCTTCACGGTCGGGCTGGCGGCCTATATCGCGGTGCTCGAGAGCCTGCACCTGGCGACCGGCCGGACCGTCTATCTGCGGCTGTCGAATTTCTGGATCAAGATTTTCGCCGTGTCGTTCGGCATGGGCGTGGTGACCGGCGTCGTGATGCCGTTCCAGCTCGGCACCAACTGGAGCCGCTACGCCGACGCCACCGCCAACGTGCTCGGGCCGCTGTTCGCCTATGAAGGCCTGACAGCGTTCTTTCTCGAAGCGGCGTTCCTCGGCGTGCTGCTGTTCGGCCGCAAGCTGGTGCCCCCCTGGGCGCATTGCGTGGCCGCCGTGATGGTCTCGGCCGGCACCCTGTTCTCGTCTTTCTGGATCCTCGCTGCCAACAGCTGGATGCAGACTCCGGCCGGCTACGGGGTGAGCGACGGCCGGTTCTTTCCGACCTCCTGGCTGGCGATCATCTTCAACCCGTCCTTCCCCTATCGCTGGGCCCATACCGTGGTCGGGTTCTTCGTCACCACCGGCTTTGTCGTGCTCGGCGTCGGCGCCTACACGATCCGGCGCGGCAAGTTCTGGGAGGAGGGCCGGGTCATGGTGTCGATGACCCTGCGGCTGCTGACCGTGCTGGTGCCGCTGCAGATCCTGCTCGGCGACCTGCATGGCCTCAACACGCGCGAGCATCAGCCGGCCAAGCTCGCCGCCATCGAGGCGCACTGGGAGACCGCGGCGCGGATTCCCCTGATCCTGTTCGCGCTGCCCGACCAGGCGGCCCAGCGCAACCGGGCCGTCATCGAGATCCCCGCGCTCGGCAGCCTGATCCTGACCCACGACATCGACGGCGTGGTGCGCGGCCTGAAGGATTTTCCGCCCGACCAGCTGCCGCCCGTCGCAATCCCGTTCTTCGCCTTCCGCATCATGGTCGGGATCGGGTTCGCGATGCTCGGCCTGGTGCTGGTCAGCTGGTGGCTGCGGCTGCGCCGCCGCCTCTACGATACCGGCTGGTTCCTGCGCGCCTGCCAGCTCGCGCTGCCGCTCGGCTTCGTCGCGGTGATCGCCGGCTGGACCACGACCGAGGTCGGCCGGCAGCCCTGGACGGTCTACGGCCTGCTGCGCACCGCCGACTCGACCAGCGCGGCGCTGACCGGCGGCGACGTGCTGGTGTCGCTGCTGCTCTACATGGCGGTCTATCTGTTCGTCTATCCGGTCGGCGTCGGCTTCATGGTGCGGCTGATCCGCCGCGGCCCGCAGGAGGCGGTCGAGGCGGCGCCGATCGAGAGCGGCCTGCCGAGCCTGCCGGTGCGCGCGCTGCCGACCGGCCGGCGGGGTCCATAATGGATCAGCCGCCGCTCGATCTGGTGCCGATCTGGACCCTGGTGCTCGGGCTCAGCGTGTTCTTCTACGTGCTGCTCGACGGCTTCGACCTTGGCGTCGGCATGCTCTACGGGCTGATGGGCGACGCGCGCGCGCGCGCTTTGATGATGAACTCGATCGCGCCGATCTGGGACGGCAACGAGACCTGGCTGGTGCTCGGCAGCATCGGCCTGCTCGCCGCGTTCCCGCTCGCCTTCGCGATCATCATCCCGGCGGTCTATTTCCCGATCCTCGTGATGCTGCTGGCGCTGATCTTCCGCGGCCTGTCGTTCGAGTTCCGCTTCAAGGACGCCGAGCATCGCACCCTCTGGGACCACGCCTTCTGCTACGGCTCGACCCTGGCGACATTTTCCCAGGGCGTCGTGCTGGGCGCCTTCATCCAGGGCTTCCAGACCGACGGACGGCAATTCACCGGCAGTGCGCTCGACTGCCTGACGCCGTTCTCGCTGGTGACCGGGCTTGCGCTGCTGTTCGGCTACGGCCTGCTCGGCGCCGGCTGGCTGATCATCAAGACCGAGGGCGCGCTGCAGGAATGGGCACGACGCCAGGGTCGGCGCTGCCTGGTCGGCGTCATGATCGCGGTCGGCGTGGTCAGCCTGTGGACGCCGCTGGTCGACCCCGACATCTTCGAGCGCTGGTTCTCGTGGCCCAATGTCGCGCTGCTGGCGCCGGTTCCGTTGGTCACGCTGGCGCTGGCGCTGTTCGTGTGGCGCGCGCTCCACGGCAACGCCGAGGCCGCGCCGTTCGCCGGCGCGCTAGGCCTGTTCGTGATGGCCTATCTCGGCATCACGATCAGCCTGTGGCCGATGATCGTGCCGCACCGCTTCACCCTGTGGCAGGCGGCGGCGTCGCCGAGCAGCCAGACCTTCCTGCTGCTCGGCACCTTGTTCCTGCTGCCCGTGATCCTGCTCTATACCGGCTGGTCCTACTGGGTGTTCCGCGGCAAGGTGCGCGCCGACATCGGCTACCACTGAGGCGGCCGTCGAGCCCGCGCCGCCGCGTCGGCGGCGCGGGCTGCTTGGGCGACTGAGTGCTTAGGTCAGCCTACGACTTCTTGCTGACATTGGTGCGCGCGGCGGTCCGTCCGCGCGAGCGCTGGGCCTGCGAGAACACCATGTCGGCATTCTTCTTCTGATCCGGCGTCATCGTGTCGTAGAGGACCTCGAAGGTCGGGATCAGCTTCTGAAGCCCCTCGAAATGCGCCTGGGTGACGTCACGGTAGGAGCGCAGATCGTCGACCGCGCTCATGCTGTTCAGATTGTCCCGGCGCTGCTGCAGCACCGAGTCGATCTTCTGGGCGTTGTCGCGCATCACTTGGGCGACCTCGGCCCATTTCGGCTCCTGGTCCGCCGTGATCTTGAGCTGGCGATGCAGATCGGCGATGTGCGCCTCGACCCGCTCGGCCGGGGTCATCTGCTTGGCGGCCGCCTTGGCCGGCGTCTTGTGCGCGGGCGCGGCGGTTGGCGCGGTCGTCGTCGGGGCCGGACTCGGGGTCTGGGCGTAGGCCGGCGCCGCCACGATCAGGACGCCGAACAGTGCGGTTGCCGCCAGCATGCGACCGGGACGTTCAGTGGTCTTGAACATGATGAATTCCTTTTCTTTATGGTTGGCTTGATTGTCGCCCGGAATTGTTACGGCAGAGCGGCGATGATTCCTCCCCGTCTGCGCTGCCGCGAGCGAGAGCCGGGCGCAGGCTGGCAGGGGTTCGCCGCGGATGCTGCGGTCCCACGGCTGGAAAAACGGGCCAGGCCAGGTTCGGTTGCGAACCGGTCGGGTGCGGCGGCAAGCCCGCGCCGAGGCCAATTTAAGACTTGCCACGGCTCCCGGGGTTGTCAAACGTCACCGGGACCGGCGACCAGGGCCGGCCGCGGGAGGACGGCATGGGCTTGAGACGGGTATTTCGCGTCGCCATCGGGTTGGCGCTGGCCGGCGCCGGGATGTCCGCGCCGGCTTGTGCCGCGCGGGCGGCCGACCCGTACGACGTCGACGTCATCCTGCCGCTGACCGGCGGCGCGTCGTTTCTCGGCAAGGCCGAGCAGGTCGCGCTCCAGCTCGCCGAGAAATTGGTCAACGATAATGGCGGCATCCAGGGCCGGCCGTTGCACCTGGTGATCCAGGACGACCAGTCGAGCCCGCAGGTCGCGGTCCAGTTGGCGAGCCAGGTGATCGCTCGGCACCCGGCGGTGCTGATCGGCTCGAGCCTGGTCGCCATGTGCAACGCGATGGCGCCGCTGATGACCAACGGCCCGGTGATGTACTGCATGTCGCCCGGCATCCACCCCGCCAAGGACAGCTACGTCTTCACCTCGAGCGTCAGCACGCACGATCTGGGGCGCGCGTTGATCCGCTATTTCCGCTTGCGCGGTTGGACCCGGCTCGCGGTGATGACCAGCAGCGACGCGACCGGCCAGGACGCCGAGCGCGGCATCGACGCCGCCATGGCGCTGCCCGAGAACCAGGACGCCAAGATCGTCGCGCGCACACATTTCACCCCCGGCGACGTCAGCGTCTCGGCGCAGATCGAGACCGTCAAGGCGGCGCAGCCCCAGGCCTTCGTCGCCTGGAGCACCGGCGCGCCGGTCGCCACCATCTTCAAGGGCATCGTTCAGGCCGGGCTCGAGATTCCGGTCGCGACCACCGACGGCAACATGACTCGCGCGCAGATGGCGCAATACGCGGCCTTCCTGCCGCCGCAGCTCTATTTCCCGGCCGGCGAGTGGGTCGCGCACGGCTCGAGCGCGGAGCTCGGCGCGGCGGTCAAGGCGGCGCAGGACCAGTTCTACGACGCCTATAAATCGACCGGCAGCCCGCCCGACGCGGCAGCGACCCACGGCTGGGGGCCCGGCATGATGGTGTTCGGCGCGCTGCGCAAGCTCGGGCCCACGGTGACCGCCGCCCAGCTGCGCGACTATCTTGCCCAGCTCACCGCCGAGCCCGGCATCAACGGCCTGTACGATTTCGTCGCCGAGCCGCAGCGCGGCCTGAGCGTGGCCAATGCGGTGGTGGCGCGCTGGAATCCCGCGACCAAGGACTGGGAAGCCGTGAGTCGGCCGGCGGGCGCGCCGCTCACCCCGTAGCGCTGTCCGGCACGACATCGTGGAGCAGGCGGCGCAGATCGTCATCGGCGGCTTGGTCCAGGGCAGCGTGTTCGCCGTGGTCGCGCTGGGCATCGCGCTGGTCTACCGCGTCACCGGCATCATCAACTTGGCCCAGGGCGGCTTCTGTATTCTCGGCGCGCTGTTCTATTACAGCCTGGTCGAGCCGCTCGGCTGGCCAGTGCCGCTGGCGATCGTCGGATCGGTCGTCGCAACCACCGTGCTCGGCGTCGCGCTCGGCGCCGGCAGCTTCGTGCCGGCGCTGGCGCACCTGCCGAACAGCAGCATGCTGATGCTGACCGCCGGCCTGATGACCTTCATCGAGGGGCTCGTGCTGGTGTTGTGGGGCAGCGAGCCCTATGCGGTGCCGCCATTCTCCGGCGAGGCGCCGCTCGTCGTCTTCGGCATCCGCGTGCCATCCCAGGGGCCGTGGATCGCCGGCGGCTCGGCGCTGATCATATTCGGGGTGTGGTATCTGCTGGCGCGCACCGCGTCCGGCAAGGCGCTGCTCGCCTGCGCCGAGAACCCGACCGCGGCGCGCCTGATGGGCATCGACGTGCCCCGTCTCACCCTGCTGAGCTTCGGCCTGACCGCGCTGATCGGCGCGCTCGGCGGGCTGGTCTCGGCGCCGATCCTGTCGCTGCAGTTCGATGCCGGTCGCTTCTTCACCAACGCCGGCTTCATCGCCGTGGCGATCGGCGGCATGAGCTCGCTGGCCGGCGCGGTCGCCGGCGGCTTGTTCCTCGGCGTCGCCGAACAGCTGGCCGCCGGCTACGTCTCGGCGCTGTTCAGCAACGCGCTGGCGCTCGGCCTATTGCTCATGACCCTGTTGTGGCGGCCGCAGGGATTGTTCGTCGTCGGCGGCGTGCGCCGCCACGATGTCCGCACTGAATTGCGCGCCTATCGCGGCATCGTCCGGCTGCGCGGCCGTGGTGCGCTGGTCGGCGGTCTGGCCGCGCTGGCGCTCGCCGTCGCGCTGCCGGCGCTGGTCGGCGCGGGCGGGGTGCTGAGCTCGCTCGTGATCGCCTTGATCCTGTTCATCGCAGTGCTCGGGCTCGACGTCGTGATGGGGTTCGCCGGCCAAGTCAGCCTCGGCCAGGCCGGCTTCATGGCGGTCGGCGGCTACACGGCTGCGATCCTCGCGGCCACCTACGGGCTGCCGCCGCTGGTCGGCGTCGCGGCCGGTATTGTGCTGTCGCTCGCCTGCGCGATCGTGCTGGCGCTGGTCACGATGCGGTTGCGCGGCGCCTATCTGGCGCTCGCCACCCTGAGTTTCGGGCTGCTGATCGATTCGCTGACGCTCGGGCTGACCGAGACCACCGGCGGACCGAGCGGCCTGGTCGGCATCCCGTCCTTCGCGGTCGCGTCGTTCGCCTTCGACACGCCGCTGCGCATGTATTATCTCGTGCTCGCGCTGATCGTGCTGCTGGTCCTGGCGCTCGCCGGCGGCATGCGCTCGAGCTTCGGCCGGGCGCTGCAGGCGATCCGCACCGACCAGATGGCCGCCGCGGCGCTCGGCATCAACGTGCCGCTTCACAAGACCGCCGCGTTCGCGATCGCCGCCGTGCTCGGCTCGCTGTCGGGCAGCCTCTATGCCTTCGATTTCCACTTTCTCTCGCCCGAGATGGTCGCCACGCCGCGCTCGTTCGAGATGATCGCGATGCTGGTGCTGGGCGGCGAGGGCACCCTGGTCGGCGGCATCATCGGCGCGATCCTGATCACCCTGCTGCCGACCCTGTTCCAGCCGCTCGCGGCGTACAAGACCCTGGCCGAGGGCGCGATCCTGGTGTTGGCGTTCCAATATCTGCCGGACGGCCTGTTCGGCCGGCTGGTCCGGCTGCTATCGAGCCTCCATCGGTCCGTCTTGCCGGGGCGCCGACTGCTCGGGCGGCCCGCCCGATGAGCCCGCCGGCGCTGGCGCTCGCGGGCTTGGCCAAGACGTTCGGCGGCCTCAAGGCGGTCGACGGGGTGTCGTTCGAGGTGCCCGACGGCGGGCTCACCGCGCTGATCGGCCCGAACGGCGCCGGCAAGACCACCTTGTTCAATCTGATCACCAACCTGATCCCGCCCGACATCGGCGAGGTCAAGCTCTACGGCAGCCCGCTCGGCGCGCTGTCGCCGAGCGCGATCGCGCGGCTCGGCCTGCTGCGCACCTTCCAGACCGCGCGCGTGTTTCCCGGCCTGACCGCGCTCGAGAACGTGATGGCGGGGGCGCATCGCCTGGTGCGCGCGCATGCCGCCGGCCAGATGCTCTGGCTGCCAGGCGCGCGCCGCGAGGAGGCGGATCTTGCGGCGCGCGCCGAGGCGCTGCTCGATCTGCTCGGCCTGGCGGCATTCCGCGACATGGCGGCGACCAGCCTGCCGATCGGCGCACAGAAGCTGATCGAGCTCGGGCGCGCCCTGATGGCGCGACCGCGCCTGCTGCTGCTCGATGAGCCGGCCGCCGGGCTCAACGACACCGAGACCGCCGAGCTCGCCGCGCTGCTGCGCGCCGTGCGCGACAGCGGCGTCACCATCATGGTGGTCGAGCACAACATGTCGCTCGTGATGGACATCGCCGACGAGGTCGTGGTGCTCGATCTCGGCACCACGATCGCGCAGGGCCGGCCAGCCGAGATCCAGGCCAACCGTCGGGTGATCGAAGCCTATCTGGGCGCCGAGGCGGCGGCCTGATGCTCGAGATCAGCGGCCTGGTGACCGGTTACGGCGACCTGACGGTGCTGCATGGCATCGACCTGCGGGTCGTGGCGGGCGAGATCGTCGCGCTGATCGGCGCCAACGGCGCCGGCAAGACGACCTTGGCGAAGGCGGTGTCGGGGCTGCTGCCGGCGCGCCAGGGCCGGATCATGCTCGACGGGAAATCGATCGAGCGCCTGCCGGCGCGCGAGCGCGTGCGTCTCGGCATCTCGCACGTGCCCGAGGGCAGGCAGATCATCGCCGGGTTGACGGTCGCCGATAATCTGCGGCTTGGCGCCTATGTCGAGCGCCGCCGCCTCGGCGCCGCCCTCATCGCGCAGCGGATCGACGCGGTGTGCAAGTATTTTCCCGTGCTGTCGGCGCGGCTCGACGAGCCGGCCGGCAATCTGTCGGGTGGTCAGCAGCAGATGCTCGCGATCGCGCGCGCCCTCATGGTCGAGCCGCGCGTGCTGGTGCTCGACGAGCCGTCGCTCGGCCTGTCGCCGGTGTTGGTCGCCGAGATCTTTCGCCTGATCGCCGATCTGCGCGCGCAGGGGCTCGCGATCCTGCTGTCGGAGCAGAACGCGCGTCTCAGCCTGGCGATCGCCGAGCGCGGCTACGTCATGGAGAACGGCCGCGTCGTGCTGGAGGGGTCGGGCCGCGAGCTGCTCTTCCGTCCCGAAGTGGTCGAGCGCTATCTCGGCATCGGCAAGGCGGCGGGCGCCGAGGCGACCCTGGCCTCCGCGCGGCGGCATGCCACGCTGGTGCGCGGCTTGGCGGCGATTCTCAGCGCCGAACTTCCTTGAGGATGGTCGGCGAGGTCCAGTAGACCGTCGCCTTGCCGGACTCGTCGTAGATCTTGATCTTGGTGGTCAAGACGCCATCCTGCAGTACCTCGACCTTCAGCCCGCCCGTGCTTTGCGAGCATTCCTTGATCGACTCGAACCATGCCCGGTCGTGCTTGTCATAGGCCTCCTGAGCGTCGCGCAGACTTTGCAGGGTCGTGCACATCAAGTGCCCTTTCTCGGTGACGTAGTCCTCCGCCCGCGCGGCGACCGATCCGGCGAGCAGCACGGCCAAAGGCATGGCGAGACGATGCATCGCAATCCTCTTGCGCTATCAGCGATGCGCGATCCTAGCAGACTTGCCGGGTCGTCCCAAACCCGAGTGCGGGAGGCTCTAGCCCGCCGGGTGCGTGCCGAGCAGCTTCCATTTGGAATCCTGCATCTCGATGACGTAGACGGGCTTGAGGGCGTCGCCGTCCTCGCCGATCGAGATCGGGCCCTCGATCGACGGGAAGCCCTTGATCTGGCGCAGCGCGTCGCGGATCGCGGTGCGCTCGGCGGCCACCTTGGCGCGGTCGCCGGTCGCCTTGGTCTGCTTCATGGCGTAGGCATAGAACTGCACGATGTCGTAGGTCGCGGCGTCGAACTGCGAAGCCAGGCTGCGCTCGGCATTGGCCGCCTTGGCGCGCCGGGTGAACTCGGCGCCGAACTGCCGGGTGCGGTCGTTGAGCGCCTCGAAGAAGGTCGTCGGTATGATGGTGCCGTCGCCGTCCTTGCCCATGCGCGTCGGCAGATCCGGATCGGCGATCGTCGAGCCCGCGACCAGCCGGCCGGGATGGCCTTGCCGGCGCAGCTCCTGCACCAGCTTGATCGCGGCCTCGGGCGGCGAGCCAACCGCCACCAAATCGGTCGGCTGGCTCTTGAGCTGGGACACTTGCGGCGAAAAATCGAAGGCCTGCAGGCGGAAATCGACGCTCAGCTTGATGTCGACGCCGTGCTGCTTGAGGATCGCGGGCAGCACCTTCTCGCCCATCGTCTGCGAGATCACGTCGTCGGTCGCGAACGCGATCGCTGCGGTCGCCATCGGATATTTCGCCGCCTCCAGGCTGCGCATCAGCCGCTCGAACATGTAACCTTCGTCCGAGGTGTTGCGGAACGCGTAGGTGAAGGGCGCGGCCAGCTTGGGGGCCGACGAGGCCATCGACATGGTGGCGACGCCGATCCGCTCGGCCGCCGGGAACACGACGCGCACCTGCGCCGAGCTGAACGGCCCGACGATCGCCAGCACCTGATCGTCCTCCGCGAGCTTGCGCAGGCCGACCACCGACTGGTCCGGCTTGCCGGCGGTGTCGAAAGTCAGCAGCTTGAGCATCTTGCCGTCGACGCCGCCCGCCTGGTTGATCTCCTCGAGCGCCATGCGGGCGGCGATCTCGTTGGTCTTCGACAGGCTGACGAACGGTCCGGTCTCGGCGGTCAGGAAGCCGATCAGCAGCTCCTCGGCCGAAGCCGTCTCGACCCAACTCGAGGCAACCGACATCCAGCCGGCCGCGGCGGCCAGCACCAATCCCGCCCTAACGCCGTTCTGCAACCTGCCCATCATGCCCTCCTGCTTTCGATGTGTGTCATCCGACCTGTCCAAGATAGGCCTCCTGCAACCGCGGATCGGCCAGCAGGCGATCGGGCGTTCCTGCCATCACGACCTCGCCCAGCTCGAGCACATAGGCGCGGTGCGCATGCGCCAGCGCCTGATGCGTGTTCTGCTCGACCAGCAGCATGCTCAGCCCGTCGCGGTTCAGCTGCGCGATCAGCGCGAACAATTCATTGACCAGTTTGGGGCTGAGGCCAAGCGACGGCTCGTCGAGCATCACGAGCTTGGGGCGCGCCAGCAGGGCGCGCCCGATCGCCAGCATCTGCTGCTCGCCGCCCGACAGCACCGCGGCGGGCAGGCCTTGCCGGCGTCCAAGCTGCGGAAAGCGTTCGTAGAGTCCCGCGATCTCGCGGCGCACCGCCGCGCCGTCGCGCCGGTTGTAGGCGCCCATCAGGAGATTGTCCTCGACCGTCAAGCTCATCAGGATGCGCCGTCCCTCGGGCACCAGCACCAGGCCGCGGCGCACCCGCGCGCCGGTGTCCCAGGCGCCGATCTCGACCCCGTCGAAATGCACCGTGCCGGCGCGCGGCTTGACCAGGCCGAACGCGGCGCGCAGCAACGAGGTCTTGCCGGCGCCGTTGGCGCCGAGCAGCGCAACGATCTCGCCCGACGCGACGGCGAGGCTCGCCTGCTTGACCGCCTGGATGCGGCCGTAGCGCACCTCGATGCCGTCGAGCGCGAGCAGCATCTCTCTCACACGTCATGCCCGGGCCTGACCCGGGCATCCATGCAGCCGCGTGACCAATCTGCGTCACGCGCGTAAGTGGATGGTCGGGTCAAGCCCGGCCATGACGAGAAGGGGAACATGTTGCTTTTCATCACTCGGCCTGCGTCCCCAGGTAGGCTTCGCGCACGGCGGCGTCCTGGCGCACCGACGTCGGCGTGCCTTCGGCGATCTTGCGGCCGAAATTGAGCACCACGACGCGGTCGCAGAACGAGCCGATGAGCTGCATGTCGTGCTCGACCAGCAGCAGGGTGACGCCGGTCTCGGCGATCACTGCGAGCTGGCGCTCGAGCGCGCGCGTCTCGGTCGGGTTGAGCCCGGCGGCCGGCTCGTCGAGCAGCATCAGCTTGGGCGCCGCCATCACGGCGCGCGCCAGCTCGATGCGCTTCTGAATGCCGTAGGGCAGGCCCGCGACCGTCAGGTCGGCATAGTCGGCGAGCCCGGCGGCGGCGAGCGCGTCGCGCGCCGCCGCGCGCCAGCGGTTGCGCGGCAGAAGATTGACCGGCTGCAACGCGCCGAGCAGGCCGTGCGCGCCGCCTTGCTGGCCGAGGATGACGTTCTCGAGCGCGCTCAGCTGCGCCATCAGGCGGATGTTCTGAAAGCTGCGCGCAACGCCATGCCGCACCCGGCGGTGCGACGGCACCGCGGTGATGTCGCCACCGTCGAGCAGGATGCGGCCCCGGTCGGCCGTGTAGGCCCCGGTGATCAGGTTGAACACGGTCGTCTTGCCGGCACCGTTCGGCCCGATCAGCGCCATGCGGGCGCCGCGCCGCACCGTGAAGCTCAGATCCTCGATCACGGTCAGCCCGCCGAAATGCTTGCTGAGTCCCTCGATGCTCAGCAGCGTGCCGGACTCCGTCATGGCGCGGCGCGCCGTGCCGCAAAGAGGCGGCGCAGCGGCGCCGCAGTCACGAGCCCCTGCGGCCGTGCCGCCATGGTTGCGATCAGGATGACGGCGAACGCGACGTAGCGCCATTCGGCGCCGACGCGCAGCAGCTCGGGCAGCAGGGTGAACATGGCGGCGCCGGCGAGCGGGCCCCAGATCGTCTGGGTGCCGCCGAGCAGCACGTAGAGCACGATATAGATGCTCAGCAGCACGTTGAACGACTGCGCCTCGATATAGCTGAAATGATGGGCATAGAGCGCGCCTGCGACCGCGGCGATCGCCGAGCCGAGCGCGAAGGCGGCGGTCTGGTAGGCCCGCACGTTGACGCCCAGCAGGTCGGCCACCGCCGCGTCGTCGTGCAGCGCGGTGATGCACAGGCCGAAGCGCATCCGGAACAGCACGAACACCAGGACGAACACGCCGAACGCGCAACCCGCGATCATCGGCAGGCCGACATAGTGGCTGACCGGATAGCCGGCCGCGCCGCCGACGATGCGGAGATTGAGGATGGTCGCCTCGACGATCTGGCCGACCGCGAAGGTGGCGAGCGCGAGATAGATGCCGCTCGTGCGCAGCACCGGCACGGCGATCACGAGCGCGAGCAGACCGGTCAACCCGCTCGCCGCGAGGATCGCGGGCAGCACCGCGACGCCGAGCTCGTTGGTCAGATAGGCCGACAGATAGGCGCCGATCGCCATGAAGCCGGCGATCCCCAGATTGAGCTGCCCGGCGGCGATCGGCAGATAGGCGGCATAGGCCGAGATCACGTTGATGGCGAGCAGCACCAGCACGCCTTGGACATAGCCGCCCACGTCTAGACGCGCCCCTTGCCGAGGGCGAGCCCGCCGAGCAGGCCGGTCGGCCGCACGAACAGGATGGCGAGCAGCATGCCGTAGACCGCGATGTCGACCATGTCGGCGCCGAGGAAGCGGATCGACAGCACCTCGGCGACACCGATCAGCAGCCCGCCCAGGATGGCGCCCCAGACATTCCCCATGCCGCCGACCACCATCGCGGAGATGCCCTTGAGGGCGACCTCCTGGCCCATGAAGGGGTGGACCTGGCGGTAGGTCAGCGCGAACAGCACGCCCCCGAGCGCGGTGAACAGGCCGCTGATCACGAACACGGCGGGCACCACGCTCGCGACGTCGACACCGAGGATCAGCGCGGTGTCGCTGCTCTCGGCGATGCTGCGCAGCGCCCGGCCGATGCGGGTACGGCGCAGCAGCCGGTCGAGCGCGAACACCATCGCGATCGACAACGCCAGCCCGATCAGCTGGGGCAGGCTGACGATCAGGCCGAAGAAGCGCAGATTGACCTCGGCGAACGGCGAGGGCACTTGTTGCAGGTCCGAGCCCCACTGCACCAGCACCAGGTTCTCGAGCAGGATCAGGAACGCCATCGAGCTGACCAGTGGCACGAACAGCGGCGCGCCGCGCATCCGACGCCAGGTGACGCGCTCGATCACCAAGGACAGCACGGCGCCGGCGCCGAGCGCGCCCAGCACCGCCAGCGGCCAGGCCGCGCCGGCCTTGAGCAGCGCCCAGGTCGCCACGCCACCGACCATGAAGATCGCCGGCAGGCTGAAATTCAGGAAATTGAGCT
>Ga0302324_100013650_pt1 | contig 16441 bp, 16 predicted proteins | sample Palsa_T0_1_FD_201949 | JGI IMG/M metagenome (GOLD analysis project Ga0302324, IMG submission 201949) | Peat permafrost microbial communities from Stordalen Mire near Abisko, Sweden - Palsa_T0_1 | ecosystem: Environmental > Terrestrial > Soil > Palsa > Peat permafrost | place: Sweden: Abisko...
CGAACACTCCTTCCACGGCATAGCCACCTCCCGTCCTGAGACGGGAAAGTGTTACCCATGTGTCCGGTACGCCCTGTAAACTATGTGTCGGGCTACTCAGTTCCTGCTAAGGCCCATCCCATCCCCGGAGCCTCTCCCCTCAGGGCATGAATCGCCGCTTGCGACCGGGCCGCGACCCGCAACGGTACCCACAGTTGAAGATTCGGCAGTGCGGCGAGATTGCGTGCGAGGCGTGTGTGCGATAGCGTACATACGAAGAGTCGCAGGCGGGCTTAGACTTACGCCAAGAGCGTCAATGCGGGCAACGGCGCGAAGCGCCATGTTCTGCGGGGACCGGTTCGACAAGCTTCGTTACAACGGTGGGATGGAACTATGACGCCTGATGACGTTGTCGCAATCGCAGAAGCCGAGAAACTACTGAATCGCACATTGGCGTACCAAGCTGCAATGGCGGTGCACGAAATGAAGGAGCGGCTGAACGTGGATGTGGCCGAGCTACACTTGACCGTCGCGCCTGAGGCCATAGATAAGCCTGGGTCTTACCGTGTTACATGCACCATTGCCAGTTTAGCTGTCCACCTTCCGCTGGTGGTAGAGGTTATTGTCCGTGCGGAGGAAGGCTTCGTGGCGCTCAATGGCGAGAGAGCTGCGACCAGCCGTGGGTAGCGTGGTCTGACTAAGGCGGCTCGGTGGCGATAATTCTGATGTTCTCAGCATAGGAGGCAAACCATGAATCTGCTCTGGGTCGTTGTCATTATCCTGATTGTGTTGGCGCTCGTGGGCGCGCCCGGAGTCGGTCCGTGGAATCACGGCTACGGGTATTATCCGAGCGGGGGCATTGGTCTAGTAGTGATCATCCTTATCGTCCTGCTCTTGATGGGCCGGCTGTGAGGGGGATTACTTGAGGCGTTTGTCGGGCACGATTGCCCCCGCCGATAAGCGCGCGCAGGCTCGAGTCCCGACGGCAAACGGCCTCAGTAGCGGGGATAGCGATGACTCGTTGCAACTTTGTTGTGAGCACCGAGCACACGCCCGCGAAGAGGGAGGCGAGGGGCCCCACGACGAGACGAATAGGAGTGCAAGAGGCGCTCTCGGCTCTAAGGGGCGACTTGGAAGCCCGTCTGGCCGACCCAGAAGCAACCATCACGGTCTTGGAAAGAGCGGACCCCTGGGAACGAACGGTAACGCTCGCAACCGTTCATGATCGGCAAAGGACGACACAAGCGATCGAAGCTTCCTTCGATGCGCTGGAACTCTACGTTGTCGATACGATCAGCTGGGACCCAGAAGGGTGATTCAATTGCCCGGTCGTCGTGGAGGTTGCATCGGGGTGGATGCCGTTCACTCCAGCGCGGCGCTTATTCGCACCCAACATAACGAAGTTCGCAATGGCATGGCATCGGGTCGAGGATTATGGCTGTGTCGGCGAGTTGTTTGGCGCTGAGCCTGGCTGGATCCAGGTAGTTGCGCACGGCGCTTTGCAGTGTGGCAAGGTCTTCCCCGCCGGCCATCATATCGGCCCAGATGCTATCCCAGTGATATCCGCCCTTTGCTTCGATACCGGTGGCAAGCCGCTTCCCAAGCAGGCCTTGGGAGATCTTCGTCGTCAGTTGAGCGTAGGACCGCACCGGGAAGTGACGCAGCCGGAGGTCCTCGGCAATCGCGATCGGCTGGCAGCACGGCTCATTGGTGCCCCGGAAGACCAGCCGGTGAGCCCCTAGGGCGAGGTCGTAACGATCCAAGTAGGGGCCGATTAGGGCGGCGTTGAGAATTGTCTTCCAGACCGAGAAATTCTCGTGGGGCGACGGGACTTTGTAAGCGTACCGGTGCTGCATCCGTTTGAGGGGGTTTGCCTCCCCGAAATTATCGAAGGCTGTCGGTACGTGATTGACCCAAGGAAGCCAGAGATGTATTCGGCCAGCCTTGGCCAGCGTTTCCTCCAACTCAGATCGGTCGGCAGCGTCGAGGAACTCGTCGGTGTCTAGAGGAACGATCCAGTCCGCTGCGCGTTCGCTGATAGCTCTGCCGATCAGGTCACGTAGGGTCGCGACGTGGCGAAGCTCCGGCGCATCGTCAGATACGATGTGAATAGGCAAACCCTCGGCCGCCAGCTTATCGAGAATCCGTGCCGTACCATCGACGGGGCAGTGGCTGACAATGAGCATTTCGTCGACTAGACGCACGTTATGCCGGACAAAGGCTTCGACGATATCGGCTTCGGTGCCAATCACGGCCACCGCAACGATGCGGTTGTTGCGGCTGGAGATGATGGGCGTGTCTGGCGACGCACCGGCGCCTGCATCTATTGGCACGACTCGGTTGTCCTCGCGGTCGAATTCGAGCCGAGGTTTGGCCTCATTTGCCGTGATGCGGAAATCGATTTCGCGGCCACCGTTCCAGCGTGCCTTTGCCAAGGGCGCGTTGCCGATCGCCTGCGCAGACGCAAAGATTCTCGGCCAGCGGCTTAACATCGCATTGGCCTCCTGGCGCGCGCGGACCTCGTATTTGAAGGTGGCCTTACCAGCGTGAGAACGGTAGCAATACGTGGGCTCATCGAGATAGGCCGGCTCCGCGACGACGAATGCGGCCAAATAGAACGGCCAAGCGTCGTAGTAACGCAGCGAATCGAGGCGGCCGACCTCCTGCCAAAGAGACCGCTCGAAGAAGAAGTTGCCTGTCGAAATGGTGGTTGGGAAGGCCTCGCTGACCGCGTGGCATCTATAAAGCACATCGTGAAACTTCATCATGGCGTCTACGCGAGGGTCATCGCCGTAGAGGATCGGCCGTCCCTCGCCATTCTCGCAGATGACATTCGAGAAGCCCCAGCGTGCTCCGCTCCCCTGGAGCATGCGCACCATGTATTCGATGTGCTCCTGCGAGTAGAGGTCGTCCGCATTCAGAATGCCGATGTAGCGTCCAGAGGCGAGTCCGATACCCTCACTGAGCGTCGCGTGAGTGCCTTGGATCTCCCGCTGAGTGAAGTGGTACGGAAAGCGGCAGCCGACGAGAGCCTGGGTAATGGCCGTAACGCTTGCATCTGTAGAACAGTCGTCAATGACAATCAACTCGATGTTCGTATAGCTTTGCCGAATGACGGAGGCAATTGCATCGCCGACAAAGCGCTCGTGGTTGCGACACGGGACAATGATCGATACCCGTGGCGGGTGGCCACGCACAGGGCCAAGATTGTTGCGCCTGAAAAATCGCAGATAGGCGCTTCCCTGCGGCTCCGAATTGTCCGCCTCGGGGCTAATGCCTCGCGTAGACGCAAGCGCCGCCAAGCACAGGCGTAGATTCTGGAAGAAGGGCTTATAGTGCGTCGTCTGCAGAGGCAACGCGGCCATCAGCAGGCGGCAGGCTTCCTCAGGCCTGCCCAATTGGAGGCAGACCATACCGAGCATGTGCAGGGCATCGAAGTTGTGCGGCGTAATGGCAATCGCCGCGCGGTACAGCGCTTCCGCCTCCCCGAAGTGCTGGCGGGTCTGTGCCGCAAGTGCCTCATTCATCAGCGCGTGCAATCGTGCGTTCTGGTCTTGGATCGGTTCCATTCCGGGGACATGGGTAACGGCTTATACCGGAGACATGGTGACACTTTTGGCGCAAACGGGTTGCCGACCGACTGATCGATTGAGCGTTGCAGGAACGTTGTCATCTGCACGCGGGTGACGGTTTCGTTCGGGCTGAACGTGCTCGGCGTAGTGCCTCTGGACACGCCGGTGTCACATCGCTCCATGATGCCCGGACAGAACGCAGCTCCGACCCCGGATACATCGGTGTACGGAAACGGATATTCGACGCCGCCGCAAAGCTCCTGAGCCTGCGTGGGCGCGATGCTCATGACACCTGCGATCCCGAAACCCAGTGCTAAGGCCCAGCCACGCAAACCAGACAAACGAATGCAGCGTTCATTGCGATCTCCCGAGCCGTGGCGACCGTGGTGACGGTTGCCGAAGCAGACATTGGTCGATTGCGGTAGGTCACCCGGCATCCATGCAGGATTCAGACGTTGTCGCTGCGCGACCTTCCACTGTTACATGGCAGAAGAAGATCGCGCTGATTGGCATTGCATTACTTCGCTTTGGCGCCACTCGGGTCATCGGCCGGGTCGACGTACGTGATTGCGAACGGCCCCATCAAATTCACTTGAACCGTAGCGCCCGTCTTCGTCCAGGCGTAGTGATTCATATGCGCGGGCGCCACGGCAAAGCCCCCCGATGTAAAGGCATGTCCCTTTGTTGGATCCAGCTTGTCACCCATGCCAATGAAAAACGTGCCCGATAGGACGGTGACGTCTTCATCGGTTGGGTGCCAATGCGCGGGTATCTTGTAACCGGCGGGCAGCTTCAAGCGCAACACAACCGGACCGGTTGCGGCGGGATCGCCCGCTAAGACCACCATCATGGCGCCCTTAGGCAGTACCGGTGGCGCGGCGGACCATTTGACGTCTTTGGAACTCATCACCGTTTGGGGCTCCCCGCCAAACGCCGGGATTGCGATCGCAACCAGAATCGCGAGTCCCGTGACTTTAGGAACTACACGCAAGGCTAACCTGTTCATAAATTACCTCCTTTTGTTGAGTCAATGTATCGACTTCTAGAACACCGATAGTGACATAAACAGAGACGAGCAGGAGATTACCCCTTGCGAGGAAGCTCCATCGCTACGGTCGACCTGACGAAGCCCAGCTTCTCGTAGAAAGACGCCACACCAGGGCGGCCGGCGCGCAGCACCCAACCCATGCTACGGTCCTCCCCAATTACCGCCTTCACCAGAGCCGTTCCAACGCCCCTGCCCTGATGTTGCTCCGCGACTAGCAGCATCGAAAGATAGCCGTTCGATAACTCGTCACAGGTCGCCCTGGCGAAACCGATGACTTCCCCCGCCTCGACCGCGACTAACGCGCGCTGGGACCTGGAGATGAGTTCCCGAAATCGCTCCAAGTCCGTGAGACGCTCGCCCTCAAACCTGCTCCCGAGCAAGAGACGCTGCGCGGCCTCGAGCTCCGAGGGCTGAATCCTGCGAACTTGCATCGACACCGAGCTAGGGAGCGCTCGGGACGGGCAACAAGGCACGTGGCCATCGCAATCGCCGCTTCGCCGTCGTTGCATTACGTCCCATCACAGGCTGCCCTTCTCCTTGAGTCCAAGGACGAGCATGCCTGCTCCATTGCTGACCATTGCCTGCGGGTTTTCGCTGCAATAGTGGTCCACCCACGTGTAGAGCGTCTCATTGCTTATCTTGGCGGGGATTTCCGTTTCCGTCGCCGCAGCCAAACCCGCGAGGTACCCTATAAACCAGGCCTGCTGCGACGATTGGGTCGATTTGTCTGCGCTACCGGCTTGCGCGGCAGAATATTTCGCCCAGTCCGCGCAGGATGGCGCATCACGAGGCTTGGGCGGGGGTGTGTGGCGCGGAATCGGCGTCTGCGACGGCGGCGCCGCACTCCGGTCGGCGGCCCGCGCCGGCAGCGGCGCGAGGTCGAGGACGAGGATCGCCGAGATCGCGGTAAGCCCAATCACGTTGCGCATGGCCTTTCTCCCAGTGTCTACGGTTCGGTAGACGGACCCTGTTATGGATCCGCGGTTGCTACCGATAATCATGTACCACATTCCATTGCCTGCGCCGCGTCGGTCGCGGGCAACTTGACGTTAAAGGTGAGATCCCATGTCGTCTTGCGCCACTTGCCTACGATCTTGCCTGCCAACTCTCCACCCGGTTTGACCTCTCCGGACAATTTTTCCACCGTGAAGTCCTTGGGCGACTTGACGTTCCACTGAATACCCGCCAGCAGCGACTTGGCATGGTTGGTAGTCAGGCTCATCGACTTCACGGCAGCAGCCGATGCGGTCGCAGCGCCACCGCCCGGACACAGCATGATCAGTACCAACGTTCGCTGCGTCCCGTTCTTGGCCGCATCGACCGCGCCGGAGGTCTGGAAATCCTTCGCCTCCTGGGCTGAGATCGGCTCCTCATTGAACCAGACTGCGACGCTGTGCTGACTGCTGGACAGGGCCGCCGCGCAATTGTTCGCGGCGAATTTCAGTCCTGCCATGACACCGGTTGCGGTACACGTGTTCTGCGCATGGGCGCCGAACGCGAAAGTGGATAGCACTATGGCGATCCATAAGCGGAAGGCCCGTCCATTGAGCCCGACGATGCGATCGGAAGCAGCGTGCATGACATGTCTCCTTGGCGAGCACAGACCGCAAACAGGCGGGACCTGAAGCTCGGGGCGTGGCAGCGGTTTTTTTGTCGAGGGCAGTATAGGGACACTTTGCTCAGGTTCCCTAACGTATTCCGAACGTGTCACATGGCAGCGCACCATTTACTGAAGTATGTGAGTGATTACCAACGCCAACTGGCGACGGACTCCCCCGACGTCTGGGGCGGCAATGGATAGGCCGATACCATAGCGCATATACTGCGGCTGCCCGCATTGCGCCACGCATCCACCGCCGTCGAGGTTACCGCTATGCATACTGCCATGACCCTGGTTACTGTGATGGCCCTCTCCCTGGTCGCGCAAAGCTCTGCCGCGCCTGCGTCTCCGGAGGCCGCGACCACGATCGAGCTATGCGCCAAACTTCTGCCCAAGGGCAAGCAATATACCTTCGCTGTGAATGGCACCATTGACTCCACCGCCGCATCGCCGGTCGTCCACGGCGAGCTTTCCTTGAGCGACAGCACGGGTGAAGACCTGACCAAACCGGCTGCGCCGTTCGCCGAATGCTTTGCGAAGCTTGTACGCTGAAAGCCTACACGCGGACGCAGTCGGCACCGGTCTGATAGCGTTGCATGACGTGAAGGGGTGCGGCGGTTGACGACACCTGGGCACTTCATGACTGCAGCGCCGCTGCCGTTTCCCGCGTTTCGGCCTGCCATTCTTCCAGCCAGCGGCGGAATCGCGCCTTTTCGCGGACCCCTGTCACATCACGGTGCCATGCGGCGAACACCGGGCCTTCCTCCGCGAACAGGAGCACCGCATCCATCCCCTTGGCGCGGCGCAACGTCTCGATCGCCTGCGCTGCGGTCTGGGCAATTGGTCCGGCAACATTGAAGGACGTATTCACCGCCACCTCGACGCCGATGCGCCGGCCCAGCGCCTTGAGGTACGTGTAAGTCAATGCGTCGGCGCTTTCCCGAACAATCTGCAGGCGACCCGTGCCGTCGACGTGAATAACGGCAGGAATTCGTTCCCGGGCCGCAGGTTTCGCGCGTGCCGTGAGCACCATATAGTTGTAGGCATTGTAGTTGTCATCGGATGCCCCCTCCTGCAGTTCGAACCATTGCTTGGCAGCCTCAAGCGTCAGCATGGGCGCGAGCGGACGAATGGCTTCGCGATACTTCACGCGTTCGTTGAGCACATCACGGGTGCGCGGATTGCATGGATTGGCGACGATCGAGCGATGGCCCAACGCCCGAGGTCCGGTTTCCGCCGCGCCTTGGAAGATGGCAATGATGCCGTCGCGCTGCGTAACGAACGCCATCAAGTCGGCGATCGCCAGCCGCCCCGATGGCCGCTTGATGTCGCCTAGACGCAGCCAGGCGATATCGGCCGTCGCGTCGAGCGCCGACTGGATTTCCGCCTCCGTGGGCGGCGTTCCGCAATAGAAGGCGTGCTCCATCGGCGCGCCGACGCCGGCGTCGGCAAGATAGGAGAACATATACGCGGCGCCCAGGGTCACCCCGGCGTCATTGGGGACCGGCGGTACCCACAGATGCAACCGCGTGCGCTTCTGCAGCACGCGCGCGTAGTACGCCTCGTCGAAATGTTCCAGCAAGCGCATGTTACCGATCGCGTTGAGCGCGGTGCCTCCGGTGAGGACCAAGCGGTCGCTGCCGGTCTCGCGAATGAAGAAATCGATAATGTGAATCAGGGCGTCCTCAAACACGAGCTGCGTTGCGGCCGCCTTGTCAAGACGCTCCTGGGTGTGGGCCCCGTGCGAATTTGCTTCCACACGCAGAACCGCATCTGGATTCCACATGTCCTCGGTCGGAATGGGCGCACCCAGTATGCGGGCGAGCTCGGGTGTGTACGGCCGGTCGAACAGATCGCACTGCCAATTCGCCAGCTCGCGATTGAGATAGACCTGCCCTTCCGGCTGCAGGCTCAGGATGTCGCGCAGCTCGGCGTAAACGCTGTTGGTCCGGCGGTCGCCATTGCCATAGGCGGCTGCGCCCATGTAGCGGCCCTCGCTGCTTAGCCACGTCCAGCCGCCCTGGGTCGAACTGATCACACCGTAGAAGGTACCGAGCGAGTCGAACACGCTGTCGTTGCAGCGCACCCGGCGCATTGCGCCACCCTGGGCCACGTACAGAGATATCGAGCCAAGGTCGCCCGTGCCATCGATGACCGAGATCATCACCGGCTCCTCGCTGTGCGCAAAGGGCGATACGGCAAACGAAAACCAGGCGTGATTGTCGTGGTGCGGCATGCCGATGATCGGCACCGGGGCGGACATCCCCAGCGCCCGGCCAAGGTGGCGCGGGCCGCGCGTGGCGGGATCCAGTTGCGAAGCATTCAGGATCGGCGTCTCGCGCATTCGGAGCAGGCCCAAGTTCGCTGGAAATTCCTCGAGGATCGTGCGCGACATGGTTGCGGCAAACGACGAGTAGTCCCAAGTGGCCAGCCACGCCGCCACGCGCTCGGGTCCGATGCCAATGCGCTGCATCGTGGTTGCAAGCGATTGCAGGGCGTGCCCCGGAAACTCGGTGCTGTGCTTCTTGCCCGAGAAGCGCTCTTCCTCGTTGTTGCAGATAATGGCCGGCCCACGCTCACGCGACACTTCGATGAGCGCGACCCCCGAATTGTGCAGACCCGCCGGGCCGATGCCGGCGAGATAGATTGTTTCGCCGCGGTCGAGCGCAGCACGAATCGTCTTCAGGCGCTCCGTTGCGTATCCGCTTGTGGCACTGAATATCTGCTTGCCGGCGTAGAACCGTTCAAAGATGGGCCGCAACATGCGGAATCCCGCGGCAGCTAGCCGCGGGTGGCGAGGTCGAATACGCATGCGGGAGGAACGTTGGCGATGTGGCGTCAAGCGGCGGTCAGGACTCTACGCTGATGCCCTAGCGTCGTCGAGTCTCGGGCCCGCCCCGCCAGCGCACTGCGGCTCATTGCGCGGCAAGCCCCGCGCGTCGGGCACGAATCAGGCGCTGCGCCTCGATGCACCAATGCTTCTTGATGCTAAACCAGACATCGGCCGCCCATAAGGCGTGGTCATCATTTCCATTGCCCGCACCCGGAGGCTGACCGTTGTCCGCGCCGGGGACGTACGCGTTGAGCCAATCGCGCATCTTGGGGTCCGCCGCCAGGCCCTGTGTCACGGGCACGAAGACGTGGCTGTAGTTCTCCGGCAGCGTTACGTTGCGCACTTGTGCCGTACCATTGTGATGGTAGAGGCTCGCGGTTTGATCGCCCGGAAACGTCAAGGCGATGAGGTCGTACTCGATCGAAAACCCGGTGAAGTCGTCGACCGTATTGGGAATGGTATGAAGGCGCTGGGCCATGCCCCAGTGCACCGGCGCCGCCAAGGCAACGCCGCCCGCGCCCACCACCGACGTGTAGGCGAGGGACACACCCACTACCGGCCGCTCGACGCCCGTCAGCGGGTCGACGATCGTATAGCGCTCCTCGATCGTGTCGGTGACCGGATTCCAAACGGCGAGCTTGTCGGCGAACGCGCCGTTGAGCTCATAGAGCACCTTGACCGCCTGGATTCCGCCCTGGCTGTGCCCGATCATCATCGGGCGCACGCCGTCGTGCTCGTAGTACCACGCGATTTCGCCGGCGAGCCTCGCACTGCTGCCATAGGGAGTCTGCGAATAGTCCCCGTCCGATGGATCGCGAACCTTCGGCTCGGGATACCCCATCCCGATGAGAAACTTTCCAAACGACATCATGAGCAAGTGCGTGCCGTAGACGCCACCGTGTAGCAGAATGATCTGCGGCGACGGACCCCTTTCCAGGGTCGCCCTGACATCGTGCTCGGTGATGTGTTCCGGATCGAGGGCGAGGATGCGGTCCTCGACGGCGGCATCGATCGCCGGCGGTCCCGGCTTGATGGACGCGCTCCGTTCCGGCGCGCCGGGGGGCTGCGTGGCGCAACCGGTGAGGCCCAAGACCGCGCAGCACAGGAGCGCCGAGGCCAACGCGAGCCATGTGCGGTGTCCTGGCGAAGTCCTTGTAACAGCCCCGGCACCCCTATCCGGGCGTGCGTCGCGAGTCTGGCGTGTCGCGACAAACCTCGCAGCGGTTCCGGGTTTAACAGGCCTCTCCTTAGCGTCGTCGTCCACGGTGAGTTAGCCGCTTGGCGCGGGCAAATGGTTGTGACGCAAGCGCCGCGCAGGAGCGACCATGGCTTTGCGGTCCTACCCTACTGGGCGGTATCGAGCGCGGACCGGCGTCACCGCGATGTTACGGGCTCCAAGCCACTTTTGGATATAGCCTGTGCCGCCGCGGGGGAGGAGAGAAACTGGAGCAGCGCCCTGCCCGCCTCGGGTTCCTTGGCCGCCGCCGCCACGCCGCCGGCGAATACCGTAATTTTCTGAATTTCCGCTGGCAGCGGGCCTACCAGGTCGACGCCCGGTACCGGCAGAAGCTCGCTGATCTGCTGGAAGCCAAGCTGGGCCTCACCGCGGGCAACGACCGCGCCGACGGGTTCGGCCGGGATCATCCGACTTTTGCTTAGCACCTGATCGGCGATGCCCAGACGTTGAAAAAGCACCGTCGAGAGATAGACACCGCTGGCACTGTCGGAATAGGCGATCGACTTGGCGGCGATGAGCGTGCGTTTGAATGCATCCACGGTACCGATGTCCGGCTTCGGCTCGCCGCTTCGCACGACCATGCCGATCTTCGAGCGCGCGAGGTCGACGCGGCTGTTCGCTACAACCTTCCCTTGCTGGGTCAATCCGTCGAGTGCCGCATCGACCATGATCAGTACATCGGCAGGTTCGCCGCGCAGCAGGCGATTGGGAATGGCTTGCGGTGTAGTCCCCATCGATGGGCCCGCGACCGTTACGACCGTGTTGTGGGTCGTCCGCTCGAATTCTGGAATCAGGGCGCGATACGCGGCCGAGAAGCCGCCGGAGATCATCACATTGACCTCCGCGCCGTAGGCCGTGTTGGCAAAGAGCATCGTGCCGGCGACAAGCCACGCAAACACCCTACCCATTATCGAAGTCATTTGCATGCCGAACTCCAGATCTTGGTGAGGTATCGAATCGATAACGCCCCTTCTCAGGTCGCTTGCCCCCGTCGCGACCGGCGCAGTAGCAACCAGGTCGCAGCCAGGCTGCAGGCGGCGGCTAGGCTCATCCAGTACCCTGGCGCCGCCTTGTCGCCCGTCATTTCGATGAGGTACGTCGACATCGCCGGCGTCATGCCACCGAATATCGCCGTGGCGAGACTGAACGCGAGCGAGAATCCGACGACCCTCACCTGCGGCGGCATGACCTCCGTCAGCGTCACCACCATCGCGCCGTTGTACATGCCGAAGTAAAACGAGAACAAGAGAAGAACCAGCAGAAGCCTTTCAAAGCTTGGCGCCCCCGCAAGCCACGCCAGCAGCGGGTAGGCCGTAAAGATCGCCAAACTCGTGATCGCGATCAGCAGGGGTCGCCGGCCGATCCGATCCGATAGCGCACCTCCAATGGGGAGCCAGCAAAAATTTGTTATGCCGACGCATAAGGTAACGATGAGGCTGTCGGCGGCGCTGAGCTTGAGTACAGTTCTGCCAAACGTAGGTGTGTAAACCGTGATGAGATAGAAGGTCGTCGTCGTGAACGCCACGAGCAGCATTGACTCGAGAATGACGGCCCAGTTGGCAGCCATAGATTGAAGTATCTCGCGTGCATCCGGACGGTGCTTCCGCGCAAGAAATTCCTCGGTCTCCAGGAGTGAACGTCGGAGCAGGAAAATGAATGGCACGATGACGCAGCCTATCAAAAAGGGAACGCGCCAGCCCCAGGCGTTGATTTCGTCCGCTGACATCCAGGCATTCACCGCGTAGCCGAGGCCCGCAGCCGCGACAATGGCAACCTGCTGGCTCGCCGATTGCCAGCTGGTGTAGAAACCGCGGTGACCCGGCGTGGACATTTCCGCCAGATAGACCGAAACCCCGCCGAGCTCCGCGCCGGCCGAGAACCCCTGCAACAGGCGTCCGATGAGCACTAGCAGCGGGGCGAGCAGACCGATCGTCGCATAGCCAGGAACGAAGGCGATCAGCATCGTGCCGCTGGCCATGATCGACAGGGTCACGATAAGGCCCTTGCGACGTCCAACCTGGTCGATGTAGCCGCCCAGGACTATTGCCCCGAGCGGGCGCATAAGAAACCCGGCGCCAAAGACGCTGAAGGTCAGCATGAGCGATGCAAATTCGCTCTGCGCTGGAAAGAACGTCTTGGCGATATACGTCGCGTAGAAACCGAAGAGAAAGAAATCGAACTGTTCGAGAAAGTTTCCGCTCGTGACACGAAGTACCGCACCGAGCTTCGACTGGCGCGGCCTTCCTATATCCGCTGTCGCTGCCGTCATAAATTTCCTCTTCGAATTGAGCGTGTCATTGTGCGACCGGATGCTCCCGGTCTGCTGCGTTATTCCGCACCCATCTCGGGTACCGGTCGGCGCCGCTCCACGTAATAGCGGAGCAGCGCGGTGAAGCGATAAACCGCGTGCACAAACTTCCCGTACGGCAAGGTGATGAAAAGCGCCATTACGGCGCCCAGATGAAACGCGAGCAACATGCCCATCGCTGCACTCTCGCGCAGTGCGAACAACAACAGGCCGGTGCTGCTGACAAGAATGAGCTGCGCCAAAAATCCAACGTCCATCCCGGTCTGCTTCTCACTCGCCAACGCCGCATCATGGCGCGCCTTGAGTGCGAGCAACCCCGCCGGCCCTATCAGCAAGGCAACGCCACCGATCGTGCCGAGCAACGTCGGAAGGCTCCACCACGCGTACGGCGCGGGGTGTCCCAAGACGTAATGATAGGCCGTGGCCACGCACGTGGCGGCGAAACAGAGAAGGAACCCGTAGAACGTGATCTGATGATACGCCCTGCGCGCGGGCGAAGGCCGGTCGTCCGCATACGCGCAGCCGTCGCCGCCGCCGCGAAGATAAGTCAGCCGCAATACCGCGTCGAGCGACTGCCCCAGCGGGCCGGGACTGAGTAAGGTTTTCGGTTCCTCCCCGATGTCGCGCCAGAAGCGCGCGGCAGCGACCAACAGTACGAGCAGGACCAGTACGAAAACTTCACCAAAGGTGCGGACCATCGCACGGTGCGACAACACGGCATAGAAGGCGCCGTCGCCGTCCGTGTGCGCGGAGAACAGCGCCTGCGGATCGACCAAGACCACCATGCCCAGCACAAAGAGCATGACACATGCGCTCGTTATCAGGCTCACGACCAGGCCATTGCGCTCAAACAGCGCGGCGAAAAATCCCGGCCATGCATACTTGCGATAAGTAGCGGCGCGGATCTCGGTCATCATCTTCGGAAAGTTGAGCTGGAACTCGTGCGGCGGCGCGTACTGGCAGGCGTAATAGCACGCACCACAGTCGTGGCACAGGTTGGAGAGGTATGCGAGGTCGCCCTCGCTGAAGGACAGACGTCGTTCGAGCGCGGGGAAGACGGCGCAGTAGCCCTCGCAGTAGCGGCAGGCGTTGCAGATGCTTGCCATGCGTTGGCCTTCCTGGACGAGATCGGCGGCGATCGGTTTAGGCGGCGACATGGCGCGCGGCCTCCTGACCCGCGATATGTCCGAACGTCGTGCCGATCGCCATGCCAATGCCGGCGATGTAGCCCTTGCCCAGCACATTGCCGGCCATGATCTCGCCGGCGGCAAAGATGTTGACCGCCGGATGCTCGTCGCGCAGGATTACCTGAGCGCGTTCGTTGACGGTCACGCCAAGATAAGTAAACGTGATGCCGGGACGCAGTGGATAGGCGAAGAACGGCGGCGTATCGATGGCCCGGGCCCAGTGGGTCTTGGGCGGCAGGAGTCCCTGCGTCGCGCAATCGTCGAGCGTCGTGTGGTCGAACGTGCCGGGCCGCAGCGCCGCGTTGAACTGCGCCACTGTTCGCAGGAGGGCCTGCTCGTCGAGATTGAGCGCTAACGCAAGCTCGCCGATGGATTGGGCTTTATACGGCGCGAATACCGGCGGAATGAATTTGCCCATCGACTTGGCATCGATGATCGAGTAGCCGATTTGATTGGGTTGCTCAGCGACCAACCGGCCCCAGATGGCATAGCGCTTGGGCCAGAAGTCCTCTCCTTCGTCGTAGAAGCGCTGGGCATGCTCGTTGACGACGATCCCGAGCGACACGCAGTCGACGCGGGTGCAGATGCCGCCGTCGAACTTCGGGGAGCGCGCGTCGATCGCCACGCAGTGGCCCTGCGTCGGATCGCCGATCGATTTCGCTTCGTTGTCGAGCAACAGGCGGAGCACCCGTCCCATGTTATACGGTGTGCCACGAATGAGAAAGTTGTCGGCTGTCGGGCCCCACGCCTCCCTGAGCCAGGCAAGGTTCGACTCGAACCCGCCGGCGGCGGCGACCACGGCGGCGGCGCGGATTTCGTGATCGACGCCCTGGTGTGCGGCAATGGTGGAGATGAACCGCCCGTCGCGAATGTTGAGTCCTGTCACCTCGGTGTCATAGCGGATCTCGACGCCGAGCGCTTCCGCGGCGCGGTAATAGGCGTTGATCAATGCCTTGCCGCCGCCCAGAAAGAAGGCGTTGGTGCGCGAAACGTGTAGCGTACCGCCGAGCGACGGCTGAAAGCGCACACCATGTTCGATCATCCACCGGCGGCAAGTCGCCGTATGGCGGATGGTCATCCGGGCGAGCTTTTCGTTGGTCCGGCCGCCGGTCACCTTGAACAGGTCCTGCCAGTACTCTTCCTCGTCATAGGTACCGGTCAGCACATCGGCGGGCGCGTCGTGCATGCAGCGCAGGTTGCGCGTGTGCCGACTGTTGCCGCCGCGAAAATGTTTCGGCGCAGACTCCAGCAGCAGCACGCTGCGGCCGGCGCGACGCGCGGTAATCGCGGCACATAACGCGGCGTTGCCGCCGCCTAGAATCAGTACGTCGTACGGGCGCGAGCTATCCATGGCCAAGCCATACCAAGTGTGGCACATGGTATCTCTTGAGGGTGGAATCCGACAGCAGCAGAAAATGGGGCCAATTCGCGGGCAGGTTCGGTCACACGCAAGGCCGGTGCCAGGCCCTTTCGACGGACACCGGGGGTGACGCCACGAACAGAGTTGGGCCCTTATAATTGACGTTGCCATGTCCACAAGTCGGGGTGCAACGCCTATGTCGATGCCATTGTTTCGCGCGGGCTTCATCCTCGTCCTGGTCGCGGCTGCGTGGAGCGCGCGGGCAGACATCCAGGCGGCGTCGAGCGACAGCTTCGTGATCTCGTATAGCCAGCGCATTGACGCCACCCCGGCGACCGTCTACGCAGCGCTGCCCGCCATCGACCGCTGGTGGACCAGCGAGCACACGTGGTCGGGCGATGCCGCCAATCTGAGCCTGAAGGCGGAGGCTGGAGCCTGCTTTTGCGAGCGCTGGAAGGACGGCAGCGCCGAGCACGGGCGCGTCGTCATGGCCCTGCGTAACCAGACGCTGCGCTTGCAAACCGCGTTGGGGCCGTTGCAGGGCAAGGCACTGAACGGGGTGCTTACATTTCAGCTCATGCCGGACGCCAAAGGTGGCGCGGCGGCGACGGTGCTGACCATGACCTATGTGGTGAGTGGCGCCAGCGCGAGCGCGCTGGACAAGATTGCGCCACCGGTCAACGAGGTACTCGGCGAACAATTCGGCCGGCTGGTGCGCTTCATTCAGACCGGCAAACCGTCCGCGCCCTGACGGACGGATCAGGCCAGCGGCGCGACCTTCACGACCTCTTCGGTCGTCGATATCCCAGCGGCAATCTTGCTCGCGCCGGCGACACGCAAGGGTTTCATGCCCTCGCGATACGCCTGCTCGCGCAGTTTCCCGTCGTCGCCCCCGGCGTGGACGAGCCGGCGCATGGCCGGCGTGAGGGTCATGATTTCGTACAGACCCACGCGACCGAAGTATCCCGTCATCCGACATTCGAGGCAGCCTACGGGCATTTTCGTCTCTTGCGGCACATCGGCGCGGAACGGCGCGGTCAACATGCGCCAGGTCTCCTCGTCCGGCGGTTCGGAGGGCGCCTTGCAATGCGGGCAGAGCATGCGGATAAGACGCTGCGCCATGACGCCGAGCAGGGTCGAGCTGATGAGGTAGGGCGGGACGCCCAGGTCGAGCAGGCGCGTGACCGCGCTTGGCGCGTCATTGGTATGCAGAGTTGACAGCACCAAGTGTCCGGTCAGCGCAGCCTGCACCGCCATGTCGGCGGTGTCGCGGTCGCGGATCTCGCCAACCATGATGATGTCCGGGTCCTGCCGCAG
>Ga0302324_100013651_pt1 | contig 16441 bp, 15 predicted proteins | sample Palsa_T0_1_FD_201949 | JGI IMG/M metagenome (GOLD analysis project Ga0302324, IMG submission 201949) | Peat permafrost microbial communities from Stordalen Mire near Abisko, Sweden - Palsa_T0_1 | ecosystem: Environmental > Terrestrial > Soil > Palsa > Peat permafrost | place: Sweden: Abisko...
GTTGCCGCTGTCCGGCGCCATCCCTATAAGGCCCACTCCCTCTCGGGGATCGGAGCGTAGCGCAGCCTGGTAGCGCACTTGACTGGGGGTCAAGGGGTCGCAGGTTCGAATCCTGTCGCTCCGACCATTCGCGAAGGGGCAATTCGCGACCGCCCGAAACTAGACTGGGGATCGAGCGCGAAGGGTCATTCCGTGAGCTGCGCCCCCAGCGTATAGGCCGAGCCTATCAGTAGAGTGGTGCGCAGCGCGGCCGATGACCTCCTTCCTCAAAGACGGGCGCTCGCAGTCCGTGGCGATCTGGCTCGTCGGCGTGACGGTGGTCGTGTTCACCATGGTCGTGGTGGGCGGCGCGACGCGGCTGACCGGTTCGGGCCTGTCGATCACCGAATGGAAGCCGGTTTCCGGCATATTGCCGCCGCTCTCGGCCGCCGATTGGGCGAAGGACTTCCACCTCTACCAGGCGACGCCGCAGTACCGGCAGGTCAACGCCGGCATGAGCCTTGGCGAGTTCAAGTCGATCTTTTGGTGGGAGTGGTTCCATCGCCTGCTGGGGCGGCTGGCGGGCCTGGCCTTCGCGTTGCCGTTCTTCACCCTGCTGGCGCTGCGGCAGATGCCGATGCGGCTGATCTGGCGCTGCGCCATCCTGCTGGCGCTGGGCGGCCTGCAGGGACTGGTCGGCTGGTGGATGGTGCAGAGCGGGCTGGAGCACCGCATCTTGGTCGCGCCGGAGCGGCTGGTGACGCACCTGGGCCTGGCGCTGATCCTGTTCTGCGCCCTGATCTGGACGGCGATGGAGGCCTGGAGCGGCCAGCCGAGGGCCAGGGCCGCGCGCAGCGGCGCCTGGCCGGCGGCCTCGATGGTATTCTTCGCCGCGGTGTTCTTCCAATGTCTGCTCGGGGCGCTGGTGGCCGGCAATCAGGCCGGGCTGATCGACAACGACTGGCCGCTGATGAACGGCTATCTGATCCCGCCGGACTATGTGAACAAGGCCGGGATCTGGGCGACGCTGGCGCACAGCCAGGCGGCGGTGCAGTTCGACCACCGCGTCGTCGCCTATGCCGTGGTGATCGCCGCGGTCGGCATTGCCGGTTCAGGGCTGAACTCGCAGGTGTTGATGGGGCAGAGCCGGGCGCTGGCGCTGGCGGTGGGGGTGATGGCGGTGTTCCAGGCGCTGCTGGGCGTCGCCACCCTGATGACCCGCGTACCGCTGCCACTGGCCTTGCTGCACCAGGCCGGCGCGGCGATCCTGCTGGCGCTGGCGACGGCGCTGATGTGGCGGGTGCGTCGACCTTAAGGCGCGCGGTATTATAATACCGTATAGGCAAGGCCGTTGTAATCACACACTATTTTTCGTCGTCGCCACTATCGTGTTGACACCCGCTCCAGGCCCCGCTACCAGCGCGCCCTTCGCTTTCAAGGCCCCAAAGGCGCGTTCTACGATGCACACCAAGACGACGGCTACGCTGAAGCCCTCCGAGATCGAGAAGAAATGGATCTTGGTCGACGCCGAGAACGCCGTGGTCGGCCGTCTCGCGACCTTCATCGCCATGCGGCTGCGCGGCAAGCATCGGCCGGACTACACCCCGAACATGGACTGCGGCGACCACGTGGTGGTGATCAACGCCGACAAGGTGCGCTTCACCGGCCGCAAGCTGGAGAAGAAGATCTACTACTGGCACACAGGCCACCCAGGCGGCATCAAGAGCCGCACCGCCGGCAAGATCCTGGACGGCAAGTTCCCCGAGCGGATCCTGGAAAAGGCCGTCGAGCGCATGCTGCCCAAGGAGAGCCCGCTGGCCCGCAAGCAGCTGACCCACCTGCACCTCTACAATTCGCCCGAGCACAAGCACGAGGCACAGCAGCCCGAGGTCATCGACTTCAAGGCCGTCAATCGCAAGAATGTCTGGAGCCAATAGAGCATGTCAGAGACCCACGGTCTTGAGGCCCTGCAAGCCCTGGCGACGCCCGGCGCCGAATCCGCCGCCGCGCGCGAGCCGGTCCGCGACGCCCAGGGCCGCTCCTACGCCACCGGCAAGCGCAAGAACGCCGTCGCCCGCGTCTGGATCATGCCGGGCAAGGGCAAGATCACCGTCAACGGCCGCGACCAGGAAGTCTATTTCGCCCGGCCGGTGCTGCGGATGATGTTGGCTCAGCCGTTCGAGGTGACCGGCCGCATCGGCGAATTCGACGTCGAAGTCACCGTGGTCGGCTCTGGCCTCTCCGGCCAGGCCGGCGCCGTGCGCCACGGCATCGCCAAGGCGCTCACGCAATATGAGCCGTCCCTGCGCATCGCGCTGAAGCCGCACGGCTTCCTGACCCGCGACAGCCGCGTGGTCGAGCGCAAGAAGTACGGCAAGGCCAAGGCCCGACGCAGCTTCCAGTTCTCGAAGCGCTGACCGACGAAGCAACTTCGTCGTTCGCAAGGGCGCTTCGGCTGGACCGAAGCGCCCTTTTCGTTTTTGGCTTTATCCCTGGAGGCGATCATGGCGCCCAAGGTATTCATCGATGGCGAGGCCGGCACCACTGGCCTCGAGATCCGTGAGCGGCTGGCGGGCCGGCGCGATCTGCAGCTCGTCTCGATCGATCCTCAGCGCCGCAGGGACGTCGAGGCGCGGCGCGAGCTGCTAAACGGCGCCGACGCGGTTATCCTGTGCCTGCCGGACGACGCGGCGCGCGAGGCCGTGGGCCTCGTCCAGAGCCACAGCGTCAAGGTGATCGACGCCTCGACCGCGCATCGGGTCTCGCCGGGCTGGGACTATGGCTTTCCGGAAATGACGCGCACCCAGCGCGCGGCGCTGGAAGCCTCGCACCGCATCTCAAACCCGGGCTGCTGGCCGACTGGCTTCATCGCCCTGACCCGGCCGCTGGTGGACGCGGGCCTGATCCCGGCGGACAGCTGGCTCACGGCGCACGGCGTCTCCGGCTATTCCGGCGGCGGCAGGTCTATGATCGCCGAATTCGAGGACGAGGCGGCGCCCAACCACACCGATGTGCCCTTCCGCCTTTACGGCTTGGCGATGGCGCATAAGCACGTGCCGGAGATGAAGGCCTATGCGGGCCTGGATCACCGGCCGTTGTTCAGCCCCGCCGTCGGACGCTATCGCAAGGGCATGCTGGTCGAGGTCCCGCTGGCGCTGGACGCGCTGCCCGGCGCGCCGCCGCCGGCCGCAATCCACGCCTGCCTAGCCGACGCCTACGCGGGCGAACCGTTCTTCGAGGTGGTTTCACTCGCGGAATCAGCGGGCGTCGCGACGCTGGACCCGGAGGGTCTGAACGGGACCAATCGCATGCGCCTGTTCGTCTTCGGCAGCGAGCGCGAAGGGCAGGCGCGGCTGGTGGCGCAGCTCGACAACCTCGGCAAGGGGGCGTCCGGCGCGGCGGTGCAGAACCTCAATATCGCGCTCGGCCTCGAAGAGACCGCCGGTCTGTGATCCTGCGGCGCGCGACGCTGGACGACATGACGGCGCTGGCCCGGCTGCATCGTCGCACGGTGCAGATCTCGCTGCCGTTCCTGCCGAGCCTGCACTCGCCGCAGGAGGACGCCTGGTGGTTCTGCGAGCGGCTCTATGCGACCAACGAGGTCTGGCTGGCGGAGGACGAGGGGGGGCCAGTCGGCTACATCGCCTTCCGCCCCGACTTCATCGAGCACCTGTTCATCCAGCCGGAGGCGCAGAGCGCCGGTCTGGGTCTGCAGCTGCTGGAGAAGGCCAAGCAGGCGTCTGCGGAACTCAGCCTGTGGACCTTCCAGCAGAACGAGCGCGCCCGCCGCTTCTACGAGCGCCACGGCTTCGTCGCGGTCACCGAGACCGATGGGGCAGACAACGAGGAAAAGCTGCCGGACGTGCTTTATCGCTGGCGGCGCGAGCCGGTGTAATCCGTCGGCATCGCCTGTAACGTACCAAGGGTCAGCCGCGTATTGGATGCCATGAACCTCGCCCGCCCCTCGATCGATCGCAGAGCCCTGCTCGTCTCCGCCGCGGCGCTGGCCGCCTGCAGCGCCGCCCCCGCGGCCAAGGCCGGCCCTGACCGCTACGCCGACTCGTCCTGGCGCAAGCTGACCGAGGCGGACTGGCAGAAACGCCTGCCGGCGCCTTCCTTCCAGGTGCTGCGGCAGGAAAGCACCGAGACGCCGTTCACCAGCCCGCTCAACAACGAGCACCGGCACGGCGTCTTCGCCTGCCTCGGCTGCGACCTTGCGCTGTTCAAGTCGGAGTGGAAGTTCGACAGCGGCACCGGCTGGCCGAGCTTCTACACCGAGATCCCCGGCGCGCTGGGCAAGAAGTCCGACTTCCAGATCGTCGAGGAGCGCACCGAGTATCACTGCGCCCAGTGCCTGGGTCACCAGGGCCACGTCTTCAACGACGGCCCGCGGCCCACCGGCCTGCGCTATTGCAACAATGGCGTGGCGCTGAAGTTCGTCCCGGCCTGAAGCTGGTTGCGCGACTGCGGCGAAGTTTGTAAGGATTCGCGGCGCGCTGAGGCGAAGCCCGGCCGCATTTTTTCCTGACATTCGTCACACCGACCCGCGTCGGCCGCTGGTCCGCGCCGGTCAGGAGCTATCTCATGCAACGCTATATCCTCACTGGCGCCCCGGGCGCCGGCAAGACCGTGCTCATCCGCGCCCTCGAACGCGCCGGCCACGCCGTGGTCGAAGAAGCGGCCACCGATCTGATCTCCCTCGTCACCGCGCAAGGCGTCGAGGAACATTGGCAGCACCCGTCGTTCATCGACGACATCGTCGCGCTGCAGGTCTGGCGGCAGCGGCGCGCGGATCGCTGGCCGGACGAACTCGTCTTCTTCGACCGCTCGCCGATCTGCACCTGGGCGCTCAGCGAGTTCCTCGGCCGCGAGCCGAGCGAAGCCTTGAAAGCCGAGGTGGCGCGAGTCGAGCGCGAGGCGATTTACGAGCGGCGGGTCTTCTTCGTGCGCAACCTGGGCTTCGTCGCGCCGACAGAGGCTCGGCGGATCACTTTCGAGGACACGTTGCGCTTCGAGGTCGTCCACGCCGAGGTCTATCGGCAGTTTGGCTATGAGCTGATCGACGTCCCCGCGGCGCCGCCGTTGGAGCGCCTGGAAATGGTGACCGGCGCGGTAACGACGACCCCGTAAAAGTCGGGGACAATTGCGGCGTCCTAACGATCGGTTTGCCATGGTGGTGTTACCAATCGCCGCAGATGAGAAACGTTCAAAAGACGCAGGTGATCGCCGCCGTGGCCAATCGCGCCCGGCAGATCCGCTTGAAGATACTCCTGGCGGTATTGATCGGCGTCGTCTTCAACTCCTTTACCGGGGTCGGTTTCGCCGTCGGCTGGTGCGGCCTCTACATCTCCAGCCAGCTGGCCGAGGCCTGGGTGTTCCGCCCAAGCGAGATTGAGCGGCGACTGACGACGCGCTGGGGCTACGCTCAGCTGGTCGCCGCCGTGGCGGTCTCGAACCTGCTGTTCAGCTCTTTCGGGGTCGCCGAGATGATCCGCGGCGGAGCGGGCGGCGCGCTCGCCGGGGCGTTGCTGATCACCGGCGCGATCGTCAACGCATTGATGACCACCGCCTCGTCGCGCGAGCTGTTCCTGGCCGGGCTGATCCCCCAGATCGTCTGTTTCGCCTTCCTGCCGGGCGTGGCGCTGGGCCATGGCGCCGGCGCGCTGACCGCCTCCCAGCTCGGCTTCGCCGCCTTGCTGAACCTCATCGCCGCGGCGATGGCCTGGCGTCTGTTCGCCAGCGTGCTTGCCGCCGAGGACCTCGCCCGCACCGAGGCGGAAGCGGCCAACCACGCCAAGAGCGAGTTCCTGGCGACCATGAGCCACGAGATCCGCACGCCGCTCAACGGGGTGCTGGGCATGGCCCAGGCCATGGCCGCCGGCGACCTGGACCCCGAACAGCGCGAGCAGCTCGATGTCATCCGCGAGTCCAGCGAGACGCTGCTCAAGGTGCTCAACAACATCCTCGACATTTCCAAGATCGAGGCGCGCAAGCTGGAGATCGAGGTGGTGGAGTTCGACCTCGGCGAGACCCTGAGCGGCGTTAACGCCACCTTCTCGCCCGTCGCGTCGCAGCGGGGCCTCGAGCTCAGCGTCGAGGTCGGCGACGCCGATGGGCTCTATCGCGGCGATCCGACCCGCGTGCGCCAGATCATCTCCAACCTGGTCTCCAACGCGCTGAAGTTCACCGCCAGCGGTTCGATCAAGGTTCGCGCCGCCAAGGACGCCGACCATGTCCGTATCGAGGTCTCCGACACCGGGATCGGCATCTCGCCGGAGGTGGCCGCGAAGCTGTTCGCCAAGTTCGCCCAGGCAGACGCCTCGACGACGCGCCGCTACGGCGGCACCGGCCTGGGGCTGGCGATCAGCCGGGAGCTGGCCGAGCTGATGGGCGGATCGATCGGCCTGCGCAGCGAGGCGGGGAGCGGCTCGACCTTCGTCGTCCGCCTGCGCCTGGAGCGCACCGGCGAGGCGCGCCGTGAGCCGCTGGCGCCCAGGCCGCGGCAGACCACCTTGCGGATTCCAGCGGAGCCGGAACCCGGCCAGGTGCGCATCCTCGCGGCCGAGGACAATCACATCAATCGCCTGGTACTGAAGACCCTGCTGAACCAGATCGACCTGCATCCTGACATCGTCGGCGATGGCGCCCTGGCGGTCGAAGCCTGGCGGCACGGCGCCTACGACGTGATCCTGATGGACATCCAGATGCCGGAGCTGGACGGCCTGGCGGCCACTCGGGAGATCCGCGCCGAGGAAGCGGCGACCGGCCGTCTGCGCACGCCGATCCTCGGCCTCACCGCCAACGCCATGTCGCACCAGGTCGAAGAATACCGCCGCGCCGGCATGGACGGCCACGTCGCCAAGCCGATTGACGTCGCCCAGCTGTTCGCCGCGCTGGAGGAAGTCCTGGGCGGCATAGTGGAGGCCGAGGAAAGCGCCGCGGACGAGCTGCGAGCCTAACGAGAGAAAGAACGCTACGACTTCACCTTCACGTAGCTCCCCGGCGCGTCCTCGATCGGCTTGAACGGCCCCTTGGCGGGATCGCGGGCGGGGACCTGGCCGCCGGATTTGGCCTTCAGCCAGACCATCCATTCCGGCCACCAGGAGCCGGGGTGTTCGGTCGCGCCGGTCATCCACTCCTCGACCGTCGCCGGCAGGGCGTCGTTGGTCCAGTGCTGGTACTTCTTGGCGTCGGGATGGTTGATCACCCCGGCGATGTGGCCCGAACCGGCCATCATGAAGGTCACCGGCCCACCGAACAGGCGCGCGCCCTTGTAGACCGAGCGGTAGGGGGCGATGTGGTCTTCCCGCGACGACTGCACGTAGATAGGCGTCTTCACCGTCCCGAGGTCGAGCCGCACGTTGTCCAGCACCAGTTCGCCCCTCGCCAGCGCGTTATCGCCGTAGAACTTGCGTAGATAGAACAGGTGCAGCGTCTTCGGCATCCGCGTCTGGTCGGCGTTCCAGAACAACAGGTCGAACGGGCGCGGCTCCTTGCCCATCAAATAGTTGTTGACGAAGAAGCTCCAGATCAGGTCGTTCGAGCGCAGGGCGTTGAAGGTGTCGGCCATGGTCTGGCCGGACAGCACCCCGCCGCCGGCGTCCATCTTCTTCTCCAGCTCGCCCAACCACTCCTCGTTGGTGAACAGCAGGAGGTCGCCGGCCTCGGAGAAGTCCTGCTGGGCGGCGAAAAAGGTGGAGGAGGCGATCCGCTTGTCGCCCCGCGCGGCCATGTGCGCGAGGGCGCATGAGAGCAGGGTGCCGCCGATGCAGTAGCCGACGGTGTTCACCGCCTTCACGCCGGCCTGTTTCATCACCACGTCGGTGGCCGCGTAGATACCCTCCTTGAGGTAGTCCTCGAAGGTGCGAGTGGCGAGCGAGGAGTCCGGATTGACCCAGGAGGTGACGAACACCGTGATCCCCTGGCTCGTCAGCCAACGGATCATCGAGTTCTCCGGCCGCAGGTCGAGGATATAGTATTTGTTGATCCAGGGCGGGAAGATCAGCAGCGGGATCTCGCACACCGTCTCCGTGGTCGGCGAGAACTGCAGGATCTGGATCAGCTCGTTCTGGAAGATCACCTTGCCCGGCGCAGTGGCGACGTTCTCGCCGACCTTGAACTGGGAGAAGTCTGTCTGGCTGATCGATAGCTGGCCGCCGCCGCGCGCCAGGTCGGCGGCGAAGTTGTCCATACCCTTGACGATGCTCTGGCCGTTGCTCTGCATCGCCTCGCGCAATGCCGCGGGGTTGGAGAGCAGGAAGTTGGAGGGCGAGATCGCGTCGGTCAGCATCTTGGTGAAGAACTCGACCCGGCGCTTGGTCATCGGCTCGACGCCCTCGACGCCGCTCACCAGTTCGTTCAGCCAGTCCGAGGTGATCAGGTACGACTGCTTGATCACGTCGAACACCGGGTTGGAGGTCCAGTCCGGGTCGGTGAAGCGCTTGTCGCCGCGCTCGGGGCGGATCACCTCGCCAGGCGTCTCGCCGCCGGCGCGCTGCGCCGCGACCTTCCAGAGGTCCATGTAGCGGCCGAACAGGTCGGCCTGGGCCCGCATCAGCCGGTCCGGCTGCGCGGCCAGGCGTCCCATCACCTCGCTCAGCGCGGGGGCGACGTGGAACGGATCGGGCGTCAGCGCCGACGGCCGGTCGGCCTGGCGCAGCGCCGCCTCGGCGATCACGCCCTGGGCGGTCATCGCCGCGCGGGCGAGGTTCAGCGACAGTTGCTCGAGCGACTCCCGCTGCGTCGGCGATAGGAATTCCAGGCTGACGCCGCCCGATGCGCCGGCCGAGACCTGTTCCGAACGGGGCGCAGTCGTGGCCGCTTCCGGGGCGGTGGCCGCCGCGGCCGCTTCGAGGCGCGACGCCGGCTTTGACTTCGCGGCGCGGGGCTTCGTCGCGCGCTTCTTGGCGCGAGGCGCAGTCTGGGCGGCGTTCGAATCTGTCATAACAACTCTCCTCGACCCGGCTTCAGCTCTGGTCGACGGACGCCTGCGCGCCTTCCGTCCCGCCCCATGATGTCATAAGAGGCCAGGATATGAATGGTTGCCGGGCCAAATATTCAACCCTCTGCGCCGCGGCTCTCGCCTTCGCGAGCGTCGCGGCCGGCCAGGCCGTGGCCGCACCGACGCCGCAGCCGTCCGCCTCGCCGGCGCTGAGCGCGATCGCGGCGGGCGAAATGCCGGCCGTCCGGCCGACCTTCGGCCAGATCCCATCGGCGCCGACCGACGTGCGTCCGTTCGTGGCCTGGAAGGCCTCGATCGCCGACACGAAGCGCGTCGGCGCCCAGACCGCCGCCGAGGCCAACGCTGGGCCTTGGCTGCTTAGCGACAGCGAAGCCTGGGCCGACCGCGCCCGCGCCGAGGCGACTGCGCCCCCGCCGATGACCACGCCTGCCCAGGGCGACACCGACGCCTTTGTCAGAGAGATGCTGCGGCGAGCTACGCCGCCCCCGCGGGCGCACTGAGGCCGGCAGGGGCGCAAGTGTGCTGGATTTGAAGTTCGCCTGATCGTCGGATCGGGCTCCGAGCGAACTTCAAATCCGAAAAAGCACACTAGATATCTATACTTGCTAGTATCCGGATCGATTCCGAAGTTCGACGGAGACCGCCATAATGCGTTCGCGAACTTCGGAATCGGGACACTAGTCCGCAAGTCCACTTCCCTAAACCCGCTTGGCGGACCCATGCGACGGGGTCTATTCCAGGCCGCCGCGCCTCAGAGCGCCAGACCCGGCATCATGACCCCCGACTTTCCCCGCATACGCCGCCTGCCGCCCTACGTGTTCGAGGAGGTGAACCGCCTCAAGGCCCGTCTGCGCGGCGAGGGCGTCGACATCATCGACTTCGGCATGGGTAATCCCGACATGCCGACCCCCAAGCACATCGTGCAAAAACTGATCGAGACCGCGCGCGACCCCAAGAGCGGCCGCTACTCGGCCTCCAAGGGCATCCCTGGCCTGCGCCGCGCCATGGCAGGCTACTACGCTCGCCGCTTCGACGTGAAGCTCGACCCGGACCGCGAAGTGATCGCTACCCTGGGCTCGAAGGAGGGCTTCGCCAACCTGGCCCAGGCCGTCACTGGGCCGGGCGATGTGATCATCTGCCCCGATCCGGCTTACCCGATCCACGCCTACGGCTTCATCATCGCCGGCGGGGTGATCCGGCAACTGCCCGCGCTTTCGCCGGAGCAGTACCTCTCCGGGGTGAGCCAGGCCGTGCGCGACAGCTCGCCGCCGCCGAAGGTGCTGGTGCTGAGCTATCCGTCGAACCCCACCGCGCAGTGGGTCGACCTCGAGTTCTACAAGGACGCGGTGGCGCTGGCGAAGAAGCACGACATGCTGGTGTTGTCCGACATCGCCTATTCGGAGATCTATTTCGACGACAACCCGCCGCCGTCGATCCTGCAGGTCGAGGGCGCCAAGGACATCGCCGTTGAGGTCAATTCGCTCTCGAAGACCTACGCCATGGCCGGCTGGCGCGTCGGAATGGTGGTCGGCAACGATCGGATGTGCGCGGCGCTGGCGCGGGTGAAGTCCTACCTCGACTACGGCGCCTTCACGCCGATCCAAGTGGCGGCCGTGGCGGCGCTCAACGGACCCCAGGAGTGCGTCGACGTGATCCGCGCCACCTACAAGTCGCGCCGCGACGTGCTGGTGACGGCGATGGCCCGCGCGGGCTGGAACATTCCGACGCCGCCGGCGTCGATGTTCGCCTGGGCCCCGCTGCCGGAAGCGTTCAAGGACGCCGGCTCGATGATGTTCGCCAAGCTGCTGATCGAGCAGGCGGGCGTCGCCGTGGCGCCGGGCGTCGCGTTCGGCGAGCACGGCGAGGGCTATGTGCGGATCGGCCTGGTGGAGAACGAGCACCGCATCCGTCAGGCGGCGCGCAACGTGAAGCGGCTACTCGACCAGTCCGGCCAGCATCTCAGCGCGGCGCGCGAGAGCGCCGCCCGCGAGGCCGCCAGGTGATCCGCGCGGCCTGCCACTGCGAAGCCGTTCGCTTCGAGATCGCCGAGCCGCCGACCTGGGTGCTGGACTGCAACTGCACGCTCTGCCGGCGCTATGGCGCGCTTTGGACCTATTTCGACGGACCGGATCAGTCGAAACTCTTGATGACGCCGTCACCGGAGGCGACCGAGACCTACGCCTGGCTCGATGGAGATCTGGCGTTCCACCGCTGCCGGTCCTGCGGATGTGTGACTCACATGGTTGCGGTCAAGGAAGACCCGCCGGTGATCTACGGCGTCAACGCGCGAATGATGGCGGGACTCGACCCCGCCAAAGTGCGCATTCGTCGGAGGAACAACAGCCACTCCGGCTTCTTCTGGACCCGGCCCGACGAGCCGATCGAGCGAAGCCGCCATCCCGTGATGCCGCCGCCCGGCCCGCTGGATTGGCGCTAAAGGCGGTGGCGCGCCAGGCCGGAGCCAACTAAGTCGTGCGCCCATGACCAAGAACGACCCCTGGCGCATCGGCGTCGCCGGCCTCGGCACCGTCGGCGGCGGGTTGCTGGCTCTGATCGACGAGCGGCCCGGTTTCTCGCCGGTGGGGCGCGAGGCGGTCGTCACCGGCGTTTCGGCCCGCTCGCGCACCCGGCCGCGGCCGGTCGACATCTCCAACCTACCCTGGTTCGACGATCCGGTGGCGCTGGCCGCCTCGCCGGACAATGACATCTTCGTCGAACTGATCGGCGGTTCCGACGGGCCGGCCAAGGTCGCGGTCGAGACGGCGCTGCGGTCCGGCAAGCCCGTGGTCACCGCCAACAAGGCGCTGATCGCCGAGCACGGCGCCGAACTCGCCGCGCTGGCCGAGGCCAGCGATGTGCCGCTCCTTTTCGAAGCGGCGGTGATGGGCGGCACGCCGGCGGTGAAGATGCTGCGCGAGGCGATGGTCGGCGACGAGGTCGAGGCGGTGGCCGGCATCCTCAACGGCACCTGCAACTACATCCTGACCGAGATGGAGGCGACCGGCCGGTCGTTCGCCGACGTGCTCGCCGAGGCCCAGCGCCTTGGCTACGCCGAGGCCGACCCGACCATGGACGTCGGCGGCTTCGATGCGGCGCACAAGATCACCATCCTCGCCGCGCTGGCGTTCGGCTGCGCGCCCACCTACGCCGCCGCCGAGGTGGAGGGGATCGCGGCGATCGAGCCGATCGACATCCGCTTGGCCAAGGACCTCGGCTATCGCATCAAGCTGGTCGCCAGCGCGGTGAAGTCGGCCGAGGGCGTGTCGGTCAGCGTGCACCCGGCGCTGGCGCCGCTGGCCCATCCGCTGGCGCAGGCCGGCGGCCCGTTGAACGCGCTCTTCATCCAGGGCCGCAAGATCGGCCGCATTTTCATCCAGGGCCCCGGCGCCGGCGCCGGCCCCACCGCCGCGGCCGTGGCCGCCGACATCGCCGACGTAATGACCGGCGCGCGCCGGCCGGTGTTCCAGCTGCCGGCGGCGCGGCTGAAGCCGTTCGCGCCGGTGAACGCCAAGAGCCAGATCGGCCGCGCCTACATCCGGCTGATGGTCCGCGACGAGCCGGGCGTGATCGCCGCCGTCACCGAGACCCTGGCCGAGGCGCGGGTGTCGATCGACAGCTTCCTGCAAAAGCCGGTCGAGGACGCCGGCGTGGTACCGATCGTGCTCACCACCCACGCCGCGCCGGAGGAGGTGATCCTCGAGGCGGTGCGGCGCATGCACGACTTGGCGGTCATGATCGAGCGGCCGCGGATGATCCGTATCGCCCGCATCTGAGAATCCACAGACAATGCTACCCCAACGGCTGGAGGCCGCTCGATGAGTTCAAACTTGCTGGATCGCAGCCTGGTCATGGAGGCGGTCCGCGTCACCGAGGCGGCCGCCATCGCCGCCTGGGAACTCGCTGGCCGCGGCGACGAGAAGGCGGCCGACCAGGCCGCGGTCGACGCCATGCGCACCGCGCTGAATGAGTTGGCGATCGACGGCCTTATCGTCATCGGCGAGGGCGAGCGCGACGAAGCGCCGATGCTGTATATCGGCGAGAAGGTGGGGAAGGGGACCGGCCCCCGGATCGACATCGCGCTCGATCCGCTCGAGGGCACCACGCTCACCGCCAAGGCGATGGCCAATGCGCTGGCGGTGATGGCCTGGGCGCCGGCCGGCACCATGCTGCATGCGCCCGACACTTACATGGACAAGATCGCCTGCGGGCCGGGCTATCCGGCCGGGGTGATCGACCTGGACAAGAGCGCCGGCGAGAACGCCATGGCGATGGCCAAGGCCAAGGGCGTCGATCCCTCGCAGATCACCGTCTGCGTGCTCGATCGCCCACGCCACGCCGAGATCATCGCCTCGCTGCGCGAGGTCGGGGTGCGGGTCTACTTGATCACCGACGGCGATGTGGCGGGGGTGATGAACACCGCCGATCCGGAGACCGGAGTCGATCTCTATGTCGGCCAGGGCGGGGCGCCCGAGGGCGTACTGGCCTGCGCGGCGCTGAAGTGCGTCGGCGGCCAGTTCCAGGGCCGGCTGCTGTTCCGCAACGCCGACGAACGGGCCAGGGCCGAGCGGCTGGGCATCACCGACCTCGACAAGAAATACGACCTGCACGAGCTGGTCCGCGCCGACGCCATCTTCGCGGCGACCGGGGTCACGTCCGGCGCGCTGCTGGATGGGGTGAAGATCTCCGGCGGCTTCGTGCACACCCACACCCTGGTGATGAACTCCGCCAGCCACACGGTGCGCGAAGTACGCATGAAGCGGCCGCTCTGACATGGCCTTCGCCGTCCTTCTCTCGCACGAGCCTCCCGCCGGCTTCCTCGGCGTCGAGCGCTCGATCGGGGGTCGGCGGTGGCGGACGCGGCCGGCGTCTGAACTGACGGTCCGCGAGATCGGCCTGCGCATGGGGATCGCCGAGCCGCTGGCGCGCGCCCTGGCCTCGCGCGGCATCACCGCCGATACCGCCGAGAATTACCTGCGCCCGACCCTAAAGGCGCTGTTTCCCGACCCATCCAGCTTCCTCGGCATGGACGAGGCGGCGCAGGTGCTGATCGACGCCTTCGAAAGCGCCAGCAAGGTCATCGTGTTCGCCGATTACGACGTGGACGGAGCATCGAGCGCGGCCCAGCTGGTCCGCTGGTGGCGCGCGATGGGCCGTGAACTGCCGATCTATGTGCCCGACCGCCTCACCGAGGGCTATGGTCCCAGCCCCGCCGCCTTCCGCCATCTGCGCGAGGCCGGCTACGAGCTCGTGGTCACCGTCGACTGCGGCGCGGCGGCCTACGACGCGCTGAACGCCGCCGGCGAGATCGGCCTCGAGGTGGTGGTGATCGACCACCACATGATGCGCGAGACGCCGCCGACGGCGCGCGCGCTGGTCAATCCCAACCAGCTCGGCTGCGGCTCCGGCGAAGGCGTTCTGGCCGCGGCCGGCGTCACCTTCGTGCTGCTGGCGGCGCTGAACCGCGAAGCGCGGCGGCGCGGCTGGTTCGAGGGCAAGCCCGAGCCCGACCTGCGCCAGTGGCTGGATCTCGCCGCGCTCGGCGGCATCTGCGACGTGACCCAGCTGGTCGGCTTCAACCGCGCCCTCGCCGCGCAGGGCCTGAAGGTGATGTCGGCCTGGGCCAATCCTGGGCTGAAGGCGCTGCTCGACGTCGCCGGCGCCAAGGGCCCGGCCAGCGTGTTCCACGCCGGCTTCATCCTCGGGCCGCGCATCAACGCCGGCGGCCGCATCGGCCGTGCCGACCTGGGCGCCCGGCTGCTCTCCACCGACGATCCGGCCGAGGCGCTGTCGCTGGCGCAGGAGCTCGATGCGCTCAACGCCGAGCGAAAGAACGTCGAGGCTGAGATCCTCGAGGCGGCGATCTCCAACATCGAGGCCGGCGCCAACTTCGACCCCGATGCGCCGGCGATCGTGGTCGCCCAGGAGGGCTGGCATCCGGGCGTGATCGGCATCGTCGCCAGCCGCCTGCGCGAGCGCTACCGCCGCCCGGTCGTGGTCGTCGGCCTCGACCGCGCCAGCGACATCGGCAAGGGCTCCGGCCGCTCGCAGCCCGGGGTGAACCTCGGCCGCGCGATCCAGGCGGCGTTCGACGAGGGGCTGCTGCTGGCCGGCGGCGGCCACGCCATGGCCGCGGGCCTGACGCTGCGACCCAGCGCCATTCCCGAGTTCCGCGCCTTCCTGTGCGAGCGCCTGGCCGGCGAGATGGTCGAGGCCGAGGCCGACGACGCGCTGGAGATCGACGCCCTGGTGACGCCCGGCGCCGCCGCGCGCCCGCTGTACGACGCTTTCCGGGCGATGGAGCCGTTCGGACCGGGCAATCCGGAGCCGCTGTTCGCGGTCGCCGACGTGAGGGTGGAGCGGGTGACCCCGATGCGCGGCGGACATCTGCGCTGCACGCTGGTGGGCGGCGGCGGGGCCCACATCCGCGCCATCGCCTGGCGCAGCGCCGACACCCCGATCGGCCAGCGCCTGCTGGCCGGCGGCGGCTCGCTGCACGCGGTCGGCAAGCTCAAGGCCGACGACTGGAACGGTCGCAACACGGTCGAGCTGGAGATCGAAGACCTCGCCGACCCGCGCATGACCTGAACCCGCGACCCCGGCGCTTGCACACCCCCGCCGGCGCGGATATATCCCCCGCTCTTCCCGCCGGGCCCTTCGTCTATCGGTTAGGACATCAGATTTTCAATCTGGGAAGAGGGGTTCGACTCCCCTAGGGCCTACCAATCTTCCGCCATAGCGGGCTGTATTCGCCGCACCTTCCGAGCCACGAGCGCGCCGAGCTTGATCATTGGCCGTTCGACGAGGCGGTAGCTCACCTCAGCGACAGCGTAGCTGGCCGCGAGGGGGTCAGCGCATACCACAGGGCGAAGCCGCCCCGTGCCAGCCGTGCTGCGGCGTGATGGCGCCGCGCAGCAGCATGACGATCTCGAAGTGCCAGAGGTAGATCGAGAACGAGACGACGCCGATGCGGGCGACGAACCGGTTCACCAGATAGCGGCCGCCGCCACTCGCCAAGCCGTGCGCCAACAGGGCGAAAGCGACGGTGGGGCCGATGTTCACGAGCTCCGGCGGCGGCCAAACGAATGGCAGCGCCAAGATCAGCGCCAGCGACACGGCGACTTCGCTCTCGGCGACCCGTCGAGACGCTGGCGGCGCTTGCCACGCGATCATCCCGGCCAAGAAGGTGTAGAGCGCGCCCGGTAGCCACATGGTCGCAAAGCGGGTGACCAGATCGGCTGGCGTGTTCGGATAGACGGCGCCCAGCATCGACAGGACGACCGGGAAGCTGGCGATGAATGCGAGCGTGTAGGCGACGCCCGCGGCGAGCGCTGCAGTCGCCGACCGAAGCCAGGCTGCCAGCAGCGGGAATACGGCATAGAATCCGAACTCGGTGGCGATCGACCAGCTTCCGGGCGCCACGGCGTTGTACATCTCGGGCGACCATCCGTTCAGGAAGACGAAAGTCAGCCCGACCGCTGCGGCCCCAACCCCGTTCGGCGC
>Ga0302324_100013654_pt1 | contig 16438 bp, 12 predicted proteins | sample Palsa_T0_1_FD_201949 | JGI IMG/M metagenome (GOLD analysis project Ga0302324, IMG submission 201949) | Peat permafrost microbial communities from Stordalen Mire near Abisko, Sweden - Palsa_T0_1 | ecosystem: Environmental > Terrestrial > Soil > Palsa > Peat permafrost | place: Sweden: Abisko...
CGAGCGACATTGGAAGCTAAGTCTTTATTCCGCAATACTTTACCAGTAAGCCGTTTAGACACAATACTTTGCGGGAATTTACAGCCTAACCCTGTGATTCCAATAGCGTCGGGGAGGGGGAGGGGGAGGGGGGGGCCGATCAGGCCGCTTTCGCTTCAATGTCCCCCATAAGGCTTACGGTTGTCGAGACATCGACGCCATACCGTGCCCCGCCACGGACGATTGGACCGCCGATGGCGTCCAACTCCAGCTGCCGCCCGGCGGCAACGTCTTTCTGCATGGAACTGCGCATGGCTGGCGGCGAGTTTTCGACGACCGACTGGATCCGCGCGGCATCGACCTCCGCGCCGCTCGCGTTCGCGACCGCGCACGCCTCGGCAATCGCGGAGCTTAACTTTTGTTTCCACGCAGCGTTCGCCAGAATCTCTCCAGCATTCAAACCCGATGCCGACGTCACCAAGGCGAACGGCCCAAGGAAGCAAAGCTTGCCCCAAAGAAGAGTCTGCTCGTTCGCGATAAACTGGCACGCGAATCCAAGATTGCCCAATTGTCCAACGATGGCTCCCAGAAGAGGTTCACCGCTGGCCGCGAGGTTCAAGCGAACGACCGGGGAGCGCTGGATAAATCGTCCCGGCGCCACCTTCTCCGCTTCGACCGCGATCGTCCCCGGAACCACGTGCTCCAGTCCAAATCGCTTTCGCAGCACCGCGACGTGATCTACGCCGTTCAGCAAGGGAACCACGCAGCGTGGCGTTACCTGCACAACTTCCAGCGCGGCTTGTAACTGATAAGTCTTGGTTGCGATCCACAGCACGTCCACCGACTCCGTCAGCGCTGCGACGGCTTTCGCTGGCCCGGTGAGAGTGCCCGACGGACGTTCGAGGGACAAGTTCCCAGGAAACGTCGGCAATGTCGCCGGTCGAACCACCACTCTGACGTCTTCCCCGAGCGATGACAACACCGTGCCAATCAAGCCACCGATTGCTCCCGCTCCCAGAATTGCATGTTTCATATCAGTGCCTCCGTGAGTGCCCCGTGCAAACTATACGATACGGTAATTCTTGGATGCGGCGACTGCTTACATGGACCCGCCTTTACGCTGTGACTCCGAATCTGTCACACTGACCATTCACTATAAGCCCATGGGAAAAATTCACGTTCTCCCCGAAAGAGTCGCCAACCAGATCGCTGCCGGCGAGGTGGTAGAGCGTCCTGCGTCGGTAGTGAAAGAATTGCTGGAGAACGCGCTGGACGCTGGTTCCACGCGCATTCGCATTCAGGTCGAAGCCGGCGGAAAGAAGCTGATCCAGATCACGGACAACGGTTGCGGCATGGTGCGCGACGATGCCATGCTTGCCTTCGAACGCCACGCGACTTCTAAAATCAGGGATACCGACGATCTGCTGAGCATTTCGACTCTGGGGTTTCGCGGCGAGGCCCTTCCCTCGATCGCATCGGTGGCGCGTGTGCATCTCGAAACCCGGGCCGAAGAAGAAGCAGCCGGCACCGTTCTCGAAATTAACGGAGGCAAGATCATCCGCGTTGAAGAGGCCGGCCTGCCGCTCGGAACTTCGATTACGATTCGCGATCTGTTTTTCAATACGCCGGCGCGCAAGAAATTTCTACGATCGGAAGCGACCGAACTGTCTCACATCGCTTCGCTGGTAACCCACTACGCGCTGGCGCATCCAGATAAGCATTTCGAGTTGCACTCGGCGACCAATGCCTTGCTGGTAGCGCCGCCCGTAGCTGGTCATCGCGAACGCGTCTACCAGGTTTTTGGCCGCGAGACTCTGGACCAACTTATTCCTTTGGCGGCCGTGCAGCCACTGGAACGTATAGGCCTGCCCCAGCCTCCGCCGTGGCGGCGCAACCCGGACACTGCGTTGCGGCAGCCGGTCGAAGGAGAGGATGAAAGTTCGCGGTCGTCCACCGGAGGGTCCACTGGAGGATCCGTCACAGGAGAATCCGCGCCACAGGATTTCGGCGACGTGCGGCTGCATGGATTTGTTTCGAAGCCCGAAATCCAGAAACTGAATCGCAATTCGATTTTTATTTTCGTGAATGGCCGCCTGATTCGCGATCGCCTGATTCAACACGGGATCACGGAGGCCTGTCGCAACATCCTGCCGCCGAATGTATTTCCGATAGTTCTGCTTTTTATTGAGATGCCAACCGCTGAGGTGGATGTGAATGTGCATCCATCGAAAACCGAGGTACGTTTCCGCCAGCAAAGCGTGATCCACGATTTCGTGCGTGAGTCGGTTCGGGCGGCATTGATGAAGGCTCGGCCGGTACCGCAGTTCCTGACTGAGATCGGCGCGCAACCATCGTCGGGGCCGGGGCTCAGCAGCCCCAGCCTCAGGAATCGTACGTTTACAGATGGAACGGGCGGCAGTGATCATGCGCAACGGGCTCCGTGGCAGGACTTATACGAGCCAGCGTCGGCAGGTGGTTTCGCGCTGCAGGCACCGTCGGTTCCGGCTGCGACGGAGAGGCTGGAATTCGAGGGAGGAATCGCGGTCGAGGCCAACGCCGCAGTATCGCTGGCACGCGACCCGCAGGCGATCGCTGACCCGCCAATTCCCGATCACGGCTGCGCTCCGCCGATTGCGCAAGGGCCGCTAGCTGCGCCGACGCTCGAGTCGCTTCGAACGCTGCATCCGTTAGGGCAGATTCGAAATTCTTTCATTCTAGCCGTCAACGAAGACGGCCTCTGGATCATCGATCAACATGTCGCGCACGAGCGGGTGCTGTTTGAAAAAATCCTGCGGCAACGCTCAGCCCAGCAGGTGGAGAGCCAGCGCTTGCTCCTGCCACTGGTCATCGAGCTGACCCCGGCGCAGCAAGCCGTCTTCACGGAAATTGCCGAAGAACTGGCGCTCAATGGTTTTGAGGCGGAACCTTTCGGAGCGCGCAGCGTGGCAGTGAAAGTCGCGCCAGCCGGCGTGGACGCCACGCAGATCGAGCACATGCTGAATGAAATCTTTGAGCAGCTCACCCGCGAAGATCAAGCCATCAATCTGGAAGCGGTGCGAACCCGTATAGCGGCCTCGATCGCATGCCACGCCGCGATCAAAGTAAATATGCCGCTGGAACAAAACAAAATGGAATGGCTGCTGGTGGAGCTCGCAAGAACCGAGCATCCCATGACCTGCCCGCACGGCAGGCCGGTGGTGCTGCGCTATTCCATGCAGGATATTCAGAAGGCTTTCAAGAGGATCTGAAGGCTGCCGTCAGCTCTCAGCTATCAGCTATCAGTTCCCCCATGGTGAAGAGCGTGTGCTGATAGCTGAGAGCTGACAGCTGAGAGCTGGCCTGTGTTCTAATCGGAATCATGACCGACGCGGAACTGCTGCTGGCTCGCAGGCAAAAGTGGCGTCTCGACGGCCAGCCCGTGCGTACTCTCGACGACGCGCGCTCTTTCCTCGACTCGGTGGGGTTCTGTCTGATGTATCCGATGCGGCCTGCCCTTCTGGTGCCCACTTTCGTCGGAGCGTGGGTGGGAGCGGATGACAAGCTGCCTACGCGTCAGCACGCCTATGCCGACCTGCGTGCGAAAGAGGCGACTGAATTGATGGTCCGCGCTCTGCGTGACCGGTCTGCCTACGAGGCTCCGCTTTTCGATGAGAACAACGCGTTCCTGCTGGCGCCGTCGGTCTTTCCTTATTTCTATTCGCTGGTGGGCGAGCGTAATCCGAAGCTGCCGCCTGCGACTGGCCCGCGGTCTCCATATTCGCCGCTCGCTTGCGACGCTTTCGAAATCATTCGACGGAGTGGACCGATTTCAAAAACGAAACTGGGCGAGATGCTGGGCGGCTCGGTTTCAAATGCCGGACTCGATCGAGCGCTCGGCGAACTGTGGGCCAAGCTGCGCATCACGCGCGTGGATTACACCGTGGAAGAAGGTTCCGTGTGGGATGAGTTGTCGCGCTGGGCGCCGGATGTCGTGCGCGAAGGCGTTGGAATTTCGGTTCCCGAAGCACTCTCGGCGCTGGTCTCGAAGTATCTGGATTGCGTCGCGGCGGTGGATGAAGGCGAGGTCGAGAATTTTCTGGCAAACTTCGTTCCGCGGACGCGAGTCAAGGAAGCCATCCATGCCTTGCTTTCGGCACGCGAAGTGAGCTTCGTCCTTGTGGGAAGCAAGTCGCTGCTGCAGGTAACTCCGCCAAAACAAGTTTATGTTCCCAAGCCGCGCCCTGAGCGCGTCAGCTGAAAGCAGGCGACACTAGGTCCTGGAAGTCCGGCATACCTGGCTCCTTAGAACTAAACTCACCGCCGGCAAAGAGCGCTGGCGACCTTCGCTCGCCTTGGACGGGCGAGGCGCCCGTCCCCACACAATCTAGTTTTCCAGCCTTGAGCCGTGTAGAATCGCACATTCGTAACCATGCCCGCCACGATGCCCGATCCATCGCAACGCAAGCTAATTATCGCCATAGATGGCCCGGCCGGAGCGGGCAAGAGCACGATCGCGTCCCGACTGGCGCGCAAGCTGGGCTATGTGAACCTGGAAAGTGGAGCGATGTACCGCGCGCTCGCGCTGAGGGCGATCGAGTGGGACGCGTCGTTTGATGACGAAGCAGCGCTGCTGAAGCAGGCGGAGGAATCGCGCATAACTCTCGATCGCACCATCGGCGGAAATCGTGTGCTGGTCAACGGGAAGGACGTTTCCGCGCGGATCCGCGATCGCGATGTAACCGAGGGGGCGTCGCGTGTCTCGGTGCATCCCAGGGTGCGAGAGTGGATGGTGGCGCGGCAGCGTGAGATGGGCGTCGGTGGCGGGGTAGTGATGGAGGGCCGCGACATCGGAACAAGAGTTTTTCCGGACGCCGATTTAAAGATTTTTCTCGATGCCGATCCCGTGATTCGCGAACAGCGAAGGCTCGACCAGCAACAGGTGAAGGGACCATCGGCCCAAACCATGGCCGCAGAACTTCGCGAGCGCGACAGGCGCGACCGCACTCGCGCGGCCTCTCCGCTGCTGGCGGCAGAAGATGCGGTGGTGCTCGACTCGACGAATATGACGGAGGACGAGGTGCTCCAGCGAATCGAGGAATTGGTGGAGCAAAAACTGCTGGCTAAGGGCTAGCGGTGCAACGTCGACTTTTTCCGCAGCCTGTGAAGCGGTGCGCTTTCAAACCAATTCAAACGCACCACTACCTCAAAGTCAGTCCGGTCGATTCTGCATTCGCCACTAGAACTTGACCATGATGTCGATGTCGATCAACGACTGATCCCTGCGCAGATCGGGGAACCACACGCTGCTGCCTTGAGCTCCGCAGGCCGTTTGCGCGCCGCTCAGGGTCTCCGACATGGATGAATTTCCATCGTTGCAGGCGAAGAATTGTGGATATCCGTTGTTGGTATAAGGCACGCCGCCCGAGCCCGGCGGTGTAACTCCGCCGCGACCGGTCCAATATGGTACATTCGCGTGCCGGTAGTCATATTCCCAACGGAAAGTGATCCACTGCTTGGGCATGTAATCAAACGTGATCGAACTATCCCAGGCTTTGAATGGGTCTCCGGGATTCCCGGTAAAGTAAGGCGCACTGATCGCAGCGGAAGACGCAGTTTCACCGTTGATCGGCGGTACAAGAACCAGATAGCGCCCCGGATTGTTGATTTGACCGCCGCCGACGGTTAACCCAAACGTATCCTTCTTGAACCAGGTGCGGTCGTACAACATGTAGCCGATAAAACTCTGCTTGGGGCCGCCGGCCTTATCGCCGTGGCAGCTCACGCCGCCGCCAAATTCACACCCCATGTCGCCGGTGAATGACAACGCCATTTTGTCCAGAGTTTGTCCCGGTTTGTCGAAATACTTGATTTCGATACTGTCGTCGGTGTGGATGCGGCCTCGATTCGGTATGTACAGATCGTCATGGCCCAATCCGTAATTGTTGGAGATGATGTTAACCCAGGGTCTCGGAGTCCACTTGATCTGTCCGCCCAGCCCCTTCCTGGAATTGGCTGAGGCGTAAGATTGCCATCCATTGATGAACCACGGCTCGATTTTTAAATGGGGAGTGGGGAAAATCTGCACTCGCAGACCCTCGAAAAACCATGGCGTGTTGGAAGAAACGTAGGAAGGTTGGTAGGCCCAGTTATCAAAGTTGTAATAGCTGAAGAGGCCGATGTATGACATGAAAATTCCCGCGTCGATATTGATCCCGTTCAACGCGTTGATGTGATAGCCGCCGTAGGCTTCCGACAGGTAACGGTCCGCATCGTTAACATTCCATTGCCCCTTGGAGTAGCTAGGGTCGTTGCGCGCGGTCGCCGTGGAATACATGCCGAATTGAGTCATGAATCGGGCGCGAACGTTGTCGTAGTGGAAGTCGCCGCCGATGCCGAGTTGCTCCAGTTGGATTTCATTGGAGCGAAAAAGTTCGCTCGATCCACCCATCGAGTCATCGATTGGTTTGTTGAAATCGTAGTTGTAGGTAATGTCGGCTCGGATTTCCGGGGTGAAGAATTTCGAATCAAAGGCTGTGTCCTTGTTGCGCGGATTGCCGTTCAGCCATGTCCAGTCCCAATCGGAAAAGGGCGCGATCTTTTCTTTTTTTGTGGGCGCAGCTGAGGAATCGCTCGAGGGTTGCGAAAGAGTTGCCACAGCCGGCGCCGGAGCGGGAGTCGGCAAGGCGGCAACTGCGGCCGGGCGAGTCGCGGCCGCTGGAACTGCCTCTACCGACGCACGGGCCTTCAGTTCCGCTTCGAGTTGCTCGATGCGCGCCTTCATGGCATCCAGCTCTTTCAAAATATCCAGCGAGATTGCCGTATTTGAGGCGGCCGGAGTTCGGCCCGCCGATGCATCAGGCGTCTCCCTCACGGCCGCGACTTTCGCCGGAGCATACGGTTGCGCCTGAGTCTGCGCGTAACACGGTTGCGCCTGACCAGCCGCGAGACTCAAAACAAGCAGTGCAGGGGAAGCTGAAAACGCTACGGCCTTGCGTAACAGAGCTCTCGTTATTTTCACGTTCGAATCCTTTCCTGTCCGAAGTCCGGTTCTCTTCGCTGAACGAAGGGCAGGTAATGCATCGATATTAAGCGGGTCTTACCCGCCGCTTTTGTGCGGGGCCAACTCACTATCACAACCGAAAACTAATAAAGATCGGCTAAAAAGTTCGTAAAGAGCACATAAAGGCTTGCAGGGTTCGAAGCCGCGCTCGGCTGGGGCGGACGAATGCGTCCGCCCCTACGTGACCGACCCCTTTTGACGTCGTTGGGAAAAGGAAAGGAAGACAAACCGGTGGCGGAAACCGCCATGCAATACTTTGCGATGAGTGGGATTTGCTGTTGCGGCAATTACTTCTTCGCAATCTCAATTCCCAACTCCCGCAATTGCCCCGCCGCCACCGGCGTGGGCGCTTCCATCATCAGATCTTTTGCGGCGGCCGTCTTGGGGAAGGGAATTACCTCGCGCAAACTCTCCGCTCCCGCCAGAATCATTACGATGCGATCGAGGCCCAGCGCAATTCCGCCATGGGGTGGCGTGCCATATTCCAGTGCGTCGAGAAAGAAGCCAAAGCGCGAGCGCGCTTCTTCTTCCGTCATTCCGAGCGCGCGAAAGATCCTGCTTTGGACATCCTGCCGGTGAATACGGATCGATCCCGATCCCAACTCCGTCCCATTCAGGACCACGTCATAGGCAAGCGCCCGTACCATGGCCGGATCGCTTTCCAGCTTGTCCATATCGTCATCATGGGGCGAAGTAAACGGGTGATGCGCCGCCATCCATCGCTTTTCGCCTTCGTCGTATTCAAACATAGGAAAGTTGGTAACCCACAGAAATCGAAAATCGCCTTTCTGGAAAAGCTGATGCTTGTCGGAATATTTCTGTGCCAGCGCAACCCGCAACAGTCCCGCGGAAGCGTAGATCGCCAGTTCCGCCGGCGTTACTTTGCGTTTGCCTGCAGGATGGTCATCGCGTACGGACTGGGCGGAGCCCACGACCAGCACCAGCAGATCGTCCGCCTCGGCCGCGCCCGTGTTTACCCGCACTTTTTCCCGGACTTTCGCGGCTGCCTCGATAAACCTCGTCTCGATGCGCTTGAAGTCTTCGAACACGCGCGCTCCGCCCTTCGAAACAAAAAGAGGCTTGATGTCGTCGCGCTCCTTGCGCGAAAGTTCACCCACATGTGGAATGCGGATGGCAATCACCGGCAGATCTCGATTGATGGCAAGCTGCTCCAGATCGGCCGCCGCAAAACAATCGGCCACCTCTGTAAATGCAGGCAGGCGCAGGTCGGGCTTGTCGATGCCGTATTGCCGGATAGCATCGTCGTAATCCATGCGCGGAAAAGGCGTCTTGATTTCGTGGCCCGCGGCTTTGAATGCCGCAGTCAGGAAACTCTCTACCGTCTCCCAAACCCGCTCCGGCTGCGGATACGACATTTCGAGATCGATCTGGGTGAATTCAGGCTGGCGGTCGGCGCGCAGGTCTTCGTCGCGGAAACAGCGCACAATCTGGAAATATTTATCGAAGCCCGAGATCATTAATATCTGCTTGAAGAGTTGAGGCGACTGCGGCAGAGCGTAGAACGATCCCGGCTGCACGCGGCTGGGGACGAGATAGTCCCGCGCGCCTTCGGGTGTGGAGCGGGTCATGAACGGCGTTTCAATTTCGAAGAAGCCCTGCGAAGCCAGGTTGTCGCGGATGGCGAGCGCTACTTTGTGCCGCAGTTCAATATTGAACTGCATGGCGTCGCGCCGCAGGTCGATATAGCGATACTTCAGCCGCACCTCTTCGTTCGCCAGCACGGTGTCCGAAGGCAGAAACGGCAGGGGCTTCGATACGTTCAGAATGCGCAACTCTTCCACCACCAGTTCAACTTCGCCGGTTGGAATATTGGGATTGATGGTGTCGGCGTCGCGGCGCTTGACCGTGCCGATCGCCGCGATCACAAACTCGTTGCGCAATGCCTCCGCTTTCTGATGAACCGAGGCATTGAGTTCGTGGTTAAACACGACTTGGGTCACGCCGGTGCGGTCGCGCAGGTCGACAAAGATGATCTGTCCCAGGTCGCGCCGCCGGTTGACCCATCCCATGAGCACAACTTTCTTTCCTGCATCGGAAAGCCGCAGAGCCCCGCACATATGAGTTCGCTTGAGGTCGCCTAAAAAATCGAGCACGTTTTCGCCCTGCCTTCTAAAGTTCGTTCCGATGGAATTACGGTGGTGAGCCGAAACGAGGATTATAAATGGCGGGTGGTCTCCTAATTTTGGTTTTCTACCACGGAGGCACGGAGCACCCCAACTTCCTGGCAAGACCTTTCTGTTGTGGATGACTTTCGTTACCATTACGGCAAGTTACTTTTGCCTGCACTCGGCGCTGTCTGCGAGACTTGAGCGAACATTCCTTCGGGTTGCCGCGGAGGCACTTTGCCGCGGAGGGACAACGAACCGCATGATTCGAGTTTTCCGAGACAGACGGAGTCGCCCGTGAGCACTGGAACGATGCCGCCCAAAGTGAGAATTCTCCGCACAAAAATTTCGGAGGAACGATCGGCAGATTCCGAGGCCGGCAGCCAGCGTTGGTATTTTTGCTTCTTCTTCATTTCCGGATTCTGCAGCATCCTCTACGAACTGATCTGGCTTCGCCTTGCCATGGCGCAATTCGGTGTCACCACCGCCATGGTGTCCATTGTGCTCTCGAGCTTCATGGCAGGATTGGGCGTGGGATCCCTGGCCGCTGGGCGCGCGGTACGCACGTACGCACAGCGTCTGACCTCGCCGTTGCGTCTCTACGCGATTGCCGAGTTGTGTATTGCCTGGTCGGCTGTAATCGTGCCCCTGGAATTGCGGGCTGGCCGCTACCTGCTGGAGCACGTGGGTAGCAAACTCTCGCTGTCGTCCTCCGGCTACTATGTTGCCGCCGGTCTTTGCCTGGGATGCAGTCTGATTCCGTGGTGCGCGTGCATGGGCGCTACCATTCCCCTGGGCATGCTTGCCATCCGCAGCGACAAACGCCTCGACGCGCAACGGTCGTTCAGCTTTCTTTACCTGGCGAATGTGTTCGGTGCGGTGCTGGGCGCGATGATTCCACTGCTGTTTGTCGAAATCTGGGGCTTCGCCGGCACCCTGCGATTGGGGATGTTGCTCAATCTCGCGATCTGCGGCGCTGCTCTGGCGCTCTCGCGCAGGGCAATGCCGCGAATTAACGGCGACAACAATAATGACCCAAAAAGACCGGATGCCTCGGGTCCACCTCTGCGGGCCTTGCGTCCGGTATTGGCCAGCAGCACTCTCTGGCTGCTATTCGCTACCGGACTCACCAGCATGGGGATGGAAGTTGTCTGGATCAGGCAGTTCACGCCCTATGTAGGGACGTTCGTCTATTCCTTCGCGACCATTCTGGCCATTTACCTGGCGGCGACGTTCGTAGGATCCAGCGTCTATCGGATCCGGGGCCGGCGCCACAACAATGACGCATCTCTGCTCTGGCTGTTCGTCTGGCTGGCTGCGTTGATTCCTCTGCTTACCGCCGACTGGCGGGTCGGGATTTCCGCCTGGTTGCGCGTCCCCTTGGGCATCGCGGCCTTCAGCGGTCTCCTCGGATTCATCACTCCGAGGCTGGTTGACCGTTTCTCCGTTGGCGATCCCAACCGGGCCGGAATCGGGTATGCCGTGAACGTCGCCGGCTGCATCCTGGGCCCGCTGTTTGCCGGTTTCGTCTTATTGCCGCATCTCGATGAGCGCTACGCCCTCGTAATCCTTGCTCTGCCGTGGTTGCTGGTTGCGTTGTCCTTCCTATTGACGCCCGCCTTCTCCCGGCAGCATAGGTCCGCAACCCCACTCACGGCTCAGCGTGCGCTCGCTGCGGGCATGATTTTATTTGCCTCGTTCGCATTGATCGTCATGACGCGGAGCTATGTGCAGAGGGTTCCGGTGGCGCAGGTGCGCCGTGACAGCACGGCCACCGTTATCGCCGCCGGCCAGGGAATGCGCAAGGCGCTTCTGGTTAACGGCATAGGTATGACCGTCCTCACGCCGGTTACAAAAATAATGGCCTCGATGCCGCTGGCGTTCCTCGACCATCCTCCCCAGAGTGCTTTGGTAATTTGTTTTGGGATGGGCACAACGCATCGTTCCGTACTGTCGTGGGGAATCGATTCCACGGCGGTGGAGCTGGTCCCGAGCGTTCCCGCACTGTTCTGGTACTACCACGCGGACGCTCCCCAACTGCTGAAGTCAGCGCACTCCCACGTGGTGATCGACGATGGCCGGCGTTTTCTCGAACGTACGACTGGACAGTACGATGTGATCGTGGTTGATCCGCCCCCGCCGGTTGGGGCAGCGGGGTCGAGTCTGCTGTACTCGCGCGAGTTCTATGCCGCCGCGCAGAAGCGGCTGCGGCCCGACGGCATTTTGCAGGAGTGGTTTCCCGGTGGAGATCGGATGACCACCGTCGCGGTTGCGCGCGCTCTGAAAGAGTCGTTCCCTTATGTTCGCGGGTTTGTCGGAATCGGCGGCTGGGGAATCCATTACCTGGCCAGCCGGCAGCCGATCCCCAATCGCTCCGCCGCCGACTTGGCGAAACGCATGCCGCCAGACGCAGCCGCCGACCTGGTCGAATGGGGACCGTTCCCGAGCGCCGAAGAGCAGTTTGCAGCCGTGCTCCGCAATGAAATTTCCATCGACGGGCTTATCGCTCAGGATCCAGAGGCGCCAGCCTTGGAGGATGACCGCCCGGTCAACGAATACTCCCTGCTGCGCAACAAGGGTCACCTGCAGCAATAAACCTGCAGCAATAACAATAAAGAAGACCAGAGCTGCCCAACCCTACTGATCCTCATCCAGGTATTCGCCGGGAACATCATCCTCCGGAACCTCGTGAGTGTGAACCTCCTCTTCGTCGTTATTGTCGGCGGCCTCGACTCCCGACACGGCTTCGGCTTCGAACGCGTTTCCTTCTTCGAGCAACTCGTCCACACTCTCCGAATCCGCGCCCGCGGCGTCGGACAACCCCTGCAAACTTCCCGACTGTCCCGCTGCCCTGGCTCGCACTTCTTCCTTTGCAAAAGATTCGACATTCGCACTCTGGTTTTTATCCTGGAGTTGTCTCCTGGAGCCTGCTGCGGCCTTTGTGCCGGTTGTCTTCCTGGCGATGGCCTTCGCTTTTACAGCTGTCTTTTTTCTTATGGCGGGCTTCTTGTTCGCCAGCTTTTTCTTAGGGGGTGTTTTCTTCTTCTGGATCGGTTTCTTTTTTGCCGTCTGCTTCTTTGCCGTGTGCTTTACGGGCTTGCGCTTCGCGGCAGTCTTTTTCAGCTTGGTTCGCTTCTTTTTTGTTGTTTTGGTGGCCATAAGCGAAGTCTACCACCGGCGGATGGGCGCTCACTAGCGCGCTGGAGCATCGCCTTTCTTGGCTACGGGAAGGGGTTAACGTGAAGCCATGATTTGGTACATGAAACTCTCTCGCCCGCTTCCGTCGGGCCTTGATCCCACTCGCAATGCGCCTATCCGCTCCAGGGCTCTTTGAGAGCGTAAATTCTGTGGGCCCACAAGAAAAATGACGTTGTCCACGAACCGGAAGGCGTGCCGCAGCATGATCTGTTTCATTTCCCGGTTGTAGATGCCGCCCCAGTGGGACCGAGCCAGGAATGTCCAGCCGATTTCGATCTCGCTTCTTTCCTTGTCGTATCCGTGGAATCGCGACGACCCGATGACTCGGCCATCTCTGGAATCAAGGGCGATTAATGCTCCACCCGAATCCAGGGCCTCCCGAAAGAATGCCTTGAAAACCTCTTCTTTGTAGCGGTCTTGAATGGGATGTTGCTCCCAGATAAGCGGGTCTGAAGCTACAGCGTAGAGATCATGAAAATCCTCGGGTCGAAGGGGCCTCAGTTCGAGAATCTCGCCTTTCAGCGTGGGCTGGAGATCGAAGGACATTCTTACTCATCCTCAAACTGCGAACCTGCCACGGTGACATCTTATTATTCCAGATCGTTTGCGCTCCAGAGGTTCGGAGTGATCTGGCGGAATTTCAGTTGCCAGCGGCCATCGATCTTTGCCCAGGTGTCGGCCATGTGGCGATAACGCGGATGTTCTCCCGGGACGATGAGGTTATAGGCAACGACCGCGGAATCGTTCGTCAGTTTGACGACGCGAAAATCGTAGGAGCGCGCACCCTTGGGCACATCCTGCGCGGATTCGACCAGCTCATCTTTGTCGTAGAGGTCGCCATTGGTTTCGATACCCTGAAAATCGTCCGCTACGGCTCGGTCTATCGTGGTTGCGTTCTTGAGCCGGGACGCCTCGAGGAAACGCTTCTGCTGATCGATGAGTTGCTGCTCGAAGGCAGAGGCCGGCTTGGAAGTTTGTGCCCATGCCAGATTGAAAACAAAAATGGCCGCACACAGAAGAAAAATGCGTCGCATGATAAGTCTCCTGGTTTTCCTTAGAGACGGGGCTGGCCCCGTCTCGGAAGACGAAGCGTCACTTCGTCGTCGAAATCCGTGTCGTCAAAATCCGTTGCGCCAGCTCCGCGCGCGCAACGGTGACCTGTTCGCCGGAGCCTAGATGCTTCAACGCGAACGCATTAGCCGCGATTTCGTTCTCGCCAACGATGAGAATGTATCGCGCGCCCATCTTGTCGGCGGTCTCAAACGATTTTTTCAAGCGGAAGGTTTCGTCGCCGAGATCGACAACCAGATCATGCCGCCGTAGTTCGCGAGCCACGCGCGCCGCTTCGCGATTCATCCCGGCACCGAGCGGCGCGATGTAGACATCGGGCTTGCGGACAACCGACTCCGCCGACGCGGTCTCCATCAGTGAGAGCACGAGACGATCTTCTCCGATAGCAAAACCGATTCCCGGAGCCGGCGGGCCGCCCAGTGCTTCGGATAAACCGTCGTATCGGCCGCCCCCGAGAATCGCATTCTGCGCACCGAGCGCGCCATGTGTGAATTCAAAGGCAGTGCGGGTGTAGTAATCCAGACCCCTTACCAGGCGCGGGTTTTCGACGTAGGGGATGTGGACGGCGTTGAGGATGCTCTTTACTTCTTCATAGTGGACGCGACAGGCTTCGTCGAGGAACTGGTTGATGGTGGGGAGAGTTGCGATGATGGGCTGGTCCTCAGGAACTTTGCAGTCGAAGACGCGCAGCGGATTGGTGACAAAGCGGCGCTGGCAGTCAGCACACATTTTTTCTACTACGGGCGCGAGCGCCTGGCGGAGGGCCTCGTTGAATTTTGCTCGGTCGGCGGGGCAGCCTACGGAGTTCAGTTCTAGCGTCCAGTTGGCGATGCCTACGCGGTCGAGCAACGTGGCCACGAGTTCGAGGATCTCGGCGTCTCTCGCCGGAGACTGGCTGCCGGCAGAGGCGGGTCCGATGACTTCGGCGTCAATCTGGTAGAACTGCCGGTAGCGGCCTTTTTGCGGGCGCTCGCGGCGAAACATAGGGCCGATCGAGAAGAACTTGTTCAGGCCACGCTCCCAGAGTTTGTGCTCGATGTAAGCGCGGACGATGCCTGCCGTATTTTCGGGGCGCAGGGTCAGGGATTGGCCTTTATCGCTTTGGGCGCGGCCGCGATCTTCCCAGGTAAACATTTCTTTGCTGACAATATCGGTCTCTTCGCCTACACCGCGGGCGAACAGTTCGGTGGACTCGAAGATGGGAGTCCGGATTTCGTGGAAATTGTAGGCGCGGAACACGTCGCGCACGGTGGCTTCGACAAAGTTCCAGAGCGCGGTGTCGGGCGGGAGAATGTCGCGCGTTCCTCGGGGGGATTTGATCATTGGTTGTGGGTCGTCGGTCGTTCGTCGCTAGTCGTTTGGCGCGGCGGCCGCGATTCGCGGTGCTTCCCTAGTTTAACGTTGAATCGGCATTTTGCGGATGTCGCACATGGGTTCGCGCGATGGACGGGAATCTCAACCCGGTTGATACTACTCACCGGAGCCGGGTTGCCATGCGCCGCATACAGTTTATCGAACTCCATGATCAACCTTGGTTCCCGTCATTTCTTCGAGACTACGTCACGGACGCGCTGCAATTTGGATTCAATCTCTTAAAAGCCTATGCGCCCGTCGCCCCACTGCTTCAAGGCGTACTTGATTTTACGGATAGCCGAGCGATTGTCGATCTTTGCTCCGGTGCGGGCGGACCCTGGTTGGATCTTTCTCGAAAGCTGCAATCTCGAACACGGCAGGGAGAGACGCCGGTTCTGCAGATCTGGCTCACTGATAAGTATCCGAATCCTGGGGCATTGCAGATAGCGGGAGCGGCTGGTGAGAATCGGATTAGTTTCTATGCGGGCTCGGTGGACGCGATGAATGTTCCCGTCGAATTGAAGGGATTTCGAACGATGTTCACTTCCTTCCATCATTTTCCGCCAGCAGAGGCTCGCGCCATACTTCAGAATGCCGTCGACGCGGGGGAGGGCATCGGCATATTTGAGGTACCGAGGCGCGCTTTGTCGACCATCGGCCTTACTTTTGGTTTTATTCTGCTGCTTTTCGTTTGCGCTCCGTGGATTCGTCCGTTCCGCTGGTCACGGTTGTTTTGGACCTATCTGGTTCCGATCATTCCGCTGGTTTTGCTGTTCGATGGGGTAGTGTCGTGCTTGCGGACCTATCGACCCCAGGAACTGCGGGAGATGGTTGGGAAACTCACAGCGAACGATTATCGGTGGGAGATCGGCGAGCATTCAGGAGCGAGTGGCAGGTTGGTGATTACTTACTTGATCGGTTGTCCGCGCGGCCAATCTGCGTCAGCGGGTTCATGTAGCGAGAAAGTGTGCTAGTTGGAAGCCAGGACGTCGTCGTTGTAATTCAGGAGGGCGCGCCTGGGCGTGTCTTTTAATCCCTTTAGCGAGACTTTCTTGTCTGACGAGCCGTTTCCGATCAGGCGGGCGTGGCCCAGGTTGATGGTGTGGCCATCTGCCATCTCCAAATAGATCGGTACGATCATTCGGAACTTGTCGTCCACACCGGACTGGGTGACCTTGAAGTCAAATACAACATCGCCGTTCGCGTCCTTGTCGAACTTGTAGTCGATTTTGTAGGTCGGCAAGGCAGTGCCGTAAACGTACTCGTTGAAAAACCAGTCCAGGCGATGATTGCCTTCGAGATCCATATCCGGAGTCATATGCTTCTCGATCATGGCTTTGAAATCTTCGGTGGTGGCTGCCTTACCGGAATAAGTTTTTACAAAATCCTGCATGGTAGCCTTGAAATTCTCGTCGGCTGTTTTGCGGTCCCATAACATCATGCGAACCATGTGGAGAATGTACGCTCCCTTGGGATAGATAAGGCGCCGAGTCACATTGTTTCCAGTGCGAGAGTTGTTGGCCCGGTATCCCATGGTTAAGGGGCCCACGTCGATAGCGCGAAAACCTTGAGGGTCGCGTTCCAGCAATAACTCGCGCTCGTCATTCCAGAAGTCGATAAATTTCTTTGGATTCTTCTCGATCATACTGATGTAGAGGGACGCGGACATATC
>Ga0302324_100013656_pt1 | contig 16438 bp, 17 predicted proteins | sample Palsa_T0_1_FD_201949 | JGI IMG/M metagenome (GOLD analysis project Ga0302324, IMG submission 201949) | Peat permafrost microbial communities from Stordalen Mire near Abisko, Sweden - Palsa_T0_1 | ecosystem: Environmental > Terrestrial > Soil > Palsa > Peat permafrost | place: Sweden: Abisko...
TTTCCAGAATTGTTATGCTTCTTCAAGGTCGATCTCCTTATCCACTGTGATTGCACCATAGAGTGCGTTGATCACTGGTAGCTTAACGCCATCCGTGATCGGGGATCGACCTTCTCATCCCATCTAATTTGGTGGTCGGCCCTTAAATGGCACCAGCATTGCGGTCTTGCGTGCATACGCATCATAGGCGCCTTCGCCGAGTTCTACCCGCAAGAAGCGTTCCTCCCGTCGCGCTTTTGTGTAAAAGGCAAAGGTCAAAATAGCGGGCCCAAACAGCGCGAAAGAAGTTCCTTTCTCGATGGCGGTTGCGAACGCGACAAGGATGAGACCGAAATAAATCGGATGGCGCACCAGGCGATAAGGGCCTGTATCGACGACATGGTGACCAGCCTTTTTTGTCAGCCAGTCCGACCAAAGGCGCCCAAGTGAATGCGCGCCCACCAGACGAACAAGAATCCGCTGGCTGTCAGTGCCACCAATATCCATTTCATTGCAGCGTCAAGGTGCCAAAACTGCACTTGCCCGTAGAAGTGGAGGTCTGGGAACGGCGCAATCAAGAGAGTCGCGCCGACCCAAAAGAGAATGCGGAAAGCAATTTCGGCAGCAATACCACCCCCTTTTTCAGTGCGGTTGGACCAAAACGCCGCGACGCCCCATGACGCCAGCCAGGCAATCCAGAGCACTGTTATCGTGGATTCCGGCGTCATACAATCCTTCCGCGAAGCCTGCTCCCACCAATTCGTGAAGCGTCCACAGCCTATCAAAAACGCCCGCTGCCATGTCAGGGTTAAACGCGAACGCTCTTGGCAGACCTAGCTGGCACACCAGGACACTACCTCAAGGAATCCAGACTTGCACCACAGGCTGTTAGGGTAGAGAATCGAACCTACCATCTGGGCAAACCAGGAGGGGATTAAACCGTACTGCTCGAGGTGGAGCGGGGGCCCATCGACTTTCACCATTCCATGATCGGCGAGCACGATCAAATCCACAGGCAGATTGGATTCCTTGACGCCATCCATCAGTTTCCCTATCTCGCCGTCGAGTTCGTGAACTGCTTCGGCAACCTCCGGACTGTCCGGACCATACCGGTGGCCCGCTGTGTCCGTATCGGAGAAATGGAGGGTGATCATGTGCGGGCGCTGCTCCGCTGGCAGATGGAGCCAGGCTAGGACTTGTTCGACCCTCTTTTGGTTGGGAAATTTTCCGTCGAACTGCAGATAGTAGGTAGGACGAACTCCCAGGATGTCCGCTTCGGAACCGACCCAAAAGAAGCAAGCGGATCGCATACCCTGCTACTCGGCCAGCACCCAGAGGGGAGTTCCGCCATACCAAGTACCGTCGCCGACTGACTTGGCATCATGGTACGTATAAGCCTCTTTTCGAGTTGGATCATAAAACGTGTTCGCCACGATACCGTGATGTTCTGGATAGAGGCCCGTGACAATCGTGTAATGGTTGGGAAAGGTAATGGAAGGATACGCGGGAAGCATTCCTTCGGGTGCGCTGGCGCCCTCGGCAGCGAGGGTTAGCAGATGGTCGGCGTGATAACGCTTCGCGTAGTCGTAACGGAAGCCGTCGAGAGAGACGAGGATGACATAATGTTTTGAAAGCTGCTGCGGCGCATTCGGGCCGTGATCAACGGCGATAACAGTCGAGATGGCCTGCCCGTAAGATGTCCCCGCGAGGCAACCGGCTGCAAGCCCAACGCTGAAAATACAGGTCGAAATTCGCTGCAAGAAACGGTGCATGGGGAGTCTCGGTTGCTTTTGGGAACGCCAGATCAGTCGCCGAAAGTCTACGCCTGAAGATTACCAGCCTGAGATCACTTCGGGTTAGCCGACCAATCTACCGGAATCCGCAAAACTAGCTTGCTTAGGAGCTGGAAAACGCGCTTCGGCCTGTTCTCGTCGGGCGACAATTGGCTTGCCGGTCCGTCCTTGACCACTTGACTTGTATATATGTTATTAATAAAATGTATATATCGTTGAACGGAAGGTGGAACCTATGGCGGTAGCCATCACATCGATAAGACTTGACAAGCGCTTGGCGGACGAAGCAGCCGAAGTGTTAGGCGTGAAATCGCGAACCGAGGCGGTACACGCAGCGCTGCGCGAAATCGTTGCCCTGAAGCGCTTCAAGAGCCTGATGTCGAAATACGGCGGGAAGCTCGAATTCTCGGGACACGATGAGTAATTTTGTTGTCTTCGACACCTCGATCTTCATCGACCATCTCCGTACCGGCCGTCACCAGCAGCGAATCGCAGCAACAACAGGTTTGGTGCGAAGCTCAGCCGTGGTGCTGGCAGAGCTGAGCCGGGGAGCGACCAAACCGGCCGAGCGACAGTTTGTCGAACGCCTTGCTCGCAACCATCCCATCTTGACACCCACCGAAAACAATTGGCTTGAATCGGGACGCCTGCTTGGCAAAATCCATGTCGATGAAGGTTTTGGTCCAGAGAAGCTTCGCGATTTGCACTTTGACCTGTTGATCGCACTGACTGCCAGGTCCGTAGGAGCGCGCCTAGTTACCTCAAATCGGGTGGACTTCGAATTGATCGCGAGCTATCACAAACTACAACTAGAGATCTGGTGAGCTAGACATCGCAGCTGGCTCCAGAAGCGCAGCGGCCTTTTTGAGCGATCAAATGCTCGACCGAATCGACCTTCCCCAGGGCACCTTGGATCTCTTGATACTGCGAACGCTTGCTCAGCAGCACCCAGGAAAAAGTGGCGGTCGCACCTACTCAAGCATTCTCCAAGACAACGAAGAGGATGTGAAGGTGAGGCAGGAACTGCTGCGTCATTCTTCAAGCAAGATGGCATTGGATGTCTACGCGCAAGTGCTGACCCCAACCAAGCGAGCGGCGCAGCGCAAGGTGGTCGCGATGATCCGGGAAGATTTCAGTGTGCCGCGGAGTGTACCACGAGGAATTGGGGCGCCCGTCTCAGTCTAAGTGCTTGATTAGACTTGGAGTTCTCGACGCGATTTGAACCCGTGTTACCGCCGTGAAAGCGGGATGGCTAAACGTAACTCTAACAAATCACAGGAGCACGGACGCGCTGGATGGCACTCTAAGAGCAGCAAGAAACACCTTATTGTGTCCCCGATGTGTCCCCCGATTTATGCGCTTTGGGCAAGATTATGAAGCGTTACGCGCCACCTTATTAACTGCACAGGGCGCTTTCTGGTGTGCAGAGCCGCCAGCGCGCCAGGAACGTCCGTTACTGCTTCAAACGCGGTTCGCGAGTCCCATTCCTCCCAGGACGCCTCGCATATAGGCGAAGCTGGCGATAACGCCCGGCATCGGATCGTCGGGATGAACCTCATACTCCAGATCGACGAAGCCCTTATATCTCGTCGCGATCAGCGCTTCAAACATCCTCCGCACGGGCATGATCCCTTCTCCTACTGCGACCTGGCTCTCCTTGCTCTCGAAGTTCGTGAGGTCCTTCATGTGTAGGTTAAACAGCTTGGGGCCTGCTTCGTGGATTGCCTCGACCACATCGGTGCCAGCGCGGACCGCGTGCCCGACATCGATGCAGCACCCGATACGCGGATCCAGACCTTTCACGGCCTTCAACACGTCCAGCGGGGAATGCCAGAACTTGTCCTCGGGGCCATGATTGTGGATCGCGATGAGGATGTCGTACTCCCTTACGAATTTCTCGAGTCGCGGCAGAGTCTCCGGTGATGGGTCTCCGGCGACAATAAGGGTAATGCCTGCTCGCTTGCAGTAATCGAACTTTGAGCGGACGTCCCCATCTTCGTCTTTCGGAAAATAGATGGCTCCGGCGGCATGCAGCTTGATGCCTGCCGCGGCATAGTCTGCCAGCGCAGCCGATTCCTCCAGGGGATCGATCGGCAGGTGGTCTTTGACGTCCTTCGCATTCAACGCGAACACATTGAGCTGCTTCATGAAGCCGATCAACTGCGCGCGATTGAAGTTACGAAAGGTGTAACTCGCCAGGCCCAGCCGAATCGGTGATGCTTCCTCAGAAGATGGCCGTTCCTGAGCTGGCGCTAAAGGGTTGCTCGCAGCAGCAAATGCCGCCGTCGCGAGCGCGCCGGAGCGAAGGAAATCGCGACGGCAGAAGGTGCTTTTCATGGTCGGCAAAACCTTAGACATGCGGAGCCCAACCCTTCTCGTACTCTCGTCCCCACATCTTCATTGCTTCCGGGTCGTCCTGGATCCGGCCGTCTTTCGTCTCGAGATGCAATTCCCGGTTCATTTCCCACGCAATATTAGACAGCTGTAGCATGGTAACCGCGACGTTGCCGGCGGAGACCGGGGCGTTCAGCTTCTCGCCTTTACGGATTCCGGCGATGAAATTCGCGAAGTGAGCGTCGGTCATGGAATCACGGCCGATCAGGTCAGCAGATGAAGTCGAACCGCCAACCCGGAATTCGCTCGTCTTTTTCCCTTTGAGGTCGTACACCTCGTAGCCATCGCGATCGACGAGTACCGTCCCAGTAGTCCCCATGATGGTCGAACCGCGATCGCGCTCGTAATCCTTCATTCCCTGACAACTCCTTCCCTCCCACGAAATCACCTCGTCTTCATACTCGTAACTGGTCACCAGCGTGTCGTAAAACTGCCAGTCGTCTTTGAAATGGTACCGTCCGCCGGACGACGTAACTCGCCGTGGATAGTCGACCCCAAGCGCCCAACGGCAGACATCGACCTCGTGCGTTCCATTGTTCAGCGTTTCACCAGTGCCGTAAATTCTGAACCAGTGCCAGTTATAAGGATGCACATTGTCCTTGTACGGACGACGCGGCGCTGGGCCCTGCCAAAGCTCCCAATCAAGCTGTGGCGGCACGGGGACTTCTTTGCCTGTGCCAATAGACTTCCTCGTGTTGGCGTACCAGGCTTTCGCGAAGTAGGGCCGGCCGATAATGCCTTGGTGAATCTTATCGACGATCTCGATCGTGTGGGGTGAAGATCGCTGCTGCGTTCCCATTTGCACCAGTTTGCGGTACTTCTGCTGCGCCTCGACCAGCATCTCGCCCTCGGCAGGATTGTGGCTGCATGGCTTCTCCACATAGACGTGCTTGCCCGCCTGCAACCCCGCAATCGCCATGGGTGCATGCCAGTGGTCGGGCGTGGCGACCGTGATCGCGTCTACATCCTTCTGCTCGAGAATCCTGCGAAAGTCTTTTTCGACTGCCGGGGTCTCGCCCATCTCCTGTTGCACGCTGTCGGCGAACTTCTTGAGAATGTTGTCGTCCACATCGCAGACATGTGAGATGCGGGCAGCTCCTCGGTTCGCCTTGAGCGACGCGAGATGAGCGTAGCCGCGTCCATTCAGGCCAATCACGGCAAAGTTGAGGCGGTCATTTGAGCCAAGGATCTGCCCGTAGCTCTTTGCCGTAGTTCCCACGGCAAGCCCCGCCGCGCCCGCGGCCAGTGCATCGAGAAACTCACGTCGTGTAACCATTGCTTCTCCCTATTGCCGGTCTCCTGGTTGCGGACGGCAGTTGCCGACCTATTCGCCAGCTGACAAGATCGCTTGTGATCAACAGGAGATGCCGGCCTTCCTCAGTGTCTTCTTGAGCCCCTCCATGCTGATACGGGTCGATGCCTCGGGGTTTCCGGCGCCGCGCCAATGGGTTTCGAGACTCAGCCCATAGCGGAAGCCATCACGCTCGAAAGCCTGAAGTTGCCCAACCCAATCCACAACGCCGCCGCCGATGGGAGCCCAATCATATTTGCGGTCGGGCTTGTCCACCACATCCTTGCAGTGGCAGTGCCCGATGCGCTCTTTCGGGAGCAACTCATAGCCAGTTGGGTAGGGTGTGCTTCCTATTGCTGCGGCATTGCCGGGATCCCAGTTCAGCATGAAGTTCTCGTTTGGAATCGCCTTCAGCACGGCGGCCGACTCTTCGCCAGTTGCTGTGTTGCAGGACATCTCGTTCTCAAGCAAGAGCACAAGGTTGTCTTTGGAGCAGCGTTCCGCAGCCTTCTGCAGTTTAGCGTTGATTGCCGCGCGGTACGGCTTCTGATCATCCAGCCGCCAGTAGTCGAAGCAGCGGATCCTGTCCGTATTGAAAGCCTTGGCAAGCGAGATACAGCGCTCGAGCAGCTTATCCTGCGCGCCGGCGTCGAAATCCGCATGGAACTGGTCGCGGCTTTCACTCTGAGATGAGCGCGGAGCTCCCGGCCAGTCTGTCTTGAAGAGGGGGCTTGCAATATCCGTGACTCGCAAGTTGTGCTGATTGAGGATCTTGCGGGCATCTCCAACTTCTTTGGCGTCGAGCTCGGTCACGTTCTTGTTCCACATCGAACGCAGCTCGATCCAACGCAGCCCGAAATCGTCGGACACGATCTGACATGCCTTTTCGAAGTCCTGCGTAATCTCGTCATTGATGACTGCCAGCCGGAACGGACAGGCGGCTGTACCCCCCTCAGCCGCCGTCAACGATTTCACTAGTGAGGATGCCGCAGCCTTCTTCCCCGGTGGCAGCATGAGCGCCCCCAACCCTGCCAGTCCTAAACCCGCGAGCACCCTGCGTCGTGTGTACGCCATTCGATCTTCCTCCTGAAATGTCATCCCGCCGCTATCCATGTGTGACCGAGTGTAAATCTCTTAGCCGGGTTTGGAGGTCCTCAAGTTCCTGGTGCGTGGCTCGCCCGAAGAAATAGGCTGCTTGATAGGTTGACGTTCGATCCGCCTCCTTGAACCCGGGGTAAATCAAGCGAACCGTTGCTGCGTGCGCATGGACAACAAGTTCGCCCTTCAGCACAGGACTGACCGCTATCAGCGCAAAGGTTTCGCCGGCATGTTTGTCCTCGATCGCGAGAAAGCTACTTCCGGGTAATTCCACAGTTTGTTCGGGCAGGAACTCTTGTGATCCCAAACCTGGCGCAAACCAGTTGCGGAAATTCTGTGCTTCGTACGGCACCTTGAAGGTGATCGAATTCTCAAGCACGTAGGACTGCGGCTCGGCAACCCCCTGTGGCGTCAGCGCATTCTCTTCAACGTAATGGCTGGCAGGACCATCGAGCGTAAGCCTGCGCTCCACTCTGACTCCCTGGGGATAAATGTCCGGGGCAAAGTACTCCAATCGAACCATCGCCTTTTGCCCCGCGGCCGATACGATGCGGTACGTATACGGCCGGTTAAAGAGCCCCAGCCAATCAAGATGGGAGTACTCATCCACCTGGTACTCAGGGAGGATTCGCCTGGTGAAGTTGTCACGCATCCCTCCAACGGAATTGAATGCATTCGTACCCGTAGTTTTGTTCACGCAGGCGTAGGCGCGACCGCCGTCGTTGGGGCTGACGAATAATCTTAAGCTCGAGTTTTCCAGGATTACATCCGGGAACCCGTCACGGTCGTAGTCGAGGGTATAGGCGATGGCTTCGCCGGGTGCGATGGCGGCTACAAACACTTCCTCGCTGGAGTGGTACTTTCCGGAGTCAAGGGCGATCACAAATCGGTATATACCTGAACCACCTTGTGGTGTCGCTTGCATATCGAAGGTCGCTTCTTCACCAGCTCCCAAGGGTAGTTCGGTACGTCCAGCTCCGAATTTCAGGTCATCGCCAGCAGCGGTAATAGTGACAGCCTGTGCGCGGTCTCGCCAATTCTTAACCTTTACCTTGAGGGTGAGCGTGCCCGGCAACTGCAGGCTCGCCAGCGTTGGATGGACGATGGGAAAGTGGACGTCTTCCCGCAAAGGGAAGGTAGCCGGCGGTTCCACCCCGAAATCGAACGGGCGGCGGACCGTTACCTGAGATTGCCACGTCCAGACCTTCTCCGAACCCTTCGCTAGAAGCGTGGCGACAAGATCGACGGGCAGATTCGCTGGAGTGTCTACGGGTACGGTTACCGCGAAGCTGTATTCACGTTGAGCGCGAGCGGCGATGGCAATTGGCGTGCGATCATGTTTGCGGTTGTAAAGCGATCCCGCCGAGAAAGCCAGGCCACATTCGAGCTTTGTGTCACCGGGGTTTTGAACCCGTATTTGTACGCGGGCGGTTTCGCCAGCGATCCAGACGGCTTCTGCCGCCATTTCGAGACCTGGGGCACCGCTTTGCCGAGGATACTGCAGTTCGAGTGACCGCTCATAGCTCGGCGATTGACCGCGTTCTATGCGTACGAAGTAGAACTTCCCCAGCGCATCCTTGCCGATTTCGACGGTGTGGCCATCAAGCTTCGCCATCGTGGGACGCCGCGATAGCCGTAGAGCCACCTCGCCATCGGCAGGGGCCGTGACCTCAAACTTCAGGTTCTCGCCGTCATAGATCACTCGAGTCACTTCTACTGTAGCGAAATAGATTTCGTCGGCAGGGTCAAACCCCGGGGCGCATTCCGCATAAGCGTTGTCTAAAGGCACGCGGATTGGAAGCAGCAATGACTCCCGAGGTGGAAGTGTCAGGGACGGAAGCCGCAAAGAGTTCTCTGGGCCAGGATTAAGGTTCTTTGCCCGAGGATCGGTCAGCTGAATGTCCGCAGTACGATGCTCATCCAGGCTGAAATTCGTGACGCCAACAAAACCGTAGCCGTTCCCATCGGCTCGTTGCTCGAATGCCTGACTGCCGCCATCGGCCACTAGCTCGGTGACATAGAGCCCTACATCGCGCGCGTTCCCGGTCTTTATTTCCGGGTATACCTTGCGCGCTCTGCCCAACTCATTCAAGAGCGCCGGAAGTAGGCGGCTCGCGGCGCGCTGGATTTCTTCGGAGTAATCCTCCACGGAAGGCGCCGTGGGGCGAATTCCAGGTGGACGGACTGCGGAGCCGTCTGCGGGTTGAACACGGGGGAGAGTCCAGGTTGAAAAGTCAGCGCCCAGAAAAACGATCTGCCCTTTCCCGCGAGCCACACGCGCGCCCACGATGCCACCTTCGGCATCGCGCGCGAACACATTCACATGCGGACCCGTCAGCTCAGGGATCGTCAGCACAGAGTGAAATTCCAGAGCGGTTCCAGTCGTACCATTCCGGAAAGTCAGGCTCGCGTCTCCTAGCTTTTGCCGATCACTCCCGAAAGGTGCGAGTAGATGGTCAAAAACAATCCCCCTGGGCAAAGATGGAAAGACAATAAGTGTGCCGCCTGCGTCTGTATAGTCCGCCAGTGCTTGTTGCGCTTTCTTGGAGTAGTTTTCCAGGTGCGGAAACAGTTTCTTGTCTGGTTCTCCGTTCACCATGTTCGGCGCGAAAAGTACTTGATAGCGCAAAAAGTTTTCCGGTGGTGTGAAGTCAGAGTCAACGAGTTCAAAGCTGCGGTGGTCGTAGGCGCCCGCCCAGATCAAGCGCTTAGCCATATCTTCCACGCGATGAGCTTCCTCGAACGTGAGTTCTTTCTGCGGGAATGTGGCCATCGGATAGACAATCCCGGCATCCGCCAGCAGATGCGAAGTGGATAGCAACGGCCCCATGCCCGCTACCAACCGACCGTTCCGGCGAACGTGCACGGCTCGACCGGTTTCCTGACCCAGAAAGTTGAGGGCCGCGTCCCACATATAGAAATGGTTGCTCCAGGAAACGCTCCAGCCGCTAGGGTTGAGGGTATCGTTGGGAGGAAAGTAGTTGAGAGCCTTTATCCCGTTCTGGAACATCACGCGGGTCGCCATGAGCGTATTCGACGGATCCACCTGGCGAGGAAAGGTATCGTCAATCGCCGGCCACCAACCAGCTTGAAACTCAATCTGGCCGGGTATGAACAGAGGCTGGGTCTTTAGAATCTCGAGCAGAAACTTGTTTTTGGCCGCCTCGACAGGTGTCGAGGAACCCTCGCGGACGTTGTATGAATAATCCTGCCCCTGGTTCCAGAATGGCCGCGGTGTTATGTAATTACATTCCGCATTCAAACGCATAAACTCGGCATCGAGGAAATAGATCAAGGGTTCGCCATCGGTTGCTTGCTCGGCGAAGCTGCGGAGAGTGTTTATGTACTTCCAGAAATTCGGCCCATTGTAGTTCTCTGAGTTCGACGCTGGGTCATCATCCATTTGCAAGGAGAGAATAGGTCCACCACGGCCGGCAAAGTGGGGACCGGCTACACCCAGGACCTCACGATAGTACTTTTGGGTGTACTCAAGGTGCGTCTTATTCTTCAGCCACTCGATGGTCGACTCTTCTGATTTTATATATTGCAGCGCCGACCAGCGGGGCGCGCCTCCTTCTAGAATGATCTGCTCGGCCATGCGATACTCCGGGCGGCTCAGAAGCCAGCCAGGATACCCGCCATTACGCCACTCATTCGTGTTGTAGGGGCCCGGTCGAAGAGTGATCTTAAGGCGGAGTGCATCCGCTAAGGCGAATACCGCCTTCAAGTTGCGTCGCGGGTTGGTGTGGCCGTCGAAATCAAACTTGCCTTCTTCGGGCTCGTGCCAGTTCCACATGGGGATTACGTCGATGGTGTTCAGGCCCATGGCCTTCAGGGACAGCATTTCTTCCGCCCAGCGATCGAAGGGCAGCCGGTAATAGAGGAAGGTGCCGGAGTATTGGAAGAATGGTTTTTCGTCGACCCAGTACTCCGGATACGAGTCGGTGATGCACATCTGATTGTTCAGTGAACCCGCCACTACACGGAATCGGCTGTGCGCATGCGGATCGGTTTTGACGGAAGAGCCCTTTCGGTCATCCAACGCCGGCCAGGCGTTGGATGGCTTTGCGCTCTGGAACGCCAACGCGGCCAATGTGACCTGCTTGAGAAAGTCTCGTCGCTTCAAACCATCTCCTTCACCCTTGGGTCGAACCGCTTTCTGTCATAGCTTCGGAACTGTCTGACCGGCCCTGCCCCTTAGTAATCGTTTCCAGCTACGGGCAGATAGGTCGCCTTCCTACCGGCAACAAATAACGCTTCCAGATACCGGGCGAGAGCTCGCAAAGCATGAGTCCTAAAAGTACAATTCCCTTGACACGAATTTATTCGGGAGTATATTTAATCGCGAAGTTTATTGCAATCGATTTCATGTTTGGCGCACAAATTCGTTCTCAATCGTGTTATCGGTTCCACTGCGCCGGGCTACGGCCCGGCTATCGCCACAGGAAAGGAAAGTCACTTGAAAATAGTAAGAGCTTGGGAAGAAAAGGGGGTCGAGATTCCCGCCCCTTTCCAGCGTCAGATCAAGGTGCTGTTTGCTCCGGACAAGGAAGGGGTTGAGGAAATTACTTTCAGTCATGCCATCCTTCCACCCAACGGAAGGACCGACTACCATTCTCACGACCGGCCGGAACTGATCTACATCGTCTCAGGCAGAGGAATTTGTGTGCACGAAGGCGAAGAGACGAAGGTACAAGAGGATGTGGCACTCTGGGTCCCGGCTGGTGAACGCCATCAGATGATCAATTCCGGGGATGTGCCCTTGAAACTGGCCACCGTTTTTGTCCCAGCCTATACCGCTAGCAGCAACTACCGCCGTTGCCTGATTGCAGCCGAAGCTGCGGCATCCAAAAGATAACGTGCGCCTTGGCATTAGTTCGTGGACCTATCCCTGGGCAATCGGAGTTCACGGGTTCCCGCCACCGCTTCGACCAATTCGACTGGCGGATTTGCTTGAGAGAGCCTCGGCACTCGGGGTTGGAGTTCTGCAAGTGGCGGACAACCTGCCGCTACACCAGTTGGACCCGTCCGAGATCCGTGACGCTCGGGATCAGGCTGCCAGTCTGGGCATTACAATCGAACTCGGAATGCGGGGCGTCGAGCCAGCCAGCCTGCTCCGTTACCTGAGTCTTGCGGTCAGCTTCGACGCTGCGCTGGTTCGAACTCTCACTCACAGCGTTGAATCGAAGCCATCGCTGGAACAGGCCGGGAAGTGGATTCGGGAGGTTCTGCCGGAATTTGAGGCACAAGGAGTCACGCTCTGCTTGGAGAACTACGAAGCGCATTCCTGCCACGATGTCGCCGCTCTCGTGCGGCAATTGGAAAGCGCTCGCCTGGGCATCTGCCTGGATACGGTGAATTCGCTGGGTGCGCTTGAAACCCCAGAACGCGTGGTGAAAGTCCTAGCTCCTTTGACAGTGAACCTTCATGTCAAGGATTTCGTGATCGACCGGGTGCCGGAGATGATGGGCTTCGTTGTGCGCGGGGCCCCGGCCGGAGCCGGACGGCTGGATATTCCCTGGCTGCTCGATGAATTGCCCAGAGGCGATCACGTGTCGGCAATCCTTGAGCAATGGCCACCATGGGGTGCGTCCATCGAGGCGACGATCGCAACTGAGCAGGCCTGGGCGGAGCAAGGGGTTCAATACCTCCGCTCCTGCGGGTGTACGTAAAAGTGAATATGCCTCAGCCCAGAAAGCGAACCATGGCGAGACAATCTGGCTTCGCTGGACTTCATTAAAAGGAGATGCCAACGTGTCCGGTAGCATTAGTACAGAGAATGCCGATTCTGAGCTGCGGAACAATTCTCTCGGTCTTGCAGAATTGGTATTCCACGCGGTTACGCACATCGCACCGGCTACGGGCGTCGTGTTTATATTCCCCGCTATCGCCCTCCAGGCAGGCCCCCTCATGCCGATCTCATTCCTGCTCTCCACCATTGTCTGTTTTTTCATCGGCAACACCGTATTCGAGTTCTCAAAGTATGTACCCTCGAGCGGCGGTTACTATTCATTCGCGACTCGCGGATTAGGCAGCCGCAGCGGCTTCGTGGCGACCTGGAGCTACTTGATTTATGAGATTTTCGGTGGCTTCGCTGCGGTTGGGTTTCTCGGCTATCTTCTTTCCGATACCCTTAAGATGGAATTCCATCTGGAAATCCCATGGTGGACTTTCGCATTGGCTACGACTGCATTGATATGGATGCTCACTCACCGCGGTATTCGGCTTTCGGCGCGCATCACGACGGTCTTAGGAGCTCTCGAACTGCTCATCATGTTAGCGCTTGGAATCACGTTCTTGATCCGGCCCGGCCCCGGTTCCTCTTATTTGGTTCCGCTGACGCCCGCTTCCTCGGCCCATCCACTTCGAAGCATCCTGGCTGGCATGGTTTTCTCCATCCTCGCGCTTACCGGCTTTGAAGCTCCAGCGCCACTTGCCCAGGAAGCTCGCCTTCCCAACAAATCCATTGGCCAGGCAGTCATGCTCTCGTTAATCACTACCGGCATCTTCTTCACCTTCATGGCCTATGCGAGCGCGATCGGTTGGGGCACTGGCAACATGGATGCCTTCGCTTCCAACGCCAATCCATACTATGTCCTCGGCCATTCGCAGTGGGGAGCAGGCTGGTGGCTCGTCATCCTCGCTCTCATCAACTGCGCTGTCGCTGTTGGCATCGCCTGCACCAACTCCGCGTCGCGGGTGATGTATACGATGGGTCGGGCGGGCACACTGCCCTCCAGCTTTGGGCGTATCCATCCTATACACCGAACTCCCACGGTTGCGATCGGAGTCGCGCAGATAGTCGGAGTAGTCGCGATCCTTCTTGTCGGATTTGTCTTACGGCCCGACTATATCTTCAATTTCCTTGGAACGATTGTGACTTTCGCAGTCATCCTCCTCTACGTGATGGCGAACATAGCTTTAACGCGTTATATGCGCCGCGAACAACGAGTGCGCTTCACAGTCTGGCGACATCTGTTAGTCCCATCCGTCGCCACGCTCGCCTTGATCCCTGTCTTGTTTGTCACTCTGTATCCGCTTCCTCCCTGGCCCTACAACCTCACACCCTATCTGTTTCTCGTGTCACTCATCGCTGGCATCGCCTACATGTACTGGCGGGAATGGCGCAACCCTGGAACTCTTCAGCGAGGTGCAATGATGATTATCGGCAGTGAAAGCGCCGGAGTAGGCGACGCCGAAAAGTTCAAATCTGTATTCGCAAAAGGAGAAAGTTGCGAGGTTCTGGAGCAGGAGAGATGACAGAGAGAACCGTAATTCTGGCGGGCGATGTTGGCGGCACTAAAATCCATTTAGCGCTGTATGACTTTAGGGAAGGCAAACTTGCGCATATCCGCGACCAACGTTATCCGGCCCGACAATATTCAGGACTGGAGGAGATCGCAAAAGAGTTCCTGGGTGTGGACGAGGCGACCATGGCGTGTTTCGGTGTGCCAGGCCCGGTGCGCGAGGGACGTCTGCGGCTCACCAACCTGCCGTGGACGCTGGACAGTCGTCAACTGGCCGCCGACCTGAAGATCGAGCACGTCTTCCTGATCAACGACATGGAGGCCAATGGCTACGGTTTGGCCGAGCTTTCTCCCGATCAGGTCTACACCTTGAGCGAAGGCCACGCTCTGCCAACCGGCAACCGCGCCCTGATCGCCGCCGGTACCGGTTTGGGTGAAGTCTACTTGGTATGGAACGGCCACCGTCACGTACCTTATCCCTCCGAGGGCGCTCATGTAGACTACGCGCCGCGCAACGAAGATGAGTTTGATCTGCTGCGCTACCTTATGCAGAAGTACAAAGGTCGAGTCAGCTACGATCGTGTGGTCACCGGTCCAGGGTTAACCAACATCTACGAGTTTCTGCGCGACATCCGCCGCATGGAAGTTCCGGTCTGGCTGGCCGAACGTATCGCCGTTGAGGACCCCAACGCCGTCATTTGCGAATTGGCGCTGGCCTGCGAAAGCGAGATATGCGTGAAAGCGGTGGATAGGTTCGTATCCGCGTATGGCGCCGAAGCCGGTAACCTGGCGCTCAAAGTGTTGTCTGCCGGTGGCCTCTACGTTGGCGGGGGCATCGCTCCTCGCATCCTGGAGAAGCTCAAGCGGGGGACTTTCATGGAAGCCTTCACCGACAAAGGGCGCCTAAGCCCCGTCCTCGTCAACATGCCGGTGCACATTGTCCTGGAGAGCCGCGCTGCGCTGCTCGGAGCAGCCGCGTATGCTCGAGCCCGCGCCGCCGAACTCACCGGAAGTTCGCCGCTTGCAGCCTCGGGCGGAATCTTAGAACCACAGTCCGTGAGAATCAGCCGCACTTCGCCACAAGCAAAGGACGAACTCCCTTGGAGGGTGTGAGCACTGGAGGGTGATATGAAACGAGCATTCGCATTCTTGGTCGTCGTAAGCATTGTTTTGACCCAGACCCTATTCGCATCCGATGTTTACGCTCCTCCTCCCGAGTCGGCTGGCGGCTGGCGCTGGTGCAAGACTCCCGATGAAGTACGTTCTCTGGCGGGCATGGATCCTGACAAGCTGAACCTGATCAGGGATAGGTTCCTGCAACTGTTCGCCGGACCGTGGCAGATAGTGATTATCCGCAAAGGCTATCTCGTTGCTGAGTGGTATGGCGCTCCGACGATGCCAACCACAACGTTCGACGGCTGGTCCTGCACGAAGTCGTCGACCGGAATCGCTTTCGGTCTGCTTTTGGATGACAGTCTCCACCACAAACTCCCGCACGATGCGCAGATTAATCTCGATACTCCTATTTATGATTTTGTACCCGAGGGTTTCCCCCTCACTGATCCTGAGAAAAAGAACATCAAATTACGGCATGTACTTTCGATGACCTCCGGAATCCCTGGCGAGGACCATGGGTTGATCGGACTTAGTGCGGCGCCGGGAGGGGGTGACTTCGAGATTGCCCTGGGAAAGCAACCGAACCGCTTTGGAAAATGGGCCGACAAATTGACCAGCGAGCCCGGCACCGCCTGGGAATACTCTGACACAGGCTTCGCGCACTTGTCCCTTTTCTTCTACCACGCGACCGGACGGGAACTTGCCGATGTCATGAAAGAGAGAGTCTTCGACCCCATCGGCATCGAGAATCTTGGCTGGGACTGGCAGGGCGGCGTGGCCGGTAATATTGGACCGCATACCAACCCACATAGCGGCCTGCGTTTCTCCGCTCGCGACTTCGCGCGTTTGGGTTACCTGATGGCGCATGATGGAAAATGGCGAGGCAAAGAGATAGTTCCGCACTGGTGGATCGAAACGGCGACCAAGAGTTCCCAGCAATTGAATCCCAGCTACGGATATACGTTTTGGGTCAATACCGACGGAGTGCTATGGCCGACCGCACCAAGGGATGCCTTCGCCTTCCGGGGCTTTACTGCTAGCCGACTTTATATCGTGCCATCTCTGGACCTGGTCGTCGCGAGATTGGGGTACGCTCCTCAAAACTGGGGAGAAGAAACCCTCTTGCCCGCGGTGCTTGCCGCGATCATAGACTCGCCAAATACTAGAAAGTGACACAAATGCGAAAGAGCCGTGCGCACGCTCCACTGTGCGCGTTATGGCTGAGTCTTAGAACGTCTAACAAAACCCCCAGCCCGGCAGCTTAGTTCCGCTCACTGCAGCTTCGCGTACTCCGCCTTGGCTTGCTTCAGGATGGGGATGTCGGGGTCGGCGTCTTTCCATAGCGAGAGGAAATCCTTGTAGGCAGCTAGCGCCCGGACACGGGCAGCACCGGCATCCGCTCCCTGCGAGGTTCTCGACTGCGAAGCATTGGCACGAGCCACTCCCAAGCGCGCCAACGCTCCGGTCCAGCAGTTCCAGACGATGCCGCTGTGGTCGAGAATCTTCTGAAACTCAGCGGC
>Ga0302324_100013658_pt1 | contig 16435 bp, 10 predicted proteins | sample Palsa_T0_1_FD_201949 | JGI IMG/M metagenome (GOLD analysis project Ga0302324, IMG submission 201949) | Peat permafrost microbial communities from Stordalen Mire near Abisko, Sweden - Palsa_T0_1 | ecosystem: Environmental > Terrestrial > Soil > Palsa > Peat permafrost | place: Sweden: Abisko...
TCACCGTGCATCGAGAACGTAAACACCTCGTCGTCCGATTCGAAGATCGCCGCAGTGCCATTGCCCTGGTGTACGTCCAGATCGATGATTGTCGCCCGCTCGAGGGCGCGCTCGGCTTGCAGCTTGCGAATGGCGATGGCCACATCGTTGAGCACGCAGAATCCCTCGCCGTGATCCGCGAACGCATGGTGCGTGCCGCCGGCCAGATTGGCCGCAAGCCCTTGGTCGAGCGCCGTCCGCGCAGCCAGCAAGGTTCCCGCCGAAGCAAGACGCGATCTTTGCCAAAGTGCATCTGACCACGGCAGCCCGAGCCGCCGTTGCTCCGCCGCCGAAAGCCCCGACGTGGCCAGCTTGGCCAAATACTCAGGCGTGTGCACCAGCCCCAGGATTGAAGCATCGAGCGGCTCCGGCTGCAGAATGTCGCCGGCCGCCACTATCCCTTCCGTCAGAAGCTGATCCCTGAGCAAGGAATACTTGCTCATCGGAAAGGGATGGCCGGGCGGCAGCGCCACCTGGTACGACGGGTGGTAGACGCATTTCATCGTTCGAGTATGGCTGCCCGCGGCGCATCCGTCGAACGGCGGGTGCAGCCGCGATCGCGTGTGGCAATACCGGATAGCAAAACGCCGGCAGGTTGCCGGCGCTTTGACCTCGACAACAGTAAAACTCTTACGCCGCGCGGCGCTTCATTGAAAGCACACCCAGACCGCCAAGCCCCGACAGCATCAGCCAGAGGCTGGCCGGCAACGGCACGGGCGTGGTCGCCAGATTCAGCTCACCCGAGTAGCTGCCGCCCGCTGTTCCGGTGACGGTACCGCGGATTTCCAGTGCGTAGGTTCCAGCCGCCAATTGCGTGGCGGGAATCACGGAAACGGTCCCCGAAACACCCGAACCGAGCGGGCTGCTCCAACCCGTGACGTCAGTCGAGCCGGCAGGCAGTGTCGTTCCGAACAGGGGAACAGACTCGCCCGGAACAACGCTGAACAGGGCCGCCTGCAAGCCGCTCACCTGGAGCATGTTGCTCAGATCGATGGTGGAGGTGACCGAGTCGGCCGTCGTCCCACCGACGGTAAAGATGTAGTCGTCGAAGAAGCCGTCGGGCTCGCCCGCCACCGGCGTGTTGCCGACGCCGGCGCCGAAGCTGTCGGCGTAGGTAAACGTACCCGGAGTTGTCAGGTTGCTGGTGATCCCGGAACTCGTGGTGCCGGTCGACGTCGTAGTGTCGCTGAGGGTCAGGGTCGAAGCCTGTGCCGAGCCGATACCCATCGAAACCAAGCCGGCCACGGCCAGCGCACCGGCCGACAACTTGCCGCGATTCGAGCAGGCACGTCCTGCTGGAACGTTCGTGAACTTACTGTGAGACATTCGGATGCATCCCGTAGTTGATTGACTGAAACCGATTGACCGGAACCCTGGTTACGATGGGCATGTAAACCCTGATGGGCGTGTAATTTATTCACGGCGTGTAACAGCCACTCGCACCTATCTTTACAGTTTGGCGGCATGGTCCACTAGTCGGATGCAGCGACGCCAGTGCCTACTGGCGACCGTTCGCCGCATCCCGACACATACGCCGAGAACCGCCAGCATCCACCAATCCACCGCGCCGCCGCCACCCCTGCTGGATGTGGCCGCTGTAGTCGCCACCATGACCGATTGAGAGGCAGAGCCGCCGGCACCCGTACAGGTCAGGGTCAAGGTGACGTTTGCGTTGATGATCACTGCCGTGCTGCCGCTGGTCATTTCAGACCCGGTCCAGCCAGACGCGCCGCCGGCGGTGCAGCTGGTCGCATTGGTCGAGCTCCAGGTGAGCTCGACGGTCTGGCCCGCGGGCACCGAGGCGGCCGACGCGCTGAATGTCACCGTCGGTGCCGACGTGGCCATGGCGATGGAGTACAGGCCGTAGTTCGGGGTAATGGCCGCACCCTGGCTATTGGTCGCGGCGCTATTAGGGGTCGCAACGAATGTCAGAACGTACGGGCCGGGAGTCGCCGCCACACTGAACGTGCCACTGCCATAGATCTTGCCCAGCACCTGGCTGCCGCTGGACAGGACCACCGCCAGATTGTCAAACGCAGCGGGAAATGCAAGGTCGGTGAGCGTGACGGCATAGCTGCCCGAAGTGGGCACGGTCACGCTGTTCGTGGAGAACACTCCGCCCACGGCCTGAGTCTGATCGAGCAAGATTTGCGGCGTACTGCCGCTGGTTTCCACGGTCACGCCGAATATGCCGTTGCCGTTCTGCGGAGGCACGGCGTCGACGACCACCACCACATATCCCGCCGCAGCCGTGAAGCTCCCGGCCGAGGATTGCGTCAGCACGGCACCGTTCTGGGCAACGGTGGCGCTTATCGATTGCAGGGCCAGCGGAAACTGAAAGTCATTCGTGATCAGAGTGTAGGTGCCGGCGGACGGTAGATTGACGGCGAAGGCATAGCTCTGTCCGGTCACGCCGGCAGGATTGACCACCTTCGTGGCCGAGTACAGGCCGGTGCCGGCGGTGGTGCTCGATAGGTTGACGCTGTAAACACCCGGCTGTGCGCCCGCGAGCCCATACTGCCAAATGCTGATGCTGCCTGCAGGCGCCATGACATTGGACAGCGAGCCTTGCGCCGTCAGCTGCGCCAGCGAAGTCGAGCCCTCCGTGATGGCAACCCCCACACCGGCCAGCGCGGCCGGGTAGGCGAAATCGGTCAAGGTCAGGTTCAACCCCTGCGTCGAAGTGTTGTCGACGATGGTCGCTGCCGGCAGGATACCCACGGGCTGCGTGCTATTGAACACCGGGTTCCCGTTGGGATCGGTGATCTTGACTCCATAGAGTCCGGCCGGCACCGAGACGTTGGCCACGGCCGCCACCAATAGCTGGTAGTTGGTATTGGCGGCCGGCAGCGTCACCGGCGTGGTGACCGGCATGGTTGTTGTGCCGGAGGGAATGCTGGTTTGGATGGGCGTCGCGCCCTGAAATATGCCCGCTGACAAGATTTGCAGCGCCGCCGGAAAGGCATCGTCCGTCAGAGTGACCATGTAGGTGCCGGCCACGGTCGAGGTAAAGGCCGTGTTCAGTGTCGATGTGCCGGTGGGTGTCGTGGCCGGCGTCTGAATATTGCCGGAGAAGGAATCGGCGGCGATGCAACTCGTCGCATTGCTGGCCGGCGCGACGCAAACGCCGAAACTGCCGGAGCCCTGAGTGCTGGGCGCAACGATGGCTGGCGTCCCAATCACATTCAGCGTGTAGTTGCCCGCGGCGGCCGGCACCGGCAAGGTCGCGGTATGGGTGCTGGGATTGACACTGGCCGACCCGACCAGGGTATTGCCGACAGTCACGGCCACTTGCAGCGACGTAAACGCCGCCGGCACCTGGAAGTCGGTCAGCGTGACGGTGAGCGCCTGCGCGGTGGCGGCGGTGAATGAAAACTGCGATGGCTGGGCCACGGTGGGCAGCCCCACTAGATTGACCTGATCCAGAAGCACAGCCCCCTGCTGCGCCTGCAGCAGCGACGGCGTCAGCGCGATAGCGGCCGCAAGGAATTTCATCAATGTACGACTCATGAGTACTCCCTCACCCCAGTGTTGTTCTACGACCGCGGCGCGGGGGCCGCCGGCGACAATTTCGCGAGCTTATCGAGCTCCGCCTTCGCCTCATCCATCCCGAAGAATTTGTTGCCCGTCTTGAGCGAGCGGCTCAAGTTGTCGCGCGCCGCATCGGTCAGGCCCGCCAACGCTTGCGCCATCCCCAGGTGATACAGCGACACGGGCGAGTCCGGGGTCTTCGACAGAACGTTCTGCAGCGCCGCGACGGCAGCGGCGGTTTCGCCGCGTTTGTACAGCATCCAGCCATAGGTATCGAGGAAGGCCGGATTCGCAGCATCGGCAAAGCGTGCAGACAATTGTTTCGCGCGATCCAAGCTCGCCTTGTCCGTTTTGTACGTGATCAGGAGCATCACCAGATTGTTGGCGGCCACGTCGAAGCTGGAATTCTTGCTCAGCAGCGCCTCGTACATCTTGATGGCATCGTCGGGCTTGTTCGTGCGCTCGTATACGCCGGCGAGCTGAAGCTGCAGCATCTCCGGTTGATCCACCTTGGGTATGGCTGCCTGCAAGGTGGCGGCGGCGCCGGGGAAGTCGTTGTCCATGACCTGTGCCAGCGACAGATTCCGGTAAGGAGGCCACCACCGGGGCTCGCGCTCGATCGCGGCTTGGAAGGCCATCTTGGCATCGGCGAGGCGATGCGCGGAGAGCAGAGCCTCGCCCTTGATGTTGGATGGAAACGGCAACTTCGGATAGTGCGCCGACACCTCGTCGAGGCGCTTGAGCGCCTCCGGCAGGCGATTCAGCGCAATGAGCACGCGCGTGACGGCCTGCAAGGCGTTCTCCGCCTCCGGCTGCAGATCGAGCGCTTGTGAATAAAGTCGCAGCGCATCGTCCTCCCTCTTCTCGTTCTCCGCGACTTCACCTTGATAGAAGTACCCGACTGCCGACTTCGGCTGCAGTGCCACGATTGCGTCCGCTGCCGTTTTGGCCGCCCCGGTATCCTTGGTTGCCTCGGCGATCCGGAACTGCGCGTCGAGCGCGGTCGCATTGTTCGGCTCCTGTTTCACCAGCTCGTCGATCACGGGTTTTGCCTGTTCGGGCTTGTTCAACTGGATCAGCAGCTGCGCGAGATCGAGCCGCGCATTCAGGTCCTTCGGATTGGCCTCTACCGCGCGGCGCATGGTCTCCTCGGCCAGCGCCGGTTCACCGTTGGCGAGGTGCGCGCGCGCCAGCGAGCGCATCACGCCGACGGAGTTGGGCTGATCGCGTAGAACCGAACGCAAATCCGCAATCGCGCTCTTCGGGTCTTTCTGCGCCAGCGACAAATTGCCGCGCAGAATCAGCGCATCGTTGTCACGGGGACTCTTGGCCAGCACCTCTGCGATCAACTTTTCCGCGCCGGCCACATCGTTGCTCTGCACGCGCAGTGCGGCGAGGCGATCGCGCGCCGTGAGCCCCGCTGCGTCCAAGTCGGCCGCGGCGATGACTTCCTTGTAGATGTTCTCCGCCTTCGCCGGTTCCTTGCCTTCGATGTAGAACTGTGCCTGCGTAAACCGCAGCTCGTAGTCTTTGGGATTCGCGGCGATCATGGCGGACAGTTCCTTGTCCGCTGCATCGCGTCCGCGTCTCGTGGCGAGGAACTGCACCAGAGCGATCTTCAGATCGCGTTCGTCCGGCAGCGCTTTGACTGCCTCGCGCAGCGTCCGTTCCGCTTCGTCCAAGTGGTTCAAGCGTGCGTAGTACAGCGCCAGCCTCAGCCGATGCGATTTCTCCTTCGGTTTCAAGCGCGTGAGGTCGATCAGCAACGCCTCGACCTGGGGCTGCTGATTCAGGGTTGCATATAGCTGCGCGAGCGCCAGCCGCAAGTCGACGCTGTTCGGAATCGCCTTGATTGCGCCCTCGAGGAGCACGCGCGCTTTCTCGGGTTCATTTTTATCCTTGTAGATCGCGGCGAGCACCGCGATCGCGTCTTCGTTGCTGGGCGCCAGTTGAACGGCGTGTTCTGCGTCTTGCAGCGCGCCGTCGGGGTCTTTGAGCTGCACCCGCGCCGCCGCTCGCACCGTCAGCAGAGAGGCATCCGACGGGTGCTTATCGAGCGATGGCTTGATGGTCGTCATGGCCTTGTCGGCAGCTCCACCGAGCACGTATAAGCGGCCGAGCGCCGCCCGTGCGGGCACGTCGTCGGCATCGACATCGATCGCGCCCTGATAGAACTGCGCGGCCTCGCGCGGGTTGCCTAGCTTCTCATCGACCACGCCGTTTTCGTAGCGCGCCACGCTGTCGGTGGGCACCAGCTGGAGCGCATTGCGAAATTCCACGCGCGCCTTTTCGAAATTGCCTTCCACCATGAAGGCCTGCCCCTTGGCCAGATGCCGGGCCTTGCGGGATTCCGCTCCGCCGCAGCCGGCGATGACGAGACAGGCGACCGACAGCGCGGCGAGAAACATCCGGTGTTTGGGATTAGGGAAAAACATGAGTCACCATCGCTTGGGGGATGGGAGTGTAAGAAGCGCAAATGACGTTCGCGTGACACGAGACGCGACATGACACCGGGTGTGACGGGCTACAGCGGAACCAGAGGCCGTACCGCCAGACCTGTCAGGACCGCCGCCGCCGCAAGGCGCACCAAGGCTGCGCGCCCATCCGACCGGCGGACCAACATTTCAATGGAATAGAGCACTACCACCAGTTTGGCGATGCCGAGTGCGCCCCCGTGCGGCAGCTGTAAAATTCCCGGCAGACTGGGAACCACGAGCGCCATGAACAGGACAATGAGGTCGAGGGGCGTCAGCTGAAAACGTCGATCGTTGTGCAATCGCAATCTCACGGCGGTGCCCACCGCGGCGGCGGCGACCGCGACCCATCCTAGCGCGGAAATCACCCGATCCGCGGAGTCCACCACCGCGTCGAGATAGACCAGGACAGTGGCCGTGACGTACACGACCCCTTTTTCGGCGAGGCTGATGGGCCTGCCGCGCAGAATCAACAGAAATCCGACCGTTACGGCAAGCAATGCGCCGATCAGCAGCCGCAGGTCGCTGCCGAACCGGGCGGTTTTCAACACGATGAGACTTGCATAAAGGGCAAGTGACCCTGCAATCACCTGATAAGACAGGCGCGGCAGCAGCTCCGGCCGCTGCATGGCCGTCATCAATCGCGACAGGGCCGAATTGCCTCCACTGCCTTTCGCACCGCGCAGCCGCCACCCGGAACGGGTAGCCATTTGCAGTACCGTGATCGAGACGGCGAAAAACACCGTGACCGTCCCCATGATCAAAAGGTCGGATTCGTAGCGCAGGACGTATGCCAGGACGAACAGCGCCGCCTGCACGGCGTAGATCACCATGACCGCCTCATGATGGTCGAACCCCAGTGCCAGCAATTTGTGATGGATGTGGTTTTTATCGGCACTGAACGGTGAGCGGCCTTCGCTCAGGCGCTGCACCATGACGCTCAAGGTGTCGAGAATGGGCAAGGCCAGCAGCAATACCGGTATTGCCGTGCTCACTTCGTTGGATACCCCCTGCGTCGCGCGCACACTCAGCACGCCAATGGCGAAACCCAGCAACTGACTACCGGCATCACCCATGAAGACGCTCGCCGGATAGGTGTTGAAACGCAGGAACCCGAGCACCGCGCCCGCGAAGGCTAGCGCCAGCGCCGTACCGGCGCCCTGGTCGCCCAAGCTCGACAGCAAGGCCACCGCGCATAAACACAGAAAAGTGGTGCCGCCCGCCAAGCCGTCGAGCCCGTCGGCCAGATTGATGGCATTGGTGACGCCAACCAAAAACACCACCGTCAACGGCTCCGAAATCCATGGGGACAGCGGAAACCGGTCGTCGAGAGTGACGGCGCGAATCTGCACATCGCCGGCAATGACGACGATGCCCACCGCCAGCAGCTGGCCGATCAGCTTGACGCGATAGTCCAGGTCGAAGCGATCGTCCATCACCCCGAAGATCGCCAAAACACCCGCGGCCGCCAGAAACCAGCGATCCTGCGTTTGCAAGTCAACGGTCAGCAGGGCGGCGACGAAAATACCCAGCGTCATGGCGACGCCGCCCACGCGGGGGATGGGCACCGAATGGACTTTCCGCCCACCCGGCTGGTCGACGATCAGCCATCGGGTCGCCAACCGCACCAGCAGCGGCAGCGAGGCCATGGTGACCACCATGGCGAGAACGAATGGCATGATGTAGTGCACGGCTAGTTCGGAACGAATCGAGTCAGATCAGGTACGACGCGCGACACCAAATCCTCGAGCCGGCGGTCCGCGTCCGCCTCGCTGCTCGCCGGCGGCAATGGCGTAATGACCCTCACCAGGGCCCCGTCGGTGCGATGCCTCGTCAGCGCATCCCAAAACAGATACCACTTCACGGCGAATTCATTGTCGATGGTGCGGCCGCGCTGCTGGAACCAGTAATAAACCAGCTGGCGCTGATTGCCGAGTTCGATCAGCGTGCGATTGACGCGCAATGGCTCGCCGTTGATCGACACGCTCCGCAGGTCGCGCTGGCCGAAATCCCGCATCTGCCAGCCGCCGCCCGGCAGGCAGGAGCGCGGTGAATGCACCGCTTCGCCTTTGCGCTGCGAGTCGTAATAGGCGATGTAGAGTTCCGCCACATCGTCGGTGCCGTTGACATAATCAGCGATCAAATAGTCGTCCAGCATCAGCTGATCGGTGAACACCGATTCGAGCCTGCTGCGGCGGCCGTGCCACCCGCCGAGTCCCATGGGAAATTCCGCGAACGAAGCGCGGGCGGGGAAAATCTCGGCCGGCCGCGGAATCACCAGGGTGACTAGGATGAAGACCAGGAGCAGTGCGCTCGCCGCGATGAAGCTGCTCGGCAAATTCCTTCGCCTGATCGCAGCTCCGCTCGGCGTCGCCGCCGGAAATTCCACGCCGAAGAGCTGGCGCCAGGTACCGCTTTCTTGGCCGATCCCGTTGAGCACCGCGATTTCGCCCAGCATCATCAATGTGCTGATCATGAACACCATCCATCCTTGGAACTCATGCAGAAAGCCTTCGGCCATCCCGATGCCCCAATGCTCCACCATCACCCCGATGGTGCCGACTCGAATACTGTTCATCAGCATGGTGATCGGGATGCTGGACAGAAACAGAACGCATCGCTTCCAAAAGGCGCCCTTGTAGAAGTACGCGATCAGGAACGCGAGAGTCATCAGCGGAAACAGGTACCGTAGCCCGCTGCAGGCTTCCGCGACCTGCAGCTTATAGCCCCCGAGATCGATGACATTGCCTTCGAGGAAGACGCTGATATCGAACAGCCGCATGAAGAACACGCCGATCTGCGAGGACAGCAGCTGCAGCTTCGTCGACAGATTGTTCATCACGAATTCCGGCAGCGGAATCATGAACAGCAAGATCAGCAACGGAACCGCAATGAGCCGGAAGGCCGGCCAGCCCAGGAAGGACAGTATCAGCCCATACAGGGTAATGACGTAGGCGTACTGTACCGCCGTGTACACCGTTCCGAGCTGACCGATGATCAATAGTCCGCCACCGAGCAGAACGAGCAGCACACCCCACCAATTGGCGGTGAACGGAATGCGCTCCAGCCGATCCTTCTGCTGCCACATCAGAAATGCCGCAACGGGCGGTATCAACAAGCCGTGGCTGTATTCGGGCTGGTCGACCCACCAGCCCCACATGCGAGTCAATCCGTCCCAGAACGGCCAAAGGCTCAGCAACCCGACGATGGCGGCGATGAGCACGAGACCCCAGGACAACTTCCACACGGGCGGCACGGTCGGGGCGGGGTCGATCGACTGAATGGACATCTGATTTCCTGACAATGAATGACGCGAGGCTCCGCCAAGCGCAGCCAGTCTTCATACCGCCAATGTGTTGCAGGGAGGTGACACCGGCTTTCTTCCCGCACCTTAGACGAGTGCTTTCAGCAACGTATTCAGAACGAGGCTGTCCGGGCGCACATGGGTTTGGTAGTAGCAATAATTGTTCCACATGATCGAACTCATCAAGGATCGATCGGAGAGCAGTCTTCGAACTGCGCCCACCAGTTCCTCGGCAGTTGAAAATTCCAGATAATTGCGCTGCGCTCGGAAATCGCCGGGCAATTCATCGTGGATTTTCTCGCTTACGATGGCACGGGAGGCGGCCACATATTCGCCCAGCCTCCAGCCGGTTGACGAATGCAGACCGGTCGTTGCAATGCAGATTTGACTGGCCTTGACCAGTTGAATATAGCTTTGCTTATCGGTCGTTCCTGCGGTCGCGATCAGGTGAGGGGCAATTTGCTCTGCGTAAGGTGTGGCGGACAGGCCGCCGATGAAGTGGCCGGCAAAGGCGGCGCGACAGGCTTCCAGACACTCGATCCTGACTCGATTGATCGAATTCCGATCGCGTGCGCCGGTTTCCCGTACTGTAGAAGCCACCGAGTCGACTTTTTCACCGACGGGGTCCCAGAGTCTCGTCAACAGCAGAATCTGCGGCGGCGGCGATTCTTGCTGCTGCGGCAGGGGCGGATGCTCGAAATTTTCGATGTGGAATACGCGGTCCGGGACACGGCCCAGAGTTTTGCACAGAATAGCGCTTCTTTTCAGACGCTTTTTCAGTTGGTCGCGCCAGCCATAGTAGACCCGATCAGCCGCATTGCAGGGGCTCGTTACATCGTAATTCAACCCCAGCGGCTGAAATTTCGCGGCAGCGTCGCCGAATCTTTCCACGCTTTGCGCATTGCAACTGCGCTTAAACACGTACTGAAATTTCGGCAGAATACGCTCGGCAAAATATTCGATATTTCGATCCAGGCTGTCATGTATCCAGTAAAAGCCATCATTGGTATCGAAGAGCAGATCCATTCCACCGTTCACGGTAACTTTGATGAGATTCTCGGTTTCATATCCGGGATTCCAATCCTGCTCCACCATATTGAGATCGATCGCACCCGATCTCGCAAGCTCGCAAAATCCGGTAAAAATCTGCCGCGAGTGCGCGCCGTTGGTCTTTCTATTGTGGTAGACGGTAACTGAGTGGCTTTTCACAGCGAATCCACTGTCGCGACCTCACTGGATCCGATGAAACAGCCCATTGAGCTGTATCTGCTGCCCGGAGGTATCATCGAACATCTCCGGCTCCAAAGAAAATACGCCAAATCCCTTCTGGTGGAGCAAGGACAACACATCATGAATCAACGGCTCCCCCGCATACAACGGCACGATTGACAGCTCCACCTCCAGTCCCTCGATTCTCTTCAAACTCTGCTCAGCTCCCGCCAGGACTTTGGAAGTAAACCCTTGGGTATCGATCTTCATGAAAACACGGTCGCTCGGCGATAGGTGACGATCGAATAATGAATCCAATTTATGAACGGTGATCTCCTCTTTGCCTATGTAGGCGGATTGAGGTGCCACCTCTACATGACGTGGAAGCATTTCAAGCAACGAGCTGCTCGCTGAGGTCCCAGCAATGTTGATGGATGCCACTTCTTCGCGCTCTCCGAGGGCACACCGCTCGGTCAGCCAGCTGGCATCGCCGGCCGCTGTTTCCTTCAATTGCGCGAATGCGCTCGATAGGGGCTCGAAGGAAATGATCTTGCCCCGATAGCCCAAGTGCCGTAACCGTTCGCCATATTGGCCGGCATTGGCGCCCACATCCAGGATTGCGTTGATGGCGGCGGACTTGAAAAGATTGTTCCGAACCACATCGGCATCGCGACGAGGATCATAGCGCGAGGCCGTATATCCGGCGCTCCGCAATACTTTCTTTATCAATTCTTTGAGCATTCTGCGCAATCCTCATCACTCTTCCTGGCAGACCCGGGCACCCGATCAGCCGTCAAGTATATGATGGTCGAGCGCATGTAATCCTGTCGTTCTGCCCGCTGAGTCAAATTGATGCAACAATAAAAGAGGATTATCCCTGTAGATTAAAATTGACCTTGTCCCGTCCATCGGCTGGGCCGAGGCTTTGTCGCTGTGCAAATCTCAATTGGCGCACCATGCACGCCGACGAGTCGTTGCGACAACGCAGATAGCCATGAGAATGACAGATGGAATTCGAGATACTCTCCCACGCCGGCCTGAGAATCGAGCACGGCGGTTCGACATTGATCGTCGACCCGTGGCTGATCGGCAGCGCCTACTGGCGATCCTGGTGGAATTACCCGCCCGTCAATGACGTCCGAGTGCGGACTTTGAAGGCGGACTTCATCTACTTGAGTCACATCCATTGGGACCATTTTCATGGGCCCTCCCTGCGCATGCTTGGCAGGGATGTACCGGTGCTCATCCCTGAGGATCGCTACTCGCGCATGCGCGACGACCTGCGTGCCATGGGCTTCAAGCGGGTAATCGAGCTCCCGCACGGCAAGTCATACACGCTGTCGGCGGATTTCTGCATTACGCCCTTTCTTTTCTTTCCATTGACCGATTCCATGCTGGCCGTCCGAGCGGGTAGCACGGTCTTGCTCGACGCGAATGACTGCAAAATTTGTGGACTGCCGCTGCGCGATGTAAAGCGGCGGTTTCCATCGATCGATTTCGTGCTTCGCAGCCACAGCAGCGCCAATACCCGCGTCTGCCATGAATACCTGGACGGCGATAACAGCAGCTATGACGGCGTCGACGACAAGGAAGGCTACCTTCGCTCATTTGCCAATTTCATGGGTGCGGTCAAGCCCCGTTATGCGGTGCCCTTCGCTAGCAATCACTGTCATCTGCATCGGGAAGCACGCCGATTCAATCGGTGGCAGCAGACGCCCAAGGACGCTCAAGACTACTTCCGTCGCTACAGGGCCGAGACAGGAGCTGCGACTGAGCTCGTCACCATGCTTCCTGGTTCAGTGTGGAATGATCGTACCGGATTTTCTCTCGCCTCCGAAGCGCAATGGTTCTCAGACCGGGAGCGCCAGATCGAGGCTTACGCCGAAGCGAACGCGCAGACGCTTTCCCGGCACTATGCGCTCGAGGACAAAGTAATCGTGTCCGAGGCGGATCTTCGCAAATATTTCAACCGCCTTCATGCGCATATTCCCTGGTTTTGGCGCAAGCGCTTCCGCGGGCGGCCGGTGTATTTCAACTCACGCAGCGGCGGGCGCTCCGATCTGTGGAGAATCGATATTCACGCCAACAGCGTGACTTCCGTGGCAAGCGAGGAATACCTTTCCTCCGACATGAGAATCGAGATGCCGGCCATCATGCTCAGACAAGCTTTACGCATGAACATGTTTGGGCACACGGGCATCAGCAAATGCGTCAAGTGGGTCGCAACGAGACGATCCATGAGATTGTTGGGCTTCTTCATGTTGATGCTGGACTTCGAGGAATACGAATTGATCCCGCTGCGGCGCAATTTCTCATGGCGCAGCCTACGTGTATGGTCGCGGCGCTGGCGTGAAGTGCTGGGCTACGTTCAGCTGACATGGATCATGAAGAGCCGTAAAATTGCCGGCAAGGAAGTCGAGCAGGTGGCGCTGCTCGAATATTCATAGCTCAAGGGACCTGTCCCACCGGCGAGCGTAGACGTGAACGGAGATTCAGGTCATCAGATTGGGCGGACGCGTTTGCATTACCCGTAGAGCCGATTTCGCCTGGACTCGCTGTTCGCGGGTCAAGGAGTACCCTGCCAGAAGAAACGCGGGTATCTGCAAGTTGCCGTAGAACGAGTCCCCGTCGAACATCAATAGAAATATCATTACCACCTGCAGAAAAAGAGCAGTCCGCACCGCGTATCCCAATGGGTGCCTACCATCGATATTTCCATAGTGTTCGAGAACAAAAGTCAGCATGAGCGCGATGAGCGAGGCGACGCCCACGCAGCCGGTCATATTCACGATGTTCGCCCAGGCGATGTCGGCAGAGTAAAAGGCCAGAGTATAGTGGCCGTCGGCATCGTTTCTGGAAAAGGCGGTCGGATCCGCAGCCGTGCCGCCCAGCGGCGTTCCGTACTTCAGGCCGTTGCGCAGATCAGCGGGCACGTCCTCTTCATGGAGAAAGCCGTATCCGAGGATGGGATTTTGAGTCCATACGAGCGAGAAGCGTTCCGCCACCAAGCCCAGCCGGCCGGCAAAGGTGTCGTCCTTTCTGTGGCCGGATGTCGATGAACTCGAATCGAGCATCTGCAGCCCGTTCGCGGCCCGCCCGATGACCCTATCCGCGGCACCCGAGGCCACGAGTACGGCAATTACGACGAGGGCTGCCAGGGTCGCCCCGAACACCGATGAGGCCTTCAGCGTGCGGTCCTTCGACATGGTGAACATGAGCACGCCGCCGGTAAAGATAAATGCGAGGTAAATGCCGCGCGTGTAAGTCAAGGCGACGGTGACTAAGACCAGGGCTGCGTAGATCCACTCATGGACTGCGAGCCTTTCGGATGACAGAAACCTTACAAGAATGATCCAGAAGTTGAGTAGGCAGAGCGGCAAGAATCCCGGAATTGCGCGAAGCGCACCTTCATATTCACCAATCTGCGTAAACAGCAGAGGCTTTTTCGAAACATATTGCAGCACGAAGACCGGCATGAGCACGAAGGTCAATCGGTAGAACCATTTCATCAGAAACTCGAAGGCGTCGGTTTGCACGGAAAACAGGCGGATGAAAATCAGAGTCATGGAGTAGCCGACCACCATGTATCTCGCGCTCTTGATCGTATGCATGACCGGATATTGGTAGATCAAGAGCGACCAGACGAAGCAAATTAACAGCCACGCCAGGAATACTTTCAAGACGGTGAGGTAAGTATGATCTCTCGGCTCTAGGGTTGGTTGCCTGAAGAACACCTCGGCCGCCGTGACCAACATCAGAATCGCGCCGTAGTCCCATGCATACACACCGAAAACCTTATCCGGCGCAATGTTGAAAAAATGCATCATGAGAAAGAAGGAGATGAGCGCCTTGACCTTCGGCTGCAATAGTAGGAACACCATAAATCCCACGGCGCCCAGGCTGAGATAGAGGGCCATCAAAGCGCACCGCTCAGCAGGGCTTTACTGCTTGGACCATGTGCAACCGGCAACACTTATGTCGCCCGCTTTCGCGTGACCCAGTGGAGTATTTCGCCTCTAATCGGATGCGACAGGGCGGGTGCCAGGAAGATCGCCACGAAACTAAGCAGTGCCGCACCCGATGCCATGATGTCTCCAGCTCGCAGTTTTCCCGTCGGGATATACGCCAGCAGGCTCGATGGATCGAGCGTACGTACCCACTCTGTCGTGAACTGCCCGAGAAAGAGCCCGAGGACGCAAAATAGAACGAGACTGATCCCTCGGGGCGGCACCAAACCTCTCAGACCGAAATTGCTTCTCAAGCAATACCCGATATGCATCACCAGTCCGCCCCCGCCAAGGGCGATTGCCCAGCCCGCAATCACCCCATATCCGCCCCACAACTTGCCGAAGCCGTATCCCAACGCGAGGTTCAAACCGGCCATTGCCAAGTGTGACCGCACCACCGCACGCATGTCGCCTGTGCCCAGGCAGGCGAAGTAGGCGGGGACCGTCAGTGTGTTGGTCAACCATCCCGCGCAGAGAATATAAGTGATTTTGACGAAGATCGGCTGGTCGACGCCGAGCCATACGAGGCCCAACAGAGGCAACCCGGCGGCAAGCAGGCCGAACAGGCAGACGGTCGCGTAAAAAATGACTGCGTAGGACTTTCGAAACAGCGTTTCGACTTGCGGCGCGCCATCGCGGCTCATCTCGGCAAAAGTCGGGACCAGGACTTGATTGGCATTCACCACGAGGCCGCGCACTTGCCCAATCAGGCGCGAACCCATTTCGAAGTAGGTCACCATCTCCAGGGAGCCGAATCGGCTGAGCAGGCCCTTGGTCAAAGGATCCATCACCATGCTTAGTAAGGCGATGAATTGAAAGCTCAGCGCATAGCCGATCAATTCCTTGAAGTATATTTTTTTCCAGCGGACAGGGATCCAGGCCAGGAGAGGCACGTGCCGTCTGAGAATTGCAGCGGATAGCACCAAGGTGATGAGATTTTGCGCGGCCCGTGCGTAAACCATTCCAAACAATCCATAGCGCGATGCCAGACCGATGGAAAGAGCGAGGAAGGAAATCGACTCGAAGATCAATATCCCGTTCCGCTGAACGATCAAGTGGCACCCGTATAGAGCCGACTGATAGATCGCCGTGATCATGGACAGGCAGAACGCCACCAATGCAATCGGCAGAATAGCCACGGCCGTCTGAAGCGCATCGCCGCTCAGAGTCGCGGCGAAGTACAGCCTCATGAGCGGAGCGCCCGCGAGGGCCAATAGCATCGAAAGCAGGGCCACCGAAACCACGGAGGTCTCGATCAGGCCTGCCAGACGATGCGGGTCGCCCGCTGCCCTGCTGTCCGCCACGTGTTTGGTGATGGCGCCGGTAAGCCCCATATTGGAAAGACCGACCACGGAGGTTGCCGCTACCACCAGCGACCAGACCCCGAATTCCCGAGGGCCGAAAATCCCCAACACGACGCGATACAGCACGAACAACGAAATCGTTGAGACGAACAGTTGCAGCAGGGAGGTTCCCGCATTGCGCAGAGTCCTGCCTGGTAATGCCGGCGGCGTTTCCTTCATCGGTGCAAGCGCCTATGCATCTACGAGCCGCTGCCGAATGAGCGCCGCAGTTCGGGCCCAGGAATAGGTAGACAGGCAGTGCTCCTGACCTGCCGCGGCCATGGATCGCAATTTCTCGGCGTCCGAGAACGCGCTAATCAAGGCATCCGCAATCGCCGCGGGAGTCGCGTGCCTGACCAGAAAGCCGTGCTTCCCGCCACCAGTGATTTCCGCCAGTGCATTCCGCTCGAGCCCTAGGACCGCGCACCGCGAGGCCAGCGCTTCCAGATACACCAGCCCCCAAGGCTCGTGCAGCGCAGGCATGGCAAATAGGGCCGCTTGGTGGAAGAGCGACTCGAGTTCCTCCCA
>Ga0302324_100013662_pt1 | contig 16433 bp, 18 predicted proteins | sample Palsa_T0_1_FD_201949 | JGI IMG/M metagenome (GOLD analysis project Ga0302324, IMG submission 201949) | Peat permafrost microbial communities from Stordalen Mire near Abisko, Sweden - Palsa_T0_1 | ecosystem: Environmental > Terrestrial > Soil > Palsa > Peat permafrost | place: Sweden: Abisko...
CTCGAGAGCCCAAGTCCGGCTGCCAAGAGCGCCACGGTATCGCGATGCGGCGCCCGCCGGGTACCGCGTTCGAGCACGCTTATCCCGCCTGCGCTCATCCGCGCACGTTGCGCGAGACCCTCTTGCGAGAGCCCGGCCGCAAGGCGAAAATCGCGCAACAGTCTACCGAATGGTGCGGGCCCCGCTTCGCTCATGCATCCCCCCTCGTCGCATGCCGGGCCTGCGGTAATTCTACGTCTCGTTCGCGTCGCCCGCAGGGCGGGCGCCGGCCCGCTTCGCGCCGGGATAGCCCCGAGGTCAGCAGAAGCTGGGCAGCCATGTCCAGCGCCATCGGCAATCAAGCTGTCGTCGTCGGTGCCGGGATCGGCGGATTGGCCGCTGCGCGGGCGCTTGCGGATTCCTTCGAGCGGGTGGTCGTGGTCGAGCGCGATACGCTGCCGCCCGATCCGGTCCAACGGGCCGGCACGCCGCAGGCCAAACATGCACACGTCCTGCTTGCCGGAGGCCAGCGAGCGCTTAGCGACGCGTTCCCCGGTTTCGAAGACGATCTGGTGCGGTCCGGAGCAGTGCCTCTGAAGGTCGACCTCGACACCCGCCGGGAGCGTCCCGGCTACGATCCGTTTCCCAGGCGCGATTTCGGTTGGCTTGTGTACTCGATGTCGCGACCCCTGATCGAGTTTGTCTTGCGAACGCGCGTGCAGCAGCTCGCCAACGTCACGCTGCGCGACAGATGCCGTGCCGTTGCCGCCGAAGTGGCGCCCGACGGTACGACGATCGCGGCGGTCCGGTGCGCAACCGCAGACGGACAAGGCGAGACGATCCCGGCAGATATCCTCGTCGATTCCACCGGGAGCGGCAGACTCACGCTCGACGTTCTTCGACGGCTCGGCGGGGTGCCCGAGCAAACGGCGATCGAGGTCGACGTCGGCTACGCGACCGCTGTTTTTGCGGTTCCCGGCGCCGCGTCCGATTGGAAAAGCGTGATGACCTTTCCCGACGTGCCTACCAGCACGCGTGGTGCGCTGTTGCTGCCGTTAGAAAGCAACCGCTGGATGGTCACCGCGATCGGGCGATTCGGCGACAAGCCCCCCGGCGATCGCCTCGGCTTCTTAGCCTTTGCGGCGGAATTGCGGACTCCGACGATCTTCGATGCAATCGAACGCGCAGAGTGGGTTGGCGGCGTTCAACGCTTCGCCTTCCCGGCGAGCGTGCGGCGGCATTTCGAGCGGCTCGAATCTTTCCCGCGCGGGCTGCTGCCCTTCGGCGACGCGATTTGCTGCTTTAATCCGGTCTACGGCCAGGGAATGAGCGTGGCCGCGCAAGAGGCTTGCCGTCTGCGCGAGTTGCTTGCGGCCCGAGCCGGGGATTCCGACCCGCTCGCCGGGCTAGGGCCCGCCTTCTTTAACGAAGCTCAAGTACTGATCGAAACGCCCTGGACGATGGCGGCGAGCCTGGATTTCGCATATCCGCAGACGGGCGGGCAGCGTCCGAAGGATCTCGCGAGCACGCTCGCCTTCGGGAGGGCACTGATGCGGCTTGCAGCGCACGACCCCGCCGTACACGAACTGACCCTTGAGGTCTTGCACTTGCTCAAACCGCTGAGTGTCTATCGCGACCCGGAGCTCGTGCGTCGCGTGTTCGCTACGTTCGACGCCTAGCCAATTTGTTCGAATAAGTCGTTCGAATGTCGCTGGCGCACCAAACGGCTCCGCGCCTAGAATTGCGGCAGCCGCTTTGCGCTGCGTTTTCTAAAGAGAGGGAGCCATATGACTACGACAGCTGTTCCGCAGTTCGATCAGACCAAATTCGACGCCGCACTCGGACGCTTCTTGGGCGACGCCGGCGCGGCATTCAGCTCGGCACTCGTCCTCGTCGGCGATAAGCTCGGCTTGTACAAAGCTCTCAACGAGGGCGGAGCGCAAACCGCGCGCCAGTTGGCGGAGCGTACCGGCACGCACGAGCGCTACGTTCGCGAATGGCTATCGAACCAAGCCGCGTCCGGCTATATCACCTACGACCCCGAAACGCGGACCTTCGCGTTGCCGGCGGAGCACGTTCCGTTCCTCGCCGACGATACGAGCGAAGTGACGATGTTCGGCCTGTTTTCTATGGCGGCCGTGCTGTTTGCCGACGAGCCGAAGATAACCGAAGTTTTCAAAACGGGACAGGGCCTCGGCTGGCACGAGCACGATCAGCGGCTGTTCGCCTGCACCGAGCGACTCTTCCGGCCCGGCTATCGCGCGCATCTCGTTGCGGACTGGATACCCGCGCTCGACGGCGTCGCCGCCAAGCTGCGCGCCGGCGCTCGCGTGGCGGACATCGGTTGCGGCTTCGGGACGTCGACCATCCTCATGGCGAACGCGTACCCGGCGGCGTCGTTCGTCGGCTACGACTACCACGTGCCGTCGATTGAGGCGGCGCGATCGGCCGCAAGCGCAGCCGGGCTCTCGGACCGGGTGACGTTCGAAGTCGCATCGGCTCGGGATTTGAGCGGCGACGGTTTCGACCTCGTCTGCTGCTTCGATTGCATCCACGACATGGGCGATCCGGTCGGCGTGCTTTCACGTCTGCGGCGATTGCTCAAGCAAGACGGAACGCTGATGATGGTCGAACCCTTCGCAAGCGACACGCTCGAAGAGAACCTCAACCCGATCGGCCGGATATTCTATGCCGCCTCGACGATGCTGTGCACGCCGGCTTCGCGCGCGCAAGAAGTCGGCTTGGCGCTCGGCGCACAGGCCGGCGAAATAAAGATGCGCGCGGTGGCGACGGAAGCAGGCTTCTCCAAGTTCCGCCGCGCTTCGGAAACGCCGTTCAATCTCGTCTACGAGTTGCGCCCGTAACGCCCTTGCCGCATTCGTGCGGTCATGCTCAACGCGCAGGTCGACGCTTTTCGACCCTTCCCCCCGTTCTATGGAGGTCCACACGTGAACAAGCTTCTCTTCATCTCGGCCGCAGTTGCGGCGATCGCGGCAAATGCCGCCACCACGGCTAGTGCGCAGACGGTTGCGTATACCCAAAACCCCGTCCACGTCGTACGCTACTCCGTCCAATCGGCGTACCTACCTTCGATGCCCGTTTGGGGCGGCACGAGTCCAGGGGTTGCGAGTTACTCCGAGCTCGCGATAACATTCGTTAACACGGGAGCCGTGCCGGCCACCGCAGTAAGGTTCGCGGTGCATACCGGTACGACGACTGAAATCATCGCCGACAACGGCACGTTCTCACCCGGCACGGGCATCACGCATGATTTCCCGATCGGCTCGGCGTTCGGCGGAGCCGCGACGGTCGAAGTTCAAAGCGTTACGTTCGCCGACGGTACGTCCTGGTCACGCGGTTAACCTAACGCGATTTAGGAGGGCACCATGCCGAATTACGGGCGACCCGAGTACGTCCCCGACGATTCGCTCATTGACCCGTTCGTTAAGGAAAAAGGTTTAGACGGCCAATACGTCACGAAGGATCCGCCGCCGGCCGAAGCGCCGAACAAACCGATCGAAGTCGGGGACCCGCACGCTTCCGTACTCCGGAAGGAAGCTCTCGAAAGCGAGCAAGACAAATATCGACCTCTCAATAAGTTCGATCCGAATTTGGCGCTGGTGGAATCGCAATCCATAACCATATCGCCGGCCGAGGTCGTGAAGACACTCGAAGCCGCGAAGTCGCCGGATAGGACGCCCGATCTCGGGCAGGGACGCTAAGGCTAGATTGGAGGACGAAAATGAGCAAAGGATTCGGAAAGCGCCTTGAGTCGTTGAAAAGGATCACGTCATGGGATTCTTAGCAGGCATCGTCGCAAAGCAGCTCGGCAAGGAAGCTGCCAAGGAGCTCGTTAGTAAAGTTGTTCACGATCAGGAACTGATCGAAAAGATAGTCACCGCGGGCAAGACGGCGCTCGACCCGGAGAACCGGAAGGCTCTCGTAGACGCTCTCGGACGCGTCGGTAAGCTCTTCGAACAGTTCCCCGGACTAGCGGACGTTGGTAAGGCCCTCCAAAAGACGGCCGTAAACCTTGAGGACCCCGACAAGTGCAAGACCTATCTCGAGAAACACCAAGAGTCCCTTAAAGAGCTTGCGAAGGGTGTCTCGGAACTCGCGAAGGACCTAAAGCCCAAAGACTGGATCGACGGCGTTACGGACGACGTCAAAGCCGGCGCCAAAGCGGGTTGGCGGACCTTGGAAGACTTTGGGAAAGTCGCTGCCGGCTTGGTTATCGCGGTCAAAGACGGCAATGAGAAACCACTCAATCTGGCGGGCGCGCACCTCTTGACCGACCTCGCGCAAACCAACGCTCCGCTGCTGGCCAAGGTTGAGAAACACTTCGATAACCTCGCACCGGCTCTCACAAAATTGGCGTACGATTTGCCCGAGAGCACGCAAGTGCCGAAGTTTCGCGAGGCGGTCGCTAAAGTTGCTCTTCGGATTGCCGGCCCCGACACCGCAGAGGAACGCGAAGGGAAAGAGCCTTCGACTTATGTGTACCGCAAGGCCAAAGAAGACTTCAACAAAAGTCATCCGGAGTTGCCCGGGCGCGTCGGCAACAATCCCGAGTTTATCCGCGTCGACACCGCTGCGCGACGCATCGGCGTCGGCGCCGACTTGCGCGGCTCGATCACGGCGGTCGAAAACGATCCCGAACGGCCGGGTGAAACGACAATTCGCTGGAACGATCGCAGCGGGCCGCGCTCGCTGAGCTTCAAGGACCCGTACGTCGACGAGCACGGTGCCACGAAGCCGCATCCGCTCGCGAAGATGGCAAGCGACGCCCGCGACCAGCTCGCCGAGCAAAACGGGCCGGTACCGATGCGCGTCTCAGTCGACGGCCCCAACGTCGATTATCGCGTCGGTCCCGATGGGCACGCCAAGACCGGCCACGAAGGCCCCGGCCCGGAAAAGTTCACCCAGGCACACGAGCAGCCGCGCGAGCCGTCCGGCATGAGCCGGTAAGCGAACATCTCCTCCACCACTAGAATTGCCGCATCGCCCGCAGTTATCCGTCGGGCTCGGCTTCGTTAGAAAGGCAGTACCAGCATGACAGAGACGCGTAAGTACATCGATTGTCGAGAGTTTCCAAGCGAAAGCAACTGCTCGCTCAAGATCTCCGGAACGGAGAATGAAGTAGTGACGGCTGCCGCCATGCATGCCGTCGCCGCGCACGGCCACGCCGATTCGAAAGCGTTGCGCGAGGAACTCCGGTCTGCGCTCAAAGACGAGCCGCAGACGCTCGTGATGGAGAAAAGCGTTTGACGTAACGCTAGGCGTTGCGTGGTTCGCAGCGCGACCAGCAATCAAGCGCTGTCGCCGCGGTTTTCTCCGCGAGGGCCATGCTTATCGCGTCCTCAGGCGCCAGCGCGGCGCCTCGAGCGAAGAGTTGCGTGAGATCGTCGCTCACGAGCAACGTCGTAAGTAACGCGGCAAGCCGATCGAAGCTCGTCGTCCCGGTGTGTTCTGCGTTCGAAGCCGGCTCGGCCTTCGCCGTGGGTCCATCGCGGTCCCGACGGGCGACTCTTGTGCGCGTGATCTCGTACGTGAGCTTATCCAACGGCCGCTGCCAGCGCGTGCAACAGAGTGTCCTCATCGTCATCGGCACTCAGCTGCCAAATCATCATGCCGCCGAGTTGGTTGGCTAGAACGTAGTTCGCCTTCGCAGCCAGCGACTGCGGATCCTCATAGCTGAGCATGATGCCGGTTCCGGCGTTATACAGCCAGGGCGCCTGCGCTTCGTCGTCCCAGGTTCGCGTGTAGCTGGGGAGGTAGTTGTCCTCGATGTCCTGGTAGCCGAAACTGCCGCTGGGCGCGGCACCCGGCGCGTCCCAGGTCCCCGGCGCGGCACCGGCGGCGGTCTGATAAAGCCCGTTGTTGGTCGGTCCGACTCCCTGCCAGCCAGTGCCGACAAAACGCACTCCCATGACGATTTTGTCGCTTGGTACGCCTGCTGCGAGGTAGCTGTTCACGGCCGCACTGACGCTGAGATCTCCCTTCTCGGTGAACAGCGGTGCGTTGAAATTCGTCTTCCCGCTGGAAGCGGTGGAAAAGTCGTAGCTTTCGAGATTGATCCAATCGAGCAGCGGATAGATTTGCGCGAGCTGGAGGTTGGCGATGTTGTCAGGCCCTGCGGGAGCGGCAATCGTTAGGAGATACTGGCGGCCATCGGTTTCGCCTTGGACGTCCAGCCGGCTGCGCAATTCCTGCAACAGCGCGGAGAAGTTCTCGCTGTCTGCGGCCGCGGGGAATTCCCAATCGATATCGATGCCATCAAAGCCATTTTGTGTCATGAATTCTACGCAGGATTGCGCGAGATCCGCGCGTGTGGCCGCTGCAGCGCAGACGGCGGAAAAATTTATCGAGTGATTGGCCCCGCCCACCGAAATCAGCATGAGGAGTTGCGGGTAATCCTCTTGCAAGTTTTGCAGTTGCGGGAAATTGACCTGATCGTCCTTGGGGTTCACGGAGACGCATGAACCCTCCACCGTCACGTTGGCGAATGCATAAATGACGTGGCTCAGCAAGTTGGCCGGAATGTCGGTGACGTGATAGTTCTGCGCGTGGATGGACGAGGCAGAAAAGTAACCGACAAGCCGGTTCGTGGCGGACGGAAAGGGAATAATGGTCTTTCCTCTTCGTTCAGCTGCAAGAAACGACGCGGGTTTCCGCGCCGTTTCGTATTGTCTTGGTGGAGATGAGGAGACTCGAACTCCTGACCCCTTACATGCGAAGCAAGTGCTCTACCAGCTGAGCTACATCCCCACGGTCTCCGCGGATGGACGGACCGACCAGCCTACATACGTTCCTTGCCCGGCGGCCCCTTCCGGCGCTTAGACGGGGTTGGGGAGGTAGGGGAAGACGGTCGGCGTGAAGCCCTTGGTGGTGCAGGAGACGCCCTGGTTCGTGAGATTCGGCGTGCCGTTGAGGCCGTTCTTCTCGTTGTGGTCGTCCGGCGGAGGGTTTTGCACGCCGGCCGTGGTCGCGACGTTCGGGGTCGAGCTGGTCAGCGTCGTCGAGGTGGCCGAACTGCCGAAGGCGAGCCCGAGCATCGCGTCGACGACGTCGTCGTCGAGTGCGCGGCCGCCGAATGCCGTCGGCGCGAGTCCAGTGCAATCGACCGGAAGCTGGCCGCTCGTCTCCCAGCCGAGATAGCTCGCGCGGCCGGAGTTATCGTTCAGGTTCGCGATCAGCGCGTCCGGAGCCAACAGCGCCGCAACGTAGCTTCCGATCGCGGCACTGCGCCCGGCCGGGCTGCCCGTGACGAATGCGGAGATTTGCGGGCCGAACGCCGTGGGATCGTTCTCGGGCGACGCGGCATTGTACGCGACGTGATTTGCGTAGGGAATGTAGAGCTCTTTAATACCAGGCTTGCCGATGCGATCGACTTGAATGAACAGGACGTTGGCGCCGTTGGTCTGCGTCCCGTTGTTAATCACGGTTGGGTCGTTACTGCACCCAGTAAGAGCGGCGAGTGAAAGCGCGGTTGCGCAGGCGGCGAAAAACGATCGTTTCATCTGCGCTCCTAGTGGCCCGTGTTCGTGCTGGTCGTCGCCCAGTACGCGATAATGCCACCGGTTCCGCCGTTCTCGGCTATCAAGAGCGACTTCGGAAGCTCGACAACAAACGTGAGCACGTTTGAATTCGCGAAGTAGTCGGTCCCGGGGACGACGAATCCGCTCGGGCAGGTGCTGCTCAAGCACGACGTGATCGATCCGGCCTGACTGCTTGCGGGAAAGATATTGAAAAACTGCGTCTTGTCGAAGAATTGCGGATCGCGGCGCGTCCCCGCGAAAACTTGAATCTCGCCGCTGTCGATCGAAAACGGACGGTTGATAAAACCGACTCCGCTCGCCACGCCGCCGCTGCTGAGGCGGGTATTCGTGCCGATGGTAGCGGGCGTTGCCGGACCGTAAACGTTGATTTGCTGCGTCTGAGCACCCGCAGGCCCGCTCGGCGGGCCGGTGGCGAATTGGAGCACCACGTTCTCGATCGGACGGCTGCCGATCGCCTCGCTCGAGTATTTCGTGTCGAACTTCATCGTATACAAAACGCCCTGGTCGAAGAATGTCGTCGCTCCGGCGCCGGCCGGGATCGAGGGATGAACGTCCAGGACGACGACGACGTTATTGGCATTGGTCGGGCTTGGGAAGAAATACGTATCGGTGATGTCGGTGTCCGGCCGAGCGATCGTTACAGGGGTTCCCTGCAAGTCGAAACTTCGTGCGGGGACGCCGGCGAAGAGGAGTGCGGCCGTGACGACCGCGCACAACGCAGCCATCCCGCCGAAGAGGCGAACGTATTTCATAGCCTTCGGGAGTACGCCCGAGCGGCGCTCAAAGCCTCGCGAGTCAAGGGATGGCCTGCCGCTTGCGCGCAGAGACGCACAACCCCATGAGCAGCCCACCGTTCTTATGAGCCCGCCGGCGAGCAGCCGCCTTGCTGCCCTGGGGCTCGTACTGCTGCTCGCCGCCTGCAGCCAAACGACGATTACGGGCGAGCAGTCGAAGGGCGGCCCCAAGCCGCTCGACGTCGAGGTGACGATCTCGACATTCGAGACGTTCGCGCGCGCAGTCGGCGGCGATCGGATCCTGGTAACCTCGCTCGTACCCGTCGGTGCGTCCCCGGAAGACTACCAGCCTTCACCCGCGGACATCGAGAAGCTTCACGCCGCCGACGTCCTGATCGAAAACGGCGTCGGGCTCGAAAGCTGGCTCGCCCGGACGATCGACAACGCGAAAAATCCCGCGCTCGATGTCGTCGTCGCGACGCGCGGTCTTCCGGTAAAGGACGGCAACCCGCACCTCTGGATGGATCCCGAATTTGCACGCTCGTACGTGCGCACGATCCGCGACGCGCTGATCGCGCGCGATCCCGCCGGCAAAAGCGCGTACCTGCGAAATGCCGCCGGCTACGATAAGGACCTGGTCGCGCTCGAGCAGGAGATCGCGGCGAAGATCCGCACGATCCCGCCCGCATCGCGCTCGATGATCGTGTTCCACAACGCGTGGCAGTACTACGACGATCGGTTCGGCCTGCGCACGATCGGCGTCATCGAGCTCTCACCGGGACAAGAACCGAACCCTCAGTACATCTCGAAGCTGATCGGCCTGGCCAAGGCGAATCACGTGCGCGCCGTTTTCGCAGAACCCGAGTACAGCCCCAAGCTCGTCGACGCGCTCGCCCAGAGCGCCGGCATCTCGACGGTCGAAAATCTGTACGACGACTCGATCGGCAGCGATCCGCACGTGCGTACGTACGACGACATGCTGCGCTACGACACCGCGACGATCGTGAAAGCGCTCGGGGGAAGCGCGACGTGAGCGAAGCGGTTCGCATTCGCGAATTGACGGTTCGCTACGATCAGGTCGTCGCACTCGATCGCGTCAATCTGACCCTGCAGACGGGAATGGCGCTCGGCATCGTCGGCCCGAACGGATCGGGCAAGTCCACGCTGCTGAAAACAATTGCGGGACTGCTCTCGCCGGCCAGCGGCGTCCTCGAAGTGTTCGGAGCCGCGCCGCGCACGCTTCCACCCGGAACGATTGCCTACGTGCCGCAGATCGAGGCCGTCGATTGGAGTTTCCCGGCGAACGTCTACGACGTCGTCGCGATGGGGCGCTTTCCGCGTCTCGGCCTTCTCCAGCGCTTTTCGAAGCACGATCGGCGCGTCGTCGATGCCGCTCTCGAGGCGCTGCGCCTCGGGGATCTGCGCAACCGGCACATCTCGCAGCTCTCGGGCGGCCAGCAGCAGCGCACCTTCGTAGCGCGCGCGATCGCGCAAGAACCAAAACTCTTGCTTCTCGACGAACCGACGACCGGCGTCGACGCGGCGACCGAAGAAGCCCTGCGCGAATTGATCCGCGGCCTGGTGAAGAACGGTTTGCCCGTGCTGATGACGACCCACGACCTCGATCGGGCGGCGGATTGGTTCGACCGGCTGGTCGTCGTCGATCGCCGCGTCCTCGCCGAGGGCGACCCCGAAACGGTGCTCGCATCGGGTGCGTACGCCGGCATCCGCGAGCACACGCACGTCCACGGCCACGCGCGGACGGACGCGGCGAGCGAGCAACAACGTTGAGCGATTTCCTGATCGCGCCGTTTCAATACGAGTACATGCAGCGGGCGTTCGTTGCGGCGCTCGTCGTCGGCACGCTGTGCTCGACGATCGGCACGTACGTCGTTTTGCGCCGGCTCTCGTTCATCGGTGACGGGCTCGCGCACGCCTCGTTCGCCGGGATCGTGATCGCCTATCTGCGCGGGATCGACTACTACGTCGGAGCGCTCGCCGTCGCGGTCGTCACCGCGCTTGGGATCGGGTTCGTTAACCGGCGCGCCGGGGTGTCGCTCGATACGGCGATCGGGGTTCTCTTCACCGGCGCTTTCGCCTTCGGCGTGTTCTTGATGAGCCGCGTGCCGCGCTACATGATCGACCTGCAGAGTTTTCTCTTCGGCAACATTCTGGGCGTCTCGCGCGAGGACTTGTGGCTGATCCTCGTTCTCGCGCTCGTCGTGACCGTCTCGCTCGCGCTGCTCTATCGGGCGCTGCTCTACACGACCTTCGATCCGGTCGTCGCCGAGGCGAGCGGAATTCGCGCCGGTTTCGTCGACTACGCGCTGCTCGTGCTTTTGGCGCTGACGATCATCATCTCGCTCGAAACGGTCGGCATCGTGCTCGTCGCCGCGCTGCTCGTCACTCCGGCCGCAACCGCATTCCAATTGACGCGCCGCTTCACGCGCATGCTCGTGCTCTCGGCTGCGATCGGTGCGTTCTGCGCGGTCGTCGGGCTGTACGCCTCCTACTATCTTCAAGCGGCGAGTGGGGCGACGATCGTCCTGCTCGCGACGATCCTGTTTTTCCTTGCGATGCTCGTCCGGCGCCGGCCGCTGCGTCAGTCGTCGGCAGCGCGCACGACGCGTTAGCATAGATCGAGGACCCGCATGAGACTTCCGGCCGCAGAACACGAATCTCGCACCTGGCGTATCCGCGAAATCATACCGGACTTCACGCTGGAAGATGTCTGGGCGCTTCCGGTGTATGGCGGCGCCGCGGACTTTCCAAAGGCGATCGAGCTCGCGACTTCCCTCGATCCCGGTAAGGCCGACTCCGTTCCGGCTCGGTTCCTGTGGCGGCTACGCGATCGCCTCGGCGGCTGGTTCGGCTTCGGCAGGATTCAAACGCCGATCGAAAGCGGACGGAATGTCTCGCGAAAACTTCGGATTCCGGGCACGAACGAATCGTCGCTCGCGGGCCGCTTGCCCGACGATCTGCGCGGTACGGCGGCAGATGTGAATTTTCGGTCGCTGCCCTTCGTGCCGCTCTATCGCACCGGCGTCGAATTTGCCGCAGAAATCTCCAACCCGACCGTGCACGGCGTGATGCACTTGGGGTGGGTCGATCGGGGCGAAGGCCGCTATCAAGGACAGATGGCCGTCTACGTCAAGCCACGCGGCCCGTTCGGGAAGGCATACATGGCGATCATCAAGCCGTTCCGGTATTGGGTCGTGTATCCGGCGCTGATGCGACAACTCGAACGCGCATGGGACCGGCGGGTGAAGTCTGCGGGGCCGCTTCGTCAGTCCTCGGCGGCGCGCACGACGCGATAGCGCTCGGGCTCGAGGTGCGCGAGGTAGCCCGCGGCGGCGAGCGCATCGAGGACGTCATTGGTCAGAGCGCGCTCGTTCTTGTTCGGCATTCCGGCCCAGCGCATCGCAACGTCGCCGAGTTCCAACTCGCGCTCGGGCGTCAGGATGCCGCGCACGAATGACACGCTGAGGTTGAGTTTCTTCATCCGCGCCGCGTGCGGTTCGAGCGCCGCTTCGAGCGCCGAGGCCGGCGTGGCGTCCGGCTCCGGCTCTTCGGGTGCCGGCGGCAACGCCTCGGGCGCAGCGGCGGAGGAAAGCGATTCGCCGCCGATGATCCCGGGCGCGCGCTGCAAGATGAAATCGGTAACGGCCGGCAGCGCCTCGCCGAGCGCGACGAAGAACGTTTGCCATGGAACCGCGTTGACGACCGGCCGGCGCGTCTCGAAGGCTGCGAAAATGCGGCGGCCCACGTCGTACGGCGAGACGGCCAGCGACGGCGGCGGTCCGGCAAAGCCCGCGCGTGTCATGAACTCGGTCGCGACCGCCCCCGGATCGACGTAGGTAACGGCGATGCCGTCGGCGCGCAGTTCGTTGCGGACGATGCGCGCGAGATTGCGAACGGCCGCTTTGGCCGGCGGATACGCGCCGAGCGTGCCGACCGGGATGCGCGCGACGCCGCTCCCGACGTAGAAGATCTGGCCCTTGGTGGCGCGCAGCGCGGGCAGCGCTTCGCGGGTCAGCGCGAGCGGCACGATGACGTGGGTTTCGAACTGCTCGTGAAGGGCGCCGTCACTTTGCTCGGCGAGCGGTCCGACGGCGACGCCGCCCGCATTGTTGACGAGCACGTCGATTCGCTCGAAATGCGTGAGCGTATCGCGCACGATCCGCTGTGCGGCGCGCGGCGTGCGCAGATCGAGCGCCAACGTGACCAGCGTTCCGGTCGCGCCTTCGAGCAGTTGCGCGAGCTCCGCGAGCCGTTCGGTCCGGCGGCCGACGGCGAACACGTTCCAGCCGGCGCGAACGGCGCGCTCGGTCAGCGCGCGTCCGATCCCTGACGACGCCCCAGTGACAATCGCAACCCGGCCGCTGCTCACGCAGGCTCCCTTGGCCAGCGGCATCGAGGTCGCCCCTGCGAGGCGCGCGAAAGCGCCCGCATGGACCACCCGCGCGTCGGCATCATCATGGGCAGCGTATCCGATATGGAAACGATGCGCGCCGCCTCGTCGACGCTCGGCGAACTCGGGGTGACGCACGAAATGCGCGTCGTCTCGGCGCACCGGACGCCCGATCTGCTGTTCGACTACGCCTCGACGGCGGCAGCACGCGGCATCCGCGTGATTATTGCCGGCGCGGGCGGAGCCGCGCATCTGCCCGGGATGACTGCGGCGAAGACGCAGCTTCCGGTGATCGGCGTGCCGATCCGCAGCGCGACTTTGGACGGCCTCGACTCGCTCCTGTCGATCGCGCAGATGCCGGCCGGCGTGCCGGTTGCGACGATGGCGATCGGGAACGCGACCAACGCCGCGCTATTAGCGGCGCGCATCCTCGCGCTCGAAGATCGCGAACTGTTGCGCCGCCTGCAAGAACGCACGGCCGAAATCGCGGCGACGGTCGAAGCAACCAAACTTTGATAGAGACGATCGGGATTCTCGGCGGCGGCCAACTCGGGCGAATGCTGACGCTCGAGGCCAAGCGCATGGGTTATCGCGTGGTGACCCTCGAGCCGCTCCCGAACTCGCCCTGCGGCCAGGTCGCCGACGAACAGATCGTCGCCGCCTACGACGACTTGCGCGCGATCGGCGAACTCGGCGCGCGCAGCGACGTCGTCACCTACGAGTTCGAGAACATCCCGCTCGAATCGGTCCGCGCGCTCGAAGACGGCGGACGCCTGGTTCGTCCCGATTCCGAGGTCCTGCGCGTCGCACAGGACCGCATTCTGGAAAAGGCGTTCGTGCGCGAAGCAGGTTGTGCGACGGCGCCCTTTGCTCCGGTTGCCGGCGGCGCGCCGCTCGACGATGCGCTGCGCGAGGTCGGATTCCCGGCCGTCGTAAAGACGGCGCGCGGCGGTTACGACGGGAAAGGTCAGTGGGTCGTCCGCGATCGCGACGAAGCGCGCGGTGCGCTTGCGGCCGCGCGCGGGGCGGCGCTCGTCGTCGAGCGCTTCGTGCCCTTCGATCTCGAAGTCTCGGTGATCTGCGCGCGCGGTGCGGATGGAACGATCGTCAGCTTCCCGGTTACCGAAAATCAGCACGACCATGGGGTGCTCGCAACCACGATCGTCCCGGCGCGGGTCTCGCCGGCCCTCGCCGAGCAGGCCAAAGCCGTCGCGGCGACGCTCGGGGCGAAGCTCGGCATCGTCGGGACCTATTGTATCGAGTTTTTCGTAGCCGGCTCGAAACTCTACGTCAACGAGATCGCACCGCGCGTTCACAACAGCGGCCACTATTCGCTCGATGCGATGCAGATTTCGCAGTACGAAGCGCACGTGCGCGCGATCTGCGATCTACCGCTCGTCGAGCCGAAACTGTGGGAACCCGCGGTGATGGTCAATGTGCTCGGCGCGGGGACGGGTGACTATCTCGAAGGGGTCGCAACCTTGCTGCGCGATCCCGACGTGAAGCTGCACGTCTACGGCAAGCGCCACGCCGCGCTGCGGCGCAAGATGGCGCACTTCACGGTTCTCGCCCCGACGCTCGACGTCGCGCTCGCGAAAGCGGAGATCGGACGCCACGCGCTTTCGTGGTCTCAGTCGCGCAGCGACTGGGGAAACGCGGCGCGCGCATCGTCGACCGTTCGGCGCCCGTAGACGACGTCGGTCGCGACCGGCAGCAGCCCGGCTTCCATCAAGCGCGGATGCAGCCAGACGCCGTCGATCACCGAGGCGCCGCCCATCCCGCCGTAGATTCCGCTCCCGATCGGCGCGAGTTCGAAGGTGAGCGTCGCCTGCGCCGGTTCGTTCCACTCGACCGCGTCGAGCGCGTTCAGGAGCGAGCGCAGTGTCGCTTCATCGCAAACGACGTACTTCGCCGGAACCGTTAGATAGATCTGACTACCGTCACCGCCCTGCATCACGATCGCCGTGTGATCCATCGTTTGCGCTTCAGGGAGCGAATGCAAGGTCACGAACGATTCTGCATCGTCGGAGATGAGGCGTTCCGCATGGAGGCGAGCAGCATTTTGCTCGAATGCCAAACGCGCGCGCCGGGCTCGGCCGCGGCGCAGCAGCACGATGAGTAAGCCCAACCCAAAAACCACGAGAAGTGTCAGGATCAGACGCACGAGCCCGCTTCTCAAGGCAAGTGTTCCTCTGGCCGGCTCGTTGGTACGATGTTTTCGTCCATGATCGTCGAGCCTCAACTTCGCCGCTGACCGCGACGCTTCTTCGTTCGGCTCCTAACGAGTTTCGAAGGCAATAGCGCCGTCTTTGACGACGAACTCGGGATCGCGGAAAGCGCGCGGGTCGGCGTCTGGGTCGCGTGCCAGCACGACGAGATCGGCGACCTCGCCCGGTCCGAGGGTTCCGCGCTGCAAGCCGAGCGCGGCGGCCGAGTTGACGGTCGTGGCCCGCAATGCCTCGCGCGGGCTCATCCCGAGCATCGACTGCATTAGCTCTAGTTCATATGCGTAACCGTCGTGATAGTTAAACGGCGTACCCGCGTCGGATCCGCCCGCGAATCGAACGCCGGCCGCCCGCGCGCGGCGCAGGTTCGTTTCGGCATGCTCGCCGATCGCGCGCGCTTTCCGCAACACAAAATCGGGCATGCCGGCGTCGTCGCCGCCGTCGAGGATGCAGCGAATGGCGGCCAACGTCGGTACGAGATGCGCGCCGCGCTCCACGAGCAGCGCGATGCCTTCGTCGTCGATGAGGTGCCCGTGTTCGATCGTATCGATGCCGGCGCGCAGCGCGTTCTTGATGCCGCCGGTTCCGATCGCGTGCGCGGCGCATTTGAGGCCGTGCTTGTGCGCCTCGGCGATTCCGGCGCGAAGCTCGTCCTCGCCGAGCTGCTCGACGGCAGGGACGGCGCCCTTCGTCAGCACGCCGCCGGTTGCGATGAACTTGATGCAGTCGGCGCCGTCGCGCAGCTGTTCGCGAACCGCTTTGCGCACGTCCCATTCACCGTCGGACTGGCGGCCGACAAACCATCCGTGGCCGCCGGTCATGCAGATCGCCCGGCCCGCCGCGACCACGTTCGGCCCGGCGATCGTGCCGTTCGCGATCGCGTCGCGCGTGTCGATCGAGAGTTTCTCCGAACTGCCGAGATCGCGCATCGACGTAATCCCGGCATGCAACGCCTTGCGCGCGTTGGACGCGCAAACGAGCGCCCGCTGCGTCGGCGTCGTGAGGACGAAGACCGTCATCGTCTGCGCTTCCCCGCTGCCTTCAAGATGCGCGTGCGCGTTGATCAGCCCGGGGACGACGCAGGCCCCCTCGATCGTCCGTGCTCCGGCGGGAATCTCCGTCTCGGAGCCGCCGACGGCGTAAACACGGCCGTCCTCGATCAAAAGCGTCCCGTTCCGTTTGGGTTCGCCGAGATTGTCGTGTAACGTCCCGAAGCGAATCGCAAGCGGCGCGCGGGCGTTCACGCGCAGATGAGGTCTCCCATGATCACTTCGGTCTGATAGTGCAGGACGACGTTACCCGCGGCGTCCGCGTGCTCGCTATGGAGCGCGCGCAGGGCCTCGATCATGTCCTCGAGCTGCGGCCCCGAGCGGGGCGAATAGGAGCAGCTGCGGACCCGGCCGAGCAATGCCGCGCCATCGAGGCTCTGGCTGTTGTCGAAATCGAGGCGGCGGACGTTTTCGAAGCCGGCGTCGCGCAACAGCGGCTCGAGCTGGTCGTCGGAGAAGTCGATCCCGGCCAGCAT
>Ga0302324_100013663_pt1 | contig 16432 bp, 12 predicted proteins | sample Palsa_T0_1_FD_201949 | JGI IMG/M metagenome (GOLD analysis project Ga0302324, IMG submission 201949) | Peat permafrost microbial communities from Stordalen Mire near Abisko, Sweden - Palsa_T0_1 | ecosystem: Environmental > Terrestrial > Soil > Palsa > Peat permafrost | place: Sweden: Abisko...
CTTCCCCGGGAAGGATTTCTCTCGTTCCGCAGGGCTGGAGGAAGTCCAATTTGCGGTCTCAAAGAGCGTTTTGACACATTTTGCCAACGCTGGGGAATTTATATGCGTCGCCCCTGCCCCCAATCGGCGGGAAGGCACCGTTGCTTAACAGCCTGTGGTGAAAGTCAAAATTCCGGGAAAGGCATCCCTCATCGGCTAAAGCCGCGGTCATTTTGCGGTACTTACGGCACCACTAAAGTCGTGCCCTTTCAAGACCAGACTTTCGCCACAGGCTGTCAAGGGCAAAGGAAGCTGGTTGCTTTTCATTCACTGGCGTGCGGCCAAAGCGCCGATACAACCATTTCGCAGGCTCGCCGCCTCTAAGCAGCCTAGGCTTCTCACGACCATTCCGGCATCGAAGATTTGTATGTAGTTTTTTGAGGAGGCGCAATGCAGCAAGTTGATTCAAAGTGTGTTATCGGGTCTTTCTGGACGAAAGCAAGGGCGATTGGCGCTTCAATAGCATGTTGGCCGGCAGCTTTGCTGCTGGTTTTTTTGTGCGCTCTGCCCGGTCACGCGCAATTTGGTTCCAGCCTGTCGGGCACAGTGCTTGACCCCACCGGCGCGGTGATTCCCCACGCCACTGTCACTCTCACCAACACCGCTACACAGGAAACAAAGACCACCACCACCAACAGCACGGGCGGCTACCAGTTTTCGGAGCTTCCGCCCGGACAATATTCAGTTACAGTCACGGCAACCGGATTCAAGCAGAGCCAGTTGAAGCAGGTGCAGGTGCAGGCGGAGACGCCGCGCAACGCCGACATAACGCTCCAGACGGGCGGCGCCAGCGAGACAGTCCAGGTGAATGGCGACCAGGTGCCGCTGCTGGAGACATCGGACGCCAATATCGGCAGCACCATTGAGAGCGAACAGATCCAGCGGCTGCCCACGTTTGGCGCCGATCCCTATGAGCTGCTGCGCACCATGCCAGGCATCACCGGAGACGGCTCGCGCAGCGGATCGGGCCAATCCAACCTGCTGCCCAACGGCGCCGGTCCCGGTGGTTCCAACTCCGGCATCTTCCAGACAGAAAACCAGGTGCAGATCTCGGCCGACGGCCAGCGCGAGGCCGACAACAATTTCATGGTGGACGGCGTCAGCGTGAACTCGCTCACCCATGGCGGCGCGGCCGTGGTCTCTCCCAACCAGGAGGCCGTGGGGCAGATGACGGTAGTTTCCACGTCGTTCGACGCAGCCGACGGGCGCAACTCCGGCGCGCAGATCAAGGTGGTCACCAAGAGCGGCACCGATACCATTCACGGGTCGGTTTTCGGGCTCTATGACGAGCCGGGCCTGAACTCCTATAACAAGTGGGGCGGCCCCGACGGCGCACTGCCTGTACGTGTCGAGAACAAGGAGCGCAGCTGGGCAGCATCCGTGGGCGGTCCATTGGTGCACAACAAGCTGTTCTACTTCTTCTCCTGGGCGGCGTTCACCACGGCCAACAACACCGACACAACTGCCTATGTGGAGACGCCGGAGTTTCGCGCGGCGGTGGCCGCGCAGCGCCCGGGCAGCGTGACGGCCCAAATCCTCGCCAACCCCGGCGTGCTTCCGCGGATTGTCGCCATCCTTACGCCCAGTTGCGCCGGGCTCACACTTGGGGTGAATTGCAATCCGGTCACCGGCAGCAGCGGTCCGGGGCTCGACATCGGCTCGCTGACGCCTGGCGGCGCCTCGCAGATCGGCGTCTTTCCGTCCAACACCCAGCTCGGAGGCGGCCTGGATGGCGTGGCCGACGTGGAGAACGCGCAACTTGTGGTGCCCAGCCACAGCCGCGGCAACCAGTTCAACGGGCGGGGCGACTGGGATGCGACGGCCAGGGACCACGTGGCCGGCAGCTTCTACTTCACCAAGCTGGACAACTACGGCACCACCGGCACGGCCAGCTCGCGCCCCCAGGCCGACGCGCCGTTCAAGCCGCTCAACTCCGCGGCCACGGCCATATTCATCCACACCTTCTCGCCCAGCTGGCTCAATGAGGTCCGCGTCAACGGCACGCGCTTTGCCGAGAACGGCATCAGGGACGCGGGCAGCGTGGTCGACTTTGGCATCCCCTACATTAACGTGCAGACACTGCCCTGGGCCATCCAATATGGCGCCAACTACGGCACCACCACGCCGGCCATCTTTGCCGAGAACACCTACGAAGCGCGGGAGATGGTGACGCACGTGTGGCGCTCGCACGTGTTCCGCATTGGCGGCGAACTGCGCCTGGAGCAGGACAACGACAACCTCCTCGGCGAACAGCGGCCCACCTTTGCCATGCAGGGACTGTGGACGTTTGCCAACGACGCGCCCATTTACGAGGGCATTGAAGCGAGCACGCTCACTGGCGGCGTGCCAATGACGCAGCGCTACTTCCGCTCCGACGACATGGCCGCCTATGTGCAGGACGACTGGAAGGCCACGCCCGATCTGACGCTCAACATGGGCGTGCGCTGGGAGTTTTTCACGCCGCTGCGCAACAAGGGTTTCCGCATCAACTATCCGGTGCTCGGGCCTCCGGGACAGGAACTGACCGGCATGCATCTCCAGCTCCGCAATCACCTGTGGGATACGCAACCGCACAACTTCGCGCCCAAATTCGGCTTTGCTTATGTGCCGCCCATTCTGGACAAGAAGATGGTGATTCGCGGCGGCGCGGCCATGGCCTATAACCATCTCGACATTGCTCTTTTCAACAACGCTCTCGAAGACGGTCCCGGCGTGGCCGACTTCAACCTTTGCTGCGCCGGGAATGGCAACTCCGCCGGCATCATGTACGGCTTCGGTTCCAGCAATTCGCCGTCCAGCTTCCCCGCCAATCCTGCACTCGCCCTCGGCATCGATCCGGCCAACGGATTCCCCTGCCAGTACGGATCGACCAAGGGCAATTGCGTCCAGAATTTTGAAAGTATCGAGGTCTACGGCGCGCTGCCCGATACCAAGCAGCCGGTCAGCGTGCTCTATTCGCTCGAAACGCAATATCAGATGCCCTGGAGCCTGGTGGCCACCATCGGATACGCGGGCAGCGCAGGCTTCAACTATGCGCGCCTGGTCAACCAGAACTTCATTTACTCACAGTGCGCTCCGGCGGTTCTAAACTGCGCAGGATCTACCACCGTCACGCCGGTCAGCGCAGCTTACTTTGCGCAGACCGATTCGCACCAGGCCTACAGCGCGCTCAACGTCAACCTCAAGCGCCAGGTGCCGCATGGCATCTTCCTGTCGGCGTTTTACACCTACTCCAAGTCGCTTGACCAGGTATCGAACGGCGACCTGGCCGACTCCAACGCCAACCAGACCAATCCGGCCAATAACCGCACCGAGTGGGGCCCGTCAGACTACGATGTGCGCCATCGCATTACGGCGACGGCAGTGTATGAACTGCCTCACGCCCACACCGCCAGTCAATTTGTGAAGGCGGCTACCGACGGCTGGCAGGTGAACGGCATCGCGACCTACCACACCGCCTTTCCGTGGACGCCGGTCACCTATAACCTGCAGGCTAACGAGCACATCACCGGCGCCAACGTGGTGGGTCCCACACGGCCGCTGGCTTACTACGGCGGCGCTGGCGACAGTTGCTCCAACAGCGTATTTGAGACGCCTGGGTACTCGGCAGGTTCCAACTTCCCCACTCCGATACCAACAACCGGACCAAAAGCCGGTGTGAATCCTTACTTCAACATCACGGCGCCCACGACGGTGAACGCGCCGGCCTATGTGCCGGGCATCGGCCGCAACAGCTTCCGCGGGCCCTGCTACTTTGACACCGATATGAGCGTGGCCAAGCAGATCAATTTCGAGTCGTTCCACCATCACGAAATGTTGCGCTTCCAGGCCAACGCCTACAACGTGTTCAACAAGCTGCAACTGCAGCCGCTCACCAACGGCAACGCCAACCCCGGCGCCAATATCCAGAGCTCAACCTTTGGCGAAGCGGCGGGCGCAGACTCCGGGCGCGTACTCGAATTCACGGCGCGCATCAACTTCTAGGCAGTCCCTCGCCGCGAGGGGATCTCAACCACAGCGCCCCAGGTTTGCTGCGCAATCGCGGAGCGAATCTGAGGCGCTCTGCTTTTGAGCGGGCTCCTCACAGCATCTGGCCTGTGGCAAGTGCTTTGTTTCGACGGGTCGAAATGGGTTTTTCCGAGCTAATTCTTTTCTTTTAAAGGGTTGCGGCAATAGTGGGGGAGGGGTGGGTATTTTTGTCTTGCGGGGCTCAGTGGAGGGCTGGGTTTTGGATTTCCTGGGGACGGCGCCGAGGATGACCTGCGCAGCGCATGGTGGGTTCTCCGGTTGGGTCTTTTTCGGACTGCATTTGCAATTGTGCGCCAAATGAGCGTAATTGCACGCAAATTTCTTTGGAGGCTTGTTGCCGTTTGGAATGAGGTGGTTGCGGTGCTTTTTGGCCAGCGGGAGCGGTTCGGCCCGAATTTTTTTATGGGGCTGTTTTCGTTGATCGAAGTCCGGTGGGATTTTTGGACCTAGCGAATCGAAGTTCGCGGCTTTCCGCCCGTCGTATAAAAAAGTGAAGGATGGAGCATCCACATTGCCGCGCGGTCCCAGATTGCGGCAGCCAGCCCGGTTCGTAGACCTCCCCGGTCCCCAAAGGCGAGGGACCGGGGCCACCCTCAATGGGATGGAGTCCTTCCTGAGTTCGGGTCCACCCGTCTCGTCACCACGGGCTGCTCAAGACGCTGCCGCTGCGTATCGCTACAGATGGCAACCGGTGATTCGCATCACAGCCGCCGCCTGCGCCGGGGCCTAGCATAATTCGGGCTTCAGTTGCGGGCTTTGCTGTTCCCAGATCGAAGCATTCTGTGCGGCCGATAAGGCGACACAGAGGTCCTGGGACCGGTGTGCGCCCGGCGCGTTGCGGCTGGTGCGCGGAGGTGAGCGAATGGTGGTCGAGCAGAAGCGGGATCGGGGACAGCTCCAGGTGAATCAGGACGAGTGCAAGGGCTGCGGGCTGTGCGTAGCAGCATGTCCGCCGCGCGCGATCGAGCTGAGCGAACGGATCAACCGCTACGGCTACCGGACGGCCACCTATGTGGGCAGAGGCTGCACGGGATGCGGAATCTGCTTCCTGGCCTGCCCTGAGCCTGGGGCGATCACCGTGCTGCAAGCCGTCAAACGGCCTGCAGGCCCGGGCAGACGAATCGCCAGCAGCATTGCAGGGGTGGATTCATGCGCAAGCAACTGATGAAGGGCAATGAAGCAATTGTGCGCAGCGCCATTCTCGCCGGGTGCCGCGCGTTCTATGGGTATCCCATCACGCCGGCCAGCGAGATTACGGAGGCTGCTGCGCTCTACATGCCGCAGGCCGGGGGCGTGTTCCTGCAGGCGGAGAGCGAGGTGGCGTCGATCAACATGATCTACGGCGCGGCTTCGGCGGGGGTACGGGCGATGACGGCATCGAGCGGCCCCGGCATCAGCCTGATGCAGGAAGGGATCAGCTACATGGCGGGCGCGGAGTTGCCCTGTGTGATTGCGGACATCACGCGCAGCGGCCCAGGACTGGGCAACATTGCCGCCGAGCAGAGCGACTATCGCCAGGTGGTGAAAGGTGGCGGGCACGGCAGCTATCGCACCATCGTGCTGGCCCCGCACTCCGTGCAGGAGATGGCGGACCTGACCGCTCTGGCGTTTGAGCTGGCCGACCGTTATCGCACCCCGGTGGTGCTGCTGGCCGACGGATTTATCGGGCAGATGATGGAGCCGGTGGAGTTTCCCCAGCAGGCGATCGAGCCGCGGACTCCGGCGTGGGCCGTCACGGGCACTGCGGCCACCCGCGGCAATCTGATTACCTCGCTGCACATGGATATCGACGACATGGAGGTCCACATTCGCGCGCTTGAGGCGAAGTACCGCTGCGCGGAGCGCAATGAACCACGCGCCGAATTGTATTGTGCCGAAGATGCGGAGATTGTGCTGGTGGGCTACGGCATTGTGGGCAGGATATTGAAGGCCGTGACCGCCGAGGCGCGCGCCTCCGGACTCAACGTAGGTGTGCTGCGGCCGATCACGCTTTATCCCTTCCCGGTGGCGCATTTCGAGCTGCTGGCGAGGCGGGCGCGCGTCTTTGTGGTGGTGGAGATGAGCAACGGCCAGCTGGTGGAGGATGTGCGGCTGGCGTTGAATGGCGCGCGGCCGGTCGAGTTCCTGAACCGCATGGGCGGCAATGTGCCGTCGCACCGCGAACTGCTCGACTTTGTGCGCGATCTGGCAATCAGCCTGCCGGGAACGCGCAGGGCACTGCAGCGGGAAGAGGAGCGTATCGCTCATGTCTGACGAACCGATTCCCGAATACGCCGTTTCGCACGCACGGCCCGCGGCTTTTTTCGAGCATTACGAGCGCAAGGACGAGCTGCAGCACCAGACGCACTACTGCCCCGGCTGCGGGCATGGCAATGTACACAAAATGCTGGCCATGGCCATCGATGAGCTCGGCATCCAGGACCGCACCATCCTGATCAGCCCGGTGGGCTGCTCGGTGTTTGCCTACTACTATTTCGACGTGGGCAACATACAAGCCGCGCACGGACGCGCGCCGGCTGTGGCCACAGGCGTAAAGCGCAGCCGACCGGAGAGCATTGTGATCGCCTATCAGGGCGACGGCGATCTGTCGGCCATCGGCTCGGCGGAGATCCTGCACGCAGCCAATCGCGGCGAAAACATCACCGTAATCTTCGTCAACAACGCCATCTACTCGATGACCGGCGGACAGGCCGCGCCCACTACGCTGATCGGGCAGAAAAGCACCACCACTCCGGGCGGGCGCAGCGCGGCCACCGAGGGCTATCCGCTGCACGTGAGCGAGCTGCTGGCCACGCTGGAGGCGCCGGTCTACATCGAGCGCGTAGGCCTGGGAGACAACAAGCAAATTGCGCAAGCCGCGCGAGCCATCCGGCGCGCCGTGGAGAACCAGGTGCGCGGGCTGGGCTTCTCGCTCATCGAGGTGCTGTCGCCCTGCCCGACCATCTGGAAGATGTCTCCGGTGGATGCGCAGCACTGGGTGCGCGATGTGCTGGAGAAGACGTTCCCGCTGGGCGTGCTGCGCGATCGCACCAAAGAGGCGCGGCGGCTGGCACCGCGCGATGCCGCGCCGCCGCTGGCTGAGATTCCGAAGATACTCGGCATTGACGAGGAGAGCCTGCCCGAGGGCAACGCCCGCGACCATCGTGCAGAGGTGCTGGACCTGTCGGTACGCGTGGCGGGCTTTGGCGGCCAGGGCGTCTTGCTGCTGGGCGAGGTGCTGGCCGAGGCCGGCCTCGATGCCGGGATGGAAGTGTCGTGGCTGCCGTCGTACGGGCCGGAGATGCGTTCGGGGACGTCGAACTGCCACGTGCGCCTCAGCAACCTGGCCATCGATTCCCCGCTGGTAGCGGCGCCCGATGTGCTGGTAGCCATGAATGAGCCGTCGCTGCGCAAGTTTGACGCGAGCATCCGTTCTGGCGGGTGGGTGATCTACAACGGCGAGGCCTTTCCTGAGGATTGCAAGCGGCCGGACGTGCACGTGCTGGCGCTTCCTTTTGCCCAGATCGCCAACGAGCTCGGCGACCCGCGAGCCTGCAACATGGTGATGCTGGGCGCGCTGCTGGAGATGGCGGAGGGATTGCCCCAGGCCAGCATAGACGCTGCCTTGCGCCGCCTGGTGAAGAATCCCAAATGGGTGGAGCTGGACGAACGCGCGCTGGCTCGCGGACGCGAGCTTTTCCGCAACGCGACCCGGCGAGCGGCAGAGGCGCCGGCCTATTCGAGCTGATGCGGATCCCAATCCGATTGTGTTTTTCCGGCAGCGGTCAGGTTGCAATGCTGGAATGCTGTGCAGGCGCCTGCTATCGCAGCGCGATGCGATAGATGTTCACTGAGTAGGGGCGCAAATCGACGGGAATGACGCCTGAGCTCGCGTCGAGAGCCGAAGACGCAGGCGCAACCGCCGTCGGGTGCTCAAAGCTGTTTTCGGCGTTAAGGTCGGCGCTTTCGAGCGTGGTAACCTTCACCGCTCCAGAAGGCACAGCCCCGCTTAGCCGGATTTCCGCAGATCTCGCATCCGGCGAGTAGTTGATGGCCTTCACGATCAGCTCGTGAGATCTCTCGTCGAGGGTCGCGCTGGTGTAGAGGCTGCCATCGGCCTGCGGGGTGACGGGAATAATGCGCGTGCCGGCGTTGTTGGCAAAGACCTTCTGAACGTAGTAATCCGTGGTGCCAAACGCGTGCAGATTATCAAACCAGATGGCATCCGGCTTCCACTGCCACGCGTCCTTGTGCGCCATCAGCGGCGCATAGGATGCCATCTCGACCACGTCGCCATTGCGCTCGAGGCCGGTCATGAATGCCGCCTCTGCGATTGCGGTCTTCCAGTTGTTGCGGTTGTCCGGGCTCGTCGATTGCACGCTCTGCGCGGCATACTCTCCGGCAAAGACCTTGGGCCCCGAGCGATCGTAGTGGTCGTAGCGGCCGGTGTTGGCCAGGAACCACTCCGGCTTCATGTAGTAGTGCTCGTCCACGATGTCCGCGTGCAGCTCGCGCCATGTGGCCCACATGCTGTCAAACGGCTCGCCAGAGGGAAACGGCCCCGCGGCCACCACCAGCCTGATCTCAGGATGCTGCGCTTTGAGCGCCGCCGCGAACACCTTGTAACGCTCCACATAGCGCTCGCCCCACTGCTCGTTGCCAACTCCGATCATGGTGAGATGAAACGGCTCGGGGTGTCCCATTTGGGCGCGCAGCTTGCCCCATGGCGAAGTAGCTGGGCCGTTGGCAAAGTCGATCAGATCGAGCGCATCGCGCACATATTCATCCAGCTCATCCAGCGCGGCCGTCTCGCTGGTATTGAACTGGCAGGCCATGCCGCAGTTCAGGATGGGCAGCGGCGCCGCGCCGATGTCCTCCGCGAGCTGGAAGTATTCATAAAATCCCAGGCCGAACGACTGGAAGTAATCCGGCGCAGGCCGCTGGTCGAATTCATCGTTCCATCGGTTGACGATCGTCTTACGTTGAGCGATGTCGCCGATGGTCGTCTTCCAGCGATAGCGTGTGACCAGCTGGCGCCCTTCGACGATGCAACCGCCGGGGAAGCGGAGAAAACCGGGGTGCAGATCGTAAAGAAGCTGGACAATATCCTTGCGCAGTCCGTTCTCGCGATGGTTCCATGTGTCGACCGGAAACAATGAAACCATGTCGAGATCGAGATGCCCGGTTTCATCCACGATAAGATTCAACTGCGCGTGATCCGAGGTCGCGCTGGCTCGGATGACGGTCTCATATCGCTTCCATTGCCCGTCAAATCCGGTGAGCTGGCCGCTGCCGATTTCACGTCCGCTCGCGTCGGTGAGCGTGGCCCGGATGGCCTTCGGTCCGCCGCTGCGCACGTATGCGGAGAACCGGTACTCCGCGCCGCTCTCCACGCCCATGCCGCGAAAGCCGGTGTTGTAGAAGGAGTATCCGGGACCGTAGACGCGCACCCGGAGATAGTGCGGATTCGATTCATTGAGCGGATTGGCGGTGCGAATGCTAAGCTCGCCCTTGTGCGGGTCGAGCCCTTTGCTGCTGAAGCCGAGCGCCTCATGCCAGCCGGTGAGCGGCTCCTGAAACTCAAACGAGCGGTTCTTGACCAGTTCGGGATAGAGCCCGCCGTCGGCCGCGAAGTTGATGTCTTCAAAGAAAATGCCGTACATGGATGGCGAGATAACTGCTCCGGGGTGCGCAGCATCGACGGCAATGACGGCAGCTCCCTGCTGGCCCTGGCTCAAGAGCCACGCCGGCATGAGCGCGAGGAGAGAGATCGCAGACCATGCTCTTCTGTGCATAGGATTCGCGCCCATCTTAATGCCTGTGGGTGAGAACGTCCACTCGGCCTTGCCACCGCGGTCGCTCCAGTTGCGCGAACTCCTGAATTGCATCCCTCAGGGGCTAAAGCCCGCCGTCCAAATGATTGGCTTTGGTGGCACGACTAAAGTCGTGCCCTGTTACAAAGCCTGTTACAAAGCCTACGCTGCGCGAGCGTCTCTGCAGCATAAAAAGCGCCGTGGCGGAAATCGGAACACGATCATACGGCGAGCACTTCGATGCCATTGCTTCTGAAGCCGGCAAGCGCATCGGGCGTGATGCCGGCGTCCGTGATCAGTATGTCGATGTCGGTGACGGGGCAGATCAGCGCCGGGCTCACCATGGCAATCTTGCTCGAATCCGCCACCACAATCACTTGCCTGGCCTGCCGCACCATGGCGCGGAACACCGCCGCTTCGTCCGGCTCGATGGTGGTGGCGCCGCGCAGGACATCCACGCCGCACGCGCCGATGAAGGCTTTGTCGAGAAACACGCCGCTGAGCGTCTCCATCGCAGTTGGTCCGGTGAGAGAGAATGCGCCCGCCCAGCGCATTGTGCCTCCGGTCAGGGTCACGTTCAGCGCGGCCTGGTTGTTGAGTTCCATGCCGATATTGACCGCATTGGTAATGACGTTGATGCCGCTACGATGGCGGATGCAGCGCGCCACCTGTGTGGTCGTGGTTCCGGCGGTGAAGCCCACGGTGTCATGTTCGCGAATCAGCTCGGCCGCGGCCAGTCCGATGCGCCGCTTCTCCTCGGCAAACCGCGATTCCCGCTCCTGAAACGACGAGTCGAACCGAAAGGGCGCGTACTGCATCTGCCCGGCCAGCTTGGCGCCGCCATGCGTGCGATGCACCAGCCCACGCTGCTCCAGGGCCGCCAGGTCGCGGCGGACGCTGGCCGCCGATGCGCCCAGGCCGGACGCAAGCTCATCCACCGACGTGTTGCCGTGGCGCAGCAGCACCTGAAGGATCTTCTTCGCTCGTTGATCGGTTTTTGTCGACATTGGAATGGCAAATGGGAACGTGATTCGCTAAGAAACCTCTGAATAAGTCTGGTTGGCGCCTGGATATTCCCTCAGGGTCTAAAGCCCACGCTCATTCTGCCAGGCTTACGTACGGGCTGTACTTTCAGCGGCGTTGATAACACACAACTTGTTGATTCTACAATGCGCAGAAAGGGCAGAATGAGCAGAACGTGCGATTTGGTAGCACAAATTAGCACAAGATTTTGGCGCAGCGGATTCAAAACTTAGCGAAAAAACGGACGGCCAGCCAACCTGAGTGAAGCACTTCCGCAATCCCACCGACCCCGGCTCCGATGCTAGTCTTGACCCGTGGCACCGCGAAGAGAGGATGGATAGATTATGGGATGGGTACGGGACATATTGCAACAGAGAATGGCCGAACAAGCACAAAGGAGCGCGTCCGTGAGTTTGATGGCGGAGAGCACAACTATCTTGGGGGAGATCACGGAAGAGTTTCAGAGCGCCATTGCTGAGTATAACGGCGCACTAGGAGACAGGTTCGCAGTCTCCACAAACGGGAAGTCTCTGCTCCAAGTGGTAGCACGTCAAGAGCCAGTTTCTACGGCGGTGGTTGAACTGGACGCGGGCATAATCCGTCTGGCTTGCCCGCCCGCTGGATTAGGAATCGGCAGACACGGGACATTCAAAGAAGCACCGGGTGGGATTGTCTCTTTGGGAAATTTCGTTGGGTATCCGCAACCACCAACCGAGCCGATGACGCCCGAGGAGTTTTCCCGGTTCGTCTTGGAGCCGGTCTTGTTCCCGGCGTCAAACTGACGCTAGCCGGTTGACCACCCGCTCATAGATGGCCCGCTTATCACTCCGGCAAGTAGCGCCGGAAGATGCGGACAAGGTGTCCCCACACGGAGCGCGGCTCCCGCTCCCGTTCTCCGCGTGTGGCCTGCTGTCTACTTCCCACTCTTGGTTCTGTTATCTTTCTGGCAAAGCATCTGGCAATTCTCTGCCACGGTCTTTCCACCCTTGCTCCACGGGATGATATGGTCGGCTTCCATTGCGCCTATGTCGAAGTGTTTTTTGCAGTCAGGACAAATACCTTTCTGCTTCTCGTATATTGTTGCCTGCGTCTTTTCGTCGAAGACACGCAAGCTCAATGTCTTGTCGTTGCCAGTCAAAAGGAATTCGTAAATCCCTCTCTTGTTGTTCACCTCGTCGTCTTCGATAAGCTCCACGATGCGCTGCTCCAGCTTCGCCGCGTTGAGCTTGTCGTCCTTGTGCGTGCGGTAGAACCTGCCCCAGTCAAGCCCCTTCATAAGTTTTCGATAATTTGGGAATGTGCGCGCCACCCACGCAATCACTTCCTGAAAATATTGCCACAGGTCTTGGGCGTCGGCGTCGTGCTGGTGCAGGCTCATATAGCCTTCGATTTTGTCCCCCGAAATCCACTCCAGCGCCTTCTCCAAGAGATCCTGCCGTATAGGTATGCCGATCACATACTTTTCGCTGATCTGGTACGCAGGTCCTCCAGAGCGCGAGAACCAGCGTTTCGCATCCGCGAGCCAAGGTCCTGTGTAAATCGCGTTGCGCAATTCCTGATCGCCCAATTTCACTCCAGCGATGTTGATGATCCTGAACCAATCGAGTTTCTCGCCTTCGGTTCCTTCGCACACGTATACCGAAAGTTCGTAGTCCAGAATCTGCTTTTTCTTCTCAGGCGTCGGGTTGTTAAAGAACCTTGGCGAACCGTCAATCTCCACCGCAAAATTGTCTTGAACGTATTGACAAATGCTCACGGTGCGCTGCTGGCCATCCATAAGTTCGAAGCCATCGCCCGCTACAGCCCAATACATCGTATTAAGCGGAAAGTCCCTCCGCACGGTGTGAATAACTTCATTGCGCTTTTTATCATCGTAGATGTACTCACGCTGGAAAGCCGGACGGATATTTGAGCGGCCACCGTAGCCGACCACACCCCCTTCAGCGTTGTCCTTGTAACCATTCGTCAGTTCCCGGACGGGGATTTTTTCCAATTCGATTTTCATGAACTCCTCCGTTTGATTAATAGCCGGGCGTACGTGGATATGTACTCTTTCCCAATCCTGATTACGCCGCGTCTATTCAAATCCCCTGGGTTTGGCGCGTCTTCTTTGGTGTATTCCTTGGTTTTTAATCCGGAATTGTTATCTCTATCTGTTATTCCCAAAATTTCGAACTGCTTTGGGTTGTGCTTGTCAAGGAAGGTAATCGGCACCCCTATCGCGTCGTTGTAATCCGCTGGAATTTCTGTCACTTTGCTAACTTCTATCGCGTCGTAGTTGTCGTACTTCGGATATTCGGTTGGAGTGTATTTCTTGTAGAGCGGGATTTCTTCATGGCGGTTTTCGTAATCCATATTCCAGTAGTGTCCGGCTAAAATCGGGTTGTTCGCGGTAACGATCACATACTGCACGGGATAGAGTATAACTCTCATTTTTCGATTTGAAATTGATGGCGGCAGAGCCAGGGGCAAGCGCCGGGTGGCCGCTGGCGGCGCCGATTGCCAACAATGAGGGATGAACGCCGGACAGACCGTCTTCTCCCAACTCCTGGATCACCTGCCTTCCTACGAGTTCCAGAAGTGCGTCGAGCGCTATCGTGGAGATGCGCACCCTGCTCGACCTGCGCGGCAACATCCCCACGTTCCTTTGCATCACCGACGGCAAGGTGCATGACGTCAACATCCTCGACGAGCTATTGATAGAGGCCGGGGCATTCTATGTGATGGATCGTGGCTACATCGATTTCGAGCGGCTTCACGCGTTCACTCTCTCGCTGGCCTTCTTCGTGGTGCGCACCAAAGAGAACGTACTGCTGCAACGCCGCTCCTCGCGACCGGTGGACAAGAGCACGGGCGTGCGCTCGGATCAGACCGTTGTCTTGGCAGCCATCGGCTCAGCGTCGGCATATCCAGATACTCTGCGCCGCGTGAGCTACTTCGATGTCGTCACCGGCAAGAGACTCGTGTTTCTAACCAACAACTTCACGCTGCCCGCACTCACCATCGCGCAAATCTATAAGCAGCGCTGGCAGGTCGAGTTGTTCTTCAAATGGATCAAGCAGCACCTGCGCATCAAGGCGTTCTACGGAACCAGTGAGAATGCGGTGAAAACCCAAATCTGGATCGCTGTAAGCGTCGATGTGCTGGTCGCCATCGTCCGCAAACGGCTCGGAATCGAGGGCGGCCTCTACCAAATCCTACAGATTCTCAGCCTAACTCTGTTCGAGAAAACCCCCATTTTACAGGCACTTCAAGAGATGGGCTGCGATAACGACTTAGGCGATAATTGCAACCAATTGAATCTGTTCGACTTGTAGCCGGACAGCAGTGTCCATATTCGTAAACCATCCGACATTGCGAAACTTGACCATGCCCGTTTTCTCTTCATAGACACCGGAAGCAAAATCGCGTGCGTTTTCGGGGGGAATCTTGAAATAAGCATTGCCTGCCGCAAAGCCTCGCCCGAGCCAAAGCTTGTTCTCTTTGATCAGCTTGAAGATTTCCTTATAAGTTATGGCGTTTTTGCTCCCAATGATCAAAAACCGCTTGTCGTGGGCGACCAGTTGTTCTACGAATTCGCGGAACAGAGAGAACGGCGGATTGGTGATAATGATGTCCGACTGCTTCAATAACTCCGCGCACTCACGGCCCCGAAAATCGCCGCCGCTGTAGATATCATTGCCCTTGAGCGTTCGTGCAGTATTTGCGTTGTTCTTGAGGAGGTATTCCACATCGGCAAGGTCTATCGCGCCGTCGCGGTTCTGATCGGGAACTTCGTTAATCTCTATCGCGTATGGCTCTTTGCCTTCTGGCTTGAGTCCTTCGATGGCAAATAGAGGCAACTGTCTACCAACTATGGGTGACCTCAAATAGCTTGTAGCGATGAGCCTCTTGAGACCGAGTGCGTTGAAGTTGAGCGCGAAATACTTGAAGAAGTTGCTCTCGAACGGATCGTCGCAGTTGCAGAAAATCGTTTTTCCGCGCAGTTGCGGCTTGTAGTGCTTTAGTTCGTTACTGATGTCACCAAGCTGAGTATAGAACTCATCCTGCTTGGCGTCTTGCGCTTTCCCCAGACTTTGATTTTTTACCTTCTTGGCCATCGTAAACCCGCTTCGATTTCAGTCAGTGCCTTGCCCGGTCCCTTGCCTGGAGTCCCTGGGTAGGCTGATTCTCCGCCCCGTGCCCAATTCACATCGTCTGCAACTATACCTTCAAGGACCACCTACTAGGCGGCGATGACGTTGCAAATGGTCCGGCGAGGCGTGCCGTATTCCCGGTCATGGGGCGAGCTTCCCGGAATGGGCGTTGGAGTCGATTCTAAACGGCGGCCCCGCGCACAGCTAAACCGCTACGCGGTGGGCGTACCTTGACAGGCACGTCTAGCGCGTCCGGGGTTTCCGCTTTTTTGGCCGCCGTTCCGTCCGCAGCTCTAGCCCAATGCCGCTCTTTGGATTCCGGGCTAGTGCCGTCTTGAGCGCGTAAAGCCTGCGCATGGCTTCATTCTTCTGTTTGCGTTTGTCCGGGTCTTTGTCATAGTGGGCTTGCTTGCAATTGGCGCGCTTGCAATATTTTTGGTCATCTCGTTTTTCCGCGAAAAACCACCCTTGGCACTCAATACACCGGCGTATGCGGGGCCGCTTGCCGAGATGGGGCACTACATCCAACAAATTGCGCACGGCATCGTGCTCCCACAATTCCTCCTTCGATAGATTCTCCCTGTCCGCAATTGCGCGAATCTCTCGAAAACCCTCACGAGCGCGTGCGACAAAGCTCCGCCATCGGTAGCGGCGCAAGGCGTTCGCCAAACCCATGTGGACTTGCGTTCTTTCCGATGTGCTCAAGCCGTCCCGCATGGAACTGAGCAAGTCGAGGATTTTCTCGACCCGCTTCGACTGGGGAGCGTCCCGATGCTCTTCAAGGTGCCTGAAGAGCGACTCAAGTTGCTCAATATCGACATCGACAATCTGCTTACGGATAAGTTTGCTCATGCGCAAGAAGAATATCATTGATCTTCGGAGGCGGTCCATGTGACTCTATTTCAGAGGGACACACGACGTACACGATGGACGAAAAAGAGCAACTCGTTTTTGACAGCGAATACGCGTGCGGCGTCTTAGGCCGCGGCGGCGAGTTTGTGCTAGTCCCTCTGGGTTCAGACCTCAAAGCGGACGCGGCGGAAATGGCTCATAGGCTTGGGTGGTGCTACGTAAGCTGTCTCGCTGTCGTGGACGGCCAGGCCGGGGCGAAGTGTGAGCCACACCCGGACGCGGCATACACAATGCTGCACGCTGCGTTGGCGTTCGCGCAGCAAGTGGCCGCACGGCTAAGGGCGAAGCACGATGACCGGGTTGCTTGGCTTGACGCCCTCTATCGACTGCCCGACACGCGCGGATAACCGCACAGTCTATGCTGCCCGGCGAGAAAGCGCCGAGCCACTACGCTAGCAGCCGCTACAACGCGGACGGGAGGCGTTTCGTTGCGGCAAGGCTCCAATGCTGGAGCTAGAAGCTGTGAGCAATTTCACGAACCTTTGGCGCAACGAGTAAAAA
>Ga0302324_100013664_pt1 | contig 16431 bp, 14 predicted proteins | sample Palsa_T0_1_FD_201949 | JGI IMG/M metagenome (GOLD analysis project Ga0302324, IMG submission 201949) | Peat permafrost microbial communities from Stordalen Mire near Abisko, Sweden - Palsa_T0_1 | ecosystem: Environmental > Terrestrial > Soil > Palsa > Peat permafrost | place: Sweden: Abisko...
ATGCCTCCAGACGGGCTCGCCACTCCGCCTCCGCCTCACCCGATCGCCTGCGTCCCATCCATCCTCCGCAGGCACCATGCCCGCATCACATGGTGTTGGGCAGGGTGGGGGCTGCCGGACGGATACTGTCGATTTCGTTGCCAGGAAATAGACAAGAACGAGCCTTCCCAGGGGAGAGTTCCGTCACAGGTACGAGATAGCCACCGTCACAGGTACGAGATAGCCACCGTCACAGGTACGAGATAGCCACCGTCATAGAACGGTGTAGGTACCTTCATAGATACGGTACAGGCACCGCATACGTACCGCACAGCTACCGTCACACATACGAACCCGTACCATTGTCATGGAGGTAGGCGTCGACTTCTGTCGATGAGCGACCCCCGGTTCACTGCGGTACCCTACCCCGAGTGACTTCCGGACTATCTCAGAACCCAGCTCGGGTAGAGAAGCCTGGACAGCAAGCGCGCGAGTGTCTCGAGGCAGTATCGACCACGCAGCGTTCAGCACAAGCACAGAGGGCGATCCTCGCATTGGTACCGTGGTTGAAACGACTGGCGCTATGGCACTTGATCGGAGGCGTGTCGCGTATGAGGTTCGCTGCGATTGAGCGAGTCGGCCGCGTCACGTGTCGCTTTGGTACAGTCTCCGTCTTCCGAACCAATACCCACGCTGCTAAGAGCGCGCACGACCCGGTCGCGTCCGCGTCACCGCTACGGTTTGGCCACCTTCATCACCGTCCCGCCACCGGTGTCGGTCCAGTAGATACTTTTCGAATCCGCAGCGATGCCTTGGGGACGGCTCTGTCCCGAGGCGAGCGGGCCGGATGCTCCGCCGTCGAGCGCCAACCACATCACATTGCCCCCGAGCTGCTCCGTCCAGTAGAGGTTCGCGGAATCGACGAGCATGTAGAAGGGACCGTGCCGTCCTGTGCTGAGCAGCACGGGGGTTCCGCCGTCGAGAGGCACCATCATCACCGTGCCGTCGGTGAAATTGGGCGCGGAGCCGTAGTTTGCGAAGTAGACGTTCTGCGAGTCCACGGCGAGGCCAGAGGGAGAGGCCTGTCCCGAGGCGAGCGTGACTGTCGTGCCGCCATCGAGAGGCACCTTTACAACGGTGCCGCCTCCTTCAGCGGTCCAGTAGATGTAAGCCGAGTCCAAGGCAAGACCGACCCCTGGACTGTTCTGGCCCGTCGCGAGCGTGACGGGTGTACCCCCGTCGAGAGCGACCTTCATCACCGGGCCGCTACCCGTATCGACCGCCCAGTAGACGCTCGTGGCGTCCACGGCCATTGGGCCAGGATTGCCCTGCCCGGAAGCTAGGACAACTGCGGTTCCGCCGCTCAGCGGCGCCTTCATGTACTCGCCACCACCGTTCAAATCTTCGAAGTAGACGCTCGTCGAATCCACGGCAAGGTACCCTCCGCGGTTCAGGCCCTGGACCAAAATGACCGGCGCTCCCCCGTCGAGGCCCATCCTCATCACGGTGCCGGCTGAATAGTCGCCCCAGTACACGTCGGTGGCGGAAACGGCGATGGGGGATACATCGCCCTGCCCCGTGGCTAGCGCGAACGGCTGGCAGGTCCCGCTCTGGCAAGTGCCTCCCTGGCAATCGTGGCTACAGTAGCCGCAATTGCCCGGCTCCGATTGTTCGTCCACGCACGCGCCGTTGCAGATGGCCTGACCACCGTCGCACACGAGACCGCCGCCATCGCTGCCCGCCCCGGTACCGCTGCCCGTTCCCGCTTCGGCCCCCGAGCCGCTGCTGCCCGAGCCGCCGCCCGATCCATTGCCAGACTGACTGGCGTTTGCACCGGAACTCGCGGATCCGCTTCCCGCACTGCCCTCGATCGCTCCCGCATCGCCTCCGATGCTCCAATCGCTCAGCAGCTGGGCACAGCCAGCAATTCCGAACGCGAGCAGCGCTGCGCCGCCGAGCGCCGGAGCACATCGGAGATTCAAAACGTCCCCGCGAAACCTGCGGAGTCTGGCCCGATCCAAATGCTCGCTTTCGTCTCGGTCCCTTTTGGCACAATCAGCCAGAACGTGACTCCGCCGACGATGCCCGCAGCTCCGATCACGTACCCCACGGTCGACCAGGTCTTCAGCGAATGAAACGAGTCGAGGTCGCTTTGACTCGCGGTCGGAGGGCAGGTGCCGCCGCTACTGGGACAGCCCTCGCCCTCGAGCGCGCTGTGCTTCGACGTCGCAGCGATTCCGGTCCCGATGCCGATCGCCAAGCCGACCACGCCAACGCCGGCCGCGACGTACGCAACGGTTGGGATTCGGTCGAGCGCGAAGCCGGACCGCTCGGCGACCGAGGCTGCCGTGCCCTCTGTCACGACCGGAGCGGCGGCAATACCCAGGACGATTCGCTCGCGCCGATCTTTCTCCCCCTCTCGCACGACAAGTGTCTTCTCCGCCGTCGCCCCGCCGTCAGCCGTGAACACGAAGCGGTGCTCGCCCGGGTCGACGGAGATCGGCCGTCCGTCGAGCCTCTCAGCGTAAGGCCGCCCGTCGATCGTGGCCGTCACCGCGCTGACGTCATTGCCGGCGCTGTCCTTTACCTCGAAGACGATCGACGGCATCACCGAGTCCATTTCGGTGAGTCGTTGCGCGCAGTCCTCGCGAAGCGGGCCCGGGCAGCTCGTCGCGACACATAGGACGAGCTTCGTTCGGGCTTCGAGTAGCTTGCCTGCTTGCCTGAGATCTTGAGCGGTCTCGTTGGCCGCGATGCATTCGTCCTTCGTCGGCTCAGCGGCCAGCGCGGACGAGGCCCCGAAAAGGGCCAGTGCCAGGATCGGGATCGCGAACCGATTCATAGGCACTGGGCCTTCCAATGCTTTTTCCTGGTCGAATCGAGCGTGTACGGCGGAATGCACGTCGCCGTCGGCGCTGGTGTTGGCATCTTGGGCGTCGGGCCCGCGGTGACAACGGCCTGAGCAATCGGCGTCGGTTTGGCCGTCGCGGCCGGCTTGGCCGCAGGCGCCGGGCTCGGCTCCTTGGGCAGGTCCGTCGCGGCAACCTCGGGCGTCGCCGATGCCCTAGGAGCGGGGGCGACCTCAACGGGCGTCGCAGGCATCGCGGGAGCCGAAGCCGCGAACGTCGCTGACGGCATGGGCGGTATTGGCGCCGCACTTGGGTGTCTGCCAGTTAGGGCAACGACGGTGATCACGACGCCAAGCGCGACACCCCCCGAGACCGCGAGCACGGTTCGCGATGGGCGAGGCCAATGGATCTGCGTTGCCCAATGGATCAGCGTTCCAGCGACGGGTCGTCCGGTCGTCGGAAGCCCCTGCGCTTGCGGCCCCTTTGCTGACGGTAGCGTGCGGTCCGGGACCGTCTCGGGCACCGTGAGCCGCGGCGCGGTCGTGATCGGCGCATGATTTCGGTCGTGATAGGCGCGCCGCACCGCCTCCTGCATCCGGCGCGCGTCGGGCCATCGTTCGGACTTGTCGAAGGCAAGGGCCCGGTCGACGACATGCGCGACGGCTGCGCCGACCCCCGGAACCACCGCCTCGAGCAGTGGGGCGGCGTTCGTCATCGCGCTCAGCAGGTACTCGTTGCTCGTGCGTCCCTCGTGCACCTGCCGTCCGGAAAGCAGATTGAACATCAGCGCGCCGCACGCCCAGAGATCGCTTTGCGCGTCGACGTCGTCCCAGAGCCCTCGGGCCTGCTCCGGCGCCATGAAAGCCGGTGTCCCCATCGTGGACCCACCTTTCGTGGCCGTACTCGCGGTGGAGAGCTCGCGAAGGCGCGCGATCCCAAAGTCGAGCACCTTCACCTGGCCCGTTCGGGTGAGAAAGACGTTCTCGGGCTTTAGGTCGCGATGAATGACGCCCTTCGCGTGCGCCGCGGCCAGAACGTCCAAAAGCTGCTCTGCCATCGAGAGTACCTCGTCCTCGGGTAGACGGCCCCCGAACCGGACCCGGCGATCTTCGAGCGTTTCGCCGTCGAGCAGATCCATGACCAGAAAGGCCGCGCCATCGTCCGCCGTATCGTCGTCGCTTACGCGAACGGCACCCTCATGACCCACAACGTTGGAGACGTACCCCTCACGTAAGAAGCGCGCCTTGACCTGCGCATTGATTGATAATTCGGCGTGCAAAATCTTCACTGCGACCCGACTGCCATTGCGGTGCGTTGCGGCGTAGACCGCGGCCATCCCGCCGACGCCGAGGAGTGCGTCCAGGCGCCACTTCTCACGCAGGACGGTGCCCAATCGCGCCCGCGCTTGCAACATAAGCGGGTCGAGAAATTGGGTTACCGCGTCGGAGTCGTCCTGCGAATCCACTCTCACGTTCTGCGTCCCTCCAGGTCATCCCCGTCAGTCGGCCCGTCGGCCGCCGGGCAACCGCGGATGGTACATGATCTTCGCCGCACGGGGCTACCGACCGACGAGCAGATTATCCCTAGTCGCTCGCGACACGTCCCTCCTGCGCACCAGCGGTGCACAAGCCTCTGCGAGGGCAAACATCGATGCATGCGCATATTGGGAAGCCAAACATCGATTCTCCAAACCAATGTGGTTCTAGACGTTTCCTCGCACACGGATTCGTTGCGTCAACATATGCTCGCTGGAGACGCGAACTTCGTCGATCAGCGCCTCGCCTACGTACGCACGGCCGTCGGTATACGCGCCCTGAGCTGCACTTCCACCGGCTGATAGATGTCCACGGTCGTCGAGGGCGTCCGTATCGTGACGACGAGCGCGTACCGCGCGGGCGACTCGGAACGCTCAAGCGAAAGCCGCTCACGCCACCAGCCGATCACGGGGTACACAGCGATGTGCTCGCGCGTCGCCAGGTCGGCGGCCGTGCCGACCCACCGATCGTGATGCAGAGAGCCCTTCCCCCGTAGGTCGGATTTCAGTAGCCAGCCGTCCGCGTCACCCGTCGCAGGCTTGTCGTTCGTGTCCTCGCGCGCGGCTCCATTCACACGCTTGCGGAAGTTCACGACCGATTCGGCGGGCTTCTGCACCGCAAAACGCAGACCGTGCGATGCGTATCGATGGCGCGTTCGCCACCCGCGCCGGGCGGGGTTCGGTTCGACGAAGTACGAGAGCGTCACACGGAGCTCGACGCGAGTCGCGCCCAATGAGATGAGCGCGGCTCGGGGCCACGGGAGCTTGTGAAGATGCATCTCGTTCGACTTGTCCTTCACGAACGGCTGCAGCTCGTCCTGCACCACCAGCGTGAGAGCATTCGCGGCGCTCCAGAGCGCCCGCTCGACATTCGGGACGCCGTACCCAAAGCAACGCAGGAGGTACTCGGTTCCGTCGGCCCCCGCCGCGCCATAGAGCTGGCTCCTCATCCGGTCCGTCCATTCGGCGGAGTCCACCAGCAAGGCGCGCACGCTCTCGGGCCAGAGGTCCGGGTAGTGCGAGCGGACGATGGCACCGACGCGGGCCGCTGCGGCCGTCGCCGCGCTCGTGTCGCCCGTCGCGCAGAACTGACGCACGTTCGGGTCGTAATACGTGGATAGGACGGACAGCGAGTCGGGGAAGTCGGCCTCCGTCCCGTTTGGGGAGAGCGCCATGTTGCCGCCTTCCATGACGATGTCCGGCTTGATTGGCCACTGCCCCTGCCAGATGCACGACGTGGTCGATGTCGGCGATAGGTCGCCGATGGGAGCCACGGCGGTCCAGCCACTATACGACGGCTCGTCGATCGTCGCGCGGCCCGTGTAGGCGCCGACGGTCAATGCGTTCCACGCCTGGCCAGGATCGTGAATGCCTTCCGTCTCGTTCCGATCGCGGTACTGCAAGCCCGCATCCTCTCGAAGGTTGCCAGCGGAGAGAAAGAAGAGCCGTCGCTCCTCGTCGGTCCCGACGCACAGCTTGTCGACCTCCGCCGACCATGACGTCGGCTGTCCCCGATCGCGAAACTCGGTCGTCGTGATGGCCATCGCGATCACGCGCCTGCGATCCGGCGCTTGGATTTCGGCGTAGCCGATAGCCTCGGCGGTCACGGCTCCGTAGAGCTCTTTGCGATTGGTAGCCGGTGGTGGTGGCAGAATCTTTGCGGACTCGAGCCTGTGTCGTAGTTCGATCGGGCCCGTCGAAGCCAGCGCCTCCCGCAGATCGCCGTAGGCCGCGATCCCCGCCATCTCGGTCCCGTGCCCGTCATGGTCGGCCACGCCCCACTGCGGCTTACAGGCGTGCATGTCGTCTTGAGCGAGAACGGGCCCGAGCAGCGCGTGACCGCGGTTTACTCCCGTGTCGAGCAGGCACACGGCGATGGCATCCACCGGGGGCACCTGAGTCCTTCGGCCAAGTTCTCGCGCCCAAACCTGTTGCTGCGGGCCGGCCTCGCGGGTGAAGAAGCTGCCGATGTCGCCAGAGCGGCGGAGCTCAGCAAGCGTGTCGAGGAACTCGAGAGAGCTTGCAAATTGCTCGAGTGTGCCGTGCGCGAGCACCACCGTTCGCTCTGGAAAGCGCAGGTGACGTTCGCCAACCGTGATCCGCATGGCTTTGGCCTGGACGCGGAAGCGCTCGAGGACCTCATCCTCATCGCCGCGGAGCCATACCTCCCACCATGCGCGCGCGGCGCGCGGCGGCAGGGCGTCGAGCTCGTCGGTCCAGAAGCTCTCGGCGACTGCGAGACGGATCTCCGCGATGCTGGCGACGAGCGCCTGGTTCTTCGGCTTTCCGCTCCTCTTGTCGTTCTCGGTCAGGTACTTTTCGATCTTCTTCACGAAGTAGGCGATTTTCCCCTGCGGCACGTACACGGTCGCGAACCGCTTCTCATCGATCCGGCGCGCCGCGACGAGTTGGATCCCAGCGCGCGAGTACTCGAGGCTGTCGAGCCGTAGATCGAAGCCCGGCGGGCTTTCGAACTCCAGGTAGAACCCACGCGGCCCCTCCACGCCCGCCGGTAGCGGGTGCCCACCTCGCGCTGCCAGATCTGACTCGATCTTCCTGAGCTGCCGACGAAGCTCCGCTCCGTGGCGAGCCCGGTTGACCGAGATCGTCGCCGACTTGCCGCCCCCCTGCTGAGGAGACGTAAACTTCTCCGGCCGACCGGTACCGCTGACGACGATGTGCGGCCGTCGATCAATCTTTCGCGCTGCCACGAGACCCTCTGAAGCTCACCTTACCTTTGGCCGGCCGTCGCGGCGACGAGCGAGTGCGGCGCGCAGGACGCTGGCGGAGACCTCGCTCTTGTCATGCAACACGGCGTCTTTCGCGGCGTTGTCGCATGCCTTGACTATCTCCGCGTAGCTCAGTCCCATCGCGGCGCGTCCCATGGCGCGCCAGTCAACCCGAGGGGCTCCGATCGCAGCGAGGCGCACTTTCATGACCGCGACGGCGAGCTTTTCGTCGGGGAGCGCGAACTCGATGATGTCGTCAAAACGGCGGAAGAGCGCTCGGTCGAGGAGCCCGACGTGGTTTGTCGCCGCGAGCAGGACACTTTCGGAGTCGTCTTGCTCAAAGAACTGAAGGAACGAGTTGAGCGTGCGACGCGCTTCGCCCACGTCATTCGGGTTGCCGCGCTCGCCGCCGAGCGCATCGAACTCGTCGAAGAGGTACACGCCTCGATTGCGCCCGGCCGCGTCGAAGACGAGGCGCAACTTCGCGGCCGTCTCACCCATGAACTTCGTGATCACTCCATCGAGGAGGACGGTGAAGAGCGGGACGTGAAGCTCGCCCGCGAGCGCTCGCGCGCTGTAAGTCTTCCCGGTCCCGGGCGGTCCGACGAGAAGGATCTTGCGGCGAGGATGGAGCCCGCGCGCTGCTAGTTTCTCGCGTTGGCGTTGCTCCACCACGATGCGCTCGAGATGGCTGCGAAGCTCGCGCGTCAGTACGAGATCGTCGAGCCGTGCCTTCGGATACGACGCTGCCAGCAGCGATGCGAGCTCGCCCCGCGGCTGGGCAACCGGAACCGGCCCTCTTGACCCGCTGCGACCCGGAGGTGTCTCGGCGGCCAGCTTCGCCCTATCTACGAGCCCCCGGAGTTCCTGCGCGAGCTTGCCGTGACCCTGACGAGCCGCATGCGCAGCGAGCTGGATGATCACTGAGAGAAAGCGATCGTCATCGCCCTCGAGATGGCTCTCCAGAAGCGCCTTGAGTTGCTCGGCGGTGGCCATGTCAGGTCTCGACGATGCCGACGTTCAAGACTGGACCCTCGCGTCGTGTAGGTACACAATACGTCTGTTCAGTGCCGTGTCCAGGGGTCCATCCGAGCGCGCGTACCAGAGGTGGGCCAACTATCTGATGGCACGCGTCGCGAGTAATCGCATCTGCGGAGGTGGATGCGGCAAGGGCGGCCTTCATCTCGTCGCAAGCTCCGTTCGTCTCCGTGATCGATGCAGAGAAGAACCTTCGCGGCGTTGAACTGGATCAGCGAGTGGCCGAAGCCGACTACGACCGGCGGCGCGCCGAGCTCGATCGCGCGCTCGGACGCGTCCCCGGGCTCGATGGAAAGGAGGGCGCACGATGAACGCTCAAGAACGCAAGGCCGCCCGCGCCGTCGCCACTCGTCGCGTCGAGCTCTATTTTCGGTTGCGAGTTTCCTCTGCGCATCCCTGAGCTCTTCCGCTTTCCGGATTAAGAACTCGCCGAAACGCGGGTGAGTCACGACGCCGCTGAGCTCCGAACGTCCGGTGAACCGTTGGCGAAGCATCGAGAGGGGGTGGCTCTCTCGGGAAAGGTTGTTTGCGTATGAAAAAGCGCCACCGCCTTTGGGTTGACCTCGATGTAGAACGCGGAGCCGGACGAGCCGATATCTGGTACAACCTCGAACGCTTACGCAAGCTCGAAGAGGATCGCTCGCGCGGAATTCAAGAATCGATTTTCGGCTACGAGGGTCCCACGATAAGCCAAGGCCCACGACCCGGGAGTTGCGAGAAGTGCGGCAGGCCATTCTAGTGCCGCTACCCTCTCGGGCACGGGTTCACTGAGGGCTGTCCTGCGGCTTGTTGGCCTCCGCCACGCACGCGCCCTCGGATTCCCAGCGAGCAAACGCATGGTGGCGAAAAGCTATATACCTCGGCTTTAGCGAGTCGATCTCCGCCTGAGACTCCTGCAGCGTCTGGCCCCAATCGTGAAGCTTCTGAAGATCGACGACGCCACCTGGGTTGCTCTTTTCCTTGGCAATCCACTCGCGCATCATGGCCACAGTCCACACGGCCGTGCATAGCGGGACGATGACGTCGGCCCTCGCCTGATCCTCTGCGGCGAACCTCGCGTCCATATCGTCGGCCCACTTGCCGGCACGCGCTTCAAAGTCTTGGGCCTCCCGTTGCTCTTTCGGTGACAGGCCGGGTTCGTCGCATTTGAGGACGCGGACGCTGGTGCGAGCGGATTCGGGGCCGGACTTTACGGTGGCCAGATCCTGCTCGCCTTGTAGCGGAGTCGCCGAGATTAGCTTCATCTGCCGATCAAGTACGGCCTGCAACTTGATCGCGCGGTCACGGTTCGGCGGTTTGCATTCCTGGGGAGGCGGGATTGTCGGTAGGCTCTGCGCGTTTGCCAACGGGGCAAAAACCACGAGCGCCCCCAAGACGGGCGTAATCCTGCCGATCATTCCTTCGCTCATGTTCTTGGCCTCCCCAGCCGTCGTAGAGACTCAAATGAGCCTTGTCTCTAAGTGCCAGTCAAGAGTGCCCCCGGCTCGCATTGGGGCCCATCCAAAGGGGGCCGGGGTTGGCGGGAGGCGGAGAAGAAGTGGATCAAACACTTGCGGTCAGCCGTGATCCCGACCCCGATGCGTGTACAATCCCCGTTTCCACGCCGTTACCGCGACTCGTGTTGCGCAGCGTGTCGATCCGTTACCTCCCGCCGGTTCCGAGAAGACCCTGGCATGCACGCGGGATCTCACCCAAGTGCGTGACCTGACTCTGTTTGCGGTCTACTTCCGCAGCTTTGCCAGGGCCTCTCAGCCCGCGTCAGAGGAGCGCCGAAATCAGCGGAATTTCGCTTTCAAAACCGCTGCCTTCGACCACTCGGCCACTCCTCCAAGTTATTACTTTCACTGCCGTTTGTTCTTCCTTCACCTCCGAGCGCTAGGGCCCGATGGGGGCCTGTTGACCATCTTGACCATTTCGTTGCCGTGTCCCCTACGACACCCGCCTCTTGTCTAGCGCAGCGATGACGGCACGTTTCCTCTTCCCTCGCAAGTAGTCGACATCGAAGCGCTAGGGTCTCGATAGACAGTCGGCATCTGGAGCCGACGCGCAAGGCGGCTAACGGCGCGTCATGTCACCCCCCAGAATCGACAACCCGTCACGGCGAACCTGCTACGCGTCAAGGGCCGATGCTGGATGTCATCTATCGCTTTCGTTCGATGGACGCGCTGCTCGGCAAACACAAGGAGCTAGAGCGGCACCAAATCTACCTCGCTCGGTCGAACGAGCTGAACGACCCGATGGAGGGCTACAAAGACGTCGTTTGGCAAGGTGACGCCGTCCTCTGGGAAAACCTTCTGCGCCATTACATTCTCGCGCTGGTCTGGGTGACGTTGCAGTGCGTGACGATGAGCAACGATGGGCCCTTTGAAGAACCAAGGATTCCTTCTTGGCTCACGCAAGACACCCTGCCAACGGACGCCTTTCGGGCACTGTACAACGACGCATGCGACAACTTCTTCAAGAAGTCGGGGCCGTCGTCGCTCTGCGCACGACTGACTGCGCTCAAAAACCCGTTACGACGGGACGGGATTCGTCTCGTGCTCTCGCTCATTCACGCCGACGCGTTCGCCTCCGTCACGTCGTTACTCGCGGAGCGACGCCTCATCAATCCCGAAGCGGCAAAAGTGCTCCCGAAGTCGCGTGCACTCGACGCGGTCTTCGAGCCGTTCACGGATGAATCGCAGGTTCCAAACGTCGACCTCGAAACGATTGCTTTCGTCGCTAACCGAACTCGCGAGGACCACGCACTGCGCGCGCTCTTCCGGCTTGAGACCGCTGGCACAAGCGCGGCCGCCCGAAAAGTGTCGTTTCTCATTTTCACATTTCCTGACCGGTACGTGGACGCCATAGTCGATGGCCTTGTTCACTTCGATTGGAGGACGGCGTGCTTTTCCGCGACGTGCACGAACGCGGCGAGCTGGGCCGCTTACGCTAAAGAGCACACGGGTGCTGCGCTCGTCTTTCGTCCGAAAATCGAGAAGGGCCTTCCCTACCTCCCACTCACCGGCGTCATCGGAACGAGCGGCGTTGTAGGACGACCGTCTTCGAAGGTTCGTGGCGCAATCAAGAGCGAATTGTCCCCTGTTGCATATACGAATCGTCCACCCGAAATTGATTTCTTTCAGTCGCTGGGCACACTTCCGATGCCAAAGCTGCGTGCGTGGCATTGCAATCGAGAGGGTAGGCGCAGCCCCGTCATCGATGCGGCGCGCACGGACGACGCTGCATGGCGCGCCGCATATTGGGATTCGTTCAAACGTGTCGCAACGACAAAGCTGGAAGACTGGAGGTATGAAGAGGAGTACCGCATCGTGGTGGCCGACACCTTGGGGGTCCGAACCGAGACCGCTGACGCTGTGGTGGAGTACGACTTTTCGTGCCTCGTCGGGGTCGTCTTCGGCCTACGCACCAGGGAGCAGGACAAACTCGAAGTAATGAAGCTCATTGGCGCCGACTGCGCGCGAACGGGACGAAAGGATTTCGACTTTCACCACATCGTGTACCAGGCGTCGAAGGGCTGCCTCGTTCGGCTTTGAACACAAGGCACTGACCGTGCCCAAGGTGGACAACGACTACTCGACGAGGGGTACTCGTGGACCGTAGAGCCCAGCGCACATAGTCTCTTCTCTGGTCGCCATGCCCCTTCGAGTTGTCTCCTGGAACATCCATCAACTCGATGAGCCGTGGCGCCAGCTCACGAGCGACCCCTCTCTCGACATCGCGCTGTTGCAGGAAGCCAGGCCCCCGCCCGCCGACGTGAGATACGAGGTTGTCCCGGCGCGGGGCGCCAACTGGAAAATGCCCCGCTATCGGCGGGCGTTTCGGACGGCTGTCGCGCGTCTGTCGGACCGCGTGTCGATGAAGGAGCGCCGCGTGACGGCGCTTGCGCTCTCGACCGAGCTCGCTGCCGACGAACCCGCGGAGACCCACTCGCTCGATATAGGCGTGAGTGTACCTGGGACCCTCACGGTTGTGGACGTCACATGGGGCGAGGAGGTCTTCACATGCATTTCCGCGTACGCCGTCTGGCAGAACTTCGTCGGCGCGGCAAAGAGACCGGGGATTATGGCCGACGGCTCGGCGCATCGCATCATCTCGGACATCTCGACGCTCATCACGAGTAAGGAACGCCATCGAATCATCGTTGCCGGGGATTGGAATCTCCTGTTCGGCTACGGCGAGAGCGGGAACGAATACTGGGCGGGTCGCTATGCGACGGTCTTCGCCCGAATGGAGGCGCTGGGGCTGCGCTTCGCGGGACCTCAAGCCCCGCACGGAAGGCAAGCCGAGCCATGGCCGAAGGAGCTGCCGAAGAAGAGTCTCAACGTGCCGACTTTCTATCACTCGAGGCAGAAGCCGGCGACCGCCACTCGGCAGCTCGACTACGTCTTCGCTTCCGAGAGCATCGCGAACCGACTGACCGTGGGCGCGTTGAACGACGTGTCCGATTGGAAGCTAAGCGACCACTGCAAGGTGGTCATCGAGGTCGACGACCTGTGAGCCTGCTCGAAAGGCGCGTCAGCCCATCGAGACGACCTTGTGGTGCTCGGTGACGCGGAAGCACTGGCCCGCCCGCGCGCCCTTGGTCGCTTCCACGATATTGTCCCACGCTCGGATGACGAACACCGCTTGCTGGAAGAACTGCAACTTGCGCCCGAACGTACCGGGCAGGTAGACGACCCGTAGGCCACACGCTTCGCGAACCTTCTTCTCCTCGCGTCGCCGATGGATGTTGTTGTCCACGGTAACGGCGAACCAACCGAGCTTCGCGACTTTTGGCATCCAGTCGATATCGGAGTCGCCACGCGCGATGCCGTGGTCAGCGCAATCGCAGATATGCACCGCCTTCTCGCGGAGCGCCTGCAGCGCCGCGGGAATCGCGGGTGCGATATTGTTGTCAAAGAAGTAGGTCACGCCTGCGCGACGGGGCGGCGCAGCGACTTTTCGAACGCGATGGCGGCGCGCACCTCGTCCAAGTCGACGCGGAACCACTTCGCGATGCTCTCCGGCGTCTCGCCGGAGGTGTGCGCGTCGAAGAGCGCCCGCGTAGGGACGCACGAGCGCTCGACGATAGCGGCGCCAAAAGCGCGCTTCGGGTCGAGCACCACGGGCGTCTCCTTGCCCCTTGGCCACCACCGCACGGCGTCGCCGTCGGTACCATAGTCGAGCGTCTTCAGGAGCGGATTGAAGACAGCCGGGAAAACGAAGTGCTTTCGCTTCAAGTCGAGAAGGCGCTCCCCGCCTTCTGCCCGCTCGTCACGCAGTCGAGCGAGGATGGTCTCGCCGTCCGTCTCGAACTTCTTCACACAGAAGGGGTGCGTCGTCTTGAACATCACCTCCGCCTCCTGCGCCACGATGCGGATGGTGTGCAAACTCACTCCGTGGTCGAGGAAGACTTTGACGAAGCGCGCCTCGATGAGGTCGAGGAAGGAAAGAACGAGGTGCTGGCCGTCGTGTCGTGCCTCGTTCTTGAAGACTGGGGTGGAGGACCGACGCTCGCCGGTACGACCCCGAAAGCTGTAGCCGGCTACCCAGCGGCGGAGCCGCTGTGGCTCGAGCTGCGCCAAGCGCGCTGCCTCTCCCGCAGGGTAGATGCCTACGCCGAGGGCGCCTCGCGGGGTCGACGGGGTCTGCGTTCCGGCCTGCACGTCTCTACCCTAGCATTAGGCTACGCGCGGCCCGGACTTCCCTGCGGGGCTGGATGCCGTTGACCATCTGTTGACCATTTCAACGGAACGTCGTGTCCCGTTGCGTGTCGTCGTGTCGCGTCCGCGCCGTAGCTTTGCGCCCCCGAGGTGCCTCCCAAGTGCACGAGAATGCCAACGTTGTTGGTTCAATTCGGGGGTTTTGCGATGACGCCTTGTCGGAGGGGCCGCGCAGGGGCTTTTCCCATTTCAAAACCGCTGCCTTCGACCACTCGGCCACTCCTCCAAGCAATTACTTTCACCGCCGTTTGTTCTTCTTTCGCCTCCGAGCGCTAGGGCCCAATGGGGGGCCTCTTGACCCTCTGTTGACCATTTCGTCGCCGTGTCGGCAAGTCGTCGAGGAAGCGCTCGCCACTGGAAAACCGTTCGGCACGCGATCGTCCGGTCCGCGTAATCTCTCGGTGAGCGACGCAACTGCCACCTCGGCCGTCAGGCCGCAGCTCTGTGACATACTCAACGGGTGCTTCGGCCGTTTCCCACGAGCGCCCTTCTGGCTCGGCCATTTGCGTTAGCGTTCACGATTGTCGCTGGATGTGGGGGCCGTGCCAGCGAGCCACGCGCGACACCAAGCGATGCCACCTCCAATGCGGGCCCCGAGGGAGGCTCGGCTGTCGGTGTCATGACGGTGTGTGCGACTGCGCAAGACTGCAACGCCCTCTCGACGGCCTCGAGCTCGGTCTATTGCTGCACGGATAATGCTTGCGTTGCCGACCAACCCGGCGACTGCACGGACGCGAACGTGCAGCTGATCCAAGCATCGAGCTACGACCAGTCCTGCAAGACGGATACGGACTGCGCTCCGATATCCGAGGGAAACGCGTGTGATTTGCTCCCCTGCTGTCCGAACGCGACGATCAGCAAAAGTGCCCTCGCTCAGTACCAGTCGGATCTTGCGAAGACGCGCCTGGGCTCCTGCTCTATCCCCCCAACCTGGGCGTGCAGTTGTGGAACCTACGACTTTTGCTGTCTAAACGGCTCCTGCCAGTGGGATGTGGAGTGCTCCTCTGCCTTCGCGGCAGCGGGCGATGCCGCAACGGACGGCGGAGGCGGGGCCGAGGGGGGCGACGCGAGCAGTTCAGGCGGGGGCTATTCGCTGCTGAACTGCCCAGGCGGCTTGCAACTTCCGCCGGCCTGCGGCACCTGCATCCAGAGCAATTGCCCAGCCGAGTTGGCCGCGCTCGACAACGCTTGCTTCACGACCTTTCAGTGCATTTGCCCGGTCGGGAGGGACGCCAGCGATTGCGGTACGGCCGCAGCCTCCTGCAACCCCGCATTTGCATCGCTTATGACGGCATGCGCCGGATGCACCTCCCTCTGCGTGCCGGCCGACGCGAGCGCCGATTAGCTCTTAGCCGGGCAGGGCGTGTGCCGATCGCGGCGCGCTCGACCGGGTCAACGGCATTCTTCGCCACTTTGCCTTCGGGTACGCACGAGCGCTCGACGATGGCAGCACCAAAAGCGCGGTTGGGGTCGCTGCCCCTGCTCCTTGGGGCTCGGCTCTACCAGCCCGGTTGGGCCAACGCCCCCTCCCGGGTACCCGGAGTTTCACCGGGCCCGGGAGGGGAGCAGGTTTTTCGCTTCGCTTACGCTACGGCGCGACTACTTGCTGGCTGCCGGCGTCGTGCCACCGCTCGCGGCCGCCGGAGCGGTCGGCGTCGGGGTCGCGTTCACCGCGGGTGAAGCCGAAGACGCGGGGGGCTGAGCGGTGACGACGAGCTTCACGCCGTCGAGCGCTCCTTTGATTGCCGCCTTCTGCTTCGAGCCCTGGGTGTGACGCGCGGCACGCGTCGCCTTGGCCTTTACGGCCGCGGCGACTTTGACCCCGGGCGAGACCGCGGTCCGCTTGCGCGGGGTCAGTCCGAAGTCGGCGAGGGTGTCGGGCGAACCCGCGAACATCACGTGAAGCGACTGCTTGACGCCCGAGACCAGCGCATTCGATTGCTCTAGAACGTTTCGCTGCGTCGCGACCGCAGCCTGCCAGGTCGCCCTGGCAGTATCCACGGCGTTCGCGCTGTTCTGGCGGCTTTGCAAGGCGGTGAGGACGTCGGCGGTCTTGACGGCCTTGCCCGCGATCATGAAGGAAGCAAGGGTCGCCTCGTGCTTGGCAAGACCGACGCCCAGACTCGCGTCGGCAGCTCGTGACTCGGAACGGTTGACTCGGTTCCTGCTGGACATGGGGACGACTCCATTCATTGGGTGAGCTGAGGACGCCTCGGCGGCGCACCATGCGCCGCTCTCTTGCCCTCCCCCCTTAACGGACTGCTCGCGGACATTTTAGCGAAAGAAAAATGAACTATTTTTCGACCTACCCACGTCATGGCGACTTTCTCCTTGCGCTCGGATGGATTTGGGGCCGGCGGCTCTGCTGCCCGCCCGCTCGATGGCTTCATCCCCACCATCGTCGCAGGTGGCCAAAACGCGTCTCGCTTCGGGCGATTTTGGTGCGAGAGTGTGGGTTTGATTGGCGCCGGCTCGGATCTGATCGGCACGCCACCCAGGTCTGATCGGCACGCCACCCAGGTCTGATCGGGATCAGACTCGAGTCTGATCGGCACGCCACCCAGGTCTGATCGGGATCAGACTCGAGTCTGATCGGC